>ERZ795059.563-NODE-563-length-47366-cov-8.103866_pt1 | contig 47366 bp, 41 predicted proteins | sample MGYA00375143_ERZ795059 | MGnify/ENA primary metagenome ERZ795059 (study PRJEB30188, sample SAMN05720168) | activated sludge metagenome | isolation source: Anaerobic digester | place: USA | collected 2015-01-07 ... | reverse complement strand
TACTTTGCGAAACGAGGGTGGGCCTCGGGGAACGAGCCCCCCCCGAAATAGACTGTAGGGGGTTAGTCCGCCTATGGCGGAGTAGACTGTAGGTTCTGGAACCGGCCCCTTCCCCAGTCCTCCGCGGATGCGGGGAGGGGGGAACGCTGGGAGACGAGTTCTCGTATATTCCGCTGCGTATCATGGCATATTGGCCGAATCGGCTTTTTAGCAGATTTAATAGTTCGATATTATATTTTTATGGTGCAATTAGCCGTAGTAGTGATACTATATATTCCGAACTCGTAAACGGCGTTCTCTATGCCGAGAGCGAAAAGAGGCGTTGATGCACTTAGGGATATGAGAAGGAGGCTGAGCGATGAGAGGGAATGCGGGTCTATCGCATGTGAGGAGTTTTTTCTTTGCAGTGGTGATGCTGTTGATCGTGTGCGATGCGTTTGCCGAGACCACGATGACCATGAGCAGGACCGTGGAGGGATTAGGCCCGGACGGACATTTTATCCCCGGCACTACCCAACTGAGTTTTACGGTGACATTGGAGTTGGGCGGGGATATGGCGCGGGTGAGGGCGTTAGCCGTGGAGGAAACGCTGCCGGAGGGTTGGACGTTTGCGGGCAGCGCCCCCACCGGGAATGCACCGAACTTATATCCAGAACCTGGGGATTCCGGCATGGGGGCCTTTATATGGTTTTCCATTCCCACGTTCCCTGCATCATTCACCTACACGGTAAATATTCCAGCCGATGTGGTGGCGCCCGTCACCCTGAGTGGACAGGCCCTTTTCCGGACAACTGACGGGGAACTTGCATCCAATGTGGTGGAGAGTGTCATTCAGAACCCTATTGTTGCCACGCGGACAGTGACGGGTACGGTGGGGCCGGATGGCGCCTATTATCGGCCGGGTACGAATATAGATGTTACGGTAACGTTTACCCGGACGTTCACCGACTCTATGACAGCCTTTGCTTTTGTAGACACGCTGCCTGACGATTGGATATATCTTGAGGAAAGCATCGGGGGGAGCAGTCTCCCGAATCTTACGGAAGTCGATGGCAATCAAGTGTTTTTTGTGTGGTTTTCCATTCCAACATTCCCTTTGACCCTCACGTATCAAATTGCGATACCAAGCGATGCCACAGGGGAAAACTGCCTGAGCGGTCTGGCGTACTTTCGGACCGATGGTCTGGAGCAGCAGTCCAACACGGTGGAGGTATGCCTGAGTGAAGAGCCATGCCTGACGTTAGAGCGGGCGGTTCCAACGCAATGCTATATGGCTGGACAAGACTTGACGGTGAATATCACCTTGACCAGTACGTGTTCCCTGACTTTTCAGACGATTATGGGATTGATAGAAACGCTTCCGGCGGGTTGGACTTTTGTGAGTTCGACGGGCGGCGATATTCCGCCGAACGTAGGCGACAGCGGCACAATTCAGTTCGGATGGATCTGGATTCCTGCTTTCCCTTATACCTTTTCGTATGTGGTGCATGTGCCTGAAGAACAGACGGGTGATGTATCGATAAGCGGCCAAGGGATATTTATGTTCGGGCCGGATCTGAGTACGTTTATAATGGATACGGTTGTATGCGAGGCAGACTTGTCTCCACATGATTGTGACATATACCTTCTGGGCGATAGCGAAATGATGGTGGAATGCGGCGCTGAATTTGTAGAACCTGGTTTTTTTTCTGACTGCGAGGGAGAGTGGGTAATAGACAATCCAGTAGATCCCCATATCCCTAACGATTATTCTATAACGTACACATTTTATCCCATTGATAATGTAGATGGTTACTTGGAGCCTTCCGAAAGTTTCACCCGTATTGTTTATGTTGTGGATACTCTCCCCCCTGAGTTGACTTTGCTGGGCGACGCCGCGATGGCAGTGGAATGTGGGACTGGGTATGCGGATGCGGGGGCTACGGCACTGGATACTTGCAACGGGGCGGTATATGTCGTCGTTATGAATCCTGTGAATACTGCGGTGCCGGGCGATTACACGATCACGTATAACGCGGTGGATGCTTCGGGCAATGCCGCGGTTGAAGCCACTCGAACAGTGACCGTACAAGATACAACGCCACCGGTTATTACAATGAATGGCCCTTCACCAATATCCGTGGAATGCCATACCTCCTATACGGATGCCGGCGCGACGGCCCTTGATGCGTGTGATGACGAGGTTGCCGTTGATATTGCCAGAGAGGTGGATGTCACCAACCCAGGCAGCTATATGATCACGTATGATGCCGTGGATACAGCGGGCAACAATGCGAGCCAAACTTTTCGCATAGTGAATGTGGTAGACACTATTGCGCCGATCATTGTTCTGAATGGTCCATCCACTGTCGAAGTCAATCTTGAAGATAACTATAACGATCCAGGAGCTATTGCAACGGATAACTGCGATGCGACAATTAATCTGGATTTTTATAATTCCGTCAATACCCATGCGATAGGAAGCTACACGGTTATCTATACCGCGACGGACGCTTCCGGAAATACACACACCGTGGGCCGGACAGTCAATGTAGTGGATCATGTTCCGCCAGTGATTACGTTGATTGGCGAAGCGGCGATGACGGTGGAGTGTGGCGACCCATTCATCGATCCGGGCGCCACGGCCATGGACTTGGGCGATGGCGACATCACAGCGCGCATTGTATCCTCTGGGGAGGTCAATGTCAGTGTTACGGGCGTTTATACTATTACGTATACTGTAAGCGACGCAGCAGGGAATGAGGCAGTGCCCGTCACACGCACGGTCACTATCATGGATACCACTGGGCCAGGGTTTTTCCTGTTTGGAGATGAATTTGTAACCGTGGAATGCGGCGGGGAATATATCGATGCCGGTGTTGGCGTGATGGACGCCTGTGATGGGAGCACCACTGTCGTGGTGGATAATCCGGTGAATACGGCGGTGACAGGCGACTATACCGTCACCTACACCGGTCACGACAGCAGCGGAAACGAAGCCACACCCATCACCCGCACAGTAACCGTTACCGACACTATTGCGCCAACGATTATAGTGAATGGCGATTCGCCGATGACGGTGGAATGCGGGTGGTGGTATGTGGAGATGGGCGCTACCGCCACCGACGACTGTGATGGCGATGTGGAGGTAACAGTAGGCGGCGATACGGTGGATACATCGGTTCAGGGGGATTATATTGTTTTGTACACCGCCGTGGATACCTCTAGCAACACCGCAACCGCCACACGCCTGGTAAAGGTAGCCGACACGATTGCGCCGATCCTAACGCTGGAGGGCACCAATCCTCTGAAACTCTCATGCGGCGAGGCCTTTGTTGACCGGGGTGTGATAGCCACGGACGCTTGCGATGCCAGCGTCATGGTCGTGGCCACCGGCGATGTTGATGTCAACACCACGGGTGAGTACACCATGACCTATAACGCTTCGGACGCAGCAGGTAATGATGCAACGCCCATCACACGCACGGTAATTGTTGAAGAATGTTGTGAGGACAACCCACTGTGCTTCTGTGAAGGTGACCCATATTGCCTCTGCCAATACTATCCAGAATCATGTGATCCGTGCATACTCCACCCTGACTTATGTATAAATCCTTGTGACGAATGCGCTCTCGAAATCGCAATCACTTCCCCAACGGGCGACATTGCGGTGCCGATGGGGGCGAATGTGTTGGTGAATCTTGCATCGGTAGTATATTTTTATACTGCCGAATGCACCACGCACCGTGTGCAAGTGGTCTATTATATCGATGGGAACCCCGTTGCCGTATCAACTAACCGTTCCAATGGTTTTGCAGCGACTACAACGCTAATAGAACAAATAACTGCCTACACGCTTATTGCTATTCTCAGAGATCTCGATACTGGCTGTGAAGTGGAAGTCACAAAAGAGTTCTTTGTCAGGCCGGGCACGGACGAAGATAATAATGGTCTGCCGGATAATCCATTCGCACAGTTACCGAATGATGGGGATCGATGGGATGCCATAGTGCCGGGTGTGAGTTGCCCGCGCGCTATTAGCATGCTTTCATGGACGAATCCGGTGGGCGCGGATATCCTTTTGACCGTGGTGCGTCCGGATGACGAGACGCAGTCTGTGACGGCAACCGTGCCACGCGGCCTGATTAATGTGGGCGAACAGGGCATCCTGATTGTAACCCTATCCTGTGATCTGATCGGATTGTTGGGCAATGTTGAGGCTGCCAAGATACCGTCGGAACCCGCTTTCCTTGCGGCAGGGGGTGTGCCGTTCCTGGTGAGCGTTATCGTCAGCAGCGATGGCGGCGCAAGCTTCAACGAACTAGATAGTTTGGATATCCCGGTGACCTTGTCCCTCAATGGACTGGCATTTTCGCCCCATATGAATGCCACCTTCTTGGATTATCCCTCTGATGTGACAAAAGATGATCTGAATCGCGTCCAAATCACGATTCCCGATAGTGGGGCATGGAGTTCGGAGGCTATAGATAATCCTGTAGCCTTTGCGGGCGCCTTGACGGCGGAAACCACCCGATTGTCAGTGTTTGAGGCGATTGAAGAATCGGCCTTGCCGCCCACCATATCTGTCTCCCCTAATCCGGCCTATGAATTCCTTGTGGGGGTCGCTCATTTAGACGATTCCATCACTAACGTGATCAAAGTGAAGAACATCGGCAGCGGAGTATTAAACGGTATGGCCACACTGAATGATCCGTGCGGCGCGTTCAGTATCATTGGCGCTGCAAACTATAGTCTAACCTATGGACAAACTACTGCTGTCACGATTCGCTTTGCTCCTAACAAATGTGGCAGTTTTACGGCCGCGCTGGTCTTCAGTAACACCTATGTCACGCCGAATCAGCAAACAGTGGTTACGCTCCGCGGTGAAACCGCCACTGCGGATTGTGGAAAACCGGCCTCGATATTCGGCTGTGCGCCCATATCCCCTGAAAGCGGATATTTCAGCGATTATTGGGTGATGGCGGGGGTGTTGATGGTGGTGTGTGCGGCTGGCTGGAGAAAGAAAAGGACCTAAACGACCAAAAGGACCCAAGGGACTAACAAATACACACCCTAAAACTTTTCGGTAAACAGAATACACAGGGATAATGAAAAAGGCAGTTGATGCCGGTTCGTTTGCCGGTATTTTAGTTTTGGGATAGCGTTGAGAATGGTTTGAAGGGACTATAGAAAAGGAGGAAGTATGAAGTCAGGCAGGGCAACTCTTTCAATGAAGGGGATATTCATGGTGTTCATAGGGGTGCTGTTAGTTATCACCAACGCCTCCGCCGAGCCTACGATGACCATGAACAGGACCGTGCAGGGATTAAGCCCGGATGGACATTTTATCCCCGGGACGACCCAATTAAGTGTCACGATCACGCTGGAATTGGGCGGGGACATGGAAACAGTTACAGCATTGGCGGTTGTGGAAACGCTTCCGGAGGGTTGGTCACTAATTGAGGGCTCTCTCACAGGCTTTGTGCCGTGGGAAGGATTAGAGCCTGGGAGTACCGGTATTATAAATTTTATTTGGATTGAAGCTCCTACATTTCCCTTGACATTCGGCTATTCCGTGAATGTTCCATCAGATACTGTTTTTCCTGTAACAATTTCGGGACAAGCGCTTTTCAGGACCAGCGACGGGGAGCTTCAATCGAATCAGGAAGATACCTATATCGAGGAACTAACCACTGTTAAGGTGACACGAACGCTGACAGGAACGGTTGGACCCGAGGGGGGATATTACCGCCCCGGCATAACATTGGATGTGACGGTTGAGTTTGCACGCACAGGCGCCGATGCCATAACCGCTTTTGGCTTTGAGGATGGTCTGCCGCTGGGCTGGACGTTGGTGAATGACAGTACCTGGGGAAATATGCCGCCAGATTCCGTCCAGCAAGCTGATACGCTTGTAACTTTTGGATGGTTAACCGTTCCTGTTTTCCCCTTCTTTCTGAAGTACCAAATTACGATTCCGGCAGAGGCTGCCGGGCACGCTTGCCTGAAGGGTGTGGCGCGCTTCCAGACCAATGGCCCGGAATTGCAGTCCAACGAAGCGGAGATCTGTTTGCATGAAGCGGCCTGCCTGGCGTTGGAGCGGGAAGTTCCGTCTCAGTGCTATGAGGCTGGACAGGACCTTGCCGTAAACATCACACTACACAGCGTTTGTGACAATCCTTTAACGGCGCTGGGGCTTGAAGAAGTTCTTCCGGACGGCTGGACTTTTGTAAGCGCCACCGGCGGCGATATTAAGCCCGAAACAGGCGCTTCCGGCACTATTGCGTTTGCCTGGATCACGGTTCCCGTGTTTCCATATACGTTCTCCTATGTGGTGCATGTTCCTCCGTTCCATCAACTTGATCGGACGATTAGCGGACAAGGTCTCTATCGCCTGACTGAAGGAGAATTGCGGAGCTCCGTCGTGGACACAGTGGTATGTGGGGACGATTCTTCTGCATGCCAGCTTGCGATAATGGGTGAAAATCCAATTACAGTGGAATGTAGCGGCACTTTTGAAGACCCTGGTCCTGCTTTGACCTGCGGGGATATTACCTATGGTCTTGAGGACGGTATTCCCGTCGTAGTGAACAACCCGGTAAACATGAGCGTTCCGGGCGCCTATACGATAACGTACACGTATAATGACGAAGCCGGCAGCGAAGGGCAAGAAGCGACCCGGACGGTGAACGTTATTGATATTACTCCTCCGGTAATTTCGTTGGCGGGCGATTCCGTGATGAATGTCGAATGCGGTGGATTCTTCAGTGATCCTGGCGCTACCGCCACCGATGCGTGCGCAGGCGACATTGTCCCATTGGTAAGAGGCATGACGGTGGATGTCAACATCGCCGGTGTCTATATAATCACCTATGATGCCGAGGATACATCGGGTAATCATGCGGTGCAAGTCGTGCGCACGGTCAACGTGGTGGACACTACAGAACCCGTCATCACGCTTAATGGCCCCTCCGTTGTCGATATCAGTTTAGGTGATGAATACATCGATGCGGGCGCACTTGTGACGGACACCTGCGATATGGAAATTGATCTGGACATTGATAATCCGGTGAGCACCCTTACGGCAGGCAGCTATACCGTTACATACGCGGCAACCGATGATTCAGGCAATAGTGCCATTGCGACGCGCACCGTGAATGTTATTGATGATTGCCAGCAAGTCATTCTCCTGACAGGAGACGCCACGATCCCGGTGGAGTGCTGCAGCGTTTTTGATGATCCGGGGGCAACGGTAACAGAATGTCCCGGGCAAGTCATTCCTCAAGTGAATATCGATCCGGTTATTAACACCTGTGTTTCCGGGATTCACACAATCACTTATTCTGCCGAAGGCTTAACGCCGGTGACACAAACGGTGACCGTGGTGGACACAACGCCACCGGTTATCACGCTGACTGGCGATGCGCTTGTGACGGTGGAATGCGGGGGGAACTATACGGATGCGGGGGCTACCGCTGTTGATACATGCGATGGGGATTTGAATGTGGTTACAGACAATCCGGTGAATACGGGGGTGAAAGGCGATTACACCGTTACCTATACCGTAAGTGACAACAGCGGGAACAGTGCCACACCCATCACGCGGCTGGTGAGTGTGGCCGACACGGTTGCACCGGCGATTTCGCTGATTGGCGAGGCATTGGTGATCGTGGAATGCGGCGGAAGCTATACGGATGCGGACGCCACCGCGACAGACGACTGCGATGGTCCTGTAGCCGTGACGGTGGGCGGTGATACGGTGAATACCATGGTTACAGGCGATTATGTTGTTACCTATACTGCCGCGGACTCGTCCGGCAATCCTGCAAGCGCCACGCGCACGGTTCGCGTGGCGGACACTATCGCGCCGGTGGTTACAGTGACCGGCGACAATCCTCTGTATCTTGATTGCGGCGAGCCTTTCAATGATCCTGGCGCGGCGGCCATGGATGCCTGTGACACGGATGTCCCCTGCCAGTATGTCATTGACCCAATCGATTCTGGTTCATTCATCGTGACCTATACCGCCACCGATGCATCGGGCAATGCCGGCACGGCAACCCGCATGGTGGTGGAAGAATGCGGGGAAGGCGAAGGCGAGGGCGAAGGTGAGGGTGAAGAGGAAGGCGGGGGAGAAGGCCAGGAAGAAGGCGAAAGTGAAGGAGCAACGGAAGGGGAAGAATCCTGTTGTCTAAGTGAAATCACAATTACCTCCCCGGCCGGCGATATCTCGGTGCCGATGGGGGGCAGTGCGTTAGTGAACCTTGCGACCGCAGTAGCGTTTTACACGGAGGAATGCGCCGAACACTCCATACAAGTAACGTATACTATTGATGAGAATCCCGTGGGTGTTTCCACCGACCGAAACTCCGGATTTCCAGTCACTACGCTGCTTGCTGCGCAGATCGCTCCCTATATGCTGAGATCCATAGCGCGGGATATGGAAATTTATTGCGACGAGGAAGCAACCCGTGAATTTTTTGTTAGAGAGGGCATAGATAACGACAACAATGGCCTGCCGGATAATCCTTTCACCGAGTTGCCGAACGACGGAGATCGTTGGCAGGCCATAACCAGCGCTCAGGGTGCGGCCTATCCTCGCGCCAATAACATGATTTCCTGGACAAATCCCGTTGGAGAGGACCTTGTACTTACCGTGGTGCACCCGGACGATGAAAACCAATGGGTTACCGTCACGGCGCCGCGCGCTTTGATTGAAGAGGGGGAACAGGGGATTCTGATGGCGTCCATTTCCCGGGACCTGATTGGTTTGCTCGGCAGCAGCGAGGCCGGAAAAGTTCCTGCATTGCCTGCATCTCTTACAGCGGGCAGCGCTCCCTTCCTGGTGAGCATTATCGTGAGCGATGACGGGGGATCGACCTTCCACGAACTGGATGCACTGAGTTTTCCCGTGACATTGTCCTTGAATGGATTGTCGTTCACCCCTGGGATGAATAACACCTTTCTTGATCATCCCTCCGATATTACTTCCAATGGCGCAGACGGGATGCAAATAACAATTCCCGAGAACGGCGAATGGAGTTCGGAGTTTGTGGCCAATCCCTCCATGCTTGCCGGCGCCCTGACGGCGGAAACGTTGCGGCTGTCGGTGTTTGTACCGGTGGAAGTTAAAACGGAGGGCCCGGAATTGTCGGTATCGCCGAATCCCGCCATGGATTTCATTGTAGGAATTGTTCCCCTGGGCGATTCCGTCACCAATCTATTTGAGGTGACGAATATCGGCAGTGGAGTGCTGAACGGCATGGCCGGATTAAATGATCCGAATGCTGTATTTCGTTTGGTCGGCACAACACGTTACAGCCTGGCTGCCGGACAGACAACTCCTATCGTGGTCGGCTTCAATCCGGCAGCGACCGGGGATTTTTCGGCGGAATTGACGTTAAGCAACACGTCCGTTACACCGAACCAGCACATAGTCATTGCATTACGCGGCACCTGCACGGAAAAAGAAAAACGGTTTGCGGTATTCGGCTGTGCGCCGGGTTCGCCCGGAGGCGGGTACCGTGGCGATTTTCTGATAATGGCTGGCGCATTTCTGCTATTATGTGGGGCGGGTTGGCGAACGAAAAGGACGAAAACGACGTAAGGGACCCAAGGGACCAAAAAATATACACCCCAAAACTCACCGGCAACGGGAAGGGGTGAAAAGATTGTGTATGGTGGCTTATATACCGTATCTTAATTTCAGGATAGCTCCTGGTGCTTATTTGCAAGGAACATAGAAAAGGAGAAAGTATGATGTCAGGCAGGGCGACTCTTTCAATGAAGGGTGTACTCATGGTGTCCATCGGGGTGCTGTTGGTTATCACCAACGCCTCCGCCGTGACCACGATGACCATGAGCAGGACCGTGCAGGGATTAAGCCCGGAAGGAAATTTCATTCCTGGCACCAGCCAACTGAGTTTCAGTGTCACGCTGGAATTGGGCGGAGACATGGAAGCCGTTACGGCATTGGGTGTGGCGGAGACGCTCCCGGAGGGCTGGACGTTTGCCGGTGGAACTCCGGCCGGCAATGCACCGAACTTGTTTCCTACGGCTGGAACTACCGGCACAGGGAGTTTTGCGTGGTTTTCGATTCCGTCGTTTCCCGCGACATTTACATACACTGTAAATGTGCCGGAAGATGTTGTAGCGCCGGTTGAAGTGACGGGCATGGCTATTTTTAGGACAGGCGGTTCTGAGCTTACTTCAGAGGAAGTGACCACTGAAATTAAGAACTCAATTGTTGCCGTGCGCACGGTAGTTGGCACGGTAGGCCCTGGCGGGGCGTATTACCGTCCGGGCACGACGCTGGATGTCACGGTCCAGTTTACACGAACATTCACGGATATTTTGACGGCGTTAGGTGTTTCCGACGAATTACCGGCGGGGTGGACGTATGTGAACGGCAGTGTGGCGGTCAATGCGGGCAATGTGGCGCCAAATCTTACGCAGTTTTTGGGGACTACGTTGTCGTTTGCCTGGTTTTCCGTTCCAACGTTTCCCTTGACGCTAAGCTATCAGGTGGCGATTCCATCGGATGCCACGGGTCATGCCTGTATGAACGGCATATCCCTTTATCGGACCGGTGGTCCTGAATTAAGGTCGAACGAATTCAATATTTGTCTGGATGAAGAACCGTGCTTAACGCTGGATCGGGTTGTTCCAAGCCAATGTTATGCCGCCGGGCAAGACTTGACGGTGAATGTCACCTTTACCAGCGCCTGCACTACGAATTTGACCGCGCTGGGAATGGAAGAAACGCTTCCGGAGGGTTGGACATTTGTGAGCGCGACCGGCGGCGATATCAAACCCGCGGCAGGCGCCAGTGGCGCCCTTACCTTCGCGTGGTTCATGGTGCCTGCATTCCCCTACACGTTCTCCTACGTGGTCCATGTGCCCGATCCTCAAGAGGATGACAAGACAATCAGCGGCCAGGCGCTGTACCGTTTGTCCGGCGAAGAACTCCGGACATATCTTGTGGAAACGGTGATATGCGGCGCGGATTTGATTCCTCCGGAAATCACCCTTATTGGTAATGCGGAAGTGACCGTGGAATGTTGCGATACCTATGTCGATGCCGGCGCAACAGCTTGGGATAATATTGATGGCGATATCAGCGATCAGATTATGGTGGTGAATCCTGTAGATACTTGTGTGCCGGGGGATTACACGATTACCTATGATGTTTGTGATGCCGCGACGAACTGTGCGCCTGAAGCCACCCGTGTTGTGCACGTGGTGGATACGGTCATTCCGGTGATTACCATGAATGGCGGCGCTACAGTGACGGTGGAATGCGGCGCCAACTACACCGATGTTGGCGCGACGGCGGCCGATACTTGTGACCCGGCGGTGAATGTTGCCGTAGTGAATCCTGTAAACACGGCAGTGCCGGGCGTTTATACGATTACCTATAACGCAACGGATGCTTCGGGCAATGCCGCGGTTGAGGTCACCCGCACCGTAACGGTACAAGACACGACGCCGCCGGTGATTACCTTGGTGGGCGCGGCGACGGTGGGCGTGCAATGCGGCACGTCCTATACGGATCAGGGCGCCGTTGCCTCTGATGTATGCGAAGGCGTCGTTAACGTAGTCATGGGTGGCGACACGGTGAATCCACAGGCTGTTGGCACGTATACCATCACGTATGATGCGGTGGATTCGGCGGGCAACCATGCGGTGCAGGTCACCCGCACCGTGAATGTGGGCGATACGATCAATCCGGTGATCACCATGAATGGCAACGCGGTGGTGAACCTTTGTGTTGGCGATGGTTACGTGGACGCCGGGGCGAGTGCGACGGATAGCTGCGATACGGACGTTCCCGTGATCACCAATAATCCGGTGAATCCGAACGTGCCGGGTTCCTATACGGTCAGGTATAGCGCTACTGACGATTCGGGCAATACAGCGGCTGCAAGCCGCACGGTGAACGTGGCAGACTGTACCCCGCCGGTAATTGCGCTGACAGGGAATGCGAACGTTACCGTGGAATGTGGCGGAACCTATGTGGATGCAGGCGCTACAGCGACGGATAATGTTGATGGCACAGTCGTACCCGGGGTTGATAATCCTGTTCCCAATCCTGCTACGGTGGGTGTATACACGGTCACTTATACCGCCAGCGACACGGCGGGCAATGCGGCGACGCCAGTAACACGGACCGTGACTGTAGTTGACACCGTGCCGCCTATAATCACCCGCAGTGGCAATGATGCCGTGACGGTGGAATGTGGTGGAACCTACACTGATGCAGGCGCTACGGCTGGGGATACGTGCGATGGCGATGTGCCGGTGCAGGTAGACAATCCCGTGAACACCTCTGCGCCTGGTGTTTATACCGTTACGTACACGGCGAGTGACAATGCGGGCAATGCTGCTGAGCCGGTTACCCGGCAGGTTTCTGTGATTGACAGCATTTCACCGGTGGTTTCGCTGAATGGCGATGCGCTGGTGATTGTGGAATGCGGCGGTTCGTATTCGGAAGCCAGCGCCACGGCGTTGGACACGTGCGGTGGCGATGTAGCCGTGACAGTGGGCGGCGATGTGGTGAATACCTCGGTTCCGGGGGATTACGTGATTAATTATGCCGCTGAGGATTCGGCGGGCAACCCGGGGAACGCCACGCGCACGGTTCGCGTGGTGGACACCACCGCGCCGGTGGTGACCGTAACCGGGGATGATCCGCAAATTATCGAGTGCAATGGAAGTTATGTTGAACTGGGAGCGACTGCCACCGACACTTGCGAGGGCGATCTGGCTCCGGCAAGTGATGCGGCGAGCGTAGTGGATGTCAATACTCCCGGGCAATACACCGTGACCTATACCGCCACCGATGGTTCGGGCAATACCGGCACCGCCACGCGCACGGTGGTGGTGGAAGAATGCGTTGAAGGAGAAGGCGCCGAAGAAGGCGAGCCGTGCGACTGCGTGTTTGAGGTTGTATTGACCGCGCCGATCGGGGATTTCTATGTACCGCTAGGGCGGCAGGCACGGGTACACCTTGACGCGCGAGTGACATTCTTATCGACGGAATGTTCTGGCCACCAGCTCAAGGTGCTGTATAAAATTGACGAGGGGCTGGTGGGAGAATCCACGGACCAAGATGGCCATTTCCCCGCGGATACGACGCTCCCCATCCAGGCGGAACCCTATATGCTAAAAGTGGAAGCGCATGATCTCGATACCGGCTGTTTCGAGGAAGTCACCCATGAATTCTCCGTATTGCATGGTGCGGACAATGACAACAACGCTTTGGCGGATGTACCGTTCGCGGAATTGCCCGGCGACGGGGATTGCTGGCAGGCAGAGGCAATGATGGCGGGGGCGGGCTCTGCCCGGGTCGCGAGCATGATCTCCTGGACGAATCCCGAGGGCGATGATCTCGAGTTGACCGTGATCAATCCGGATGACGCGAATCAAGCGGCTACCATCCGGGCTCCGCGCGCGTTGATTGCTCCGGGGGAACAAGGCATCCTGGTAGGCTCCATTTCCCGTGATCTGACCGGATTGTTGGGCAGCGTGGAAGCCGCCAAAGTCGCCCCGGAATCCGAGGATCTTGCCGCAGGCGGCGTTCCCTTCATCGTGGGCATCATTGTGAGTGATGACGGAGGGATAACCTTCCGGGAACTGAATGCGCTGAGTCTGCCCGTGACCTTGTCGCTAACCGGTTTATCCTTCACGCCCGGGAAGGAGGCGACGTTTTCCGATCATCCCTCCGATGTACTAGAAGGCGGCTTGGAGGGTCTCCAAATTTCCATTCCTGAGAATGCTGCATGGAATTGGGAACTCATGAGCAATCCTTCCTCCGCTGCGGGAACACTGACGGCACAGACCACCCAACTCTCGCTGTTCATGCCCGTGGAAGTCTATTCGATACGTCCGGCCTTGTTGATAACGCCCAACCCCGCCGGAGAGGTCAATATGGGCAACGTTTTGCTGGGCAGTTCCGTTAGCGCCTTGTTCGAAGTGAAGAATATTGGCGGAGGCGTGCTCAATGGCGTGGCCGGATTAGTTGATCCGGGTTTTGTGTTCCGCCTTACCGGAACAACGAGCTACAGCCTGCATTATAAACAGACGTACACCATAACCGCCGGTTTTGCTCCAACGGAAACCGGTGAATTTTCCGCTACCCTGACGTTTGGCAATGCCTCGGTCACGCCGGATCAGCAGGTGACGATTACACTTCGCGGCACTTGCATCGAAAAGGAAAAACGGTTTGCGGTATTCGGTTGTGCGCCAGTGTCGTCCACTGGAGGGTATCTGGGTGATGTCCTGGTGATGGCGGGAGGATTGGCACTGTTGCTCACGGTTTTTTCCAGAAAGAGGACCGGGCGGGTCAAATCCAGGTGAAAACGACATTTTAAGCAGGACAAAAAGGACCAAAACGGCGAAAAGGACTGTTTCGAAAAAACCGTATTTCTGACGCGGAAAAAAGCGTGAAGCAATAAAGCTGCCCATGCGTGGCGTGATTAAATGAGGTGGGCGGGAGTTCGCCTATGCCGAAGACGCTGAGTGAACGGTGGTTGGCGTATAAAGCGCATCTTGCGGAGCATAGCCGCAAGATGCGGACCCATGAGGAGCGTCCCTTGGAGGCGGTTTCCGGATGGATACAGGAAACCCGGAAATTCACCTCGCGGCTCGTGAAAGGGGAAATGGCGGATCAACGCAAAAAGGCCCATCATTCCGTAAAAACCGGAGTGGAGGCCTATAATCGCGGAGATTATGACCTCGCTGAACGGTTATTTCGCAAGGCGGTGGACGCTGATCCCGGCTATGCCCGGGGATATGCCTATCTCGGCAATGCGCTGTATATCAAGGGACGTTTTACGGAGGCCGTGACCATGTGGAATCGCGCAACGGAAGTGGAACCGGATTCCGAGGCGGCGTCCATGGCGAAAGACAAACTCTTGAGGCTGGGACACGGCACGGAGGATCTGGTAACGAACCTGAAAGATCAGTTTCGGTCACGGTAAGCCTGTATGGGGGCATATTTTCCCGGGCGAGTTGACATCGGCGGAGTATTTGGCTATAATACCAAATAGAAAAACAGCAGGAGCAGCAAGATGAACGCGGCACAACTGGAGCAATTGGAGGCGCGGGCGAAGATCATCAAGGCGCTGGCGCATAGTACGCGGCTGTTCATTGTGAATGAACTGTCGAAGGGGGAGCGGTGCGTGTGTGAGCTTCAGGAGGAGATTGGCGCGGATATTTCAACGGTATCAAAGCATCTTTCTGTGTTGAAGAATGCGGGGATTGTGGTGGACGACAAGCGCGGGTTGCAGGTGTATTACCGGTTGTGCTGTCCGTGCATTTTGAATTTTTTTGGGTGCATTGAAAATGTAATTCAGGAAAATGCCCGGAAACAAACGGCGCTGGTGAGGGAGGCGTGAGGCGTGAGGCGTGAGGCGTGAGGGGAAACAGTTTAGGAAGGTTGTCATGATCGCTGGAGAGTACTTGGCAAGTTAGCAAATTAGCCAAGAAGATGTCAGGATATCGAATACATGGATTGGAAGAAAGAATGGAAACCGCTGGCCATAATCGTGGCCGTGTTCCTGGCCTGTTTCTACCTCCCTGTCGGCATTTCCCGCTTCGACAACGCCGTGATGGAATCGCTGCAACTGGTCAAATGGTATGCCCAGGAACACGTGTTGCTGTGCCTGGTTCCCGCATTCTTCATTGCCGGGGCCATTTCCGTCTTTATCAGCCAAGCCGCCGTAATGAAGTACCTCGGGGCCAACGCGCCCAAAGTCCTGGCCTATGGGGTGGCGTCGGTATCTGGGACGATCCTGGCCGTCTGTTCCTGTACCGTGCTGCCGCTTTTCACGGGCATTTGGCGGATGGGGGCAGGCCTGGGACCCGCCACGGCGTTTTTATATTCCGGACCGGCGATTAACGTTCTCGCCATTGTGCTTACAGCGCGGATTTTAGGCATGGAACTGGGCATTGCGCGCGCGGTGGGGGCGGTGTCGTTCAGTATCATTATCGGCCTGCTCATGCATTTCATCTTCCGCAAGGAAGAGCAGGAAAAAGCCATCGCCCAAGCGGCCATGCCCGCTCCAGAGGCCGCCCGCCCCCTATGGCAGACGGCCACATACTTCGCTTCCATGGTGGCAATTCTCGTGTTTTCGAATTGGGGCAAACCCGAATCGGACGCCGGACTCTGGCACGCCATCTACAGTGTAAAATGGGCCATTACGGCCCTCTGTGCTATTGGCTTTGGCGTCATTTTGACCACTTGGTTCAGGCTTGCCTGGTGGAAGATTGTGCTGGTTGCGATTCCGTCCGCCATTCTCGCCACGCTCTTCCCAGACGAACCCATTTTGGCCTTTACCGCCGCCGCCATCGGATTATCCGTTATCACCAGCACCAGCGAAGGGGAGATGGGAGAATGGTTCGCCGTGACGTGGGGATTCGCCAAGCAAATTCTTCCGCTTCTCCTGGGTGGAGTGCTGATAGCGGGTTTGCTCTTGGGCCGACCGGGCAATGAGGGATTGATCCCGAATGCGTGGGTAACCTGGGCGGTGGGGGGCAATTCGCTGACGTCCAATATCCTGGCCTCCGTTATTGGAGCCTTCATGTACTTCGCCACGCTGACCGAAGTGCCAATACTTCAGGGATTGATCGGCTCGGGCATGGGCAAAGGACCGGCACTGGCCCTGTTACTGGCCGGTCCGGCGCTATCGCTTCCGAGCATGCTGGTGATATACAGCGTGATGGGATTTAAGAAGACTTTTGTGTACTGCTTGCTGGTGGTGGTTATGTCGGCCATCGCCGGAATGATATTCGGAGCGATGAACTAATGCACATGTGTGATCGAGTGGAAAACGGTAATTCACGGAGATCGGACACAACATAAAACAAGGAAGAGACCCATGAAAACGTTACAGATACTGGGCACGGGGTGCCCGAAGTGCAAGAAGCTGGCCGAAAATGCGGAAATGGCCGCCCAGGAACTGGGCATCGAGTATGAAATGGAGAAAGTCACCGACATTAATGCGATTATGGGATTTGGCGTGATGATGACGCCGGCCCTGGCCGTGGATGGTCAGGTGAAGCTGGTGGGCAAGGCGCCGGATGTCTCGGAAATCAAGAAACTTTTAAGTGAATAAAGCAAGGAGGAGAACAATACCCATGAGTACTTCCACAGAAAAAGGATGCGCGTGCAGTGGCGCGCCGGCGTTGATTTTTGCATGTTCCGGAGCGGCAGATGTGGGCGAACTGGCCGACCGCACGGCGCGGCAGTTGACGCGCGATGGCTCGGGGAAAATGTATTGTCTGGCGGGGGTGGGGGGCCAGGTAAACAATATTCTGGTGAATGTAAAAGCGGCGGCGAAGATTCTTGCGATCGACGGATGTCCAACAAATTGTGCCCGTTGTACATTGGAACAGGCAGGTATCGGTGAATATAAACATGTGTGTTTACAGGATGCCGGTTTTGCAAAAGGAAAATCTCCGGTCAATGACGAGAACCTTAAGAAAGCCGTGGAAGCAGCAAGGGCACGGTTATGATTCGAACGGTTGTCCCACGGTGCATGTTGATCTTTTTGCTTGGCGGCCTGATCGTTTTGCTTGGCTTTCCAATGGGATGTACGAAGGCGTCCGCCCCTTCGCAAGCCATCGCGACAGGCAATGCCCCAGCAATCCAGATTTCCTATTTTCACCGCACCGTTCGGTGTCCTTCATGCATCAAGATCGAAGAACTTGCCAAACAAACTGTCGAAGAGACTTTCGGCGGGGAATTGGCAGCAGGCCGGATGGCATGGCGCTCCTTGAATCTAGATGACGCTGAAAATGCGCATTTTGAGAAGGACTATAAACTCACCGCGCAATCTGTAGTCGTTTCAGAAATGCGTGGAGACAAAGAGATTCGCTGGAAGAATCTCGAAAAGGTGTGGGATCTGCTCGAGGATGACCTTGCATTTAAGAAATACGTCCAGGATGAAGTTCGTTCATTTTCGGAAACTTCATAGGACACGTAATAAAGGAGCAGCTATGAAAAAAGCGTTTATTGTGATCGTGCTGGTGGCAGCGGTTTGCGGCGTATTGTATGCCAAAAGCCGCAAGAGCGAGCCTGCAACGCCAGTAGACAATACCGCCCCTTCACCCGCGCTCAACACGGCATCGTCGACTGGTTTGCCGAGGTTGGTGGATTTGGGCGCCACAAAATGCATTCCCTGCAAGATGATGGCGCCCATTCTGGAAGAACTGAAGAAGACCTATACCGGGAAGTTTGAGGTGGTGTTCATCGATGTGTGGGAGAAGCCGGACGAGGCCAAACAGTATAAAATCAATCTTATTCCAACCCAGATATTTTACGATGCCTCCGGGAAAGAACGATTCCGTCATGAAGGATTCTTTTCACGGGAAGACATTTTGTCCAAATGGAAAGAACTCGGCATAGACCTTGCATCAAAACAGCCATAAAGGAATTGTCCATGAAGAAAAACGTTTTATCGCTCATTATTTTACTTCTAGCAGGCCTCATGACCTCCGTTGGATTCAGCGCGGAGTCAGATGCGTCTTCCTCCATTGATGCGCTCTATCCTGGTTTGACCTCCGGCGGATTGTGTTTTGCCACGACAGGGGAGCTTCCGGAAAATATCCTGCTAAAGTCAGGCGCCCTGGAAATCACCTCAGCGGCGCTGGATGAAGAGATTTTGAAATCACCCGAAGCGGCGCGTGAAAAACTCAAGAAAAATGCTTTCTTTGTACTAGAGCAAATGGCGTCTAAACAGTTGCTTCTGGAAGCCGCAAAACAAAAGGCGGCCGAGGCGAAAAAGGACATCTCCTCAACCGCTGAAAATGATCTCCTGAACGAATATCTCCGGGGACAGGTGTCGCAGATTCAGGCAACCGATGATGAAGTGACGAAATTCTACGAAGAGAATAAGGACTCCTGTGGGGGGGCCACGCTGGAACAGTTGAAAGATCAGCTTAAACAATATGTCGGCAAAGAGAAACAGCAGGAAGCGGTTAAGGAACACATCCGAACGCTCGGGAAACGCGTACCTATCATTTTGGCTGCCGGGTGGGTAAAGACACAGGCGGGAAACGCGAACGACAATCCCGTGAACAAGGCCCGCAGCAGCGGGAAACCTTCTCTGGTGGATTTTGGCTCAACCGGTTGCCGGCCCTGCGACATGATGGCGCCTATCCTGGCGGATATGAAGAACAAATATGAGGGCAAGGCGAATGTGCTCTTTGTCCATGTGCGGGAAGAACAGTTTCTCGCGGCCCGCTATGGGATTCAATCTATTCCTGTTCAAGTATTCTTTGATGCGAGTGGCAAAGAAGTCTCCCGCCATACCGGATTCTTCCCACAGGCAGAGTGTGAAAAGAAACTGGCGGAATTGGGAGCAAAATAAACCATGGAGAGTTTGTTTAGCTCACTTTCCCACGCGGTTGAAGGAGCCCCGATTCTTGCAGTGGCCGCTGCAATCATTTGGGGCGTGCTCAGCATTGTATTGAGTCCCTGCCATCTGGCCAGCATTCCGTTGATCGTTGGTTTTATTGATGAACAGGGCCGGATTTCCACGCGCCGGGCATTTGTGATTTCCCTGTTATTTGCCTTAGGCATCCTGATTACTATTGGGCTGATCGGCGCGGTGACGGCGGCCGCAGGGCGCATGATGGGCGATGTGGGGCGCTATGGCAATTACTTCGTTGCCGTCATCTTTTTTCTTGTAGGGCTGCACTTGCTGGATGTGATTCCGATGCCATGGTCAGGTCCTGGTCAAGTGGGCATGAAACGCAAAGGATTACTGGCGTCTTTTATTCTTGGTTTAGTGTTTGGCGTGGCGCTGGGGCCGTGCACCTTTGCGTACATGGCGCCGATGCTGGGCGTCACGTTTAAATTGTCCGCAACAAATCCGCTGTATGGCGCAGCATTGCTTTTGGCGTATGGCGTGGGACATTGTTCGGTGATTGTTGCGGCGGGGACCTCGACGGAAGTGGTCCAGCGATTTCTGAACTGGAATGAGGATTCCCGGGGCACCGCAATTGTGAAGAAGACATGCGGGGTGCTGGTGCTCCTGGGCGGCCTTTGGATGATTTACACCGCGCCGTAATAGAGAATGGAGTATAACGATGCAGGCGAAAGCTGAAATTGACGCAGGCGTTTGCGGGTTTCATACAGACGTCAACGCGTCCAGTGAAGATGGCATGTTTGTGACCTTTGAGATCATGTCCGATTGTGACAAAATTCGCGGTCTTGGCGAAGCTATGAAGGCAACCCCCCCAATAAATGCGTATGAGGAAATCAGCCCCGTGGGCGATAGTGTCGTCATGGCCACGGTCCGCGAATGTCTCAGGGGGTGCTGTGCGGGCTGTGCTGTGCCGGTTGGAATATTCAAGTCCATGCAGGTTGCGGCGGGACTAGCATTGCCCAAGGACATCTGTATCCGGATTGTCAAAGGAGATGTTGAGTAATGAGCACAATTGGAAAAGAATCCATAAGGCCTGACACTCTCAGGCCTCAAGAAGCTGCCCCCAAGCACATGAATGTATTCGAACGCTATCTCTCGCTCTGGGTGTTGATTTGCATGGTGGTAGGCGTAGCGTTGGGCAAGTTTCTTCCGGGCACGGTGGATACGCTGAGCGGGATGGAATTCGGGGAAGGATCGCAGGTTAATATACCCATCGCCGTTCTTATTTGGCTGATGATCTATCCGATGATGCTGAAAATAGATTTTGGATCGCTTGCCGGCGTGACCAGGCGTCCCAAGGGTTTGCTCGTGACGTTGTTCGTAAACTGGCTGGTGAAGCCGTTCAGCATGGCGATTTTTGCGTGGGTGTTTATCCAACATGTGTTTGCAGCATGGATCGATGCCGAGACCGCCAGAAACTATACCGCAGGGCTTATTATTCTTGCGGCGGCGCCATGCACGGCGATGGTGTTTGTTTGGAGTTATCTCACGGACGGCGATCCCGCCTATACGCTGGTACAGGTGGCGGTGAATGACCTTATCATGCTGGTGGCCTTTGCCCCCATCGTGATGTTTCTGTGCGGCGTGGCCAATGTCGTTGTGCCTTCCAACGTTCTCATCACGTCGGTTGTCGTGTTTATTGTCATCCCGCTGGGTGCAGGATGGTTGACGCGGACGCTTTTGTTGAAGCTGCGCAGCAAAAAATGGTTTGAGGAGAAGTTCCTGCCTGTATTTCATCCCATAACAGTGGTCGCGTTGCTGGCGACATTAGTGCTCATCTTCGCATTCCAGGCGGAGAACCTAACCGCGAAATGGTTTGCCGTCATTCTATTGGCCATCCCTATCATGGTGCAGGTTTACTTTAATTCCAGCCTCACCTATCTGCTGATGCGCGTGTTACGCGTTCCGCACAATGTGGCCGCGCCCGGCGCGCTCATTGGCGCGAGCAATTTCTTCGAGCTTGCAGTAGCCGTGGCCATCACCCTTTTCGGGCCGGATTCCGGCGCGGCGCTTGCGTGCGTGGTGGGGGTCCTGGTGGAAGTGCCCGTGATGCTTTCCGTGTGTTCGGCGTGCAATGCAACGCGTTCCTGGTTTCCAGCGGAAACCCCTAATACTTAATACGACTAAAAATAATTTGAGAAAGGAAATATACCATGAGTCAGGAACAGGAAATTCGCGATAAAGTACGTCAGGGATATGCGGCGATTGCCACCAGCGGTGGATCGTGCTGTGGCCCCAAGAAATCCTGTTGCGGCGCGCCTTCCGACAGCGCCACGCAACTCGCAGAATCCATTGGATACGGTCTTGAAGATCTGAATGCATTGCCAGAGGGGGCAAACATGGGATTATCCTGCGGGAATCCCGTGGCGCTGGCCGCACTGAATCCGGGCGAAACAGTGGTGGATCTTGGCAGCGGCGGCGGGTTCGATATTTTCATTGCCGGGAAAAAGGTAGGGGCCGCCGGACGCGCGATCGGCGTGGATATGACCCCGGAAATGCTTGGCAGAGCGCGAGGCAATATCGCCACCTACCAACAGCGCACCGGATTGGATAATGTGGAGTTCCGGCTGGGTGAGATTGAGCATCTCCCGCTGGCGGATAATTCGGTCGATGTCATTATCTCAAACTGTGTCATTAATCTCTCCCCGGATAAGGCGCAGGTCTGGCGCGAGATCGTGCGTGTGCTGAAGCCGGGCGGCCGTGTTGCGGTGTCGGACCTGGCGCTGTTGCAACCTCTGCCGAAAGCGATCTCAGAGATGATCGAAGCGCTGGTGGGCTGTGTTGCCGGGGCGGTATTGGTGACGGATACGGAGCGGATGGCGAAAGAAGCGGGATTGGAACAGATCCATCTCTCAATAAAGCCTGGCTATGTGGATTCGATGACGGCGATCAATGATCCATTGTACAAACGGATTTTGGAGGCGCTTCCCTCAGGCAGTAAACCTTCGGATTATGTGGCAAGCCTGGAAGTGAATGCGCGGAAACCAGAAGCATGAATTTTCTTTTGGGCCGCAGATGGCTTTCTGGAGACCAGGGGAAGCATTACGGAATAGAGAAAGAGATAAGACTTAAAGGACTCACAAGACCTATGATACATGTAGAAAAGGAGGCAGCTTTTTGGAACGACCATGCTAGATGAGACAAGGAGACTATGGCAAAATTGAAAAACCGGCTGGGGCGCGGTAGAATGTGCGTATAGATCTAAACACGAGGCAGAAGTATGGCCAGAACGGGTTTTTTCTTCCGTCAAGAGGGGTTGCAGCACGACACGGGACCGATGCATCCGGAGGCGCCGCAGCGGCTGGTGGCGGTTTTGCAGGCGTTTGACAAGGCGGGGCTGAATCCGGAAATTATTGAAACGGAGCCTGCTTCCCGGGAACAGTTATTGTATATCCACACGGAGGATCATATTGAAACGATCCGTCAGACGTGCGCGCATCATTTGGCGTATTCGGATTTGGATACCAACATGAGTCAGGGATCATGGATGGCGGCGCTGCTGGCGGCGGGAGGGGCTATTGCATCGTGCAAGGCGGTATTGGAAAAGCGTTACGATAATGTGTTCTGGGCGATGCGTCCGCCGGGGCATCATGCGGAGGCCACTCATGCCCGGGGTTTTTGTTTGTTCAACAATGTGGCCATTGCGGCGCGGTGGCTGCAAAAAGAGGCCGGATTGAAAAAGGTGGCGATCCTGGATTGGGATATCCATCATGGGAACGGCACCCAGCATGCGTTTTATGAAGATGACTCTGTTTATTACATGAGTGTTCATCAGCATCCGCATTATCCTGGCACGGGTTTTCCGGATGAACGGGGCAAAAACAATCGCAACTTGAATATACAGGTGCGGCCGGGCGCGAGGCCGGAAGAATGGCTCAATGCGATAGAGAAGGTGTTTATCCCTGAATTACAGCGGTTTGATCCCGAATTTCTATTATTATCCTGCGGATTTGACGCACACCGGCTGGATTATCTCGGGAGCCAGTCGCTGGAGGCGGAGCACTACGTTGAAATGACGCGCATGGTGAAGCCGGTGGCGGACGGAAAGATTGTTTCGCTTCTGGAGGGGGGGTATCACCCTGAAGCCCTGGGGATGTGTGCCGTGGCGCATTTTAAGGCGCTGCAAGAAGATACGGCCCGCTAGAAGGACATGCCGCGCCTGTCCATGGAATGTGAAAAAGGCGGAACAGATTGTTTCGTCATACGAAGCGCGTGATTCGTTTTGTATAGTCCCTGTATTTTCTTGATGAATATATTTGATGGGGCATCGTCTATTTTCTTGGAAATGAAAATTTGACGAATTGTGTCACCGAAATCTTGGTTGGACAGTCTAATGAACGGGTCTCCATTTGGAAAGGGAACCCGTAAGGATGTATAATTGAATATCTTCCCCAATCGCAGTAATGACGAGGGGGAAGCATATGTGTTGCGGCAAAAAACTACGAAAGGAAGCTAGGACATGAAGAAAGTGGCTATTACGGCGTTGGTTGCGGTGGCGATGTTCTTGGGATTTGGAATCGGCACGGCGTGCGCTCAATCGACCGGCATCCCGGTGGCGCTTGTCGGGGATAACGTGGATTTGGTGAAGACTTTGGCGCCCAGCGAAGCGGCCAATGCGAGTGCAACCTGTGGCGCTGTTAATGTATTGAAAGTCACTGAAGCGAAGACGGCGGATGGCAAGCCCATGTCCGATCTGAAAGGGAAAGCGATTCATTATTTGCCGACGAAAGCAGCGGAGCCGGTTATGCTGGGCGATGGGTTCGCGGGCAAGAAAGTGAAGGTAACCGGCAAGCTTTACAAGAATGAAGCCACCATACTGGTGGAAGCCGTTGAAGAGGCGGCGGCTGCGGGCGGCGCCCCGGCGGCGGCTCCGGCGGCTGGTCAACCTGCGGCAGCTCCCGCTCAACCCGGCGCGCAACCTGCGGCCCCGGCAGGCGGTAAAAAAGGCGGTGATTTTGACGATATCCCCGTGAAGAGCAAGAGCGGTTTGCAGGTGCTGTAAACCGGCTTTGTCATTAGCATTTATTTCATGGCGGAGGCGTTTAAAAAAGACGCTTCCGCCACAGTTGTTTTTTAGATGCGATGAAACCAGGTTTTTGAGCGCATAGTCATTTAAGACAGATGAGTTATTACTCATAGGGTGAGTACGTCCATGTGTACTGGCGTAAAGAAAGGGAACGGGTCACGAGACCGCAAACAGGAGGGAATATCATGAAACGAATGCTATTTGGCGCGATTATTGTATTGGTGACGGCCGTGGGATTTGGAGCCGGCACCGTATACGCCCAACCAATAGGGTTGCCCGTGGTTCTCGTTGGCGACAATGTGAATCTGTTGCAGACATTGGCGCCCAATGAGGCGGCCAATGCGAGCGCCGCTTATAGCGTGGTCAATGTATTGAAAGTTGATGAAGCGAAGACTACGGATGGCAAACCCATGTCTGATTTACGCGGAAAGGCGATCCATTATCTGCCGACCAGAGCAGCGGAACCCGCTATGACGGGTAATGGATTTTCGGGGAAAAAGGTAAGGATAACGGGAAAACTCTTCAAGAATGAAGCCACAATACTGGTGGAAAAGGTTGAAGAAGCGCCGCCGGCGGCGACACCTGTTCAGCCTGCCGCAATTCCAGAAAATTCTGGGATAAAACCTGCTAAACCCTCTAATGATAATAAGGATGAGTTTAAAGACGTTCAAATGGAAGGCCCCAGCGGTTTACAAGTTTTGTAAATCAACTCTACCCCTATTTTCTCCATAGTTTTACTAAAACTTGCTATTACGAAATACGCAAGGTCGCCAATCGTGTAAGATTTCAACACTTCACAAAGAAAGACGTTGCTTTTCAGTATTCCACCTCGATGCGGATGGTTCCGGATTTCCCCGTGATGTCCACGTCGCCCTTGTCGGCATCGGCGATGGTGGCGGGCGCGCCGTCCACACGTGCTTTATGGATTTTGTCGCCTTCCGGCAGGCGGAAACGCACGAGCATTTTGCCGGGAGCCACTTTCTGTTCAAAAGTAACTGTAGCAATCACGCGTTTTTTATCGGGATTTGTTTCATATCGTATTCCTGCCGAGCCGAAGTGGGTGGCGGCATTGAGCGCTCCAAATGGACGGTTTTGCTTGAACCATGCGCGCGGGACGGCGCGTCCAAAATGCAGGAAATCGCCGCGCTCGTAGACGAGCATGTAGCGCAACCAGGAGACGGCATTGGATTCATCGCTGGTTTTGAAGTGGGCCTGGTTGGAATATCCGAGGACGGGCATGGGATGTTCCACCATGGCGTTGATTTCGGGGCGGTAGCAGGCGGCCCAATCGTTGTAGAACATCCAGAGGTAGAGTTCGATTTCGTCGCGGTCGATGTAAGGCAATAATCCCGCCAGGAGATTGGGCTGGATGGAGAGTCCGCCGCGGTCATACCATTCATGTTCGAATTCGGCGATACGGTATCCGAAGGGGGGCGACATATAGCGGTTGTCCTGGAAGTCATCCAGAATCCAGCCGCCTTGTTTCGTATTCGCATCGTACAAACCGGAAATCAACAGATACACCGAACCTTCCAGCACTTCACGAATCCAGCCGACTTCGCGTCCGCGCCAATACAGGCGGCTGGGATAATTAGGGATCCACCGCCCATCGCGCAGGCGCATGATGGGGGATCGTTGCCGCATGGTTTCAAACCCTTTTATCAGGTCGGCACGATAGGCATCGGCCTCCTGGCGAACCCGCGCGGCGTCGGGATGTTTGGCGGCTTCCAGGGCTTGGGCCGTGGCGTCCGTGGCGCGCCAGGTCAGCGCATTCGTGGAGAGCCAATAATAGAAGTCCGTGACGTCTTCCAGACTGCCCGCCGGGAGGAATCCATATTCCCATCCCCGTGAGTGCGGAAGGCTGGTCATGGTGGTTTTACGTTGGCGGAATACCCAGTCGGCGCCCTTAATGGCGGAATCCACCACGCTGGCGAACCATGCATCGTCGCGGGTGAAGAGATAGTGTTCGCACAACACCCACAAGGCCCAGCCGTGATGCTGGTTATAGGAGCCCTGCTCGAAGCCCCCCGCGCCATAATACATACCGTCGTAGTCGGTGAAGTTGCCGGGCTGGGGTTCCGAGCCCTGGTATTTCACCCAAAGTTCGATGCGTTTCCGGGCCTCTTCATGCATGCCGCGCTGGTCCAGTTCATGCACGATCATGCACGATTCATTGGTGAAGTTGCCGTAGGTGGACGTGCCCACGGACGTGTTAATCAACCCGCTTCCGCCGGGCATGAGAAAGTCGGTGATCAGCACATGGGTCAGGTGCGAAGTATAGAGCGCTGCCAGGGGTGTTTCCGGAACGGTTAGCTGTGTCCCTTGTTTTCCGATTCCGCGCCAGTATTCCGTAAGGTCTTTGTGACAGGCATCGAAATCCAATGCGTCTAATGCTTCTGCTTCATCGAAGGGATTGATGGCCACAAAGGGGATCTTGAGGACGGCTTCACAGGATTCGCCCGGTTTTAGATCCTGGCTTAACACGACACTCCGGTCTTCTGCTGAAATGTTCATGGCGGTCTGAAATTTCCAACGCATCACACCCTTTTTCTTGAATTTGCTCAGCACCCGGCTATCTTTCAGCACTAATGCGTCCTTGGGGCTTTTGGGCACTATGAACTCGTTTCTTGAATCCAGCCGGTGGGAAACTTTGCCGGAATCTTGTGAATATTGAATGGGGAAATGGACCGAGTTGGTTTCCGGTCCATCGTTCTTAAAGCGAAGCCGCACCATGGCTACCATGGTGTCATCGCCTGCCCATGTGCCTCCGCACATCGGGGTCATGAGAGGGACGGCAAAAGAGTGTTGTTCGACGGTAATTCCTTCACGGCGCGCTTGGATGGTATACGCCAGCACGGGTTCCGGATCGGGGAATCGCGCGATGGCCGGCCAATTTTCGAGGCCAAAAAATATTCGGGCATTCTCTTTGGACTTAAACCGGTCCGTGTCTTTTCCGGGCACCCATGTGACATTGCGTTTCAGCAGCAACAGGTCTCCATTGGCCTCAAGCCAAAACCGCTGACGTGCATGGGCACATGCCAGGTTATAGCTTACCTCATGTGCGCGGGGCTGACCTTTCATGGCGCCTGCCAGCGTCTGCTCATCGCGTTCCAGCACGCGTTGTGCGATGGTTTTGGCATCCTTGTTGTGGTCCACATACTCTTGAAAGGCAGTAAGATCGTCTTTTTGAGTGATATACACGCCGCGATCCTCAAACCAGATGGGCCCTTCTTTTTCCAGGCTGGAGAGGGAAATGGTGAAGGCGTCGTCATCCAGGAAAAAGGTCAACAACCCATCATCATTGCAGTAATCATGGGCGGGAATCATGGATTGAAGCGTTACCAGGAAACTCCTTGGAGCAGGGCCATCAAGTTGCAGGGTGTCTTCTTTCACTGAAAGCCCCTTTAGCGCCGTGATAGTATCCACCAAGCAATTATATCCCTCCAGGCGAAGGGTGGTGGTGTTTGTTTCTTTTCCGGTATCCAATTCTACTCGAAGGGTGGTTTGTGCGGTTTGGGAGGCCGTATACACGGCTATCTTGTGAATCGCATCCGGTTCGGCGTCCACACGAAGGCCCAACGTGCGCCGGAAAGTTACGTCGTTGTCTTTTTCCTCCTCAAATTCCTTGGAAATACCCTCAAAACTGATCCAAACACGGCGGTCTCCCTCTGGTTCAACGATCACCGCCGCCTTTTGCCATTCCGTATTGAACCAGTCGTCACGGTGCACCCAGCCAAATCGGGCAACCGTTTCATTTTCCTCATGCTGCTCCACAAACGTTTCCGGCCATGTTTTATGGAGATAGGACACGCCCAGGTTCTTTGGCACTGTTGTTTTGAATTCCACCATGACTCGTGCAATGTCGCGCGGTTCTTCAAACCACACTTCATTGGCAGGGGTATTCGGCAAGGCGAACGGGGCGATATCCATAGCCGCAAAATCCATATCCACACTCCCAAAACTCGTGTTGGCCGCCATTCCTGTTATCGCAATAAGCAGAACATACATTATGTTCAGACATACATAACGAAACCGAAAGCTTCGCATGACACATTCTCCCTTCCTGTTCAACGCCATTGCCCAAGCTTGAGGATAAGAAATTAGTGTATCCGAACTCCTTACCGGAGACAAACAGAATGCTGATTCTACCTTTTGATGCTGTATAATTGGGAAAACCAACCGGAAGGGAAACAAGATGAACATTTCACGGCGGGAATGGATGGCGGACAGTATAACACTTGGTGCGGCATTGATAGGCGTGAGCAACCTTGCCGGTGCTCAATCCAAGAAGCCAGAATGGAAATGCGGGGTGGGCTTGAACGGGTTCATGTCCTCAGCGGGCCAATATAAGAAAGAGTATCCCATCTGGGAGGTATTGGATTTTTCCGTGAAAGAAGGATTTGATGGAATTGAACTGGTAGAGGGCTGGCCCATGGGTGGCTATCCAGGGCCGGACGAAACAGGCAGGATTGCAGCATTAAAAAGAATGTACGATCAATACGGGCTTCGCATTTACACGTTTCAAACGGGCGGTTCCGGCTGTTATTCCGCCGATGCCAATGCACGGAAAGACTGGCTGAATGATTTCCGCAACAAGATTCGATTGGCGCAGCAATTGGGCTGTGTATTCATCGGCAATTGGCCCGGAGGCGGTCTTGAAGGCAACAAAGATGTGCATGAGGCCATCCAGCGCCTGGCGGAAAGTTATCGGGAAGCCGCCAAAATGCTTGCGGACGCAGGCATGCATATGTCGTTTGAAATTGAGCCGCCGTTCCTGTTCAACACGCTGGAACATCTTCAGGAGATTCTTACAACGGTCAACCATCCCGCGTGCAGAACCAATTACGATCCCAGCCATTTCGATGTAATGTCGGGAAGCAAGGGAAAACCCGAAGACATGCTTAAGACACTCGGTGTGCAGTACATTGGTCACGTACATCTCACGGATACGGATGGCACGCTCTTTGGCGGCACCTCCAAACATCTGCCCTGTGGGGATGGCCACTGCGACATGCAGGCATCATTAAAAACATTGTGGGAAGGCGGGTATACCGGCTGGATTATGATTGACGGCTGGCTCATCGAAGACGTCTACCGCGCGGCGCATCAGGGTATACAGGCGATCAAAAAAGCGCAGGAGACACTGTCGCAATCATAATCCCATCTGATATTAGTCACGCGTGCCGTTCACTTCAGTTAGTAGTGGTTGTCATTTTCCCGAAGAATTTCTTCGATAGTTACTGCACCTTGTACAACCGCCATGCAGGCTCTCAAGACATGTAGCTCAAATAACATTCGATCATTTGGAAATTCATGTTCAATCACTTGGCACAACTGAGTTAACTGGTCAGCAGATATTCCCGCTTCTTGTGCTACTTTTTCATAATTGAAATATTCCATGGTTTAAGACTCGGATTTAGAGCAAATCATTTAGTTCTTCGACTGTCAGGTCAATGTCTTTTAGAATTTGACGAAGTAGTCCACGTCCAATATCATGTCCTGCATGAAAAGGCACCGTGGTTCGACGCCCATCCGGATGCACATAACGGCGATGGCTTGTGCCTCCTAAAGGCCGGTGGCTAAACCCCAACCTTTCAAGCACTCTCACCAATTCCTTGGCCGTTATAATGGGCAGGTTATGCCCCATACGCCTCCTTATACAGCCACTTCAAGTGTCTTAATACCAATAATCTCAGGATAGCGTGCCTCAATGTTCACCCCGTCCTCTTTCATTTCACGGATACACATCGAAACGACTTCTTGAATATTGCTCATGGCTTCTTCGTATGTTTTACCTTGTGTATGACATCCTTGAAGCGCCGGCACATCCACTACAAAATATCCATCTTCATCCTGCTCGATGATTGCCTGAAACCGCATGATGCTCATGAACGCTCCTTTATGTATCTATACCATGTCTTGCATTCTTTGTCCGCCTAGATTTTCGCACGATTTCCACAATTGCGTCAAGGAGGGCATTATTGATGTAACACATTCATTTGGGTTCTGAAATAAATCGATTCTGCAAATTGCCAACTTACATCAGCGAGGTGCTGAAGTAGCGTTCGGCGCGGTCGGGGAGGACGGTGGTGATGTTGCCTGGGATGCGTAGTGCGAGTTGGCGGGCGGCCCATACATTGGCTCCTGCAGAAATACCCACCAGAAGGCCGTAATCCCGGCCGAGTTGCCGGGCGGTTTCAATAGCGTCTTCGTCGGTCACCTCGACGACTTCATCCACCAGTTTTACATCTAATATAGCGGGAATAAACCCATCACCAATCCCCTGAATCTGGTGAAGGCCCGGTTCATGGCCAAGGAGCGCGGAAACATTTTTGGGCTCAACAGCGGCGATGCGGACGCCGGGTTTGTGTTCCTTGAGGAAAGTACCCACGCCCTGCAAGGTGCCGCCGCTTCCAACGCCGGCTACAAAGCAGGCAATATCACCGCTGGTCTGGCGCCATAATTCATGCGCGGTCTCTTCGTAGTGGATGCGCGGGTTTTCCGGGTTTTCAAACTGTTGCGGAACAAACACCTTGGGATTGGCCGCTTTCATTTCCTGCACGCGCTTGACGGCTCCTCCAATACTTTCTTCTGCAGGTGTCAGGACCAGTTCCGCTCCCAGGGCGCGGATCAGTTTTTTGCGTTCCTCGCTCATGTTTTCAGGCATGACGATGCAGACTTTGTAACCCTTGAGCCTGCCCACGAGCGCAATGCCAATACCGGTGTTCCCGGAGGTAGGTTCGGCGATAATGGAATCGGGGTTCAGCTTTCCATCGCGCTCGGCGCCCTCAATCATGGCCAGAGCCACGCGGTCTTTAATGCTTCCGCCGGGATTCAAGAACTCGGCTTTCGCGTAGACATTCTCGTTTTTCAAACGAATCAGGGGGGTATTTCCAATCAGATGTAAAACGTTATCGGTAAGCATTCGTACTATCCATCCAGGCGCTCAGGTTGTTCAATGGTTTCCTCCTCGCCGGACTCAGGTTGAGGGGCCGATTCGGGAGGTGGTTCATCCGCTTTGGGTTGCGAGTAGTTTCCCCCGTCGTGAGGTTCGGGGGTGACGCCTGTCTTATCTGTAGAAAAGGTATCTGAGGTGGACGCCTGCGAGCTTGTTGAATCGCTTTTTTCATCATCATCATCTTCCATCAGCTTATTGATGTACGTTTCCGCGTCGTAGCGTCCGAGCTGTTTTAGCTCCTCCTTCATAGGCAGCACTTCCTTCGCCACCTCCTCTTTCACGTCATCCATATAGTTGCGCACGTCGCGAACGGTCCGGATGAAAATTTTTGCGAAGTCGGGGAATTTCTCGGGTCCCAGAAACACAAGGGCGATCCCCGCAACAATCAGCATCTCTGTGAAACCCACGCCCATCATGGTATTTATGCCTGACTGGCCGCGGCGGCCTGTTTTTTTCTTCTGATAACAAGATACGACAACCAGATGCTTATTTCATACATTGCAACGAGCGGCAGCATCATAATCATCATGGAACCCGGATCTGGAGGGGTTAGAACGGCTGCAATGACTGCAATGATTACAAATGCGAACTTCCGCTGCTTTTTTAGAACGGCAGGGGATAGAAAGCCCATAAACACCAGGATCATAACCGCCATGGGAAATTGGAAAGCCACGGCGAACCCCGCCAGAAAAAGAAGTATCATGGAAATGGTTTCATTGGCGCGAAGTTGAATCTGCCAACCTTCCGGAACCCATAGCATCATATAGGGCAGTACGAGGGGAAGCACGCCAAAATAGGCTACGGCCACGCCTACAATGGCCAGCCCGCTACATCCAAAAATCAACACTTTGACCACTCGCCGCTCGCTTTCCCTTAATCCGGGGAATATAAACGCACACACTTGCCATGCAATAAAGGGAAAGGCCAGAACAAATCCTATGTAGGCGGCCGTTTTCAGTTGGACAAATACGATTTCCAGAGGGTTGAGCACGGTCCAGACGGGTTTGACAGTTTTTTTCGAAGGTTCCGTTTGGGCTTCGGTATTGGGATTGGGTGTCTGGGAGTTGTTTTCCACAGGCGAGTTGGGTTCGCTGGAGGTTTGGATGATACCTTTCTCCGCCAATGGCATGAGGGGCCGCGCGAGAATTTGCAGAATGTAGTTGGAAAGGGCATAGCAAATAATCATGCAGATAAACAGGCATATTCCGGAACGGATAATGCGAGTGCGCAGTTCCGCCAGATGTTCGGTGAATGTCATGCGTTTTTCATCGACCGGCACGCCCTTGTTCTCCAGGGTTGATACTCATGCTTTTGTATGCGGCATGAAAGATTTCAAGTTCTATTTTGGTTAACCATATTGTGCGGCCCTTAAGGGAGAAGTATCCTTCAGGGGACGGGATTGGGTGGCGGCGCGGGGTCGGAAGGGGCCTCAAGTTGTTCTTTAAGCGCTTTTCCCGGTTTAAAGATCGCCACGCGTTTTTCGGTAATAGGCACCGCTTCGCCCGTGCGGGGATTTCTCCCGACGCGGGCCTCGCGCACTTTACTTTCAAATACGCCAAAGTTCCGGATTTCGATCCGTCCGCCATCGGCTAATACATCACTTATGGTATCTAATGCGGCCTGCACCACTGCGGAAACTTCATTTTGCGTATGCCCCAAACGTTCCGCCACATCCATCACGAGTTCGCGTTTTGTCACCCGCAACTCCTTTCACGAATACCTTGCTCTGCGAATCGTCTGTTTCCGTTAGCGGCCTATTAACTGTTGCAACGACGACATATACACGCTTCCCAGCGGGGTGAAAGCCATCAAGGCTCCGACCACGATGATGATAATGACAATCACAATGATGGTGGTGTTGTTTTTTCCGCCGGATTTGACTCCCCCGCCCAAGTTTGCGGCCGTGGCGACAAACACCTTTTCTCCTGCTTCGGCGCGGGATTTTTTATCTTCCAGCGCCCCCAGGGTTTCGTTGATGGAGATGAACGCGCGGTGCCACTCCGATTGGAGTTTCTTCACCGCCACTTCCGATTGCGTGTAGATCTGTTCGAGGCTGGTCGCGCCGGAAACGATGTTCATGGTATTTCCATCAAGGTTGTAGTCATCCAACAGGGTGTCCTTGAGCACCTTATGGGATCTCGCTAACTTGCTCTTGATTTTAAGGAATTGATTTTCGAGCTGGGCCTTATTCACCCCTGGACTGGGGTAGGCACTCATGATCTGGTTAAAAAGCAGCCAGTCATTCATAAATTCCCGGCACAACTCAACCCGGCGCTCTATCTGCGCCACAACCGCCTGTTGTTTCTTGCTTAACGCCATGATATAGACAAGCTCCTTTTACAGTCCGCCCCGAAAACGACAAAAGTAATCTAGCACACGCGGCAGGCAATGTCAAACGTCAAAAGGTTCTAAGTGGCCGGTTGCCATAGGCTTTAGCGGGCCAGAGAGAGAAAGTTGCGTATCATGGTCTTGCCATGCTCGGTTAATATGCTTTCCGGGTGAAACTGCACCCCCCATACGGGGTATGTTTTGTGCCGTACAGCCATAATTTCGCCCATATCCGCCGTTTCCGCAATAATTTCGAGGTCCTTCGGGCAGGTTTCGCGTTTGATAATCAGGGAGTGATATCGCGTGGCCGTGAAAGGCGACGGAACATGCTCGAAGAGGCCTCCGCCCGTATGTTTTATGGGGCTGATTTTTCCGTGCATGATGCGCTGGGCGCGCACCACATCCCCTCCAAAGGCGGCGCCGATACTCTGATGCCCGAGGCAGACCCCGAAAATGGGGTAGCGCGGTCCGAGTCTTTGGATTAATTCAACGGAGATGCCGGCCTCTGCCGGAGTGCACGGCCCTGGTGAAATGACGATATGGGCAGGCTTGAGGGCGTCCACCCCGGCCACGTCAATGGCGTCATTCCGGAAGACCCGGATATTGTTGTCGAATTCTCCAAAATATTGCACGAGGTTATACGTGAAAGAATCGTAATTGTCGATGAGTACGATCATGTTTCGAGTCCTCGCTCGGCGAATTCCACGGCTTTGAACAGTGCTTTCGCCTTGTTGACGGTTTCTTCAAATTCGCGGTCGGGGTCACTGTCATACACGATACCCGCGCCCGCCTGAATGTATGCCACGCCCTCTTTTAGAATCATGGTGCGGATGAGAATACAGGTGTCCATGTCGCCGGAGAAACTAATGTACCCGCACCCGCCGGAATAGGGACCCCGTCGATCCGGCTCCAGTTCATCGATGATTTCCATAGCGCGGATTTTTGGCGCGCCGCTCACCGTGCCCATGGGGAAGGTGGCGGCCAGTGCGTCAAAGGCGTCGGTATTTTCCTCCATGCGGCCCGCGACTTCGCTTACGATATGCATTACATGGGAATACCGCTCGATTACCTTGAATTTATTGGGCACGGGGGCAACCGTTCCTACCTGGCTGATGCGCCCAATATCGTTCCGGCCTAAATCCACCAGCATAATGTGTTCGGCAAGCTCCTTTTCGTCCTTCTTTAGTTCCTGCTCCAAGGCCAGATCTTCTTCCTGAGTAGCGCCGCGCGGGCGGGTGCCTGCAATGGGACGCACCATAACGGTGCCATTCATTACCTGGGTCATGACTTCCGGGCTTGATCCTACGAGGGCGCATTCAGGAAACTGCATGAGCAGCATGTATGGGGAAGGATTGATGCACCGCAGGGCGCGATAGAGATTGACGGGGCTGGCGCACACGGTTCGGTGAAATCGTTGGGAAAGCACCACTTGGAAGATATCGCCCGCGCAAATATACTCTTTGGCTTTGCGGACCGCGTCGCAAAAGGCTTCCCGTTCGAAATTGGATTCAATGGGCGTTTCCGCAGCGCCGGGATAGACCCGTTCCGTGGCGACCATGAGCGGCCCGCGCAGCTTGGTTTCCAATTCGTGTAATTTCCGGATGCCTTCGTTATATGCGGCATCGGCATTATCCCCGACGTGCACGTTGGATACGATGAGGATTTTGTTTTTGACATGGTCAAAAATAAGGATGGTATCGGTAATCATGAAATAGAGATCAGGCAGTCCGAGGCGGTCGGGGTTGTTGTCGGGAAGGCGCTCGAAAAAGCGAACCTGGTCGTACGACATGTACCCCACGGCTCCGCCATGAAAGGCAGGCAAGCCTTCCATGGGAACGGGCTGATATTGACGCATCAACGCACGCAGCTCTTTCAGCGGATCTTCCGATTCTTTCAGATCTTCAACGCCGTTGCGGAGAATGCTTACCTGTTTGCCTTTTGAACGGAACAGGATGGAGGGGTTCACCCCCAGAAAGGAGTATTTCCCGATGGTTTCCGCGCGTTCGACGCTTTCGAGGAGAAAGGAGTAGGGTTGATTCCGGGCGATTTTCATATATGCGGCTACAGGGGTTTCCAGGTCCGCAAGAATTTCCTGATAGACCGGCACGAGGGCGCCGGGCCGGGCCAGCGCCCGGAATTGATCTAGGGTTGGGTGGATCATGTTACGTTCCTCATTTTTCGGCAACTCCATCACCGGCTAGTTCGATGTGGCCGTCGCCATGCACAAGGCGGTAAAAGCAACTGGTTTCGTTGGTGTGGCAGGTGGGGCCGGCCGGAGCGCATTTCAGCACCAGGGCGTCCCCATCACAGTCGATACGAATTTCTTTGACTTCAAGGACGTTTCCAGAGCTTTCTCCCTTTCGCCACAATTTTTGCCGGGAACGGGACCAAAAACAAGCCCGTTGTTCTCTCAGTGTGATCTCCAGAGATTCCTGATTCATATATCCGACCATAAGCACCTGGCCGGTCTGGTGGTGTTGGATCACCGCGCAGAGGAGGCCTTTATCATCAAATTTGAGCAATTCATTGACGTTCACGGGTTTATTCCTTACACGTTAAAGAGAGAGTCCAAATGGGCATATGCATTTGGGAATCACGGACAAAAAACACGGAGAGCGCGGAGCAGCATCAGGCGCGGATGCGCCATCGGCGGGAAGGAACGCTCTCTGTTCTCATGCTGAATTCTCCGTGTCTTCTATACGGGCGGTTACACCGCCGTCCTTCGTTAGAATCGCACAGGCACGCCATGCTTTGCAAGATATTCCTTGGCTTCGTGGATGGTGTGTTCCTGAAAATGGAATATGGAGGCTGCCAGCGCGGCATCCGCACCACCTTCCTGCAAAGCGGCGCGCAAATGGTCCAACGTGCCTGCGCCGCCACTTGCAATGACTGGAATGCCCACGGTATCGGCAATGGCCCGGGTTAATTCGATGTTATAGCCTTTTTTGGTGCCATCGCTGTCCATACACGTTAAGAGGATTTCCCCTGCGCCGCGGCGTTCGGCTTCCAGCGCCCATGCTATGGGTTCCAGCGGGGTGGGCCGCCCGCCATCACGCCCGCCGTGACTTCGCACGATATAGCGTCCATCTTCAAATTTTGCGTCGATGGCCACGACGATGCATTGGGACCCAAACCGGGAGGCGGATTCGTCAATAAAGTCTGGGTTTGTGATAGCCGGTGTGTTGATGGAAACTTTATCCGCGCCGGCGTTTAAGAGACGCCGGATATCTTCGATGGATCGGATGCCGCCCCCCACGCACAGCGGCATGAAGACCTGCTCCGCGGTTCTTCGGACCACGTCCAGCATGGTATCGCGGTTGTCTGTGGAGGCGCGAATATCGAGAAAGACCAGTTCGTCGGCTTTTTCCTCGTCATAGCGGCGCGCAATTTCAACAGGATCGCCTGCATCCCGGAGACCGAGGAAGTTGACGCCTTTCACAACGCGTCCATCGGAGACATCCAAACAGGGGATAATACGTTTTGTCAGCATAAATCCACTTTCACAACCACTCAAAGGCGTTTTATGCGCATCAAGTCAAAGGTTCTTGATTCTTTTTGCCGTTGTTTTCGTCTTCTTCGTCTTTTTTTACGAGCGGTTCGCCCAACGAATCGAAGGGGGACTGTTCGCCGGCATCCATCAGGTCAAAATCACTCCGGCTGGACTCCCCTGGCTCCACGGCTTCTTTTGATGCGGGAATATCCGCGGATATGTCTGGCTTCGCCGCGGCAATTTCCGTGTCAAGCGGTTGGAGCCTTTGTATTTCTGGAACTGTTTCGCCTCTATCTCCGGAGACTTCCCGGCCCGGAAGGGAGGATTGAGGAATCACCGGGATCTCAATTTCTTCCGATTCCATGCGCACAAGGGCGGGGGCGGTGAATTGTTCGCGGAGCGCCTTGCTCACCGCCTTGGGGTTGGCATCTATCCCATCGACGGTGAGTTGAATTTCTCCAATGATATCCAAACCCAGGGTAGTGACCGCCGTTTCTTTGATGTATCGAGTAATGAGGTTCTGGACTTCCCGTGCGCACGTATCAGGACGATGCTGCTGAATCACATGGCAGACAATGACCACTTTTTTCTTGTCTTTAGCCGGTTTTATACAGACTCGGATGCGTTTTACTTCAGGCATATTTCCGACGATGCGGGTAAGCATGGTTTCCATGGGGGCCAGTTCAACAGTGGTTTCTCCATTTGGTCCGGGATAGGTTACCCGCCGTTTTCGTTTCATAGACGGCAGGAATCCATACAACCCGGCAAGGAGTAACACTGTTCCGGCAATGCCATAGAAGCCCACCGTGTTGCAGACGGGACATGTGCCAATGAAGGAGGAGGCCAGGTTCACATATTGTTCAATATAGCTACAGTGAAAATTCAGCCCCAGGAGCACTATTCCTCCCAGGAACACCAGAAGGCTGATAAGTTTTAATATGGCAAGCTTCATGTTTGTTTCTCCTTGGGCGATTTGTCCCGGTACCAGGCCGCACCACACGCATACGCCCGTTTCATGCAGTGTAATTATCCCATGGACGGCAGATACTCATCCAGCAAATCGGGGCCTGTGTCCCCGCGCCGGAAGCGGTCCCCACGCACGATTCGCGAGCATAACCGGGCCGTGCTGGTGACCCCCTCCGTCGTCATTTCTTCCAACGCTGCGTGAAGCCGCTCTATGGCTTCGGTGCGATCTTTACCTTGAGCGATTATCTTCGCGAGCAGGGAATCATAATGATGCGACACCTCATATCCCTGCATAATATGGGTATCCACGCGTATGCCCGGGCCGCCTGGCAAGTGCAGGCGTTTAATAACACCGGGGGAGGGGCGGAAGTTCATTTCCGGATCTTCCGCGTAAATCCGGGCCTCAATGGCCACTCCTCGAGGGATCACCGTACTGTAGCCCAGCGGCTGACCCCAGGCAATCCGTATTTGTTCGCGGACTAAATCGATGCCCGTCACTTCTTCCGTGATCCCGTGTTCCACCTGGATTCGCGCGTTAAATTCAATGAAATAATATTGACCATCCGGCCCCAAGAGGAATTCTACCGTACCGGCGTTGCTGTAATTGATGGTCCGGGCAGCCCGCAGCGCCGCTTTGGCCATTTTAGCCCGCTGGGAGGCGTTTAATCCGGGGGAGGGCGTTTCTTCGATCAATTTTTGATGCCGGCGTTGAATGCTGCATTCCCGTTCGCCCAGGGTAATAATCCGGCCGTGTTGATCCGCGAGGATTTGAAATTCCACGTGCCGGGCGCCCTCGATATATTTCTCAATATATATCCCGCCATCACCAAAAGCCGCTTGGGCTTCTGTAATGGCCAAGGACACGTCATGTTTGAGGGTCGCTTCGTTGTGGGCAACCCGCATGCCTTTTCCGCCTCCGCCAAAGGCTGCCTTGACCGTTACGGGAAAACCGATCTTCTGGGCCACTTTCATAGCTTGTTCCGGCTCTTTTATTTTACCGGAGCTTCCCGGAACCACCGGCACACCGGATTGCTCGACCACTTGACGGCAAGCGGCTTTGTCGCCGCTCATGGCAAGCGCCTGGACATTTGGTCCGATAAAAGCGATATGGCAATCCTGGCAAATATTGGCAAATTTGGCGTTTTCTGAAAGGAAGCCGTATCCGGGGTGAATGGCTTGGGCATCCGTGACCTCGGCGGCGGAGATGATAGCTGGAATGTCAAGATAGCTTTCGGCAGCCTCGGCAGGCCCGATGCAAATGCTTTCGTCGGCCATGATGGTGTGCAAGGAGTGCTTATCGGCCACTGAATAGACTGCAATGGAGGTAATGCCCATTTGGCGGCAGGCCCGGATTATACGTACCGCTATTTCGCCGCGGTTCGCTATAAGGATGCGTCTGAACATACGTTTGGTTTCTGGTATGGGGGTCATTAAATTAGGGGCCGGGCCGTAAACAGGGGCTGGCCGAATTCTACCGGTTCGCCGTTGTCCACCAACACTTTTTCAATGATAGCGGGAACTTTAGCGACGACTTCGTTCATAATTTTCATGGCTTCGACGATACAGACCGTCTGATTTGGCTCGACAGTGTCACCGGGCAAGACAAAGGGCGGCTTTCCAGGCGAGGATGCGGTATAGAAGGTCCCTACCATGGGGGAATCTATGGTAATGAGGCCATTTTCACGCGTTTCGGAAGCAAGCCGGTCTTGAGGGGTCGCACCAGGCAGGGGAATCCCTCCGCCGAATCCCGCAGGGACAGGGATAAAGTGCATAGGGGCGGCCAATGCACCTGAAGGTCCTTGTTTGCTCAGCCGGATACGGCGGCCGTTTTCCTCTATTTCTATCTCGGTTAACCCGGACGATTCGAGAATTTTGATCAGATCCTGAATCTCGTTAAAGTCCACGCTCATACCCTCCAGTTCTCGAGAGTGCTGGGTTCATTAGCTGACCCGCTCAATATATCCCCCGGTCCGGGTGTCGACTTTTACCACGGTGCCTTCATTTAAAAACAAAGGCACTTGGATGACGGCACCCGTTTCCAGGGTGGCTGGTTTTGTCCCCCCTGTTGCACGGTCTCCTTGAAGGCCAGGGTCAGTCCGTGTAATTTTCAATTCCACAAAGAGCGGCACCCGTGTGGCGATCACTCTTTCGCCGTGGAAGAGCAGGCCGATTTCCATATTTTCTTTGATCCATTGCGCGTTATCGCCTACCACATCCTCATTCACGGCCATTTGCTCAAAGCTCATGGGGTCCATGAAGTGAAACAGGTCGCCATCGTGATATAAGTACTGCCATTTGCGTTCTTCTATGCGTGCTTCTTCCATTTTTTCACCGGACCGAAACGTTTTTTCCAGTACCCGGCCCGTCAAGACATTTTTGAATTTTGTCCGGACAAATGCGCCGCCTTTTCCTGGTTTAACATGTTGAAATTCAACAATTTCCATTAGCGATCCGTCTAATTCCACCACCAAGCCATTGCGGAAATCCGCTGTTGATATTACGCTCATAAAACCTGTAATTCCTTTGGCAAACGCGTTAGCGTTTCACATCCATTCTCCGTTACAACCAAAAGGTCCTCTATCCGGACCCCGCCTCGACCGGGCAGGTAAATCCCCGGCTCTGCCGTAACCACCATCCCGGCGGTCAAGACGGTATCCGATTGCATGTTCAGGCGCGGGGGTTCGTGAACCTCCAACCCAACCCCATGGCCTAAACCATGGCCAAAATAACTCCCGTACCCGGCTTCGCCAATAATATTCCGGGCTACAGCGTCTACCTCCCGGCACACGGCATCCGCAGCGATCACCTGCCGTGCCGCCTCTTGCGCCGTTCGTGTAACTTGGTATATCTCCTCAAACCAAGCACCGGGAATCCTACCGAATACGTACGTTCGAGTCAAGTCGGAGCAATACCCGTCCACCACACAGCCACAATCGATAAGGATAATATCCCCTGGAGATAGCTCCTTATTCGAGGGCATCCCGTGTGGCAAGGAACTTCTTGTTCCAAATAAAACAATGGGATCAAAAGCACTTTTTTGCGCTCCTGCCCGTTTAAATTCAAATTCAAGGTGAGCGGCAAGTTCCCACTCGGTAATTCCTGAGGTGAGATGGTGCAGCATCTTTCCGAGCGCTGCTTCAGCCGTTTGTGAGGCATTCCTGATTTTCTCGATTTCCTCATTTGTTTTCGTCATTCGCAGGTCAGCGAGTAAATCAGGGAGGGGGATTAATAAGCCGGGATAGGCCTTTTGTACAGTATCTTTCTGAAATACGGTTAACGTAAGTGGATCAAAGGCGGTTCTGGTTATGCCGAGGGTTTGCAGACGTTCACCCACGCGGGTTTCGAGGGTTCCCTGGATCTCTTCCACGATATATCCCTGCACTTGCTCTTTAGCTTGTTCGGTATAGCGGAAGTCGCAAAGGAACTGTGCCAGAGATCCGGTGATGATGACCGCAGAGGTGGATCCATGGAAACCTGTCAGGTACTCATTGGCAGGGGGGGACAGGCTGAAAAAGGCCTCGCATCCTGCACACTGCAATCCTTCGCGTATTTTGGCAATGGCTTTGTGCATGTCACTATCCTGCATCATACGTTGCCGGTTTTCTTCTTTTTTAGTTTTTGATTGGCGTCTCTAATGGCCTTGATTTCCTCTTGGACGGCTTTTACCTGTTCGGATAATGCATCTGCCTGTGCGGCATCGCCCGCTTGGCGATATGCTTCACTGACTTTTTGCAAGGCTTCCATATATTGGCGCAGGTGGAAGGCGGTAGCGCGGTTGATGACGCTGGCCTGTTTAAATTCATCCAACGCTTTTTCGAGCCAGGAGAAGCGTTCAGCGCCTTCACTCAAATTACCCATAGCCCAATATGCCTGCGCGACGTTGAGATGCATGTCAGGGTGCACTGGGCTTCGACGCAGAGCCTCCTGAGACCACATCACCAGTTTTGCGGCAAATTCTTTGCGTTGATTGGCCAATTCCGGTTTCTGGGGAGCGGCCACAAAAAGGTCGCACCATTGGGCGATATGGAGGGCCAAATCAGGGGAATGGGGAAACCTCCGGTCAATACGTTCAAGTTCTTGGACCCATGCAGTACCATATTCCCAAGCTTTATCGAAAGCTTGTGCAGGTTGCGTTACGACCAAGACAGCATCCTCCGGGATAGACTCGCCTTGTTTCAGCCGCCGCATGCCTTTCGGAGTATCGGGCAAGGGAGCATAGACCACGCCCAAGGTCATTAACTCCTGGGCGTTGGGGATTAAGGCCATAAGGGTATGGAAGGGCACTTGGGGTTTCTTTGCCGGAGTTGTTCCGTTTATTGCGTTTGGGTCGTTAAGAAAGAACTGGCACAAGCTGAAGCGTTTGTCCAATTCACTTTTCCCATTGGTATCCAACAAGAGCAATCCCATTCGATTTAACGCTGCATCTTGTTGCCAAACCCTCGAACTCATGCCCATTGCCAGTGCTGTTATCACCAGCATCGGCAATACAATCACCTGCCGTTTCCATGGTGCTCCCGCGCTTTTTTCCGGTTCCTGCCCGCTGATAAAAGCAACGGCATAAAACAGGCCGCAAAACAACATGGCGAACATCATTAACGAGGGATGCTGAAAATTGATGTCGATGGCGGAATGGAACAAGAAGGCTAGAACGCCCACATATAACCCTATAAGAAGAAGCCGATCGTGATCCCCCGTTTGGCGCAAAATACGGATCGCCCCCCAAACGATGAAATATCCCCAGAAAGCAAGCAACATCAGACCGCCGAGCACGCCTGTTTCACAAAATGCCTGAAGGTATCCATTATGGGCCAACCGGACCGGACCGGCGCCGATATACTGGTACTTCACATAGGCAATTCCGAAATTGCCTAACCCCACCCCCGTCCAGAAGTGGTTCCAAAACATCGTTAGTCCCACACGCCAATAGGAAACCCGCAACATCCAGGAGGCCGGATTCAACAGGTCCCACCAACTAAGCGTTATGCCTTCTTCGGTCACTTCAGTCAGTGAGTTTATTTTGGTCGGAGGAGGAGAATTCGGTTTGGGAGATTCCGTACTCGCCGTGGAGGTTGAAGGAGGGGTATGTTGCGGAGGGGGAGTGCCTGGAGCGGCCGTTTGGGCGGTCATCAGCCCAATGATTATGAGCAAACCTGCCGTGGGAATGCCTCTTCGCATCCACCGGAGGCCGTGTTCTTTGGAAAACCATAGGACAAGACCCGTCAAAGCCGCGAAGGCAAGACTCAGCATGGCGCCGCGGGAGTAGGTAATCCATAAAGCATAACCTTGCATAAGGGCCAGAAGGGAAAGCCCCGCCGCCCGAATCGCCATGGCGCTTATCAGGATCCCTCGATTGTCCGCCACCCAGAAGAGTAGCACCGCCGGCGCGAGGGCCAAAACAGCAGCAATCCCGCCAACACCGAAGAGGACCCTCTCCATCGGCACGTCTGGTGTTTGCCACATGACAACAAATATGCCGGAAACAAAAATAACCAACAGCACAACAAACCAGGTCAGCATCGCTATGGCAACTGCTTTGTACCGGCGGGACATCCGGTCTTCCGGCGCGCCGGGAAGCCGCCAGGCGGGGATCAGGGCGCGCCATCCAAGAATAGCCCCTGCAACGCTGTAAGGAATACTAAGAATTAGAAATCCGGCCAAGGCGTTGGGGAATAACATGGTTCCAAAGGCGCGGTTAACGTTCAGGCGCCGCGCCAACTCGGGCGTCATTACGTTGGTGTCGAAGAAGTATTGGAGTACGCGGGGATCCTTGGCGATATTTCTTAACGCGGAGAGCATGTAATGAAATTGAAGAATGCTGAAGATGGTTTCGGCAGCAATACTGATCACTAATCCGGTGAGAAGTATCCCCATCACCTTGCGGCTGCGGACGGTATTACAGGTTAAAACAAACAGTGTTCCATATCCTATCCATAGCAATACCTGCCGGTAGGTATTATCAAACTGGATGGAGGAGACCATGGTGATCACGGTGGTGGCGGCGAAACCAGCAATAAGGAGAGCGGGAATTCCCATGCGGAAGCGATCCCCGCGAAATAGCTGGCGGATCGCCCATACCGCGAACAGGAACCAAATCCCCCATAGAAAGTAAACGTTGTCTTCGAAATACGTATATCCGTCATGCCAGGGGCGGAATAACGCCAGAACGATTAGCCCCAAAGAGGGGTGGACTATTCCGGCGCCCACGGTCAACACCATAATCCATAGCAAGGCGGCGATATCCCAGCTTTCCTTGCTGACTAATTCCGGATGAGACAGGTTCATCCACCAGGCCAGGAGGATGCGAACTCCATGGAGCCGGTTCATATAGGCCAGCCCAATCATTATCAGCCCCCACGCCACGATTGTAATGGCGATTATCATGGCGGTGCGCGGCCGGCAAAAGTCTTCGGGCCAATAGGAAGCAAAGGAAGAAGAGGCCGCTGGTTGAAGTACTGCCGTGTTTTGTTTCACTGTTCCCTTTTTACTCACAACTACCGTCCATTTCTGGCTTATTCAGTTCCGGGCTTTGTATGCGCGTTCATGAGCAATACAATCAAAAGAAAAATACCCAAGGTCTGGGCAAGAATAATCAGGGTTCCGTTCAGGTCGAGCACCGGCAGCAAGGCAGCGCCCATGCCGGCCACGGCTGCGACAAGGTAGATAAACGCCACCGCCTGGTGGGGAGTCATGCCCAAATCCACTAATCGGTGTGAAAAGTGCCGTTTATCCCCCAGCATGACGTTTTGGCCATTTTTCCATCGAATATACACCACGCTGAAGGTGTCAAAGAGAGGCACGCTCAGGGCCAAAATAGGTGCGGCCACCGCGATGCGGGAGGGGGTTGATTCAACGTGGAAGGTTCCAATAACGGCCATGGTGGCTAAAAAATATCCATTGAACATGGCGCCGGCGTCGCCCATGAAAATCCGTGCGGGACTGAGATTGTGGTAGAGAAAGCCCGCCACGGCTCCCGCGAATACAATGAGCATGAATCGGGCTAATTGGTCTTCATGGGGTTGGAGGCAGAGAAAAAAGGAATAGGCGGCAATAATGGACACCCCTCCGCACAACCCGTCCATGTTGTCGAGGAAATTCATGGAATTGGTGATGAGAACGACCCAGAACACGGTAACGGCGGCGGAGACCCACACATTGGAAAGCACAAACAGTTCAATCCGGTTCCCGGTGGATACCAAAACGATGGCGGCGGCTATTTGACCGAATAGTTTGGTCCAGGGCGTCAGAACCTTCAGATCATCAATAATCCCCAGAGCAAAAATCATGAAGGTTCCGAGGAGAATTCCGGACATTTTCGCCCAGCTTCCTTCCCCCAGAAGAAGAATAAGCTGTTGTTCCAGCCAGGCCAGATCGAATTCGTGCATCAGCAGCAGGGCGCCCAGATGCCCCAGTACGATGATGTAAAACGTGAATACAAAGGCCACCCCTCCCAGCAAAGGGATGGGTTCCCGGTGGATTTTCCGTTCTCCGGGATGATCCAGAAACCGCCACTGATTCGCCAGGCGCCGCATGATCGCGGTCAGCGTCAGCGATACCGCGAACGCAAGCGTCATTGCATAGACGTACATTAGGTACGGGTGTTGTTGCACGATCCGCAACATGCCATTGCTTCCTGATACAAGGTAAATTCCTGTTTTGCCACGGTCTCTGCGCGAAATTCCCGTTGAATTCGTTCCCGGGCATATTCGCCCATGTGTTTTCTCCGCGCGGGATCCGACAACAATATATTCACGGCCTCCGCCAGCGCCCGGGGATCGCGCGGCGGCACATTTAATCCTGTTTTGCCATCCTGGTTTATAAACTCCACGCCGGTACCCAGTTTGGTGGCCACCACCGGCTTGCCGCAGGCGTGCGCTTCCATGATGGATATGCCGAAAGCCTCGCTCCGCTCCACGGAGGGAAACGCAAACACCGCGCAGGCATGCAAATGCGCCACCAGTTCTTCATGGGTCAACGCGCCGGGAAATGCTGCCGGTGCGCCGAGTTTCCTGGCGAGCGCGATGCATCCCTCCCGTTCCGGTCCGTCACCTGCAATCACCACGTTTGCGCGAATCTCCGCGGCTGCCCGGACCAAAAAGGACAGCCCTTTGTAATACCGGTGCATACCGGAAAAGAAGACGAAATCACCCCCGTATTCCGCACGTAATGCCGACACCCGGGCTTCATCGGGAGATTGAAACTCTTCTGACAAGATACCCAATGGCACCACCCGGCACCGATCCCGCACATCTGCAAGAATCGGAGACGAGGCCACATACGGCTCAGAGGTGGGGATGATCATAGCAGCTTTTCGCAAGAATTTCATTAAGAAAGGGCGGTACACCTTCATCGCGGCGGCTTGGCGGACCACATCGCTGTGATACCGCACCACGAGGCATCCGCGGGGGCGGGCTATCAGCCATGCCAGTTCCGCGGTAGGGTTTGGAACATGCACCACGACCACATCGGCGGAAAGCCGGCGGAGATGCCAGGGAAATGCTGGTGAAACCGGGGCACTTTGAAAACGGCCCCACTCTCCCACCTCCAAGACAGGTGTTCCATCCCGATGACTTACGCGGGTGCGCCAGGATCGGCTGCACACCAGCGCTTCCACGTCAGCCCATTGCCGTTGGAAGCGGCACATTAATCCTATATGCCGCTCCATTCCGCCCAGGACAGGGGGATAAAAATCTTTGTAGACGTGCAAAATCTTCATACTGCTTCATCGGTTAACAAGTTAACCTGCTCATTATACAGGAATTGGGAAGGGTGTTCTTTATCTGCCGGCCGGAGCAGCGGATACATACATTCCTGAATGCCCCGCACCGTAAAACCCTGATCGCGAAACAGACCCGCCAGAACGATCAAGCAGCCGTTCCCATCGCCCATCAATCTGTCATCTTCCGGGTTCAGGAAATGAAAGGGATTGAAAACCGTTTTAAATTCCGGAGGGCGATAGTGCCGCGCACTATTTCTCCTATATAACCCATAGAGAGCGCCTGAGATTCCAACTCCTGTGAGCCCCAGCCATTCTCTGCACAATAGGGTGATTTTTTTCATGCTCACGATGCACCAAGCCTGTAAAACGGTATTTTAATGCATGACAATTGCTCTATACAAGGCTTTTCCATCAAGAGGCATTTGCGAAATAGGTGTCAGCCAATATTGACGGGGTTATCCTGTGGCGGG
>ERZ795059.562-NODE-562-length-47370-cov-10.972419_pt1 | contig 47370 bp, 31 predicted proteins | sample MGYA00375143_ERZ795059 | MGnify/ENA primary metagenome ERZ795059 (study PRJEB30188, sample SAMN05720168) | activated sludge metagenome | isolation source: Anaerobic digester | place: USA | collected 2015-01-07 ... | reverse complement strand
GTCCCTATGTTCACGTGCGGCTTCGTCCGCTCAAATTTTGCCTTGGCCATGTTCTCTTTCATCCTCTATAGGCGTCACGCGCGGTGACGGCAACCAAAATTAGTACGTTCCGGGAACACCCGATGTTCAGAAATGGAGCCCACGAGCAGAATCGAACTGCTGACCCCTTCCTTACCATGGAAGTGCTCTACCTACTGAGCTACGCGGGCTTTGTATGGAGCGGGAAACGAGGCTCGAACTCGCGACCCTCAGCTTGGAAGGCTGACGCTCTACCAACTGAGCTATTCCCGCCCAGGATACTAAAAACGCGTTCTATTCCGAATGTTAAAATGGTGGTGGGCGCTGGATTCGAACCAACGTAGGCGTTAGCCAGCGGGTTTACAGCCCGCCCCCTTTAGCCACTCGGGCAGCCCACCACGCAAATCAACCATATTCAACTTTTGGAGCTGGTGAAGGGAGTCGAACCCCCGACCTGCTGATTACAAGTCAGCTGCTCTACCTACTGAGCTACACCAGCGACGTCCGGCTCCCAAAAAAGCAAGCCGCCTCACCGAGACGGCCAACATATAAAGTACCAAACGACGGGGGGGAATGTCAAGCGAACCACCCCAGCCGGAAAGGGCCCCTTGCTCCACATGTGCCAAACCCTTGATTTTTAAGGGTTCAACTTGAATACATAAGCATGCCGGCACGGCATTTGATCAATATCTAATATGGGCATTTGTATGCGCACTTTGCCGCCGGTTTCGCTTACGGCCAACGGTTGATTATGCCCCAGAAACATGGCTTTGACGGCTCCCATGCCCGCTGGTTTGTCAATTACCAGTTCGGAGCCCGGCCATTTCAGGCATATCGCATAAATCGCATCCCCCTTGGAAGTAAACCGCACCTGATCCATCTTCGGGGCGTCCTGCCACGGTTCCGCCCCATAAATCGCTTCACCATTCACTGCCAGCCATTCCCCCATGTCCAGCAGCCGCTGCTGCATGATGTCAGGGATACGTCCATCCGCCGTCGGGCCGATATCCAGCAACAAATTACCCCCACGGCTCACGTTATCGATCAGCAGATGCAATAATTCCTTGGCGCTCCGGTAGCACGTGGCATCCTCATTGCGGTTGTACCCGAACGACTTCCCCATGCCCTGGCATTCCTCAAAATGCCCCGATTGAATCAATTTTCCTTCCGGAATCCCGCCATATTCCGGCGTGGCAAAGCCGCCATGCACATTCCGGCATTCCTTGCCCCAGCGGTCATTCACCACCACGTCCTTGGGCGCAGAAGACTCATTAAACAGCCATGCCAGAAACTCCGTGCTCCGCCAAACATCACTCGGGTGATCCCATTCGCCGTCCGGCCAGATGATATCCGGTTGGTACCGCTCTACTAAGTCCTTTAGCTGCGGCAACATATGTTCATCAACATAACGATTGACATCAGCTTTATAGAGGGGGTTATACCACTCGTAAATCGAATAGTAATACCCCATCCGCAACCCTTTGTTATGAACCGCTTTAATCAAATCTCCCGCCAAATCCCGGTGCGGTCCCACATCCACCGCATTCCAGTTCCAACTTTGGGCACTCGGCCACAGGCAGAACCCCTCATGATGCTTTGACGTAAGCACAATATACTTCGCCCCAGACTTCACAAAAATATCCGCCCATTGATCTGGATCAAAAAGCTCCGCCTTGAACATCGGTGCAAAATCTTGGTATTGGAAATCCGCGCCATATGTCTTCTCATGAAATTTCCACGTCGCGCCGTTCTTGTCCTGCATGTGATTCCAATACCACTCCGCATACGCATCTTTCGCGCCCCACGCAGGCACGGAATACACTCCCCAATGGATAAAAATGCCGAATTTCGCATCTTCAAACCATTGTGGATTCGGCCGTGTGTCCAGCGATTCCCATGTGGGCTGATAGGGTTCCGCGGCCATCGCCGCCGTCATAAAAAACAGACCAAGCGTGCTCATACTGCTCCTCCGGTGGTTGTAGTTCCGAATAGTCTACCACGCCCACAGCCTACATGTCTCATTATTAATCGGTATCGCTATCGATTTCGCTATCGGTTTTCTGACCGCTGATAGCTGATAGCTAACGGCTCTCTTCAATCCGTATCATCCGGCTCGGTATCTTCCGTTTCCGCGCCATTCGCGGCCGCATCATCGCCGGCGGAGGCCGTCATTGCTTCTTCCTTCTGTTCGGCGAGGGCGCGGGCCACGGCACTTACCTTGGCGCCCGGTTGCGGCGTCATCACCTTCACGCCCTGCGTATTGCGCCCGATAGTGCGGATATCCTTCACCGCGGTGCGAATCACCACGCCGTCCGTGGCCACCAGCACGATTTCGTCATCGTCATCGACGGTGAGCATGCCCACCACATTGCCGTTGCGGTCGGTAGTCTTAATGTTGATGACACCCGAACCGCCGCGGTGCTGCATCCGGTATTCACCCACTTTCGTGCGCTTGCCATAGCCGTTTTCCGTAACGCTGAGCACGGTAAGGTCATCGTGGGCAAGCGACACCCCCACCACGTAATCGTCCTTGTCGAGACGGATGCCGATCACTCCGCGCGCCGTGCGGCCCATCGGCCGGACATCCTTCTCCGGGAACCGGATCGCCATGCCGAGATAGGTGGCAATCAAAATATTGTCATTGCCAGAGGTGACCTGAACTTCAATGAGCTCGTCGCCCTTGTCGAGTTCCAGCGCTATGATGCCCGTGGCGCGCGGGTTGCTAAACGCCTGCAACGCCGTCTTCTTGATGGTGCCCCGGCGCGTCACCATAAACACGAACTTGCCCTCTTCATTCAGATCGCGCACGGACAGAAACGCGGTGACCCGCTCATCATTACCCAGGTTGAGCAGATTCACCATGGCGCGTCCGCGCGAGGTGCGGCTGGCCTTGGGCAGTTCATGCACTTTCCGCCAGTACACCCGGCCCAAGTTAGTGAAAAACATCATGTATTGATGCGCGGAAGCGATAAAGATATCGCTGACAAAGTCTTCATCCTTCGTCTCCATTCCGGTGATGCCGCGCCCGCCCCGCCGCTGCTTGCGGTAGGTGTTTACCGGCAGCCGCTTAATATAGCCCTGGTTCGATATCGTCACCACCATCATCTCATCCGCAATCAGATCCTCCACGCGGAACTCGCCGATTTCATCCAAAATCTCCGTCCGCCGCGCATCGCCGTATTTGTCCCGGACCGCAATAATCTCCTTCCGCACTTCAGCAAGAATGGTCTTTTCACTGGACAGAATATGGTTCAACCGCTCGATTTCCTTCAACAGGTCCTTGTACTCATTGAGTAGTGTTTCCCGCTCCAGACCAGTCAAACTGCGCAGGCGCATCGCCAAAATGGCGTTCGCCTGCACCTCGCTGAACTTGAACCGCTTGATCAACTTGTCCCGCGCCTCATCCGTATCCTTGGACTTGCGGATAATCTCGATAACTTCATCGATGTGATCGATGGCCTTCAGCAGGCCTTCCAGGATATGCGCGCGCTCTTCCGCCTTGCGCAACTCAAAACGGGTGCGCCGCTCCACAATTTCCGCGCGGTGCTGCACATAATAATAAATCAATTCGCGCAGGCTCAGAATGCGCGGTGTGTTGCTTACAAGCGCCAGCATGATAATGCTCGCCGTGGCCTGCAATTGCGTGTGTTTATACAGTTGATTCAACACCACTTGCGGCTCATCGCCCCGCCGCAGTTCAATCACAATGCGCATGCCGTCCTTGTCGGACTCGTCCCGGAGATCCGTTATGCCTTCCACCGTCTTGTTGTGGACCAGTTCCGCAATGCTCTCTATCAGCCGCGATTTATTGACCTGGTAAGGGATTTCTTGAACAATGATACTTTCTTTGCCGCCTTTTTCCGGCGCTTCGATGGCGATTTTCGCGCGCACGGTAACGCGGCCCCGTCCGGTGCGGTATGCATCCACAATGCCTTCACGGCCGCAAATCACACCGCCTGTCGGAAAATCCGGGCCCTTGATGAACCGCATCAAATCATCCGAACTGGCCTCCGGGTCATCGATAAAATATACGACCGCGTCGCACACTTCCGTAAGGTTGTGCGGCGGGCAACTCGTAGCCATACCGACCGCGATGCCGTACGATCCGTTCACCAGCAGGTTTGGAATAGCCGATGGCAGAACAATCGGCTCCTGCTGCGTGCCGTCGAAGTTGTCCTGCATGTTGACGGTTTGCTTGTCGATGTCCGCCAGCATTTCCGCCGCAATGGAATCCAACCGCGCTTCCGTATACCGGTAGGCCGCGGGATTGTCGCCGTCTATCGAACCGAAGTTTCCCTGACCATCCACCAGCGGATACCGCAGATTCCATTCCTGCGCCATGCGCACCAATGCATCGTACACCGACTGGTCGCCGTGCGGGTGGTATTTTCCGAGCGTTTCACCGACCACTGCCGCGCATTTCCGGTAGGGGCGGTTGTGCTGAAGCCCCAACTGGTCCATTACATGCAGAATGCGCCGGTGCACCGGTTTCAGGCCGTCCCGCACATCCGGCAGCGCACGGCTCACAATCACACTCATCGAATAGTCCAGAAACGACTGCTTCAGTTCCTGGTCGATACCCAAGGGTTTAATGCGTTCTTTGATGTTATTATTCGTCATTGATTCGGGTCTCGGGTTTCGGGTCTCGGGTTTCGGGTGGGATCAAGCGCGGCAATCAGACGTGTAAGCATCATGCCGGCGTCTTGAACCATTCCCCAGAGTTCATCATTTTCATCATGCTTCAAATAACCTAGCCGTTCTACTATACAAAGGTGCGTTTCAAGTTCCGCAAGCGATCCTCTGGCAATTGACAAGTGCCTAAGGTAATCTCCACGATGTGTTCGGCTGTAGCCTTCCGCAATATTTGCCGGAATAGATACCGCGCAACGTTGCATTTGACTTACTAATCCATACTTTTCATTGGCTGGCAACTTGTCCGTTAACGCATATATAGCCATCACCAAATCCATCGATTTACGCCAAACATCCAGTTCTTGATAACTCTTCAATTTTCCCATGTATTCTTTCCCCTTTCTTTCGTTGTCCGGCACCCGATACCCGATACCCGGCACCCGATACCCGCTAAATATCAAGATTCACCACCTCAATCGCGTGTTTCTCGATAAATTCCTTGCGGGGTTCCACCAGATCGCCCATGAGCGTGGTGAAGAGGTCGTCGGCCAGGGTTTCGTCTTCCGCGGTTACTTGCATGAGAACACGGTTTTGCGGGTCAAGCGTGGTTTCAAAGAGCTGATCCGCGTTCATTTCGCCCAAGCCCTTGTAGCGTTGAATGTGCATGCCTTTTTTGCCTGTCTCCATGAGGAAATTGTACAGATCGAGCAGGCTTTCGGTCTCCAGAAGCACCTCTTCCTTGTCGTCCTTTGTTTTGGAGAATACACGGAACGGCGGTTCGCCCACGGCGGCCAGCGGCTCGGAATGGGTCAACAACGCGCTAAACTCATGGCTCTTGAAGAAGGCCACGTCAATTTGATGGGGCTTCCTTACTACCTTTTCCACGCCATTTCCATTCCCGTTTCCATTCCCATTGAAATTAAACTCCTGTTGTCCGGGAATCGTGCTCATAACCAGTTCCGGGTTTTCAAATAGTTCCGCCTTTTCCGCGAACGTCAGATTTTCCGGATTCAGGTATTTCTCGCGCGGAAGCACCATGCACTTCTCCACCATCACCGGCGTAACACCGTACACGCGGTGCAGGCGGGAAAGCATGCGTTCCCGCTCCTGTGCGGCATGAATCCCGCGCATCAGGGTCTTCTCTTGAATGGCGCGCGCGCCATTATTCCCCGCGGTGACCTTCATCGTGTCCAGCAATATGTCGAAAATAAATCCCTCGAATTCCGGCTGCGTATTTACATACCGCGATTTCTTGTTCTTCGTAATCCGGTATAACGGCGGCTGCGCGATATACAAATGCCCCCGCCGGATCAGTTCCGGCATCTGGCGGAAGAAGAATGTCAACAGCAACGTGCGGATGTGTGCACCATCCACGTCGGCATCGGTCATGATGATCACTTTGTGGTAACGAAGGCTTTCGATATGAAAATCCTCTTCGCCGAAGCCCACCCCCAATGCCGTGATCAGCGATCTGATTTCATTATTGCTGAGCATCTTGTCCACACGCGCCTTCTCGACGTTCAGCACCTTGCCGCGCAACGGAAGGATCGCCTGGAAACGCCGGTCGCGCCCTTGTTTGGCGGAACCGCCCGCACTGTCGCCCTCAACAATGAATATTTCGCACATCGTCGGATCTTTTTCCGAACAGTCCGCCAGCTTGGCTGCCTGGCCAATGGAATCCAACGCGCCTTTGCGCCGGGTGAGATCCCGCGCCTTCCGCGCCGCTTCCCGCGCCCGCGCGGCATCGATGGTTTTATTAATAATCCGGTTCGCCAAAGACGGATTTTCTTCAAAATAGGTTTGAAGCCCTTCATACACCAGCGAATTGCAAATCCCATGCACTTCGCTGTTGCCCAGCTTCATCTTCGTCTGGCCTTCGAATTGCGGCTCTTTCACGCGCACCGACACGATCGCGGTCAACCCTTCGCGCGAATCGTCCCCCGTAATCGCCATGTTGGCCTTCTTAAACAAATTGCTCTTCTTGGCGTAATCGTTCAGGCTTTTGGTCAATGCCGCGCGGAATCCGCTCAGGTGCGTGCCGCCCTCATGCGTGTTGATGTTATTCGCGAAGCTCGACACCGTCTCGGTGTACGCCGTAGTGTATTGCAGTGCCACTTCCACTTCCAAGTCATCCCGCTTCGCTTCCAGATAAATCGGCTTGCTGTGCAGCGATTCCTTGTTGCGGTTCAAATACTTCACATATTCGATGATCCCGCCCTTGTACTGCATCACCTCCGCTTCCGCGTCCGTGCGCTCATCCTCAAACACAATCTTCAGGCCGGCATTCAGAAACGAAAGCTCGCGAAGCCGGTTCAGCAGCGTGTCGGCCTGGTACTCCGTCTCTTCGAAGATTTCCGGGTCCGGCAGAAACGTGACCTTGGTCCCCATACTCTTGATGCGGCCCCGGCGTTCCAGCGGCCCTTTGGGAAATCCCCGCTCAAAGGCCATGAAATGGATAAAGCCGTCCCGTTTGACCTCCACCTCCATCCACTTCGATAACGCGTTCACGCACGAAATGCCCACGCCATGCAAACCACCGGATACTTTGTAGGATGATCGATCAAATTTTCCCCCTGCATGCAGCACGCACATCACTACTTCCAGCGCAGACTTCCTTTTGTATTTTGGATCAGGATGATTATCCACCGGAATGCCGCGCCCATTGTCCTCCACCGTCACACTGTTGTCGATGTGAATCGTCACATTAATCTGCGTGCAGAAGCCCGCAAGCGCCTCGTCAACACTGTTGTCCACCGCCTCATACACAAGATGATGGAGTCCGCGTGTCCCCGTATCACCGATGAACATCGCGGGGCGTTTCCGAACCGCCTCCAAACCCTCTAAAACTTTAATCGATCCCGCGCCGTAAACATTTTCAGCCATTAGACTTACCTCTATGTAGAATACTCCCCGAAACGACCTATTCTGGAAGTGCGGGTAGTATAGCAAAAAATACCGCCTAAAGCAAGTTTAAACCCCTATATTTTGAGCTTCAGGAGTAGTTACTATACGCCATGTTGTGGAACTGCGCAAAATGGGAAGCTCAAGTATTGCGCGATTTCCCCCACTTGAGAACCACCCAATTAGCTTCACAAAACATCCGCGCCACAAACTCTCGTAACCTATTGCAAACACATAGCTTACGAATAGAGCCCAACATTCTAATCAGAATCAGAACGCTAACCCTCCATCCTAACAAAATATCCGCTCAAGAACCGTACCGTTAATTCTGTATTTCTTATCCGCGCTAATCCATTTAATCCACTACATCCGTGTTCTTTTTTACATCGCCGGTTGCCCGGAAAACCCATCAGGATTGACGGCATCACCCAGTATCCTTTACAACATACGCTCAACAAAAAAGGAGACAATTATGGGCGCCGCCATCGTGTGGATCAGTGTGATGATGCTTACGGCACAAAACAACATGAATCCGGCAAAACCAACACCGGAACAAGCGGCTTGGCAGGACATGGAACTCGGTATGTTCATTCACTTCGCGCCGAATACCTGGCAGGATCTAGAAGGCGATGATCGATCCACTCCGTTGGATAAAATCAACCCAACCGCCCTCGACACCGATCAGTGGGTGAGCGTGGCGGAATCCATGGGTGCAAAATACATCGTATTTGTCGCGAAACATGTGGGCGGCTTCTGCATGTGGCAAACAGACACCACGGACTACAGCATCAAGAATACCGCATGGCGCGATGGAAAGGGCGACGTGCTCGCGGACCTCTCCGCATCCTGCAAGAAACGCGGCATGAAACTTGGTGTGTATCTCAGCCCGCGCGACGATGAGCACGGCGTGGACACGGGCGGTAAATGCAAAGACGCTGCCAAACAAGCCGAATACGACAAGCTCTATCGTCAGCAGCTTACCGAAGTGCTCAGCAAGTACGGCGAACTATGTGAAGTCTGGTTCGATGGCAGCAACATCATCGAAGTGGGCGATATTCTTAAACAACACGCGCCCTATGCCGTCATCTTTCAAGGGAAATACGCCTCCATCCGGTGGGTGGGCAATGAAGACGGCATTGCGCCCTATCCCGCGTGGAATACAGTAAAAGACTCCGCTCCATTAGGGGGCGCCACCGCTGCTGACGGCGATCCCAACGGCAGCAAATGGATTCCTAATGAATGCGATGCGCGCATGCGCCGTGATTGGTTCTGGAATTCCAAGAATGCCGGCACCCTTAAGAGCGTGGATGAACTCATGAGCATGTATTATCAATCCGTGGGACACGGCGCGGTCCTGCTATTGAACGCCACCCCCGATACTACTGGCCGTATCCCCGACGCCGATGCGCAGCGCGCTGCTGAGTTCGGCAGCGAAATCCAACGCCGCTTTGGCAAAAGCCTCGCGGAAACCTCCGGCACGGGAAATACCCTCGAATTAACTCTGACCACGCCCACACCCATCGATCACATCATCACTATGGAGGACATCACCCAGGGCGAACGCGTCCGTGAATATGTCTTAGAAGGACTGCAAAACGGCACGTGGAAAGAACTCTGCAAAGGTTCTGCTATCGGCCACAAAAAGATCGACCAATTTAAACCCATTGCCGTTGAAAAAATCCGCCTGCACATCACCGCCTCCGCCGCTGAACCTATCATACGAAAACTCGCCGCATATTCCATTGGAAAATAGACTACTGCGGATCACACATCACCAGATCCTTCTGCCGTTCAGGGGGTAACACCACTATCCGCTGCAGCGCGCCATTGCGATATTCACCTTCGATACTGGTGTTGTATGGTGCGTGAAGCTTAAATTCCACGTCCCATGCCTTGGGCCATGCAGGGAACAGATAAAGTTTGTCACCCTCAGATTGCAGCAACATCGTTTGAAATGCCATGAGGGCGTTGGTGCCATGATCCTGATCCGGGATCCAGTCAAAATTCGGCCCCCAGAATGCCGGAAACCGGCTCCCCTCATTTTTCTGTCGCAACCGATCCACCAATCCCTTCCGCGCTTCCTCAGCCAACCCCAGAAACGCTGCCTGTGTGTCATCCTGCCGCCAGCCATTGTTTCCCTTGATACGCCGCTGCTCATAGGTCCGCCGTGCCATCTCCAACTCCGGTTTCCCCACGCCATACAGACGATAAGGATACACCGCATAGAGTTCCGGATTCTCCGAATTCTTCGCCTCCTCCAAAATCTCCCCAGCCGCGGCCAGCACGCCGTCTTTCATGGGAACCTCTGGCAATTCATTCAAAAAGCGCTGCCACTCCTTGCGCTGGGCTTCATCCACAAGGCCCGCCGGTAGTTTCTGCAGAAGCCCAATCGCGCGGCGCAATCCCGCAATCGGCGGCAGCGGATTCACCGCCTTCTGCCACGTTTCCAACGACTGCGAAGGTTCGATTCGGAGTTTTCCTTGCGCATCGCGCGGATAATGTTTGTCGTAAAAAATAATGACCGCCTTAGCGAACGGCAGCACCGTATCACGCGCAAAATCCTTGTCCTGCGTATATGCGTAGTGATCGAGCATCATCACGAGCAGTTCCAGCGCACCCGAATAGTAATACCGAATATACGTGTTTTCCGTGACGCCAACATCCAGCCCTGTGCGCTTCCATCCATAATTGTCCTGCGCATAGCCGCCCCAGAAATACATCGTTTCCGGGAAAAACGCCCCGTCATGCCCGAAATACGTTTTGGTACGCGCCATGGCAAACGGCAGCATGTCCCGATACATATGGAACAGCGGCTGCATCATCTCAAAATCGCCGGACGCCAGCATCGGCCAATACACCAGCCGCGTGTTTTGAAACCAGTACGGCCCGCCCCACTGCCGGTAATCCGCATCCAGGTGTTTCCCCTTTTTCTCCGCGTTCACCGTGAAAATGGATCCGTTAAACTTCACCGGCAGCGCGCACCGGCCCGCGCACGCACTGATGAACCGCTGCAATACATACCCCTGATTTACCATGTCCGCATCCGGACCGGAAATCCTGATCCAACTGCGTTTCCAATAATCCTCCCACCACGCCGTATGCGCGGCATAACGATCCTTCCACAAAACCACATCCGATGCCGCAAGATGCTCCACGTTCTTTTTCCAAGCTTCCACGGTATCCGTCTGGTCCGTCAGCAGATACACCGAAAGGTGATGTTGCACGGACGCCGCCGATTTCAATGCACCATTGCCTTCCCTCTTGAAACCTTCACCCTGCATCAACCCGCCAAACGTGCGGTGCAACAAGGGATCTTTCCCCTGATCGATCCACGACGCCATTCCTTGAAGACGCATCGTCATCGGCCAGATCGAGGTCTCATTCCGGTGATACCACACAACCCGATCCGGCGGCTCCGTTACGAAAACATCCGGTTCTTCAACCACCGGCTCCGGGGATTCCGTCAAACCATAGGCGCTATCGAGTTCCTCTGGGATCAATGCGCGGGACTCCCTGCGCCAGCATTCCAATTCCACGCGCACTTCCACCGGCGCCGGACTCTGGCATTCCATGCGCACCGCCGAATAATGCGCATCCACCCATACGTGTATCTTTACATCACCAGCACGTATTTCAATCGTACCCGCGCGCACATCCAGCTTCTGCGTAAATACCGCATTCGCCGTAAATGGATTGGGTGAAAACGACACATGCACCCGGCCCAGTTTCAACAGCCGCGCAATCCCGCTCCATGCATCCGTCTTGCTGAGATAAAAATAGATATCCCCCTTCTCCTCCATCCAGCAATTGATCCCGATGTCCCCATTCCCCAGCGGCATCGACCCCGAACTGTCCTTACTCGGCGTGTTCCATATCACCATATACGGATCTGCCGGCTCCGCATGCACACACCCAGACAAACAAACAAAACATATCGCCATCAACCCGCCTAATCGAATCATTGCCGGTTCCTTTCCCTCTTCATCGCTCATTTCCAAGGACAGCATTCTCGCAATAGCCACGACATGGGATCTTACGCTATTTGCCGTCCCGCTCCCAACCACCATCCCCATGATTTATCCACCAAAGCTTTCTGCGCGCGAATCCGGCCTGAGAGACTAAGCAACTCCTTGTTTTGTAGTACTTTTGCCCTGACTGGTCAACACACAAGAACATGGTACATAACCATATTTCATCCAAGCCGATATGCATCATGAAATTCGTATGGGCCTCGCTCCCTTGACTTACCAAGAGGTTCTTGGTATAATCCCTGTGAGCAAACGGGGAGATGTGCTATGGAGAGTCATAGGGCCAGGACGGTGGTTAGTGCGGGCGTTGAACATGGCGTGGAGGAGGCGTAGTGGTTTCCTTCCATCAAACAAACAAATCACGGCCCTTAAAACCCTTTAAGTCGCCTGCCGCTGCCCTGCGGTGGTATGAGTGGCACAGCACTAGGCCCGTGTTTTTAATTACCTTCTTGTACTACATGGTAATGACTTGGATTTTTCGTTCCGTTGTTAAAGAATTTTCGAGTGTACCCTTAGCAGATGCTTTTTATTATATTCTCGCTTTTTTTTGTTTTATGCCGTTCATGAGCGGGCTTGTTTTAATAATACGCCATTATAGGGCATGGCGTTTTGGCACCACCCGCTTTGTACTCGTACGTCCTGTGCATTCTTCAACATTGGCCTATGCGCAAATGCGCCCAATTATTGTTTATTGGTTGCTAGTGACTGTTTTTATGGGCGTGATCGTTATGGGCATCCTTTTTTCGACATTCACAGGACGTTTTTCCTTGCTTATCTTTTCTCCAGATAACGCCCTCTTAACCTTGACTATTGTATACATAGGAAGTGTCCTCATCTGGATGAGCTTTGTGTGGATTACATGGAGGAATATTTTGTTTTTGTTATCTGCGGGTATCCTGCTTGGTATATGCATTATGCTTGAACAGACGCTATATCCAGGAAGTAATCATGAGTATTATTTCCCTTATTGGGCGGTAATCATGATATTTTCTGTCATATCCGGGCTCATATATTCATATGTCTGTGCGTGGCGAACACGTGTGATGAATGGTGAAGTTCTTATCGTGCTATTTATTGCATGGATTTTGTTTAGTGCAATTCCTTTTCTTGTTTTTAATCGTATTTTCCCGCCATATAGGCAGTATCTCTCTCTGCCTGCCTTTTCTTTTCTTCTGGCATTTATGTTTGAATCGTTCGCCGCCGTTCCTTTGGCATGGCACCGGAGACGGTCTGGGCGAGGAAAATGGTGTTCTTTACGCTCGTTTCCCCTTACCTCGGAAAAGATCAAGCCTTATCGTTGTGCACTGATAGTATTGCCAGTGGTCATTCTTATTGGATTGTTATTGTTTCGTGGTTATGCCGCACTTTGGCTACATCAAGAACTTGCTAACCGCAAATCCAATAATCTCTTGCAGCCAAGCTATATTAAGGTTCTTTATTCTGAAGTAACGCCAGATGAAAATGCCGCACTAATTTATAAAAAAGCACTTACTCTCGTTAAAGAAAAACGGGATTCTGACAAATATTTGGGGCACCACAATGTGTCCTCTGCGCTTATCACAACCCTTTGCGAATCGAACATATCTGGTCTTGATCCTAACTACATTAACCAACTTGAAGATGAAGTAAACAACTGTGAGGATGTGTTCAAGTTGCTGGAACAAGCCACTACAAAGAAGAAATCCAGGTTTCTCGAGAACCTGGATCATGAACCGGATTATAAGCCGTTCTGGTCATTAAAAAGTTTAAACAACCTTATGCTATCCAAGGCAGTTTTGGCCACACACTCTGGGAATGCATACGGGGCTATTAAAGCGTTGAATTCGGCGTTTGCTTTTCATCGCGCATTTGCCAATGAACCGGTATTCGAACTGTATTTAAGTTCACTTTCCCTGTTTCATGACGATTGCAAAATCCTGAACTATATGCTTAACCATATGCAGTTTTCAGACCAGCCATTGGAGGATCTCCAAAACAGTGTAGCAGAGAATCTTGTCAGTCCAATGATACTGTCCAGTATATGTGTTGAATTTCAATGGGAATGGGCCAAGTATAACAAAGAGGTGCTTATCACTGATCCTCCTTATGTGCCTAATTACGACTCATCGCCAGTTCCCCTTGGAAATTGGTACAGATGGTCGGGGCTATATGATCTTGAGCGTGCTGTATTTCTTGATACTGTAAATTGGTTTTGCTGGGGATTTTCATGGGAATTCCCAAAGACATATGATGACATTTCTTCAAGAGAAATGGATACAATTGCCTGGAAGTGGTGGACACGTCTCGACAATTGGTTCATGTACCAACTTTGCTGTTCGTACCGCGATTATTTTGCGGAAGCTCTGGCAGTACAGCGTATGGCCTGTGCGGCCTTGGCGATGGAGCGATATCATTTGGAACATGGAAATCTTCCAGATTCCTTGTGCGATCTTGAGGAACGTTTTGTGTGTTGTTCACTGCAAGATCCCTTTGGGAAAATGGCTGTAGACGTGAACGAGCAATCCTGTTCTAAAGAAAATGCAGTTCCTGCATCCATGATGCCGTTGCTTAAATATACCCGCTGTAATGAAGGTTATATTCTTTATTCTGTTGGCCCCAATCGTATGGATGATAAGGGAAAGCTCTCTTTTCCTGTAAATGACAGTGAGCCAAGGAAAGACGATGTGAGTTATGTGATTAATTGTTCAGAAAAACACTTAACCCCATGTTGGTGAATCTACACAATTGAGCAAACATTTTTTTTACGGAATAGTAGTAGCTCCCATCTCCAGGGGGAGTCTAAAGAAGCGAGTGTTCAATGAAAGAAGCTTCCCACCTGGAGATGGGAGCTACTATTGGGAGCTACTAATGGGAGCGACGTATAGGAACCGTTGATGACATGGGGTGAATGTCAGGAGATTTTAGGTGATGGACATGATGTCAGAGTATTCGGATGCGCCTGTGGCAAAATTGGATGGTGTAGCGTTTTACAAGCGGCGGAAGCCCGTGTTGTGTGGGGTGAATCTGTGCATTAACAGAGGGCGGGTGGTGGGAGTGCTGAGTGGCGACAGTAATGAAAAGAATACGCTGGTGAGACAGATTCTTGGCCTCTTAAAGCCCTCCTGTGGACACGTTGAAGTGTTTGGCGAGGATCCAGTGCGGGATCCACAAGGCGTATTGGCGCGGATTGGGTGGCTGTCGGAAGATCGCAATGCACCGGGTTGGATGCGGGTGAATGAATTACTCCGATTCGTCAAAGCGTTTTATCCGGACTGGGATGACGTCTATTGTGAGGAATTGCGGCAAACGTTTGGTTTGGCGCTGGATGCTAAGATTAAGAAACTCTCGCCTGCAGGGAAAACCAAGGCAGGATTACTGGCCGCCCTACCGTATCGTCCGGCTCTGTTACTGTTGGAAGATCCTTTTGGCGGATTGGAAACCGCTCAAGAGGAAGAGAAGATTGTTGAATTGATACGTACGGCTGTGGGTGAAGGGCATTCGGTTCTGGTGACTTCCAGTAAGTCTGAAGAAATCGAGCGTGTGGCGGATGAAGTGGTGGTGCTGCATTTTGGACAAATCGTTCTGGCCGGGCCGCTGGAGGAGATCAAATCTTCGCATTTTCGGGTGACGGTGCTCATGCAGGAAGATCAGATACGGGCCCCGGAACTCCCCGGTGCTTTACATTGTGAAGGCGCCGGGCGATATTGGACGCTGACTACCGAACATCCTCCGGAGATACTCGCGGATCTCTTAAAATCATTCGATGCGGAGATTGTGGAACATTCGGCGTGTTCACTCGCAGATATCGTCAAAGCGCATGTCGGGCAGGCTGTGCACGTAACCCCGGAGTGCGTGGCATGATTTCTTTCCTCCGAAAACACACTCCTCGCCCTTTAAAACCCTTCAAGTCGCCTGCCGCCGCCCTGCGATGGTACGAGTGGCGGATGTTTCGGCCGTTTTTTCTGACAAACATTCTCTACATGCTTACAATTCTTTTTATCTGTCGCGTCATTTTTTTCGATTACTATATCATGAATATATGGCATATCATGATGTTTCCAGTTATGATGACCCTGATAACTGGGATCGTTTTCGTATTTCACAATTATAGGCAACAATGTTCTGGGGCTGCTGTTTTTGTTTTCAGCCGTCCAGTACTCTCGTCCTCTTTGTCGTATACACGTTTGCTCACGAGTGTTATCCATTGTCTTTTTTTGGCCATCCAGATAGGTGCTATAGCAGCCTTAATTGCTATCTCTATTGGTTTTTTCGAGTATGAGGCGCTAAATGATTTTGAAATGACACACAGGATCGCCGTTTTTGGTGATATTGTAGAATTTCTGGTGTCGATGTGTTTTATTTGCTGGTTAATTTTCTGGTGGGCGTCTAGGAAAAACCTCGTTTATCTGTCGGCAGGCGGTATTTCCCTTGGTTCTTGTATTCTTATAAACTCAACGCTGTATCCCGATGTCTATGGCGAGCCCTATTTCGATTATTGGCTGCCAGCCATGATTTTTCTCGTGATTGCCGGGTCAGTGCATTCATATATCCAGGCTTGGCGGACACGTGTCGTTAATGCGGAAATTCTCATTATCGCGTTTATTTTGTGGTTGTTCTTGGGTTCCGTGCCTTTTCTGGCGTACAACGGTTTGTTGCCTCCGTATAACGATTATACAATGTTATTCCTGGGCTGGGCGTTGCTAGCGTTCGTATTTGAACCCTTTGCTTCAACACCGCTTGCCTGGCATCGCAAACGCTGTGGTGGCGGGAAATTACAAAACTTGCTTTCTTTTCCCCTTTCCCCTGAGAGGAGGCGCCGTTATCGAATGGGTCTTGTGGTGTTTTTTGTGGCCCTTCCCGCAGGATGGATCCTGTTCCGCGGCTATGCGGCATACCGATTAAACCACGAACTTGTTGCGATCAAGAAAAATCCGTTTCTTCAACCGGAATATCTTAAGGTAATCTATCCGGAAGTGCCACCAGATGAGAATGCCGCGCTTATTTATAAAGAGGCATTTAAGCTTATTAGAGAAAAAAGTAATACAAGAAAGTTTTCTAACAGCGACCATGCTGTTGATACAATCGATAACCATCTTAGAATTTGCCATGCTGAGTCTATTGATGCCAAATATCTAAATAGACTCCAAAAAGAAGTAAAACAGTATGATGACGTATTCGTTCTCCTTGATCAGGCCGCAACGATGCGTAAATCGCGATTTTTTGATACCTTGGACCATCGACCCGATAGATCGTTATTCGGATCATCGCGGTTTGCATTTAGCCTTTTACAGGCAAAAGCAATTTTGGCCGTGAACGAAGGTAATACTCATGGAGCTATTGATGAATTACGATCTTTTTTTGCCCTTTATCGTGCAATTGCACAAGAACCAGTATTCGATCTTCATTGGTCTTTGTATTTTCAATTTCATAGTAATTACAGAGCTCTGAATTATTTGTTGAACCACCTGGTATTTACTGATCAGCAGATCGAAGAACTGCAAATGATTATGGTGGAGAATTTTGTTCCTCCCTCTAAATTGGCGGCAATATGCGTAGCGTTTCCATGGCAATGGAGTGAATATAATAAAGATGTTATTACTACCTCTCCCGGGGAGAATCAACTTGGCGCATGGTACCGATGGTCGGGCATGCATGATCTGGAAAGGGCTGTGTTTCTCAGCTTTATAAACGGGGTCTTCCGGGGAATTTCAGGGGAAGATCTAAAAAAACTCAATGATATGCCGGCAATGGACACGTATAACATCCCCTTGGGATGGTGGAGACGTATTAATAACCCGCTTTATGCTTGGCTTTACTTCTTTCAAAACGATGGGGCGAAAGAACTGGCAGTTCAGCGCATGGCGTGTGCTGCCTTGGCTATTGAGCGATATCGCTTGGAATACGGGCAACCTCCAGATTCATTATGGGATCTAAAGGAACATTATGTGTGCTGTTCGTTGCAGGATCCGTTTGGAAAGACAGATGTTGATCATGAAATAGACGACTACCAAAAAGAAAAAGCGTTCGTTGCATCCATGGCGCCAATGCTAAAATACCATTGTTGTAACGAGGGATATTATCTTTATTCCATAGGACCAGATCGTATCGATGACAATGGTGCAATGGCATTTCATATCTGTGAGCGGGGAATAAACAAGGATGATGTGAGTTTCGCAATTAATTGTCCGGAAGCAAACTTAACCCAATGTCAGTAAACTAACATGTTTTTTGATCGGAATTAGTAGCTCCCATCTCCAGGTGGGAGTCTAAAGAAGCGAGTGTTCAATGGAAGAAACTCCCACCTGGAGATGGGAGCTACTAATGCGAGCTACTTATTGGATTTGTTTTGACGCCAGGAGATTTTGAGTGATGGACATGATGTCAGAGAATTCGAATGAGCCTGTAGCGCGATTGAATGGTGTAGCGTTTTACAAGCGGCGGAAATCCATGTTGTGCGGGGTGAATCTTTCTATTGCACGGGGCCGCGTAGTAGGTGTGCTCAGTGATGATCCCCAGCAAACGAATGTGCTGGTTAAACTATTGCTGGGTCTGTTAAAACCGTCGCGCGGAGAGGTGCGGGTTTTTGGGGAGGACCCAGTGCGGGATCCGCAGGGGATATTGGCGCGGATTGGGTGGCTGTCGGAGGATCGGAATACGCCGGGCTGGATGCGCATAGATGAACTAATCCGTTATGTCAAAGCGTTTTATCCGGGCTGGGATGATGCCTATTGTGAGGAATTGCGGCAGGCCTTTGGTTTGGAATTGGAGGTGAAGATCAAGACGCTTACCCCTGCCGGGAAAACCAAGGCGGGTTTACTGGCGGCGCTGCCCTATCGTCCGGACCTTTTACTCTTGGAGAAACCTTTTAATGGAGTGGAAACCGCTCAGGATCGAGATAAAGTTGCCGCGCTGGTACACGCCGCCGCTGACGAAAGACGCTCTGTGCTGGTGACTTCTCAAACACCGGAAGAGATAGAACGTGTGGCGGAGGATGTGGTGGTGCTGCATTTTGGGCAAATCGTCCTGGCCGGGCCGCTGGAGGAGATTAAGGCCTCTCATTTCCGAGTGACGGTGCGTATGCAAGAAGATCACCCGCATGCCCCGGAACTCCCCGGCGCTTTACATTGTGAAGGCGCAGGGCGTTATTGGACGATGATTACGCAACATTGCCCGGAAAATTTGGCAATACTCTTAATCCCCTTCGAGGCGGAAATTGTCGAGCATTCGGCGTGTTCGCTGACGGATATCGTCAAAGCACATGTTCACCAAGCAGTTCGCATTACCGCGGAGTGCGTATAGTGGGAATTTTCTTACGAAAGAGCGTCCCACGGTCCTTAAAACCCTTCAAGTCGCCCGCCGCCGCCCTCCGCTGGTACGAATGGCGGACCCGGGGAAAAATTCTCTATGCGAATATCCTATGTGCAGTAATAGTTGTTTTCTTGGGCTTGGTTTTCTTTCAAGACCCGGTGATGAGCGCAGCGACTTTACTAATGTTACTCATTTTCATGTGCATTACCACCAGTGTTCTCTTAAGCATGCGAAATTATCAGGCATGGCACACCGGCGCCATTGCGTTTGTACTCATCCGGCCAGTGCATCCATCCTCTTATGCCTATGCACGTATTCGCCCGTTAATAATTTATTGTCTTTTCTTAACCATATTGACTGGATTGCCTCCCTTTTTAGATTGGGCCGTTGGGTTTACTTGCGAACGCGAAACGACAAATTTAGACGGGTTCCTCAAAATGCTGCTCACGGGCGGTTCTATTTGTTGGTTGAGTTATTGGTCGTTTTCGCGCATAAATCTACTATGCTTATCTGCCGTAAGTATCATCATGTTTATTGTGCTCTCTGATTATGGGGCTGTTCAAAACGATTTTATGGATAAATATGTTCCTCTGTGGGCAGGCATTATATCTATTGGGTTGATTTTGGGATTAGTGTATTCGTATATCCGCGCATGGCGGAAGAAGGTTATCAACTGGGAGATACTCATTATTTTGCTTAGTGTATGGTTGTTGTTCGGTTCGATGCCTTTCTTTGTACACAACCGTGTATTCCCACCCTATGAACGATATGATTTTTTACTTTGGGGCACGGCGCCACTAGCGCTTATATTTGAACCCATGGTGTCAACACCCCTCACTTGGCATCGCAAACGTTCTGGCGGGGGGAAGCCTCTTCCTTTGATTTCTTTTCCTTTGTCACATCAGCGAATAAGTCACTATAGGTTGGCGATAGGACTGTTCTTTGTCATGCTGTTTATTGGTGGGCTTTTATTCAGGGGATATGCTGCATTCCGTTTGCACCAGGAACTAGCGGCACTTCAAGATAATCCCTATCTGCGCCAAGAGAATCTGAAGGTGATCTACCCTGACGTTCCCCCGAAAAATAATGCCGCAATTAAATATCAAACCGCGTGCTACAGGATACGAAATATTTATCAGCAACATCCTCCTGAAGGGTATGAAAGTCCTTCCAATCATCTTCACTGGATATTCAGGGAAAACAATGACGAACTGCTTGATAACGATTATCTGAAAAAACTACGGGAAGAAGTTCAACTGTACAACGATGTTTTTGAACCTCTTGAACAGGCTGCTTCATTGGAACAATCCCAATTTCAGGAAAATATAGAGCAGAAAGAATCCTTTATTTATCTGGGACTATTACACCATGCCCATAATCTTTTATTGGCAAAAGTAATCCTTGCAATAGATGATGAAGAAATTGATGAAGCGATCAAGAACCTGCACATCACTTCCGCCCTCTTCCGGGCGACAAGACACGAACCAGGATTTACAATAAACGCTTATTCTAAAAACATTTCAAACGATATCTGTTCTGCTATTCGTTTCATGCTTTCTCATTTGTTGTTAAGCGACCAGCAACTTGAAGATCTTCAAATAGCTCTGGAGGAAAGCAATTTTTCTTCGGGTGTCCTGACGGCATTTTGTGTGGAATTTCATTGGCAATGGGCGGAATATAACAAAGAAATTCTCACGGTCTTCCCTTTATCCAAAGATGACAGCGATCCTCCTCCAGATCATATAGGCGCTTGGTATCGATGGTCAGGGATGCACGATCTGGAACGGGCGGCATTTCTCAAAAGAATGAATTGGCTCTCTCAAAAAATTTCATGGGATTATCCCCAAACTTTCGATGATTATCCCCTAACCGATGAAAATACCACGGCTTTACAAGGCTGGGGGAAATGGTGGACACGCATCAAAAACGATCTTGAGCGGCGTGCATATACGGACAGAGAGTGGGAAGCGTATGCACTTGCACGGCAACACATGGCTTATGCCGCATTGGCGATTGAGCGATATCATTTACTGCATAGCCAGATCCCGGATTCATTATGGGATCTTGAAGAGCAATATACCTGTGGTTCGTTACAAGATCCTTTTGGGAAGCGCGGCAGCGAAGAAGAACTGCAACCCTGCCCAAAAGAAAAAGCCTTCCTTGCCGCTATGAGACCATTATTAAAATACAAGCGTTGTGGCGATGGATATTTCCTGTATACCGTGGGCACCAATCGCATTGACGACAAGGGGAAGAGCTTTTTGAGATTCGATGAGAAGGACAACACATCCGATGACTACCGTTTTTCCGTTCATTGCCCGGAAGTCGAGGTGCGTGAGATGGGCGAACAGTATTTTAAGCGACATTGGCAGTTGAAATCGTTCGGTGCTTTTTGACCGATAGAGATAGAAGCTCGAAATGCAAGACATGATCTATTTCAACGTAAAGCTTTTAGGGCAAGTACGTTTCCAAGATGACTTGGGAACGAGAGAAACTACTTCTGGTCCGTTAGTAGGTCCCATCTCCAGGTGGGACATCTTTATTTTATAGTGTTTCGAATAAAGGCGTCCCACCTGGAGAGGGGACCTGCGAATAGGATCTTCCAGTGATCCGCAAGAGATCAGGATATTTTTTTGAGGTGTTCCCAGGAGAAGATGCCGGAACTATGGCCGTCGGACCAGGTGATGGCGATGGCGTAATTTCCGAGGGGCTCAATTTCTTCGGCGCGGATGTCTTCCGGGACGGATTGTGGGTCGAGGAGGGCTTCGCCGGTGTATTCGCTGACGCACATGGCGCAGGGGCAGGAGAGGCGCAGGGTGCGGTTTGCGATGCGGATCTGGGTGCCGTCAGGCCAGCGCACCACGATGAATCCCGGGGTGATTTCGGCGACAGGCTTTTGTTCGGCGGTTACGCGGCGTTTGCCGAGGGCGCGGTGGACGTGTTCGGAGAGTTCGGCGAACGCAGGCACGTTCTCTCCGGACGTTTTGTGCGTGGCAACCGACAGGCCGGGGAGAATGGGCAATTGTGCGAGGGTATCGAGACCAAAACGGTCCTTTAATGTGGTGGCGGCGCTTCCGAAGAGGTGATGTTGTTTCCCGCACTCGGTGCAGGTGAAATAGGCCATGTTCTCGACGACGCCGAGCACGGGCACGTTCACTTTCTCGAACATGAGAATGCCGCGGGCGACGTCCACGAGCGACAGGGCCTGCGGCGTGGTGACGATGACGGCGCCGTCGAGCTGGATTTGCTGAACGAGCGAAAGCTGGATATCGCCGGTGCCCGGCGGCAGATCGATGAGGAGATAATCGAGCGCGCCCCATTCGGTCTGCTGGAGCATTTGCAGGGCGTATCCGGAGGCCAAAGGCCCGCGCAGCACGGCGGGCTTGTCCCCGATGAGGTAGCCGAAGGACATCGTTTTTAACCCGTCCACTTCAACCGGCAGGATAACATTGCCGGACATGCGCACATCGGGCTGATGTATGCGGAAGATCGTCGGGAATGAGGGACCATACACATCCAAGTCGAGCAGGCCCACCGAATGGCCTTCACGTTGAATAGCGCGGGCAAGATGGGCCGCCACGGTGGATTTCCCGACACCTCCCTTGCAGGACGACACCGCCACCAGGTTTTGCACCCGCGCAAGAAAATCCTGGTCCGGTGTGGCTGCGTGTTTGGGCTTCATCGCGGACATGGTGACCTGGACCGTTTTCACACCGGGCAATGCACCGACCACTTCTTCCGCTTTCGCCTTGAATTCAGCCTTGATCGGGCATGCGGGCGTGGTGAGTTCCAGGGTGAAGCTGACTGCGCCTTTTTGTATGCGAATATTTTTCACAAAACCCAGCGAGACGATATCGCGGCCCAGATCCGGGTCGATAATCACTTTCAGGGCGTCCAATACCTGTTTTTCCGAAACCATGACAGCTTCTCCTTCTGATACGCGTAATACAATGCAAAAAGCGCGGCTCTTTCTAGTTTTTTAACATGGGAGACCGCGCATCCTGCGCTCTGCAGGGGCGTGCATCTTTGCACGCCAAGAGTGAGTATACCTGAAAAAAGGGGCTTTTTATAGTTTGGTGTTGGCCAATTGTTCGTTTGCAGTTTCCAAACGCTCGCTCAACACATGAATAATGTTCAGCAGGAGCCGCACCGCGATATGTTTTTCCAGAAGACCGTTGATCTGTTTCTCATCCAGCGTGAAAAGCTTGGTCTCGCCCAACGCCGCCGCCGTGGCCGTGCGCGGTTCATGATTCAACACCGCCATTTCGCCAAAGGCGTCTCCCACCACGCATGTGGCGATCTGTTTGCTCTTCTTGAAGATGCCAATCTTGCCGCTTAATACGATGAACAGGTTGCTCCCCAATTGTCCCTCGTGAAACACCGTCTGCCCTTCGCGGAATACCAATATCTTGCCATTATGCAGAATGTATTCCACTTCCTCTGGAATCAGCCCGTTAAATATCCGGATTTTCTCCGCGTACCGCCGGTACTTGCTCTCATCACCCATAGTCGTGCTCCCACAATCTCACAGTGGTCCGAACATCGTCCAGTGAACCAGTTTCTTTCATTGTACACAACTTCTGCAGAAAAAGCACTTTATGCCATGGGGATCGGGGATTGGACGATAGCGATACCGAAACTGACAGTGGATAGCAGGAAGTGGGAAAACTGAAACTAAAATCCGGGGAACACCCTCGCCCTGGGCGAAAGGATTCCCCGGAAAGGACTTATATGATGCTACTTACAGTTCGCGGATGCGGATATTACGGTAATCAAGCCGAGAGCCGTGATTTTGGAGGCCGATGTAGCCTTTGGTGCGCTTGAGGCCCGGATGATCCTTCAATTTGTCCGTATGCTCACTCAGATCGCCATTGACAATCTCAACGCCATTCAGATTGACCGTGATTTTCATGCCCTGGACCTTGATCCGGAATTTTTGCCACGTGCCTGCTGCGAGCGAGGCGCGGCGGGACGGGGCAATGGTCGCATACACGCTTCCGGTGAACTGCCATGGCTTTAACTCGCCGAAGGCCTTCGAATCATCGTCCAGCACCTGGATTTCGCTTCCTTCAAAAGCGGGGTTGCCCTCGCGGGGCGCGCGGATGAACACGCCGCTGTTGCCGTCCTTCGGCACATTGAATTCCAGTTCCAGTTCGAAATCGCCATATTCCTTCGTGGTGGAGAGCCAGCCGCCTTCTCCGCCGGAAGTATAGAGCAGGCCATTTTCCACGCCCCATGTCTGTTTTGTGCCGCCGACTTGTTCCCAGCCGCTTAAGTCTTTGCCATTGAACAGATCCTGCCAGCCCTCGCCACGCGGAATTTCGCGGATGAATATATTGCGAAACCAGAGTTCCGAGCTGTGGTTCTGCAGTTCAATCTGACCCGACGGATAGATCGGCTTGTCGCGTTCCCAATAATTTTCCAGGGTTACATCGTCCACGATCAGCTTGTCATTCAGCCATACGGTCACTTTTTCGCCAATCATTTTGATGCGGAACGTATTCCATTCACCGATCGGTTTATCCGCACATACCAGCGGATCCTTGGGATTCTTCTCATTGTTATATAAACCACCGGAGCCTTGCGGCCACTGTGCCGGGTCCCAAATCTGTATCTGCGGCGCGCCCCGCACGTAAATGCCGCTGTCGCCTTTGGGGCCGATCTTCCAGTCCACCAGCATTTCGAAATCTTCATAATCACGCGCAGTGCACAGACTGTCGCCTTTTCCATCATAGGCCAATACGCCATTTTCCACGCGCCAGTGCTGCCGCATGGATTCGTCCGCGGCCACTTGTTTCTGGGCAAGTTCTTCGGGGGACATGGCCGCGCGGGCCTTTGGATTTTCCACCAGCCCCTTCCAGCCAGTTAGCGTTTTTCCGTCGAAGAGTTGCACGAAGCCTATCGGCGCCTTGCCCTCTGCGGTTTCGCCCATTAACTCCGCCACCTTCGGCTCAATGGCATCCGCCCAAATCTGGTAGCCTTTGGCATTAGGATGCAGAAAGTCGGGCATGATCTCCGGGGGCAGCGTCCCGTCCGCCTCAAGGAAGGCTCTTCCGATGTCCATGTAATGCACCATGTTGCCATCCGCCAGTTTCGCGGCAATGGCGCTGGCCTGCGCCAGCTTTTCGCGATCCGGCCCAGGTTTCGGCGTGCGCGGGAAGATCGCGAGCAGGAGGATCTTGGTCTGAGGCAATTGATTTCGCAGTTTATTAATGATGGCCTGGAGACCTTCGCCGATTTGTTCCGCCGTATTGCTGTCGAAATTGTTCGTGCCGATCATAATCACGGCCAGCTTGGGCGAGATGCCCGCGATGTTGCCGTTGTCCAGGCGCCACAACACGTGCTCCGTCTTGTCTCCGGAAATGCCCAGATTCACCGCATTGCGCCCCGCATAATACTGATCCCACACCGCCTTGCCTTCCCCTTCCCAGCCGTGCGTGATGGAATCGCCTATGAAGATCATGTCCACATTCCCCTGCTTCACCCGGTCATTCATCGACGCGTGCCGTTCCTTCCACCAGTCGTCCCCCCGCGGCGCCGGCTGAATCGCTGTGTTCTGCGCCAGGGCCGGCAGCATGAGGGATAGTGCAATCAAAACAATCCATGGAACAAATCGTGCCTTTTTCATAACTTTCCACACTTTCTTTTTGTTGTATTGAACGTAACGGCACACGGAATCCGGCGCCTTTTCAACACTATAACTTCCGCAATCGTTGTATGGGAGGGCGAGGCTCCTGCCGAGCCGTAAAACCAAAACAAACCTTATCCTGTGCACACGGCTATAACTCTCCCGATCTTATTTTCACGGCTCGGCAGGAGCCTCGCCCTCCCTGTCTCGCATTTTTGTTTCATTCATCTCATTCCCAAGTTATATCTTGGGAACGCACTTGCGCCAAAGCTTCGCTTTGAACTTTATTCAACTCTATTTTTGAATCGTTGCCGAAGTAGCCCAAATGTCCGCGATAGCAATGTGCTATCTTCGCATAATTACACCGTCTTACTCTAATTCTGCTTCCTTTAGCGCGTCGAGTTCGTGCTGGATGCTCTGGGAGACGGGGAAGCGGAAACCCGTTTTGGGGTCGAGATCCAGGTCCATGACTTTCATGGAAACGGGATGCTGATCGCGTTTCCATTGGCTCGCGCAGAAACGCGCGCCAAAGTTGGCGGTCCATTCCCGGAGTTGTTCCGGCGCGTGATCCGGATGGCGCTGGCACAGCACGCGCCAGCAATCCGCCAGGGAAAGCCGCCGACGCGCATAGAGATACATAAGGTCGTCCAGCACCACGTAAGGCATCAGGTCGGTTTCATCGAGCTGGTTCGGGGCGAGTTCCGCGCTCGGTGGAATGGCAAGAACATTATGGAGTGACTTAATGCCGTCGCGCTGTGCCAGATATTCCAACAGGCGCGACACCAGTGTTTTGGGGATATTCGCGATGGGGGAGTAACCGCCTTCATTATCGCCGCCGGTGGTGGTATACCCCACAGCCGCTTCACTCAGGTTGGACGTCACGAGCAGCAGCCCGCCCACGCTGTTCGCCCAGTTCAGCATCATCGCGCCGCGCACGCGTGCCTGAAGGTTCTGCTTGGCCATCGCGGCTACGTTTTTCTTGCCGCCGGCCATTTCCGCCGCCTTTGTCAGTGCCACCTCCGCTTCTTCATGAATGGACACCACCTGGAACGGCACGCCCAGTTCCTCCGCCAAGGCCCGTGCGGCTTCCTGCGTGCCGCTGCTGCTCAGCGATTGATTAGGTAAATACACCGCACTGACATGTTCCGCGTAGTGTTTGGGTTCCGTGCATTCGTTCAGCGCCTTCGCCGCTTCCACGGCCATAAGCAGGCATAGTGCGCTGTCCCGTCCTCCGGAGAGCGCCACCAGAAACCGCTTGAACACTCCAACTTTTTCAAAATAATCGCGCAATCCGAGCACGAGCGCATCGAATAGTTCATCCAGGTACGGATCACGGTCTTTTTTTCGCTGCTTGAGCGTTTCCACATAAAAACTCTTTGGTAATTGCCCGGCATATTCCGCGATCGCGGCGTGCTGGAACGCATAATCCGCCGCATCAATGATCACGGGCCGGCCCGGTCCGTTTTTCCCCGAGGCGCCCAACCGCCACGTCGTGTTTTCCGCGCGAATGCGGGAAATATCGTCCAGATCCACCACCGCAGAGGCCAACGTCCAGGATTTTTTCGACAACAGCCGCCCTTCACATACCAATTCCTCCGGCGTGGCAATCAGGCCGCCACCGTCAAAGACCAGCCGGCTGCTGTCGCAGCCCAGCAAATTCGCATACGCATACACCGCTTTTAAATGGCTTGCCGCACCCAGTACCAGCCGCTTGCGCTCCTCGTTCTTGCGCGGAGTGAACGGTGACGCGCTGGGATTGCACACAACCTCCGCGCCTGCGAGTGCGCGCTCATAGGCAGGGCTGGAGGCTGACCACAAATCTTCGCAGATCTCCGCCGTCACCATGCCATAGGGTGTTTTGAACACCAGATCGCCCGCAGGCACGCCGTTGACTTCTGTAATCCCGCCGGGCCACGCGGTCCAGTTCCGTCCTTCATAAAAAATGCTATAGGTGGGCAGATGGCGCTTTAGCACGAGGCCGCGGATCATGCCATGACTTAGAAACGCCGCCGCGTTGTACATCATGGAATCCAGGCGCACCGGCAGCCCCACAAACACACTGAGACCTTCCGATGCCTTTGCTAGTGATTGCAGCGCGGTCCAGCTATGCGCCGCAATATCCGGCCAAAACACGCGATCTTCCAGACTATAGCCTGAAATGCCCAACTCCGGAGTCACCAGCAAATGCACCCCTTGATCCTTCGCCGCTTCCATCACCACCCGCAGCCGCCCGGCATTCCACGCAAAATCCCCCACCTTCACCGAGATGGCCGCCACGCCGATTCGTACAAGCCGCATAGTTCGCAATCTCCCATGTTTAATGGTAGTATATAGGAAGAAGTACAAAGCAAGAAACTATACAGATAGGGTGAAGCGGGCAATGAGGCCTTTATTTGTTAGCTGCCGCAGCCAGTAGAGGACGTAGAGTCATGAGAGTTTTCATTTCCCATTCGATGAAGGATAAGGACTGGGCGGGGAAACTAAAGAAAGCGCTCAAATCATTTGATGTATTTGTTTGGTCAGATGAAAAAATCGCGGCAGGTCAGCCATGGCGTGTGGAAATTCAGAAAGCGCTTTCCAGATCCCAAGTAATTCTAGTATTAATAAGTACAAATAGCCTTGCGTCAGAATATGTCCGTGACGAATGGAGTGAAATATTGAAAAAAACCTGGAAAGATCCCAAGAAAGTCCTGGTGCCAGTAATCCTGGATAATAGCGCTGAAGTACCACACTTTTTTGCACACTGGACTTCTCTAAATCTCGTCAAAAACCCCGATATCCTGAAGAAACTCCCGGATACCATTCAACAATGTGCGGAGAATCCCCCAGCGGCCCAGCCTTGGGATGAGAACACTCGAAAAAGGTTTCAGGCACGCATGAGGCAAATTGCGGAGACCGCTTCCAAATTATGGCCGGAAGCTTCCTGATATAGACTTGTTGTTTAAAGCAGGCGAGGATGCAAAGCGATTTAGGGGAATCGAAAACGATGACTGCGCGCGAAGAAAATTTAACTTTAGACCATTCAGCTTCAGTTTTCATCAACTGCCCGTTCGATTTGGAATACCGGCCATTATTAGAAGGGATAATTGTTGCCACCGTATGTTGTGGTTTTACGCCAAGAAGTGCCTTGGAATCCGGTTCTGTTTCCGAAACGCGTATAGACCGAATTGTCGAAACGCTATGTTCTTCAAACTATTCCATTCATGATTTGTCCCGTCACAAAGGAGAAGGAACAGAAAATTTATCGCGGTTTAACATGCCGCTTGAATTAGGCATGGCCATGGCCCATCGATTCCTATTGGGAAAAGACAAGCATGACTGGATGGTGATGGTGCCTGAAGGCCACAAATACATCCAATATGCCTCCGATTTGGCAGGATATGACCCACTTCGGCATGATGGAAGCATCGAATCCGCGGTATCCAACGTCGTTTCCTGGCTGATAACAAAACCAGGGGTTGTGCAAGGAATAACCCCTAAGCAGGTGATAGCGTACCAACATTACCAGAAAGAGAAGAAGATGCTTTCCCAAAAATGGATACAAGAAGAACAAATCCCCTGGAAATAGATTGTAGATACGGCTAAGTATTGTGCGGAACAACTTAGCCGATAATTTCGATCACGCCCCGTCCGGATTGGACAACATGGCATCTTTCAGTTCGCCGATCTGGTTGGACAGCAGCACCTGGTAAATCTCCGGGTTGCGAAGCCGTTTATATTCGTCGGGCAACGCCGCGATGCTTGTACGGGCGCGTTCGCGCAACGCATGAATATCCTGGCGCGCGCTTACACGCCGGCCGTTCCGGAATACCGGCTGCAGCAGCGGCTCCGCTTTCATTGCGCCCGTTTTGCGTATTTTAACATGCGGCTGGGCGCGCAACCGTCCCTCAATACCACCGCGTTCCTGATATTGCTCCTCGGCCAGATACATTATATCGCAGAGCGGATTTCCCTCTGCATCGTAATACCGCACCAACTGTTTGCGTCCGGGGTCCGTGGCCTTCTCAATATTCGAGGTGGTTTTCATGCGCGGCTGCCATGCCTGGCCATCCCACACCGCCACCAGTTTGTACACGCCATTAAGCGCGGGCGCGTCATACGCGGTGATCAAGTGGGTGCCGACGCCCCATGCATTCAGCTTCGCGCCTTGACGCTTCATGTCCGCAATCAAATCCTCATCCAAATCATTGGATCCGACAATAATCGGGTTCTCCAGCCCCGCTTCGGTCATCATGCGATAGGCGATTTTACTCAGCTTGGCCAGGTCGCCGGAATCGAGCCTGATCGCTGGGCGTATGTTCACGCCCCGCTCCCGCATTTCCTTGAATACCTGAATGGCGTTGGGGAGGCCGGATTTCACCGTATCGTAGGTGTCCACCAGCAATACACAACGTTCCGGATACTGACGCGCAAACGCACGGAATGCTTCCAGTTCCGAACCAAAACTCATTACCCAGCTATGGGCATGGGTTCCCGCCACCGGAATACCATAGGCCTTGCCCGCGAGCACATTGGAGGTGGACGTACACCCGCCGATATAGGCAGCGCGGGAGCCGCTCAGCCCGCCATCCGGCCCATGCGCCCGGCGAAGTCCGAATTCCATCACAGGTTCGCCGTTCGCCGCCTGGCATACCCGCGCTGCTTTCGTGGCGATCAGGGTCTGGTAATTGATCAGGTTAAGCAAGGCAGTTTCAACCAGTTGCGTCTCAAAAATAGTCCCCTCCAACTGCACCACCGGCTCAAAAGGAAAGACAAGCGATCCTTCCTGAATTGCATTTACGTCAAAGGCGGGCCGGAACGCCCCCAAGAACGCCAGAAATGCCTCATCAAACATTTTAAGGGAGCGCAAGTACTCGATGTCATCTTCTTCAAAGCGTAAATGTTCCAGATAATCCAGGAAAGATTCCAATCCTGCCGTGACGGCGAATCCCGCGTGCGGCGGCAGACTGCGGAAAAAGTAATCAAAACTGACGCGCTGTCCCGTGCGGCCTTCTTTCCAATACCCCGCCATCATGGTGATCTCATAAAAATCCGTCAGCAGGGCCAGGCCTTCTCGGTTAAACCAGGCCTGTGTTCTTCCGTTCATAAAAAGTCTCCGGACCGGCAGAAACGCACCCCCGCCTCTCTCATTTCCACCAGGGCCGCATCCGTGGTGTCTTTTGACACGCCCCGGCAGCCATCCTCAATCACCACCACCTCAAATCCTTCCCGCAACGCCTCCAATGCCGAAGTCTTCACACAGTAATCCGTGGCCAACCCCGCAATAAACACCCGGTTCACCCCGCGCTTCCGCAGGGTGTCAGCCAGACCGGTTTCATCAAACGCACTGTAGGATTCCTTATCCGAATGAGTTGCTTTATAGACAAAAACAGCGTCCAAGGGCACACGCAAGCCACCGTGAAATTCCGCCCCGGGGGAATCCTGAACGCAATGTTCCGGCCAACTGCCGTCGCGGAACTCAGGGGCGCCGCTGAAACTGCAATGATCCCGCGGATGCCAATCCCGCGAAAACACGAGATGCTCAAAAGCACCCATTACGCGGTTGATTGGCGTCACCACCTGGTCCCCTCCACAGATCGCCAACGCACCGCCCGGGCAAAAATCGTTTTGAACGTCCACGACAATCAGGGCGTCGGTATCATGGATTTTCATGGCAACAGCTCCTTAAACCTGAATCGTACAGCGTACTCCACAATCGTGCGATGATCAAACGCCAGCACCGGAAGCGCCGACAGGGGAAACCAGCGCGCATCCGCGGCGTCATCCTGTCCCCGGGGCTGCTGCGTCCGCCAATCCGCCTCGCCCACATACGCCACCGAGATGCTGCGCCCCCGGGGATCGCGGCCCGGATCGCCAAAGGTGTAACACTGCTCCAGCGCCACCCCGCGCAACCCCGTTTCCTCTTCCAGTTCCCGCGCCACCGCCGCGTCCAGCGTTTCCTCCATCTCCACAAATCCTCCCGGCAACGCCCATGCCCCTGCAAATGGATCATGCTTCCGCTGAATCAGCAACACCTCCCGTCGGCCGTCCCGCTCCGTAAATACCACCGCATCCACCGTCACCATCGGCCGAGGATAGGCATATACATACTGTGTTGTGCTCATAAGAACCTATTTGTTCCGTTCCACCACGAACCGTGCCAGCGCACGAAAGGTGTCTGCTTCCGGTCCAAATTCCTGCAACGCCGCCACAGCATCCGCCGAGGCTTCCTGCGCCAGGGAGCGCGCCCGATCCAGCCCCAGCAGCGCGGGATACGTGGATTTTGCGTTCGCCGCATCGCTGCCCACGGGCTTCCCGAGGGTTTCCGTATCGCTGGTAACGTCAAGAATGTCATCCGCAATCTGAAACGCCAGCCCGAGACTTTCACCATACTGGGTCAGGTCCGCCAGTTGCTTTTCACCCGCACCCGACAGCATCGCGCCCGCACGCACCGACACTCGGATTAACGCGCCTGTCTTGAATGCATGCACATGACGCATCGCTTCCAGTGAAAGCGTTTTTCCTTCCGCCTCCAGATCGAGCTGTTGTCCTCCCACCATGCCTTCCACGCCGGCTGCCTGCGCAATCTCCCGCACCACACGGACATCCCCGCATTCCGCCGCCACGTCAAACGCCATGGTAAGCAATGCATCGCCCGCGAGAATGGCCGAAGCCTCTCCAAATACCTTATGCGACGTCGGACGGCCCCGCCGCAGATCGTCGTTATCCATGGCGGGTAAATCATCATGTATCAGCGAATACGTATGTATCATTTCAAGTGCGCACGCTACGGGCAGCGCCACGGCATCGTCCCCGCTGATCATTTCCGCCGCGCCCAGCACAAGTGCAGGCCGCAATCGCTTCCCTCCCGCGAAAAGACTGTAGCGCATGGCGTCTAGAAGCGTGGCCGGCGCATTTATCCATTGACCCATGCGCTTCTTCAATGCTGCTTCGGTTTTTTCAGCTTTCTGTGTCAAAAAAGAATCGACATCCATCTCCGTATGCTCCAGGCAGAGAATCTTCCCTCCGCGCAGGTATCGTTCAACTCACGGGCTAAATTATGACATAAACACCCCAAAACCAGCGAACGATGCCGGTTTGTGGGCTTGAATCCCGGTTTCAAGTACAATATCGCCGTATGAAGCATCTTTTGAAAAGGATAACGTATGAATAAAGCGAATGTTCCCTACAAGCGCATCGCGTTCATGTGCACCAATCAGAAGGAACCTGGAAAAACGTGTTGCGCTTGCAGAGGCAGCGTGGAACTCCAGGCCAAATTGAAGGAAATGGCAACGGTCCGAGGACTGAGCGGACAACTCCGCGTCAGCAAATCCGGCTGCCAGGGACGGTGCGCCGACGGCCCCAACATCATGGTCTTTCCGGACAACACCTGGTACAGCGGCGTTCAGGAAAGCGACTTGGAAACCATCCTGAACGACCTCGCCCAAGACATGTCCCCCAGCGAATAAGATGCCTCCGGCTGAACAGAATCCTCTTGTTCCTCCTACTCTGAAAATTCGCTGCCCCCAGGACCATTTTTTAATCTTGGGGAAACTCAATGTTTATATCAACTCATTTCCCGGATACTCCCAGTTCTCCCATTCCCCGCATGCGAGGGTGCACAAAGGCGGGGTTAAATAATCTGCTTCACTTCATCGGGAACCAACGTGTCTACCGGAGTCTGCGGGACCGGTTCCGACTCCGGCGTGATTGGTTCCAAGACCTGTGTGGGCGGTTCTTGAGACGGTTCTGCCTGCGGAACGATCCCTTCGAGGATGGAAGACGTCTCATCAGGCGAGGATGAAGAGGCCGTTTCATCGCTGGGTGTTGCGGATGCAGGGACAGGCTGAGGATCACTGAAGAGCATCAGCAGATCATCTGGTGCATGCGCCGCCCCGGCTTCCTTAGCGCCTACCGCTGCGATTACCACATCGCCTACGTCCCGCGTGGCATACATTCCCTGGTTGCCGTTATACTTTTTATTGATCTCTTTGGCGATAGCGCCGGTACGCAGTGCAATCACCAGGATCGCCGGCTTGCCCATATGGTCGAACAACAATTCCACGGCTTGATCTTGATCGTATTGCTCCCTGCGTGCGCCAATAAACCGGTAGGAAGTGTCCTTGCTCGAAAGCGTGTTATTCGGATCCAGCGCCACCGGCAACGACAAATTCTGCAATAATGCACGCACGGCAACTCCGTCGCTGACCTCCGCCTTTGCTTCCAACCCTTCGATAGTGTGTTCATCAAGCGTAAGGAACAATGGACGCGGCGGCGGTGTGCTTTGCGAGTAAAAATAGCCGCCCGTGACCAATAAAAAGACCGCCGCGGAAGCCAGCGCCAGCACGGCGGCACGCCGCCACACCAACCTGCGGCGTTCCCGCTGCTGAACGCGGCTTACCTGCTCCAGGGCCGTTTTCCATGCCGTATCCGGGCACATAACCGGCGCAGCGAGTTTCACACCCACTGCACGGGCGAATTCTCCCTCTTCAGAGACCTGCTCAGACGATTCGCGTTCCGTATGAACCCACTGTTTAGCATCACATTCGTTCATGACGCCTCCTCGCACATCTGTAACACGGAACTGCTTCGATTCACATGGCCATTCCGTCTGGACGTGCCGTGCAGAATGCCGTTTCTCCGTGCATACTCCGCCAGCCGGCTGCGCAATGCGCTCCGGCCGCGCGCCAAATGCGTCATCACCGTGCCTGCCGGAATCTCCAAAATTTCCGCAATTTCCTGATACGAAAATTGCTCCACGTCTTTCAATAAAATACACGCGCGTTGCGCCGGTGAAAGCTGCTTGAAGGCATGGTATACCTCATCATCACACTGTTCCAGGAACTCTTTCGGATTGGTGATGAGCGTTTCCGGTGTATACCGCCCTGAAACACCCTCCGAAGGGTCCACTATCTCTTCCTTCAACGGCTCAAACGCGCGGGCATGTTCACGATTGGCCACATAACACTTGTTCACCAATATTTTAAACATCCAGGCCCGGAAATTCGTTCCCGGTTGAAACTTGTGCCGGTTTTCATACGCGGCAAGCACTGCGGATGCAAATACGTCCTCTGTCATCGACGTGTCCCATAAATTACGCATTAAAAAACGGTAAAACTGATCTTTGTGCCGTTCAATCTCAGCAATAATATCGTTCATTAATCTTTCACCCTGGTGTATTCAGGAAACGACCAAATCGATGTCAAAAGTTGACGCACTCTCGTATCCCCTGCCTGTTTCATCCTGTATGCCCATAAAAAGTTTCCCAAGACAAGGGGTTGCCACCTCTTGTCTCCATGACTACACGCGAAGAACCTGTGAAAGTCCTCTTGGAACTTTCACAGGCGTAAAGTGCGTTGTTAGGGATAAGTTACTGTTATTTCGCGGCGTCAGGGGCCGGTGCCGGAGCGGGGGCTGGTGCCGGAGCGGGAACCGGAGCAGGCGCGGGAGCGGGAGCGGGGGCCGGGGCCGGAGCAGGCGCGGGGGCCGGGGCCGGCGCGGGGGCCGGGGCAAGTGCTTTCTCGGTAACCGTGGTGACATCGATCGATTCATTGTCTGTGATTACACCGGAGGCTTCCACGACTTTGCCGGCTAGTTGTTCCACATCGGCCACTTTTGCACCGGTTACCGTCACCACCTCGCCCATAAGCGCAGCAATCGCCTTGCCGTCTTGGCCCTTGGCTAATGTTATTTTAATCGAAACAATATTGTCCTTCACTTCCACCAGGCCCGTGACCGTGGCCGTGACCGGAGCTTTCGCGTTTGGCGTACACGCGCCACCCACAATGGTCAACACCAAGGCCAAAATGGCCGTATAGGTAATAGCCTTCTTCATTGCCTTCTCCTTTTTTCTTTCTTCGAATTTTATTGCCTGACCGCGGCACGAACTGTGCCTCATCGCTTTATATATTCAGAAGTAGGCCCGTTTCATGTCACAAAATTCAGTTCGTTTCCACCCGGAAAATTCCGGAAGCTCCCCGGCAAACCAGGAGAACGTGCGCATCACTTGCTCATCAGGAATGCCTGCTTGTTTCCCCGCCCCGCCACCTGGCCGGAACGATTAATGGACCAGGCATCATTAACCACCCATCCTGATCCCGCGGGAAGCAAGTCGTTCAAATCCACCAGTTCACCCTTATCCCAGCCGAATGCATGCCAATCCCCAGAAGCGATTTGTGAAGTGCCGACAATATTGCCATCCGAATTGATGGCATATGCCATGCTGTCGGTCCCACCCAATGTCCCCAGATCGACCATGCCATTTGTTACATCCCAGCGGAACGCATGCACGGCAGTCCCCGTCTCGCTTTCTCCCACCACTTCCTCCGAGGAATTGATGCTGCGCGCGTTGCTCTGGGTCCCGCTGCCTAACACCCCTAAATCCGTCATGCCATTTGTTGCGTCCCAACGGAACGCATGATACTTGCCGGAAGCAAGGGTCGCGTTGCCTACCACCACGTCCGCGTCGTTGATTCCATAGGCATACGCTTCATCCCCGCCAAGCGTGGGCAGGGTGGTCATTACATATTGATTTCCGTCCCACTCGGCAAAAAATGCGCGGTACTTGCCGGAACTGTTTGTGCCATACCCCGCAATATTCCCGGAGGTATTGATGGCTTGGGCCACGGTCGAATCACCGCCCAGATTTCCAATGTCCCGCATCTCATCAGTCGCATCCCAGACGAAGGCAAGCCGTTCGCGCAGCCACTCTTCTGTCAACTGAGCACACCCCACCACGGTCCCGCTTCCATTGATGGCAAACGCATAACTGTGCCGTCCGCCCATGGTTCCAAGCGCCTGCATTCCCAGTGTGGAGTCCCATTTGTAGGCCCATCGCCAGTTGCGCGACACAAGCGGATAGGAATATCCCGCTACCTCTCCCGCATCGTTGATGCCGAAGGCATAACTTATTGTTCCCCCAAGAGTGCCCAGCGATTGGATGGTCCAAAGCGTGCCCACGGAAAAAAACGAAAAATGAGTGGTTTCGAATTGAATACACGGAGCAGGTTCCTCAATATAGCGGACATTGAGAATGCCTTCCGTCTTCCAGGCGCCATTCGTCACATCATAGAAAACAGCCCCGGCATTCTGCCCGGGTGTTAGGGGAGCGGCCAGGGGAATGGTGACGATCGCGGGCTGGCTCAACGTCACTCCCGAGGGCCCAATCCCCAAGGTAGCAAATACATTTCCTAATTTGCCTTGTTGACCAGCCGGTATCCCCACCGCCTCACAAAGCGTCAAGGCCAGGGGTGCGGACATGCCCTCTGCGGAAATCTCCACACTAGCCCCGTTCAAGGGACTTTCCGGATGATCGGAAACCGTTACCTTGCCGCCGCTCTCAGGGAAAACCGTTTCCGCCGCAAGGATTGGGCCTTCCGTCACCGTCACTGGCACGCTGACCGACACCGATGCGCCCAATTCGTTCGTAACAGTAAGCAACGCCGGGTAATTACCCGGGAGAACCCCCTCATATACATGTGAAATGTCTTGCCCCATGCCCGAGGTGGAATCGCCGAAATCCCAGTCGAACCGGACCGATCCTCCTTCGGGATTGCTGCCTTCCGCATGAAAATTCACCGTAAGGGGAACAGGCCCCCCAATCGGATCGCAGGTGGCTGCCGCCACTGGAAGCCGTTCCGGATCAACCAGCACCTGAACTTCCGCTTGCGAAGGAAAACCATTATTATCCATCACGACCAGCGTTGCGATGTACGCATTACTTTGGGTGTATTGGAATTGCACCACTGCTTCCTCGAAACCAGCCTCCAATCCATCCCGGGAATCCACGTCCCAAAAATAGGAAGCAATACCCCATTCATCGCTGGAGGCGGAACCATCCAGCGTCACCGTCAATGGCGATGCGCCTGAAACAGGCGTCACACTTGCTCTGACAAAGGGCGCCAATAGATCCTGTACCCCATCGGCGCCGCCGTCGGCCCCCATGTCATTTCGGGACCCGTCCAAATCAAGGCAGTCACTTCCCGGATCGCCGGCGTTCCGGCACAATGAATGGACTGTTAAGTGAAAGTTGTTCTCCTCCGGCGCTACAAAACGCGGATCCACCGAGATGTCCTCCGCCAACAGGGCAGGTCCTTCAACATCGTGTCCGTTTAAAAAATAGTCATTGAAACCATTGCCCGTCATGCTCCCGGCATCGGCAACCACGGCCATATCATTCTGGCAGAAAATATTGTTCCGCCAATTGCTGAAAACCGCCCCGGCATTGCCGCGAATGCCTATCACGTTCTCATAAAAAGTGTTATTGATTACGGCAAGTGACGCCTTCGCGTCCGCTTCCATTCCCGTCCCGAGCCTGCTCAAAACACAGTTTGTCACTGTGGCTGTGGCGAAGGACAAAGCCCGCACACCTGTTCCCGAATAATCAGATATACAAAATCCGTGCACCATACTTCCGTTATCCAGCGTCAGAAGCGGACCCAACGCTTCTCCAGGAGAAACCAAGTGCGTGTGATACGCCCCGTAAAGGCTGCACAAGGTCATTTCCGGTTTAAGAACAACATGTTCGTGATATATCCCTGGAAAAACCCGGATAATACCCCCGGAACATCCCGACGCAACTGCCTCGGCAATGGTATTGAATGGATGTTCCCAAGAACCATCTTCCAGATCCGAGTTGTTCGCTTCATCGACAAATACTTCTTTCAACCCTCCTTCTCCCTCGCTTTCACTTTCCCCCTCACTGCCTTCCCCTTCGCCTTCATTTATCCCCTCCCCGCCTTCGCCGTCTTCCCCCCCTTCTCCTCCCCCTTCGATCACTTCGCCATCCGTTACACCTTCAAATAAACCTTCTTCTTCGGCTTCACCCTCTCCCTCGCCTGCACCTTCCTCGGGTGAACCTTCAAAAAACTCCCCCTCCCCTTCCGTTCCGCCTTCTGGTTGACTTTCCCCTTCTCCCTCACCTTCCGTCTCCCCTTCCTGACCCCCAAATACGGAGATATATTCCGGAACCAATCGTGTGTCGGTGCCCACCGCAGTCGTTACGGTGAGAGAGACGGTGTAGTTCCCTGGCGTTACATAAAGGTGGATGGGATTGCCTTGATCACTGACGCCGCTATCCCCAAAATCCCACGCCCATTCTGTGATCGGCTTGCTGCCCGGCGCAGACAAATCGGTGAAGGCAACCGTCAATGGCACATTGCCCAAAACAGGGCTTGCGGTGAATGCGGCCACAGGACCTTTGGCCGGAGGACACCCTGTCAGAATTCCCAACAAACACACTGTTGCATAAAGGACTACGAAGTTCCTGGGTAAATCAAACCGCGAAAAACTCTTTTGTCCAACACAGCCTGCGGTACCCATTTTCCCTCCCAGTATAACAACCTTTTGGGCGCTGATTACCCTGACATATACGCATTCCTTGCACCTATGCCAGGGATGCGGTAATTCCCGGCCACATTCCCCAGACAAATTCCACATATCCCCTATTCTTGCCGTATGATACTCAGGAGTCAAGTTGCGGGGTTGCCATGCGCCTCATAGACGTACATTGCCATCTCGAAGCGGAAGAATTTACGGGCCAACTCGACACCCTCGCGTAAAACGCCCGCAAGGTCCGCATCATTAAAACGATCACGGCGTCCACCATCCCTAAACAATGACACGTCTCTCGATCCATCGCACAATAGTATCCCGAAGTGGCCTTTGCCTGGGGCATTCAGCCCGGGCATCGGGAAGCCGTCGCCGGTTTGCGCAATGCACGAGATGCAGGCGCCTGCGCCATCGGCGAAATAGAACTCGACGGGAAAATCACCGAACCCTCCTTGGAAATTTCCAGAATCTCCACCGGCGCCAGAAGTATCTTTTCCACTACTGCGGACACCACAATTTCTTTGTTGTCCTTGATTGTCGCGGTGGCTTCCACCTTTTTACCCGCCAGTTTTTCGACATCAACCACCTTCGCGCCAGTTACCGGCAACATTTTGCCGGCCAGTGTGGCTATCGCCTTTCCATTTTCGCCCTTGATATGAATAACTTTAATTGAAACGCCCTATGCGCTTCCTCATCTACTGTATTCGAGGCATTTTCGATATCACTGCAAAAACATCTCATACCCCCCCTTTGGCTCGACTGAGGTCAAGCCGGATTCATTTACTGTTTGCCCTGCCAGGAAATAGCCTGACAGAGGGTGAGGAGGTTTTCATGGGGGGTATCGCGGGGGATTTCACATCCCGCACCGATCATAAGGCGATTTCCCACGCGCGCGTAGAGTTCCTCCAAAGCCTGCCGGATTTTTTCCGGCGTGGATTCCATCACCCCACTCACGGGATCGAGGTTGGTCACGATAGTCTGCCGGGAGCCCAGTATTTCCCGCGCGTGACCCAGGTCCACCTGCCAATCAAGATCAATGATATCGCAGCCAAGTTGGGCGAAGTACGGCAGGAGATGCGTGGTGTTTCCACAAATGTGCAGGCGCGCCAGCCCGCCGTCCCCATGAATGGCGTCCACCAGTTCTTTCTCACGGGGAAAAATGTACTCACCATAGGTCTGCGGGGACACTTGGCTCGCAATGGCATCCCCAATCCCGATAGTGTCCGCGCCCCGCTCCAATTGCGCATGGGCAAAGGCAATCCCTGTCTTGACACAACGGTCCATAAGGCCCCCCGCATACTCCGGATCCATCATGAGATCCATGAGAAACGTGGAAACACCGCGCAGGTCGGCGGCCTCCGCCGCAGGCCCTTCGATCCACCCTAGAATGGAATATTTCCCGCCCACCACTAGCTTATACGCCTCCACGGCCTTCAGCCGATCCGTCATCCGGACCGACTCCTCCGGGCAGGCTTCTTTAAGCCTCGATAAATCCGGATCGCTCGCCAGCGGCGGCTCTGCACAGCGGGGAACACCGTCTTCGACATATTCGATCTGCGCGCCGAAGCCCTCCGTTTCCCGGTAGGGATCGGAAATGGCGCTCACCTGATCAAAACCGAAAAACTCCGCGCACCGCAGATTCGCTTCCACCAAAACCCGGTAATCCGAGGCAAATTTTCCATAATTCGAACCAATATATTTCGCGGCGAACGCCATTAAAATAGGCAATCGCGGCAAAATATCAGCTTCTCCTGTTTCTATCAATGAGCAATATCGTTGATACGGTGTGCAGGACATTTTCTTTCACCTCTTGTATTCTGTTTCACTTCGAGTATAAAGAGCCGCAAAAGCCCTTGGCAATCTTCGACACCCTCTCAACAACACCATACCCCTGCTCCCATCCCGGGAAAAAGTGTTCTGCCGCGCCCTTTGCAGGTATAATTACGTAGCGAGACGGAACGGGAGCCTTTTATGGCCAAGGATCAAGGGAAACAACTGTCCAGGGCGTCGCTGGCCGCGATGCGGGAACAGATGATGGCGTTCGCCGACATCGCCCTGTGCCAAATCCGGATGGACGGCGTCATCATGTATATAGACCTTGGTATGCTGAAAATCCTGGATCTGGAAGACTCCTATGACAATCCAAAAGAATTAATTGGGGAGAATATCACCTCGCTTTTCCATTTGCGCTGGCCCAAAGGCAAATTAAGAACTATGTTGAAAGAGAAAGGCGAATTGCGCGGCGTGGAATATCCCTTTCAAACCCTCGCTGGCCGGGAAAAATGGATAGCTATCGATGCACAAAGCTTCCAGGATGCTGACGCCGGGGAAGCCATTGTCCAATTTATCGCCCGCGATATCACGGTGTCCAAACAGGAAGAAGAAGCCCTCCGTGAGAGCCAAACCCGCTATCGTCTCCTCACCGAGGCCATGACGGATTATGTGTTCACCGTACGGATGGAACATGGAAAACCCATAGAGACCATTCACAGCCCCACCTGCGTGGAAGTGACAGGATACACCGCCGAAGAATTTCAGAACGACCCCTACCTGTGGATTCGGATGGTGCCCTATGAAGATCAAAACCTGGTCCGCACACAGGCCGAATCCATCCTTGCCGGAAAAGAAGCCCCGGCCATTGAACACCGCCTGCTGCGAAAGGACGGCGCCTTGCGCTGGGTCCGCAATACTTCCGTCGCCCATCATGACGCACAAGGAAACATCACCTCGTATGACGGCTTGGTGCACGACATCACCGACCGAAAGCGGGAAGAAGAAGCCCTCCGCGCCAATGAACAACGCTTCCGCCTGCTAATCGAACACATGGGCGATACACTTTTCCTACACGATAATGCTGGATATATCCTCGATGTGAATCAACAGGCCTGCGACAGTCTGGGCTATTCTCATGACGAACTCTTGGCCCTCCCCCTGACTAAATTTGACACCGGCCATGACCTGGAGGCCCTTCAACAACATTGGGCCGAAGCGGAACCAGGACATCCCATAACCATGGAAAGCGTCTACCGGCGGAAGGATGGTTCCGAGTTCCCCGTCGAAATCCGCGTCACCGAATTCGAATCCGGCGCGCGCCGCATGTTCTTGTCCCAAGCACGCGACATCACCAAGCGCGTCCGCGCCGAAGAACAACGCCGCGAACTCGAATCCCAGGTGCAGCAGGCACAGAAATATGAAAGCCTGGGCGTGCTGGCAGGCGGCATCGCGCATGATTTCAACAATCTGCTCATGAGCATCATGGGCAACGCCGAACTGGCCAAGGGAAGCGCCCCGGAGGATTCCCCCGCATCCCATCATCTGTTCGAGATCGAGCGCGCCTGCCGCCGCGCCGCCGACCTCTGCCAGCAAATGCTCGCTTATTCCGGACGCGGACGCTTTATCATCGAACGCGCAAATCTCAGCCGGATCGCCGAGGAAGTCGCCCACGCCATTATCCCGGCACTCCCCCCCGGCATTTCTCTCGAACGTCACTGGGATTCCAATCTGCCCCTTTTGGAGGGAGATTCCATACAACTCCGGCAGGTGATGCGCAACATCCTTACCAATGCCATTGAAGCAATGGAGAACAAAAAAGGCGTCATCCATCTGACCACCGGCACACGAACACTGTCCCGGGAAATTCTTGCAAAAGCCATCGCCAGCCAGCCTCTCGCTGAGGGGCAATACGTCTTTCTCGAAGTGCGCGACGAAGGATCCGGCATGACGCCGGACATGATCCCCAAAATATTCGACCCCTTCTTCACCACCAAGTTTATGGGGCGCGGGTTGGGGCTCGCCGCCGTCCTCGGAATTATGCGCGGCCACAGTGGTGCAATACTGGTCGAAAGCACTCCCGAAAAAGGAAGCGTCTTCACCATCCTTTTCCCCATAAAACTCTTATCCGGCGCCCCGGAACTCGAAGAATATCATGCGCCTCAACCCTGGCGCGGTGAAGGCACCATCCTGATTATCGACGATGAGGATGCCCTCCGAACCATCGGCCAACGCGTCCTCGAACGTTTCGGATTCACGGTCATTACCGCTGCGGACGGCGAAGAAGGGCTTGAACGCTTCCTGACACGAAATGAAGAAATTGTCGCCATCATTCTCGATTTAACCATGCCCCGCATGACTGGTGAAGAAGTTTTACGCGAGATCCGCCGGCTTAATCCAGGTGTACGGGTCATTATCACCAGTGGATATTCCGCCGAGGAACTGGAAGAACGGTTCAAGGACCAAAATGTCACCTGTTTCCTCCAAAAACCCTATCCTACCCTGTGTCTCGTGGAAAAATTGCGCCAGGCGCTGGAAACGGAGTGAACAACGTGGAGTATGTGCGGATTCTGGTGATGGGTGCAGGAGCCATTGGCTCCGTTACCGGCGGATTAATGGCAAAAGCAGGCCATACCGTCACTCTCGTGGGACGGCCCGCCCACATGAACGCCATCGCCGCTGAAGGATTGCGCATCACCGGCATCTGGGGGGAACACCACATAACCACCCTCAACCCCCATACCGATGCCGCCTCCCTCATGCCCGGAAACTACGACATCATCCTGATGGCCGTGAAATCCTACGATACCCCCGCCGCCATGAACGCCATCCAACACCTCGTTGACGAGCATACCCTCGTGTGCTCCTATCAAAACGGCCTCGGAAACGCTGAAAACATCGCCGCCATCATCGGATGGGAACGAACCATCGGCGCACGCGTCATCTATGGCGCACGTCTCACACAGCCCGGCATCGCTGAAGTCACCGTGATTGCCAATCCCACCGCCCTTGGCATCTATCATCCCGCCACTCCGGCGGACCGCGTCCGCGCGCTGGCCGAAGCCATGAATGCGGCCCTCGTTCCCACCATCTTTACAGACAAGATCGCCACCGCCCTCTGGGGGAAAGTCGCTTACAACTGCGCATTGAATCCCCTCAGCGCCCTCCTAGACGTGCCCTATGGCGTCCTTGTGGAAACGGAATATACCCGCAGTATCATGGAAGAAGCCGTCCACGAATTGTATGCCGTGGGCCGCGCAAAGGGCGTCGCCCTCGAACCCGATACCCCGGAAGGATATATGAAGTTGTTCTACGAAAAACTGATTCCGCCTACCGCCGCCCATTACGCGAGCATGCGCGAGGATTTCCAGCGCCGCCGCCGCACCGAAATCGAGGCGCTCAATGGAGCCATCGCGCGCTACGGGCGCGAATGCGGCGTGCCATGTCCGGTAAACACCCTGCTCACCCGCCTGGTGCATGCCCGTGAATATGCCCTCGGCGTGAATATCTAGAACCATTTCGTGAAGATTGAATGCAAAGATATTTTTTGTTGAAGATAAATAACGGCTTTTCTTTCTTTTCTCTCGAAAAAGAAAGAAATAGCAGGCAACAGCACGTGTGAGAAAAGTGTGAACACAGAAAAGCAATCATCACTATTTTATGCCTGGCTCGTCGTCGGACTGTTATGGTCCGTTGCCCTCCTGAATTACCTCGATCGCATGACCATCACCACCATGCGCGACTCCATCAAGGCCGACATCCCCATGACCGACGCGGAGTTCGGCCTGCTCACGTCCGTGTTTCTCTGGGTTTACGCTTTGCTCAGCCCCGTTACGGGATTTCTCGCGGATCGCTTCAGCCGCGTCGGCGTGATCATCGTCAGTCTGTTCGTGTGGTCGTTATTGACTTGGCTCACCGGCCACTGCCACTCCGTCCACCAGCTCCTCATCGTCCGCGGACTCATGGGCATTGCCGAAGCCAGTTACATCCCCGCCGCCCTCGCCCTCATCGCCGACTACCATCGCGGCCCCACACGCTCCCTCGCCACCGGCATCCACATGAGCGGCATTTATGCCGGTGTCGTGCTCGGCGGAATGGGCGGCTATATCGCCGAATATTTCGGATGGCGCCTCGGATTCACCCTCTTCGGCATTAGTGGAATCGCTTATGCCTTCGTGTTGATGGCCCTCCTCCGCGACGCTCCAAAAACCACTGCTACAGCAGATTCCTCCCCTTCGCCCGATGCGCGCGTCACACCTCTGTCCGCACTGCGCGCCCTGGCAACCCAGCCCTCCTACTACTTGCTCCTGATCCATTGGAGCCTCCTGTCCATCGCCGGGTGGGGCATCGTCGGATGGCTCCCAACCTACCTCCGCGAACACTTTAACATGGGACAGGGCGCCGCCGGCATTTCCGCTACCGGCTACATCCAGGCCGCCGGATTCCTAGGTATTCTCCTCGGAGGGCGTTGGGCCGATCTCTGGAGCCGAACCAACCTCCGCGGACGCCTCTTCGTGGTCGTGATTGGATTCCTCGCTTCCGGGCCCGCCCTCTTCATGTCCGCCTCCACCGATATCTTCCCCCTAGCCATTGCCGGCCTGATCGTCTACGGCCTCTCCCGCGGATTCTCCGACTCCAACATGATGCCCATCCTCTGCCAGGTCGCCGACCCCCGCTACCGCGCCACCGGATACGGCATCATGAATTGCGCCGCATGCCTCACCGGCGGCGTCATGATCTATGTCGGCGGATGGCTCAAAGATCACAACGTCGATCTCGGAACCTCCTTCCAGTTCGCCGCCGCCGCACTCATTATCGCCGCTATCCTCCTCCTGATTGTCCGCCCGCGCCATGACGTCGAATCCGCCTGAAATATTTCGAGCGACGCCGCAGGCCCCCTTTGTTTAAGCATGGAGGATGGTGAAAAACACAAATCAAGTCTCGACTCTTGGTCCCGTAGAGAACGGCACTTTTACGGGTGCACGACATTTTCGTGGGTTTTCGCCTTCACGAGTGCCCGTAAGCGCCCAGATCGCCGACTCTAGCGCTACGAATTCACGAGCGATGCCCGTTTTTTCGAGTGTTAGTTGTATTGTAGTAGCACAGACTACAATTTCCCGCTGGGAAAACGAAGGATATTTCCAAAACCCACTAAAATGTCGTGCACCCCACTTTTACAGAAGGTTTGAAGAAGGATATATTTTTAAGGTAGTGTGACAGAATAAGCGTTGCGTACCATTTCCTTGCCCAAGGCTTATGCAACAAAATGAAATATGCGCTCGAGGAAACCAGGCAACGTGCGGCAGGGCCGTTGCGCAATGGAGGTTCAAGGGACATGATAAAACAGTTCATGATGGGCGTAAGCATAATGGCAATGTTCATGATGGTGTTCTCCAACGCCGCGGATGCCGAAACAGGCACCATCACCGTAAACATTAATCCCGCTGATGTGGTCTCCGCCGGTGCACAATGGACCCTGGACGAAGGTGTCACATGGCACAATAGCGGGGACACCGTGTATGGTTTGACGATTGCCTCCGGAGACAACGGCACCACCTACACGGTGCAATTTAAAGATGTTGATAATTGGACTACCCCTTCTCCAAAACCCATCAAGCTTACCGAAACGGCTCCGGTCAAAACCGTCTCAGTCACATATTTACAAACTATTTGCCGGTACAATCCGCCCTTTCCGGCGGTGGGCGAACTGGATTTCTGTGCAATCGTCGGAGATTACGAAGACGGCTCCAATAACATCCAGGCGGCCCTCCAATTGGTGCTTGCTTTAATGAATTGTGACGAAGATCCTCAATATTGCGCGCTCATTTCCGCCTTGAAATGCGCCACCATGGATATAAATGGACCGATTGTAGACGATTTGCCCACCCCCAATGGCATCCCCGATGTCATAGCGGAATTGGCGTTGATCGCTGCGGTTTACAATAATCCCGGCTTTTCTTTGCCCAACGGATTAACCCACGCCATCGTGAGCGATGCTTTAGTGGCCAACTATAGCCTTATTTACAACTTGGTTTTTACAGCGCTTACAGCAACAGGATATTGTCCCATTCTCAATGCCTTAAGTGACGCCAATAATTTATCCATACATCTCTCGATTCTACTGGCCGGGTTTGCAACACAGGGCGATGCCGATTCCATGAACGCCCTCATGATGATCGCAGGGCTCCTGAGTCAAATCGGCATTCCCGCCCCTGATCCAACAGATTTTATTACCGTTGAAAATGGCGCCAAATTCGGCCCGGGCGGCGATGCCGATGGCGACGGTTGCATTAACTGCCAGGAATATGCCGCATACGGCGCAAATCCGGAAGACTATATTGCCAACGCTTTGAATCCTGCAGTGCGCCCCACAGAATGCGCTGACACTTGTCCTGCGGGTGAAGGCGAGGGTGAGGGCGAAGGTGAAGGTGAAGGTGAAGGTGAAGGCGAGGGTGAAGGCGAAGGTGAAGGCGAAGGTGAGGGAGAAGGTGAGGGCGAAGGCGAAGATGGCGATGAAGAACCGCCGGTTTATACGCTCGGCGTAATCGGTACTGAACCGATTGCCAATAACGACCAGGTAAGCGGCAATTTCTCAGAAATAGTCTGGAAACCGGACATTGCCGGTCAGAACATCGAAGTTGTAATGATGGGAGTTCCGACAGGTTTGGGAACCTGGCAATGGAGCAGGGAAACTTTCGAGCTTACCGGAGCCCCTTCATTCTTTGATACCGAGCACACTTATGTCGGAGCTGCCTACACTCTTACTGGAAACCAGGTGCTTCTGGATTCTACATCACG
>ERZ795059.553-NODE-553-length-47935-cov-8.974436_pt1 | contig 47935 bp, 38 predicted proteins | sample MGYA00375143_ERZ795059 | MGnify/ENA primary metagenome ERZ795059 (study PRJEB30188, sample SAMN05720168) | activated sludge metagenome | isolation source: Anaerobic digester | place: USA | collected 2015-01-07 ... | reverse complement strand
ACGCCCCCGGTCTGGCACCCTCTGAAGGAGAAGAACCCTCCGAGGGCCTGAATGAGGGCGAGGGTGATAATGAAGGAGAAGGCCCCACGGAAGGCATGCTCGAAGGCGCGGTGGAAGCCAACCACACCGCCGACCAAAACGCCGACTACCTTATCAGCCTCAGCGAACTCCTCCGCGTGATCCAGTTCTTCAACACCGGCGCTCTGCATTGCGATGCTTCCGGTGAAGATGGGTTTAATCCCGGATCAGGGGATCAGACATGCGCACTTCATTCCAGCGACTACGCTCCCCACGACTGGAGCATCAACCTCTCCGAACTCCTCCGCCTCATCCAATTCTTCAACACCGGCGCCTACCACCCCTGCCCCGGCTCCGAAGACAACTTCTGCCCAGGTTTATAATAAAAAACAAAATAAATATATTAAGTATTATTAGTATTTAGGGCCAATACCCCCTCGTTTCGCAAACCTGGACCCCTGCTCTGAAAATACGACCCGGGGCTCGTTTCCCATTCCCCCAAAAGGGTATTTTCATGGTTTCAGGGGGAATCGAAGATTCATGGTAACTCGTTTCGCAAACCTGAACCCCTCGTCTCACAAACCTGGACCCCTCGTTTCGCAAACCTGGACCCCTGCTCTGAAAATACGACCCGGTGGCTCGTTTCCTATTCACCCTAAAAGCCATTTTCATGGTTTCTGGGGGAATCGAAGATTCATGATAACTCGTTTCGTGAAACTGACAGCTTATAGCCATGTCCTCCGTAGCTCTTCGCGAAGGAGGATGACCGCTGATAGCTCTCTTACCCTCGTTTCGCAAACCGGGTATCGGGGTCCAGAGTAAAAAGCGGGAGCAAGCTCCCGCACTCCAAAGTTCTCCTGTTTCCCATAATCCTCGTTTTGTAAAATAGTGAATCGCCCTCCAGGTGGTCGTTCTTTCTCCTTAGCTTGTATGCGGGGGGAACAAAAGGGGGGCTCGTTTTCCAATGGTTCCCACCTACACTCCTTGCCACGGCATAATCACCCGCTTTGCGTGACGAAGCCAGGTACAGTCTAATCCCCCGCAGGCGGACTAACTTTCTACAGCCTAATTCCCGTTTGCGTTCTCTGATTCATCTTGATACAGTCAGAGTTCCATGCGAATACAACTGATTCATCCTCCCATTTACATGAATCCGCGCGCGGTACAGGCGACGCGGCCCTCCCTCCCGATCGGGCTGGCCTATATTGCCGCCGTGTTGCGCCGGGAGGGTCATGAAGTCAGCGTTCTGGACGCGGTGATGGAAAAGCCGGATCAGGTCACGGAAGACGGCCGCCTGTGTTATTTCGGGTTGCGGCCCGAAGAAATCGTGGAACGCATTGATCCGGAAGCGCGGGTGGTGGGCATCAGCGTGCTGTTTTCATTTACCTGGCCGTTGGCGCGCCGCATCATACAGAGCATAAAAGAACGATTTCCCAGTAAAATCATTATCGGCGGCGGTGAGCATTTTACCGGTCTGCCCGAAGAATCGCTTCGACAAGCGCCGTTGGATTATCTGGTGCTGGGCGAGGGCGAAACCACGGTGTGCGAACTTATCCGTGCGCTGGAATCCGGCACGTTTAATCCCGAATCCATCCCCGGGCTGGCATTTTTGCGTGAGGGTGAATATGTTCAAACCACAACGCGCCCGCGCATTATGGAGGTGGACAGTCTGCCCTGGCCTGCATGGGATCTGTTTGACCCGCCTGCATACTATCAGCATGGGCACATCATGGGGATAAATGCCGGCCCCACCATGCCAATTCTGGCCACCCGGGGCTGCCCCTATGCCTGCACCTTTTGCTCCAATCCCATGATGTGGAAACGGCGCTGGTGTGCGCGCACCCCGCAAAACGTGGTGGACGAAATCGCGCACTATCAAAAACAGTATGGCGCGACTAACTTCCCCTTCCACGATCTCACCGCTGTCTTAAGAAAAGACTGGATAGTCTCGTTTTGCCAGGAACTGCTCCGCCGGAATCTCCACATTACCTGGCAGTTGCCCGTCGGCACCCGCAGCGAGGTCATCGACCGCGAGGTGACGGACCTGCTTCATCGAACCGGTTGCGGAAGCATCGCCCTCGCCCCGGAAAGCGGCTCCATGCGCACCCGCAAACTCATTGGCAAGCGCATGATGAACGCCACCTTGATGCGGGCGGTGCGCGCCGCCGTGCGCAGCGGGTTGAGTGTCACCAACTTTTTCGTCGTTGGATTCCCGCACGATACCGCATCCGATTTATGGAAATCCGTGGTGCTCGCTATCCGCCTGGGTATCGCCGGCGCCCACGACATCGCACTGAGCATCTATTTCCCCATACCCGGCTCGGAACTCTACAAAAAACTGGCGGCGGAGGGCCGCATCTCCCCCACCGACGATGTTCTGCTTGCCCCCATCTTCTCCATGGACGCCACACTGCATGAAGAGAACAACTTCTGCGAACATCTTTCCGCCCGCACCATCACCCGCATGAAATACTTGATCCTTCTGATGTTCTACCTATCCCAATTTCTTGTCCGGCCCTGGCGCATGGTTCAGATCCTGCGGCGCACCTGGCGCGGCGCCGAATTCACACGGTTGGACATTTTCTTGATCGCACGCAAAAAGCGGATGCTCGAAACACGCAAGGGAACGTCAAAATAAACGGCTTATTTTGCCCGGTATTGGTCAGCGTAGAGACCGATGTTTCTGAAAGGAATGGGCTGGAATCCCGGGAACCGTTTGTATATGAATGAGTCCGGCGGCAGTTCAAACGGAAAATCACCGCCTCCGCAGAATTCCGGATCTTCCTCCAATGCCAAATTATCTTCGATTTTCAGGTAGGGGCGCTCAATATTGTTCTTAAACATTTTCCGGCACACCTCTTCCGGATTGCACCAGCCGCTGCGAATCGATACGTTCCGCCTGAGTACGTTGCCCAGGGGCGCCTGCGGGATTTCGTCCAGTATTCGGGCCAGTTCCGGATACCGCGTGCTCCAGGGCGGTTGCTGGTATGGCATGGCCTCCAGATCCTTGTACATCGGCCCTCCCGGTTGAAAATGCCCCCAGCGCAATCCCCGATTGTCCATATAGACCGGTGTTTTGCACTCGATGAACAGATTATTTTCGATGATATGATCGCGCCCCCCGCCAATCATGACTGCTTTTTCCATTTTAAAGAAGATATTCCCAAATACCGTGGCTGAACTGGCGCAATTGTCAAAATACACGGATACCACGCCCGGATATGGCCGTGCCGGAATATCGTGAATGTAGTTGTAGCGGATGATAGTGCCGCGATAGGTCCAGTTGGTCCCGCAGCCGATCACGCCGACATCACTCATATCCATGCAAAGGTGATGCAATTCGTTGTATTCAAACAGGTGGTCATTCCCCTCATAAGAAATGGCATATTGCGGGGCATGATGAATGAGGCAATGCCGGACCCGGTTCCCAACCCCTTTTACCTGCACGCCCGGCTGCCATGTCTGCACCGTGCGCGCGTAATGATGAATATGACAGTTCTCAAGAATATGGCCTCCCTGCTCAAGGGTCTGCCGATCACCGCCCTCTAACAGAACACCCATAGCTTCCAGGTCGTAAATATCGCAACTTATCAACCCATTATCCGTTCCGCCGCTTATCACCGCGCCGCGCCGCATACACCGGATTGTGCAACCGGCAATTCGGTTATGCTCCCCTCCGCTTATTTGAATCCCCATGCCGCGCGATGCCTCGAAGGTGATTCCCGCCACCGTGATATTGGATGCGTCCGCGAGTTCCAGCATGGTGTCTTGAAACATAGAAACATAGATAAGGCCTTCTTGAAAATCATCCGGCGGATATACATACAAAACGCCGCTGTCCCAATCCAAATACCACTCGCCGGGCATGTCCAGTTCCTCCGGCACATTCGTCACATAAAACCGCCGCCATTGCTGAAGATTTCCAAACAACTCATAGGGCATTCGGATTTCTTTTGCCACACTGTCCACTTGAAGGGGCGTCCATGCCTCCAGCATGTATTCCTGCTGCCAGTATCCGCATAGAAACACATTTTGCAGACTCGGCCATACCCTGGGCCCCGGTCCTTCATATAGAAAAGAGACCGTATCACCCAATTTATGTTCTTTCGCCAGCGCTTCCGCGGCGGTATCGTCCAACCCCGCCGTTTGTTTACTTCGCGCCTCGGCATACCCTTTATTTGGCCACTGTGCGCGGGGTAACATCCTTCCATCGCAAATAAGCCTGAGCCCGCAGTCCATGGGACCCGGATCGCCAAATTCAGAAACTCCCTTTTCACGAAGATTTGCACACAAAATGTGCTTTCTCACCTCATCCGGAAAGCGCATTGCCACGGCCGCATCGTTAACAGACGAAAACCACTCCTGGTGAAGCGGAATCCCGCCCGCCCATCTGACCTTTTCTCCCGGATAGGCGCAATAGACAACGGGAGCGTGTTCGGTTCCGGAATCTTCCTTTTCCAGCCGGAACACGGAGGAACGCAGATATTCTCCCCCGCGCAGATATACAGTTGCCGGGCTTTGCAATGTTTTATTTTGCTTCAGCTCACGCAGAACGTCTCGTGCGTGTTCTGGACTTCGGAGGGGCTTGGATCGGGTGCCGGGGTAGTGATCATCGCCGGAGGGGGCGACATACAGCGTTATGGCTTTTTCGTGGACATGCATGCTCGCGCAGGAAGTCATTCCAAGGAGTATCAGCACATACAGTGAACATTCCCGGAACAAGTGGCGTGTCAGCGGCATGCTTACTTCTCCAGATGCGTATTTGAGGCTGAGGAACGCTTGTCACGTTCCAACGGCCACGTGGCCCGGAAGGCATCCTTATAGGGGCCAATTTTTTCGACGGGAATAGGTTGAAAATCCTGGATTTGGGAATACACCATCGAATCTTTCTTCAAGCGAAAATCAATATTCGCCGCATCTGCGAATCCCGGATCTTCATCGGTAACGAAGTTGTCATACACCTGGAGATAGGGTCGGCCAATATTCTTGGAAGAAGTCTGCCGGCAGTACGTTTCGGGATCGCGCCACGTGCTTTTATACGAAACATTCCGCACGACTTTATTGCCCAGCGGCGCTTGGGGGATTTCCTGCAAGATCCGTGCAAGCTCAGGATACCGAATACTCCAGGGCGGCTGATCATGGCGCACTTCCTTGAGTTGGTCATACATCGGGCCGCCTGGACGAAAATGTTCCCAGCGCAACCCCCGGTTGTCCATATAAACCGGTGTTTCGCATTCGATAAAAATATTATTTTCGATAGCATTGTCGCGCCCGCCCCCAATAAAGGTTGGATTCAGCATGGAGTAGAAGATATTTCCGAAAATGGTGGTGGAACTGGCACAGTCATCCAGATAAATTCCCACGGTTCCGAGCCCCGGTCCGTGTGGAATATGGTGAATGAAATTATACCGCACCATATTGCCCCGAAACGTCCAATTACATCCCGTATACATGACGCCCGCATCCGCGGAGTCCAGCACCACATCGTGTATTTCGTTGTATTCGATCAGGTGGTCGTTCCCGTCGTAGGCGATGGCCTGGTGGGGTGCATCATGGATCAGATTATGCGCTATGTGATGTCCAACCCCATATAACCGCACGGCGGGCTGGTACACTTTTCTGCGCTGGGCATAATGATGAATATGATTGTTGACGGCGTAATTTTCTCCTGGTTCCAGCGTGGAACGATTTCCGCCGGTGATGCGCAATGCCGTGCATCCGATATTATGCAGATTGCATCCTAAAACGCCGTTTTTATTGCCATGGTCGATGACCACGGCGTCCGTCCCAATGCATCGGATAATGCAGCCTGCAACACAGTTCTCTTTTCCGCCGCCTATCACAATTCCCGTGCCGCGCGTCACTTCCAATGTTATTCCACGAACCATGACATGCGATGTATTTTCCAGAACCAGCAGCGGTTCTTCCAGCATAGAATAGAGCAGCGGATGTTCGGGAAATTCCGGGGGTGGGATAACGTACAGGACCCCCTGTGTACGGTCCAGATACCACTCTCCCGGAACATCAAGTTCTTCCAGACAATTTAACGCGTAAAACCATTGATCCCGTTTGATGCCTCCGCCGGGAACATGATCCAGGGTTATCAGTTTTTTCTGCGTGTCAATGTCCGAAATTTTGCAATATTCCTCCATCCACCCGTAAAACCAGAAACCGTGCAGGGCAATGTCCGGCGCTTGCCTCCATCGCTCCGGACGGTCATCAAGATACAAAAAGGCCTTTCCCTGGGGATTCTCGTCCACCAGTTCGGAACCGGATGGACCTTCGCGCACGATTTGGCCGATATGAGTCCAGCCCTTGTTCGGCCAGCGTGCCACGGGGAGGCGTTTCCCGGCGCAAAATAATTCGAACATAGGCCCCCCCATGGAAAACTCCCCATAGTTATTAATCCCATGATCGCTTAATTTCACTGTAAGCACGTTACCGCGTACCATTTCAGGAATGCGGGATAAACTATTCGGATCGTTGACCGGTTTACACCATTCCGGAGGAATACGATTCCCGCCGATGAGATGCACAGGCTCTTTTTTATAGGACCGGTACGTCACCGGTGCTTTGCACGTGCCGGAATCCTGTTCTGCAAGTTTGAAGGGTCGGGTTCGATAATACGTCCCCGCCCGGAGCCATACGGTCACAGGCCCTGCTATGTTCCCACTTTGCCGGAGCGTTCGGATACGATCCCGCGCCGCCTCCAGACTGGCAAGAGGCTGCTGCTTGGTCCCTGTATTGCCATCGTTCCCATCAACGGCAACAAACAACTGAACCGATGGCGCAGTTTCCCGGTGAAATGCACATCCCCCACTGAATACGCAAACCAATAAAAATAGACCAAAATATATTCTAAACGACTGAAACAAATACATTTTCGGTTCCTATAGTATGGCGGGTTATAGAAACGCCACTGTTCGATAGTCCCGCTTCCGGTGTTGATACAACACGCGTGATGCCAAGGCTTTGTTTATGACTATCTCATCGCCTTTCCGCAGTGTTTCCTCCATTTCCGCCGGAGTAAAGGGGCGAAATTCCTTTGCCGCCCGTACGGCGCGCTTTACCTGCTCCGTATTACGGGCGCCAATCAGGGCGCAGGCCACCGCAGGCATGCTCAATGCATATCGGAAAGCACGGTCATACTCTTTTGCCAAGGGAGCAGGATGTCCGCCCAGGACTTTCATGGCTACAACGCCAATCCCCAATCCTGCGGCCTTTTCAAATAGGTCTTCCCGGGGGGGATCCAGGCGTTCCTGAGCCCGGGCCACGTAATTCACAAAAGGCATGACGACATCCCATTCTTCCGATGCTTTCAGCAAGGCCAAGGCGGTGCTGATGGGAGGATGAACACTCATGCCGATAAACCGGGTCAACCCCTCCTTTTTGGCTTTACGCAGGTATTCCAGCGAACCGCCCTTTCCGAGGATGAGGCCGGGTTTGGAGACGGAGTCCAGCCCCACCCCATGCTGTAAAAACAGATCCACGTGATCGGTCTTCAGGTTTTTTAACGCTTTGTTCAAGTCCGCCTCGGCCCCGGCGGCATCCATGGCATAGGTCTTGGTGGTGAGAAAAATTTCCTTGCGTATTCCTTCGATGACAGGACCCAGACGTTCTTCCGCCTGGACATATTCCGGCGCGGAATCAAAGTAACGAACCCCGCCTTCCAACGCGGTCTCGATAACAGCACGAGTGGCCGCTTCGTCTACGCCGCCCCCCGCATACGCGCAGCCCAACCCCAGTATTGTTACGGATTCCTTGGTCTTTCCCAAGATTCTACGAGGCATATCCGTGTTCTGTGCGGGTTTTCCTGGAGAGACAGCATTATTTTCAGTTTGGGCTGACGCTAAAAATGGTCCGGGGAATTCAGCAGCCATGCCCGCTGCGATGGCTGTAGTCAAAAACTGCCGCCGGCTTGTACCGGACATCGCAAGACTCCTCGTTTGGGAAAAATGCTTACGGGGCATGATATCACATTTTCTTTCCTGAAAATGGGGAACAACGGATTAAAAATGCGCGCCCATTTGCATCAATCCTGGATGAGTTTGTAGCTTTCAATGGCAAAGGCGCCTATCTCCGCCTCAAATCCATTTGCGCCCATTGGAATTTCTCTCTGACTGTTTTCCAAAAGATCCGTACGATGCACCGCATCCGGCTTGATCGTGTCGGACAAGCCAACACTCATCCGGCAAGACGTCCCGGACGATTCGTAGCATCGCACCAATAAATCATCCGAATCCTCCGCTTTCTTCAATACCGTCAACACCACATTGGCCGGGGAAACCTGGATGAACGAATACTCCGCGGGCAGGTCACCCGGATGTGCAGTATCCAATATCGTAATGAGTGGATTGTTGAATTCATGCCCTCGGCGCACCGTATTCGCCTCTTGCCATCCGCCTTGATGAGGATAAAGAGAATAGCGAACCGTGTGCACTCCTTTTTCCTCCGTTGCGGCCACAGGTTCCGTGGGACTTCGCAGCACACTGATGCGGACGGTATTTTCCCGCACGTCGCATCCATACCGTCCGTTATTTACTATGCTCACCCCCCAACCGTCCTGGGAAATGTCCACCCAGTTTTGCATCGCCTGCTCCTTCCCCACACTTGGGCGGGATATGGTCCCATAGGGGATTTCATAGGCCGCGGAAGATGACGATACCGCCAAGGGGAACACGATCTTCACCATCTTGTTCCTGCCTTCCCAGTCAATGGCCAAGTCAAAGTCGATTTGGCGTATGGCGTTGTACAGCGTGATGCGTTGGGTGAACCGCGCCAGTTCAAATTGTTTTTTCACTTCGAGAATGGTGCGCACCGGCCCGTTTTCCAATAGGGCCATGCGTGGATTGGGATCTGTTTCCCAACTCGAACCATCCCACACATTATGTTCGGATTCACCCGATGACGATTTCAGAAATCCCTCGGAATCCCCAAAATCCTCTATAATCTGAATGGCATTTGCCTTGGCTCCTTCCGCAAGAAGCTCCCGATCAAATTGCTTGTCATACACGCTTGCAAGGCAACCCGTCGCCGGATCTATCCGTATTTTGAAGAAGCCGCTCTCAAATGCGTGCTCTGACGCGGTTTCCGGCGCTGAAGAGCGTTTGCCCGATTCCAGAATGGCCCAATAGGTCTTGTACCCCAGCGAAGGCACTTTATCCGCCACGAATACATACCGTACCTTCCCTGAAATCTTTTCTTCCTCAGGTGTTGAAATCAATTGTGTTGTTATCGGATTCCCTGCGGCATCCCGCAACGTTATGGAACGAACGGATTCCTTTGCGTCTTGTTCTGCTTCGACAATCTCACTTCGTTCCCAGGCGAGGGGATTGAAAACAACCATTGGCGTGCCTTGTCCTTTTATGTCTATGCGGGCACTGATCGCATGCAGGTGTTCTTGGAGTTCCTTCCCCGCCCAGGATTCCACCGCCGCATACCGTCCCAAGGCATCCTCAATCGAAGGCAGGATATCCGTGCCCGATATCGTATCGTGAAACTGGTTTAGCATTACTTTTTTCCAGGCCTCGTATATTTCCTGTTGCGGGTAGACTCGTGTCCCCAACCGTGAGGAGATCGCTGCGGCCTTCTCTAAGGTAAGCAATAGATTCTCACAGGTGCGATTCCCCTTTTTTATTTCTGATTGTGAGGTATATGCGCCCCGGATGGTCGGGGGCAGTTCTTCTTTAATCACCGGGAAATCATGAGGTTCTTTTAAAGCGGCTTCCACAAATGCCGCCGGCGTGCTGAAGACCATTTTCGGCGGCACAATTCTATTGCCTTTTGTTTTCTCGCGTTGGCCCATGGCCAGTTTCATGCGTTCGACATCCGCGCGGATGGCGCCGCCCCCATGATTGCCCACGCCAATCAGTGTTATATCATCCTTTACCCCGTACCGCCGGGAGGTGTCCGACAGCCGCGCCTCGATTTTGTTCTCCGGCGCCAGAGATTCGCCCCCTTCCTTAAACGGTTTGTAGGCAAAGACCCGGCTGCCATCCGGTCCTTCCCACCAAAACATCGGCTCTCCTTGTCCACGTGGCCGCGTGAACATATAGGAATCCATGCCACTCTTCTTCAGGATTTGGGGTAAGGTCCAGGGATGGGTCCAGGCATCCTGAAACCAGGCAGTCCGCACGTCAATCCCAAACTCTTTCTGAAAATATCGTTTTCCATACACACACTGCCGGACCAGCGATTCCCCGCATGGGATGCTGCCGTCCACCTCGCAATACAGTCCGCTGCCGATGGCCAGGCGGCCCTTGGGTGCGCTCGCATCAGGATTGGGAAGCCGTTTCCCCATACTTTTTGGATTATGGGCGTAGTATCGAAGTTTATAAAAAAGATCAGGATATTTCTCCTCCAGTGGTTCGATGGCGGGCACCTGAAGATACGTGAACGTGTACGCAGGATATGTTTCCATGTTCTCGAACGCCGTTTCCAGGGTATGCTTCACCACCACATCGAGTGTTTCAGGATCGTAGCGCCACCACCATGCGAGGTCGATATGCGATTGCGGAATCACATGCAACGTCATATCGCTCACTGCATGCGGCTCTTTCTCCGCCTTGTCTTCTGCCCAAAGGGTGTTCGCCGTTATCCCCGCCAGGAGCAGAATCGCCCCTGCACACCACATCACCTTCATTCGTAGAATTGAAACATGTGCCATTGAATGTGTTACCATTGTTTCCTGAAACTTTTACACTGGTTGCCGCAAAACATACTACCAACATGGCATGTGAAAATACAGGCTGCCAGTCCTCCGGAAAGGATACGGAAACACTATGCAATCGGCGGAAAAATTTTGTCTTGACGGGAAAGTGGCGGTGGTGACGGGCGGTGGCGGCGTGCTGGGCGGCGCTATTGCGCAGGGGTTGGGCGCGGCCGGCGCGGACGTGGCCATCGCGGATCTGATTCCCGCCAGCGCCGACGCGGTGGCGCAACGCATTATTGACAACGGCGGCACCGCCAAAGGCTACCTTATGGATGTCTTCAAAAAAGATTCCATCCAGGCGTGTTGTGATGCGATTTGTGCCGATTTCGGCGGCGTCAATATATTAATCAATGCCGTAGGCGGCAACATGAAAGGGGCCACCACTTCGCCAGAACAATCTTTTTTTGATCTTCCCAGCGATGCCCTGCAAAAAGTATTTGACCTCAACCTGATCGGCGGCACGGTAATTCCCTCCCAGGTTTTTGTCAAGGCGATGTTAAAAAACCCGGACGGCGGTTCCATTATCAACATCTCATCCATGAATGCCTTCCGCCCTCTGACCCGCATCCCCGGATACAGCGCCGCCAAAGCCGCTGTGAGCAATTTCACCCAATGGCTTGCGGTGCATCTGGCCCAGGAATACAGCCCCAAACTGCGCGTTAACGCGATTGCCCCCGGTTTTTTCCTGACCGCGCAAAACCGTTTTCTCATGATCGATGAAAAAACCGGCGAACCCACCCCACGAGGAAAGTCCGTGCTGGGACATACGCCCATGGGCCGCTACGGGGCCCCGGAGGATCTCATCGGCACCACCCTCTGGCTGGCCAGCGACGCTTCCAGTTTCGTAACTGGTATCGTTGTGCCCGTAGATGGCGGTTTCTCCGCCTTTTCCGGCGTATAACAGAAATTTCTACTTTTTGGAGCCTATGAATGAGCAACGTGATTGAAGATCTGAAAAATCGCACACCTGAGCTTGAATATCTGATCGCTATCGATTCCGATGGCTGTGCTTTCGATACAATGGAGATTAAACATAAGGAGTGTTTCATCCCCAATATCATTAAATTCTGGGGATTGCAGCCTGTATCCAAATTTGCGCGCGATGCCGCCGAATTTGTGAATCTCTACTCGAAATGGCGCGGGGTTAACCGGTTCCCGGCGCTCACCATGGCCTTCGATTTGTTAAATGATTGGGACAAGGTGCAGAAGCGCGGGTTTAAGACGCCGGAAGTGCCCAATCTCCGCCGCTGGATTGAAAAAGAGACCAAACTGGGCAATCCCGCACTGGAAGCCTACTGCAAAGACCATCTGGATGAGGCGGACATGCAACTCGCCCTGAAATGGAGCAAAGCGGTCAATGTCTCCGTGGCTGACATTGTCCAGGGCGGCCTTCCCCCCTTCCCGTATGTCCGGGAAAGCATCGAAAAGGCCTGTGACCGTGCCGATATCATGGTGTGCTCGCAAACCCCGACCGAGGCGCTGGTCCGTGAATGGGAGGAACAAGATCTGGCGCAGCATGTGTTTGTGATTTGCGGCCAGGAAATGGGCACCAAAGGCCAGCACATCGAATATGCCTCCAAAGGCCGCATTGATGGTTCTAAAATTCTCATGATTGGCGATGCCTTTGGCGATATGAAAGCCGCCCGCGCCAATAACGCCCTGTTTTTCCCCATCAATCCCGGCGAAGAAGACGCCTCCTGGCAACGGCTGTATGAAGAAGGCCTGGACCGTTTCTTCAGCGGCGCCTATGCCGGCGAATACGAAGCCTCGCTCATCGCGGAATTTGAAAAATTCCTGCCTAGCACGCCACCGTGGGAAAAACTATTTATTTAATTTTATATAAATATACTTAAAGAATGAACTGATGTTCATCATTTTTGCATTTTAACTAACTACAATTGTTTAGATCTTTCCTAAAGATCTTTCCTTGGTTTCGAGCTTATGGCTATTTCGATGGCGGATTCCTACGCCGTACAACGTCCTTAAATGCGCATTATGTTATTTATTCTATAATCGCCAAGATATTGTGTAATAATGACTTAACATGATATACATTCTTGTATTTTGCTTTCGATAAAAAATATACTTATGCAAATATTGTTGATTCAATCGTAGGATAAAAGAAAAATGTTTTTGTAATTTTAGCAGTTTCGATAAATGAACAGGCTAAATGTGTTAAGATTGTTTGGCTTTCGATGCTGATGTAAGTCAATGTTATTAAATAGTTTACGTGTTTTTTGTAAATTAAATAACAGATGACATGTAAAAAGCGTATAAAAAAAGTTGTTGACAAACAAATGCAAATTTGTTATATTACTTTTAACTAGTGGTTGAGCCTAAGAATTATTGGTTAGGTTCAACCACTAGTTGTTTTTTATAATAAAAATACATTTTGTTCTCGTAAGTTTAAGAAGAAGGGTTTTACGCATGTAATCATAATTTCTCTTATTGTCTATACCAGAGATGGGAGTGAGAAATCATGAAGTCTAAAATCAAAGAAGCACATTTAATTGACGATCTAAAGTCTTATTACGGGCACCCATCACCAGAGCCACATAAAGATTTTTATGCTATTCGCGATGATATAGCCATTTGTGAAATTAAAGACATTCTGTTGAAGGGTATAGATGTTAGAGTATTAGATTGCTGTGCAGGTGAGGGTTCGGTCGCAAAACATATTTCAGACACTATAGCCTCAGATGAACTAAAACGAATTGACTATTTTGCCATCGATAATGATCGTGAATGCTATTCTAAGCTTTCAAATAGTTCTTATTTGCTTGAAAGATTCAAGGATTTTCATCCAATGTTAAGAATGGCTCATGATCTGGGAGATTTGAAGTACGGTTCATTCCATCTAATTTTTCTCCTTAATGCCATTCATGAAATTTCCCCTGTTCATCTTCCAAAAGTACTATATTGTTTTAATAATCTCTTGAGTCAGGATCAAGGCAGGTTTTTGCTTGTAGATATGGAAGAATTACCTCAAAACCAACCGGAAGCATCTGCCATTACATGGACATCTTCAGAGATTGGGGAAATACTTGAAAGCGGCGGCTTTCCCCCATCTGCGGTATCGCATAACAAATCATCAAAAGTATTTGTAGCGAAAGTTTTTCGCCAAAACGATAAACCAAACATCAAATCAATGCTCAATACAATTATTTTGCTTCTTGAAAATAAACTGCATCTCGCACGTGTTATGTGGAAAACTATACAATGTCAAAAAATAACGAAAGAAGAAATGATAATTTCGCGAGTAGTCTTTGACGGGAGTGTTTCAAAAATGTATTTTGAACTTAAGAACTGTCAAGATGCTCTCTGTAGTATGAATTATAAGCATAGTAATCTTAATGTGTCAAATAGAAAAGCTAGTTTGCTAAATCACGAAGTTATGTCCAATCAATTTCTACCCCGAAGAAACAGAAAGAAAAGTGAATTCATTAACACAAAAGACAATTACCAACTCGATAGAATTGCAAGATAATAATCACTAATATGGCGACAAAAACGTTTGAAAGAATTTTAGAGTATTAAAATAATATCAATAACAACAATATTAATAAAGCTGGTAATCTCAAATTAATCATGAATATATCTTTTCTTTCAAAAAGTTTTTTAATGTGGTCGGCATTATGAGACAACCGGATTTTGAACAATTTCTCCGGGTTTTAAAACGGGATAAACGCCCTTTGCATCTTCCATTCTATGAGCATATTGCCAGTCCTCTTTTCATTACGGGGATGACCGGCAAGCCCTTTGATAAGATGACGCCGGAAGATGACGCCTATTGGCCCATGTACGTGGATTTTTGGATGAGCATGGGCTATGACGAAATTCCCTTGGAAATCGTGCCCAACCTGCCGTTGCGGCAACATGAAAATACTGCTGGCAAGCTATCGCACGGGAGCGAATCCACAGTGTGCATCCGTACGATGGAAGATTTTGAGCGGTATCCCTGGCCGGAGGTCTCCAAACCACTGGAATTTGTTCATTTTGAGCGTGTGGCGGCATTATTGCCGGATGGTATGAAGATCGTGGGCGGTGTGTCCGCGGGACCCTACGAATGGGTTTCATTTCTCATGGGCGTAGAAGGGCTTGCTTTGGCGATATATGCCGATCCTGACCTTGTAACCGTCATGTTCGACAAAATCCGCGAACTCCATCTGAGCGCGTTGCGGCAAATTGCCTCCATGGAAGCTATTGGTACGCTGCGTCAAGGCGATGATCTTGGTTTTAAGACGTCTACGTTTCTTTCGCCCGCACATCTACGGCAGTATGTGTTTCCAATTTATATGGAAATGGCGAACATCGCACATTCTGCCGGAAAACCCTTCATCCTGCATTCCTGCGGAAATCTCGCTGAAGTGTATGAAGATCTGATAGCCTGCGGCATTGACGCCAAGCATTCCTTTGAAGACGTTATTCAACCTGTTTACGAGTTCAAACAGCAATACGGAAATCGAATTACAGCCTTGGGCGGGCTGGATGTCGATCAAATATGCCGTTTGGATGAAACCGCCTTGCGCGCGTATACTCGCGAGACGGTGGAGCAGTGTTTTGCCGATGGCTTTTGGGCGTTGGGCACGGGGAATTCCCTGACCAATTACATGCCCGTTGAAAATTACCTCGTCGTGCTGGATGAGGGGATGAAAGTGGCTGGCGGATGAAAATTATCGCCGATGAAAACATTCCATATGTGCGCGAAGCCTTCGGACCGCTGGGAGAGGTAGTCACGCTTCCCGGACGTGCCATGACCCGCGATGCGTTGCTTGGGGCGGACGTGTTGCTCGTTCGTTCCATCACCAAAGTGAATCGTGCTTTGCTGGAAGGCACCCCCGTTCGATTCGTGGCCACCGCCACCATCGGCGAGGATCACATAGACAAGGCCTATTTGTCGGAAAAGGGCATCGCTTTTTCCAGCGCACCGGGATGCAATGCCAACAGCGTGGGCGATTATATTGTGGCGGCTTTACTGGTCCTGGCGGAAAAACATCGCCTTGATTTGACCAAGATGACCCTCGGCATCGTGGGGGTGGGCAATGTAGGTAAACGCGTGTGGGCTCGAGCAGAAGCTCTGGGCATCACCTGCATCTTAAATGATCCCCCCCTGGCGGAACAGACTGGCGATCCCCGCTACCGCCCTATTGAAGAAATCCAAACGTGTGACATCGTAACCTTTCATGTCCCTCTTGAAAAACAAGGCCCCTATCCCACGTGGCATATGGCGGATGAAGTCTTTCTGCAATCCCTGCCGCCCGGGGGTATTATAATCAACAGTTCCCGTGGCCCCGTGGTGGACAATGATGCCTTGCTGCGGCTATTGCGCCAACATCATATTCATGCGGCGGTGCTGGATGTTTGGGAAAACGAACCCCATCTCGATAGTGCCCTGTTGGAAAATGTGGATATTGGCACACCGCATATCGCCGGGTATTCCTTTGACGGCAAAGTCAACGGCACCCGTCAAATCTATGAAGCGTTTTGTGCCTTTCTAGGTATTGCTCCAATATGGGATCCCGCTCCCCTGTTGCCCGCCCCTGAAATACCGGAACTCCAGATCGACCCCGATCACCCCAAGGCCCTGGATAGCGCCGTACACACCGTATATGACATAATGAGAGATGATGCCGCCCTGCGGGGCCTATGCGGCGTTCCCGCGAATGAACGCGCCGCGTATTTTGATCTGCTCCGTAAAAAATATCCCCGGCGGCGTGAATTTTTTAATACACGGGTGCGATTGACCCGCCCCGATCCGTGCCTCGTACAACGTCTCAGAGGCATCGGATTCACAATGGAATGAAGAAGTATGGTGTACCGTCGAATCGCTGATAACGACTATCTGTCTGACAAAGAACTGTACGATGCCGTGAAAACGGCGTGTGCGCAAATGCCCGTGGACGGCAAGCGGGTGCTGTTTATTATCCCCGATCAAACCCGCAGCATGCCCATGCCCCTGATGTTCCGGGCTCTGTACGATGCAGTACATTCCCGGGCCTCTTCCATGGATTATCTCATCGCTCTCGGCACCCACCCGCCCATGAGCGATGCCATGATCCAAACCTTGCTTGATATCAGTGCAGAAGAGCGTTCGGGCAAATACAGCGATATTGGCATCTACAACCACGCCTGGCAGGATCCCAATGAACTGGTCAGCATTGGCACTATCTCCGCGGACGAAATTGAGCGCATCTCCGGCGGACTGATGCGCCAATCCGTCAATGTCGCCGTCAACAAACGCGTGCTCCAATACGACGTCGCGTGCATTGTTGGGCCGGTATTCCCCCATGAGGTGGTCGGTTTCAGCGGCGGCTATAAATATTTCTTTCCGGGCGTTTCCGGCGCGGATATCCTGAACCTCTTCCATTGGCTGGGCGCGCTCATCACCAACTATGTCATTAATGGCACGAAAAATACCCCCGTGCGGGAGGTGGTAAACAAAGCTGCATCGCTAATCCCCGTGGAAAAGTGGTGTTTTTGCCTTACCGTTGTTGGGAAAAAGACAAAGGCGTTGTTTTTTGGTGCGCCGGAAGAGGCCTGGAGCGAGGCCGCCGATCTGTCGGCCCAAACCCACATTATTTACAAAGATAAGCCGTTCAAGAGTATCTTGGCCATGGCGCCGCCCATGTACGATGAACTCTGGACTGCCGGGAAGTGCATGTATAAGCTGGAGCCGGTGGTGGCCGATGGCGGCGAGTTGATCATCTTCGGCGAACACGTCACCGAAGTCAGTGTCACGCATGGCCATTTGATCAAAAAAATCGGTTACCACACCCGCGATTACTTTACCAAGCAGATGGATCGTTTTCGAGACATTCCCGGCGGAATATTGGCGCATTCCACCCATGTCCGCGGCGGCGGAACCTTTGAAAACAGCGTTGAAAAGCCCCGCGTCCAGGTCACCTTGGCCACCGGCATCCCCGAAGCCGAATGCCGGGCCATCAATCTGGGCTACCGTGATCCCAAGAGCATTAACCCGGACGATTGGAAAAATCGTGAAGAGGAGGGATATTTGCTCGTGCCGGATGCCGGTGAAATCCTGTACCGTCTGAAAGGATAAACACTTCATGCGGTCCTTTTTCCTTATTTTTGCGGCACTCGCACTCTTGTGCGGTTGTTATGAAGAACATAAGCCCCTCAAAGACACCTATGTTCCTAAACGCCACGCACAGGATCTGAACAATCAAGCCATGGCCGCGCTGCTCTCGGAAAACAATGAGGAGGCATTAACCCTTATTAATCAGGCGGTTGAAGAAGATCCCCAGTTTTATCATGCGCTGATGAATAAGGGGATTATTCTTGGGAAAATCGGGCGTTTTGAAGAAGCCTTGCAGGCACTGGAAAAGGCAATTTCTCTGCGTTCTGATTTTTCCCAGGCATATTTGTTCCAGGGGGTTTATTCGGAAAAAATCGATCGCCGGGATCTGGCGCAAGCCGCCTATGCCAAAGCCGCGGAATGCTTTTTGCACGATATGCAGGAACATCCTTTGCCGCAAACGGCATTGTGCCGCGCTATTGCAGTATATCTGGGTACAGGCAAGGTGGGCGGTCTCACCGAATTTAATGCCGTAATAGCCCAGTTCCCGGATTATGTCCCCGCGCGATTCCTAAAAGAAAAGATACTTAAAGGCGACCGCGATTACTTCATGTGGTGGATCGCTGAACAGAACAACAAGCCCGTCTCGGAAAAGAAGGAGTAGAGGCATGCCCAAAAATGTGATTGTTGCGCAGTCCGGCGGACCCAGCCCCGTTATTAACAGTTCCCTTCGCGGAGTGATTGAAACCTGCAAGTTATTTCCCGAAACCTTCGGGACGCTGTATGCGGGATGGCATGGCATCGAAGGCGTGTTAAAAGAGGAATTACTCGACCTCTCCGCTCAGGACGAAGAGGAAGTGGCCTTGTTACGCTACACTCCCGCGGCAGGTTCCATTGGCACCTGCCGGTATAAGCTGAAGAAGAATCAAGCGCAGGATTTCAAACGCGTCATCGATGTGATGAAGGCGCACGATATCGGGTATTTCTTCTATAACGGCGGCAATGACTCCATGGATACCGCCCACAAGGTCAGTATTCTCGCCCATGAACAAGGCCTGGATTTGGTGGCCGTGGGGATTCCCAAAACCATTGATAACGATGTGGGAGACTCAGAATTCAAGCTAATTGACCATACACCTGGTTTCGGCAGTGTCGCTCGTTATTGGATGGGCATCGTGCAGAATGCGAATGAAGAAAATGCAGGGTCATGCCCTGCGGATCCTGTATTAGTCCTGCAAGCGATGGGAAGGAAAATCGGGTTCATTCCCGCCGCCGCGCGCCTCGCCGATCCCAAACATGAACTCCCCCTGCAAATTTATCTTGCGGAAGCGGGCATCAGCGCCGAGGAAATGTGTGACAACGTTAATGACCAACTCAAACGCGATGGCCGATGCATCGTCGTGGTTAGCGAAGGATTCGATCTGGGCGATTTGGGATTCACCAAAGACAACTTCGGGCACGCCCAATACAGTGCTTCCAAAACCACCGTAGCGCAACAGGTCGTCAATATGCTGAATGACCGGGGGCTTCCCGTGCCTGGCAGCGCGCGGGGCCAAGTCTCCGGAACGGATCAGCGCGATACCTGTTTGTATGCTTCCATCGTGGATTTGGATGAGGCTTACCGGGTCGGGCAAAAGGCCGCCTTGATCGCACAATCCGGTGAAAATGGATGGATGGCCACCTTGCTGCGCGATCCCGGCCCCATCTATAACGTCCGCTATGACAAAGTGCCCCTGGAAACAGTGGCCAATTCCGAGCGCACCTTCCCAAAAGAATGGATTACCAAGAACAAAATTGACGTGACCGATGATTTTATCCGGTACGCCAAGCCCCTCATCGGCGAAGATTGGGCCAGCGTCCCCGTCATCAACGGACGCCAGCGCTTCACCCGCTTTCAGCCCATTTTTGCGGAAAAGAAACTGCCCGCGTATACTATAGAGGCGTTACGCAAGTAAATATTATGCCGTAATGGGATCTGAGCGTGGAATTCGAGTGGAACAAGAGCAAAGCCTCTCAGAATTATTCAAAACATGGCATTTCGTTTTCGGAAGCTGCCACTGTTTTTGATGATCCGCTTGCTTCTACCTTTCCTGATCCTGATCATTCCGTCAATGAGCATCGTTATGTTACAATTGGTCAGTCCAATATGGGCAAGATTTTGATGGTGTCTCACACGGATAGACTTAACCGGACACGGATAATTAGTGCCCGCAAAGCAACACGGCATGAGAAAGCGGCCTATGAAGAATAAGCGCAAAGTAGAGAATAACGATGATTTACGCCCAGAATACGAAGCTGAATTGATTCGTGGCGGAGTTCGTGGAAAATACCTGAAAAGCTATCGTGAGGGAACAAATCTTGTCTTGTTAGCCCCGGATGTCGCGGCCGTTTTTAAGACGGAAAAAGCCGTCAATGACGCTTTGCGCAACTATATCCAAATGAGGCAAACATCCCATTCCCACTCAACTTGAGATAACCATATGCCGCTAGGGCATATCACAGTACAGGATTGTAAAAAATTGTTATAACACACAAATGAAGGAGATTATAGCACCCATGGCACAAATGGACATTGGTCTTATCGGGTTGGCAGTGATGGGCGAGAACCTCGTCCTGAACATGGAGAGCAAGGGATTCAGCGTGGCGGTGTTCAACCGCACCGTATCCAAAGTGGATGCCTTTATCAACGGCCGTGGCAAAGGAAAGAACTTTCACGGCTGCCACAGCATTGAAGAACTGTGCGCAAGCCTGAAAACGCCGCGCAAGGTCATGCTGCTGGTGAAGGCGGGCAAGGCCGTGGATGATTTCATCGACCTGCTAATCCCCCACCTTCAACCTGGCGATATTATTATCGACGGCGGAAACTCCCATTTTCCGGATACCATCCGGCGCACCCAATATGTGGAAAGCAAAGGGTTGCTCTATATCGGCACCGGTGTCTCGGGCGGTGAAGAAGGCGCCCTGCTGGGCCCCTCCATGATGCCGGGAGGCTCCCCCGCCGCTTGGCCCCACGTGAAGGATATTTTCCAGGCCGTATGCGCCAAAACCGACAAAGGCGAACCCTGTTGCGACTGGGTTGGTGAAAACGGCGCAGGCCACTTCGTGAAAATGGTCCACAACGGAATCGAATACGGCGATATGCAAATGATCTGTGAAACCTACCATCTGATGAGGGAAGGACTTGGGCTTGGCAATGAAGAAATGCATCAGGTGTTTGCCGAATGGAACAAGGGTGAACTCGATTCCTACCTGATCGAGATCACCCGCGACATTCTCGGCTATAAAAACGAAGAAGGCCAAGCCGTGCTGGATCTGATTCTGGATACGGCCGGGCAGAAAGGCACCGGAAAATGGACCGCCATCGCCGCATTGGACCATGGACAGCCCCTAACCCTCATCGGCGAGGCTGTTTTCGCGCGATGCCTCTCCGCTATCAAAGATGAACGCGTTGCCGCCTCCCAGATCCTTAAAGGCAAGACCAAAGTGTTCAAAGGCAATAAAAAAAGCTTGGTAAACGATTTGCGGAAAGCCCTCTATGCCTCAAAAATCGTGAGTTATGCCCAAGGCTATCAATTGATGCGCGCCGCCGCCGCCGAATACGGCTGGAATTTAAATTATGGCGGCATCGCCCTGATGTGGCGGGGCGGGTGCATTATCCGGTCCGTTTTTCTCGGAAAAATCAAAAAAGCCTTCGATAAGAATCCGGATCTGGTCAATTTGCTGCTGGATCCTTTCTTCGCGAATGCCGTCTCTAAAGCGCAAATTTCTTGGCGCCGCGTTATCACTACGGCTGTGAATCTCGGCATCCCCATGCCCGCCATGAGCACTGCCCTTGCCTATTTTGACGGCTATCGCAGCGGATGGCTCCCCGCCAACCTCCTCCAGGCACAACGCGACTATTTCGGCGCGCATACGTATGAGCGTGTGGACAAGCCGCGCGGCGAGTTTTTCCATACCAACTGGACCGGACGCGGCGGCGACACCGCTGCCTCAACCTATGTAGTGTAAATCGGAAAATACGCCGGGGAATCCCCTGTTCGGGCTTCCCCGGTTTTTTATAAGGAACTGATAGCAGAATGCCAGCCATATTTGTCACGCGCAGGATTCCAGAACGGGGTTTGAACATGTTACGGGTGGCATTTGGCCCCGAAAATGTACGGGTGGCCCCGCAAGATGGCGTTATTGAGAGAAAAGATCTGGTAGAGGGTGTGCGCGGGGTTGACGCCTTGCTTTGTATCCTGACAGATTCCATTGACGCCGAAGTTATGGATGCTGCCGGACCCCAATTGAAAATTATCGCCAATTATGCCGTGGGCTATAATAACATCGACGTGGCCGCCGCCACACAGCGGAGAATTCCCGTGACCAATACACCAGGTGTACTTACAGAAACCACCGCGGACCTCGCTTGGGCACTGCTCATGGCTGCCGCACGGCGTCTCGGCGAATCCGAACGGCTGCTGCGTGCCGGGCGTTGGGCCGGATGGGGCCCCATGCTGTTCCTTGGTGTGGACATCCATGGAAAAACCCTCGGCATCTATGGCATGGGCCGCATCGGACAGGCCATGGCCCGCCGTGCCAAGGGTTTTGACATGCGGGTTATTTATCATGATCAAACGCCCATAGCGCAGGAACTTGAGCAACAACTCAACGCTGCGTATGTAGACAAAGCGGCCTTGCTCGCAGAATCCGATTTCCTGAGTATCCATTGCCCGCTCACCCCCGAAACACGCCACGCCTTCGGTGAGGCCGAATTCAAGGCCATGAAACCCACCGCCGTTATCATCAACTCCGCCCGCGGCCCCATCATCGACGAAAAAGCCCTCGCGCATGCGTTGAATAATAATGTGATTTTCGCCGCGGGATTGGACGTATTTGAAGACGAACCCGCCATTCATCCAGACTTGCTCGAATGCCAAAACGCCGTGCTCATCCCGCACTTGGGAAGCGCATCACAGGAAACCCGCGGACGCATGGCGGAGATCGCCGCCGCCAATATCCTGGCGCGATTAAATGGACAAACCCCTCCTGCTTGTGTAAATCCGGAAATTCTGCAGTAGCCCGTGCCAACACACCATCCCCCTCACCACTACGGCAGCCTGAGAATTGGCAATACGAGGCGTGTTCTTACGCAGAGGGAACGAAAAACGATACGATCATGGCCACAATATTTAACACTGCAATGACAAGCTGAATTATCGCGCTTACGGACATTTTATTTCTCCTCTTGGTCTCGTAATCTTTTACTTTTCCATTTTCCGCGGCCTGCGTAACACATACGCATGGATGCTCAACCCTGCGGCTGATCATCCCTTGTGATATGTCTGGGCAAGCCTGATAATAACGAAGTTATTATAGCCAGAAGGCCATCGAGGCGGCCACTACGCTGATGATACTTAACACCACTCTGATGACAATTTCCATTACGGTCATGGTTTAGCACCCTTTTCTATCGAGTTTTTGTTTATTACCTGTCGTGTTCCCTGTCCTTGGCTATTCCGCGAACCAAATTACCAGGTTGAAAATAACCGCGGCAAGCACTGCAAATATCTGGACCCATATCTCCATGCGTAACGCCCTCCTGTATTTAGGCCGCGCCTACACGCGGCACTTTGCCGCCACACGGCCACCCTCTCAGCCTATCAATTCTCTCGCCGTCTGTCAAGAAGAAGTACATGCGCGCTCGTCTTCGGGGGAAATTCTGGAGAATATTCGCCGGATAGTGAAGCCCGCCGGTTGACTCATCCGCCGTAAATAGGCGTTTACCGCCAGTATTTCTCAATCTTTTTGATTATATAGAACGTTACCACCCCAAGCCCTATCATGGTACAGAAAAACAGGGGGTAGGTCCACATCCAATTCCGGGGATTCGTCATCATGGAGAATTCTGACATCCCCCCCATGCCGGCAAAAAAACTGGGAATCGCCACGGCTATCACAATGGCGTTCAGGTTTTTCATCATTACGTTCAGGTTGTTGCTGACCAGGGAAGCCCGGGCATCCATCAAGCCGGAAATAACATTGGTATAAATCTCAGCCAATCGGTAGCATTGATCATTTTCCACGCTGATATCGTCCAGAAACTCCAGTTCCGCCGTGGTAAAACCGATCTTGGCGGAAAAATTCTTCAATTTCCCAATGGTATACCCATTGGAATGTATGGCATTCAGGTAGTAGACCAGGCTCTTCTCCAGCATGAACATATTGATCAAATGGCGGTTTTCCATCGATGTGTTGATTTTCTGCTCCAACTCATCCGACACCATTTGGATCACCTTTAAGTGCTCTAAAAAGTGGAATATGGAGTTGTAGATAAGCCGGAGCATGACATCGGCCAGGTTGCCCACATTTTGAAACACTTTTCCGGAGAAGAAAAGCCCGTCTTCCGCCACCACCACGATCAGCTTGTCTTGATATAGAAACAGGCCGCTCGAAGTGACGCGGAACAAAAACTGCTCTCCCCCCGAATAGTTTCTGGGCCGTTTCATGATGATCGCCATGTGATCAGGCTCAAATTCAACACGGGACAATTCATCCGGGTCCATCGCCGATTGCAGCGTGTGCTCGTCCACCTTGAGCACATCCACCAGATAGCGCCTCTCTTCATTATCCGGGCTTATATATAAATAAATCGGCGCGCCACTCTGCGTGCTCTCGGCAACCTTGCCTGCAACTATGTCATATTGTTTAAGCATGGGAATTCATCCAGGAGAGTTAAAATACGCGGATATCATACCGCATTTGGGATCAAATATACCACAAAAATCCGCCTTATGATACAATGACACGGATAACATGCAAAGGACATATCATGGGCATAACCATTTTGGAGATTGAAGTAGGTAATCCGGCCAATCCCAAAGCACTGGTTACAGTGGAATTTCTGGTGGATTCAGGCGCCATATATTCTGTGGTGCCCAAGAAAGTCCTGCGGCAACTGGGTATTAAGCCCATTGCAGAGCAGGAGTTCCGGCTTGCTGACGGCAGCAAAATTAAACGGAAGAAGGGCGGCGCTTTCTTTAAATATGGAGATGCCGTAGGCGTGGCGGATGTAATATTCGGTGAGCAGGGGGACAGCAACCTCTTGGGCGCGTTTACTCTCGAAGCATTGGGGCTTGCCCTTGACCCGATCCGCCGCGAGCTTAAGCCACTCCCTATGATTTTAGCAGGATATGATCCTCGTGCGAAGTAATATGCCCCGGCCTTGACGAGGTTACCGGCGCAGCAGCCTGCGCAGCCAAGGCCACGGATTGAACCACTCCCTGAACAACTTCCGTTTCTCTATCTTCCCGGTGGGAATTTCATGACAGGGAACAGGTTCTTCCTGTGGCATTTCGCTCTGTTGATACAATTCGCGGAGCGCCGCATGAAATTCCCCGGCCGTCGCGAAACGCTCCTCCGGATTGGCCGCCATGGCCTTGTTGGCAAACGCATCGCATCCCTGCGGCAGCCCGGGGCGCAGATCGGCGATGGTATGTTTCCCATCAGGCAACTGCCCCGTAAGCATCTCGTAAAACATCACCCCCAACGGATAAATGTCGGCCCGGTGATCCACACCTGCTGCATTAATCCGCTGTTCCGGCGCATTATACTGTATTTTCCCCATGTTGCTGCCGACCATGGTAAGCCCCTGGAAGGCGTCATTCAGCTTCGCCAACCCAAAATCCAATAACCGAACGGAACCATCCGACAACACCATGATGTTATCTGGCGAAATATCCCGGTGGATCGTGACGCGGTGGGCATGGTCCAACGCATGCGCCACCAGACACAAGACGCGGACCACGGAGCCAAAATTCAACTGACCACGCTGGTGCAGCCATTCCCGCACGCTTTTCCCTTCCACATATTCCATAGTATAGAAAAGCATGTCGCCTTCGCGCTGCGCGTCATAAATTTTTGAAATACAGGGATGATCCAGTTGCTGAAGGGCTTCCACTTCGCGGGTAAACCGCGCAATGACGCGTTCATTATACATCCACCGGTTTCGCAGGACTTTCATGGCAAGACGTTGGCCGGTTTCTTTGTCTTTGACTAAAAACACCTTCCCCATGCCTCCGCGTCCCAGCGGATGCAATACCTCATAACGTCCGGCGATCAATTTGCCCTTCTCCCCCTCACTCATGGGGTTATTCGTCTCCTGCCCGGCTTCTCTGCCGTGTTAAATGATATTATACATCGATACAGAGTATTATAGAAACGTTTTCTTATGCGTCAATTCAAATTCCGTAAAACGGCTGCAGGATACGGCATGACGAAACTCGATCGCTACGGCATGGCAGGGTTGTCCTTTATCATGGCAATTTTTGTCGTCGCCAAGTTGTACTTGCTTTTTTCGGGCATTTCATCCGGGCATGTGTGCGCGGTTATTGCTTCAACCGCTTTTGTGTTTATGGGAATACTCGGCGGGCGTTTTCATACCCCCTATGCCCGGCGGATAGTCCTCGCCTTAATCGCCTGCTGGATGGGCGACGTGCTGGGTATCTGGAATTTTTTCCACGGCCTCGCCGCTTTTTTTGCCGCCCATCTGGTCCTCTTAACCGCCTTTTGGGCGCAAGGTCTGGTCTGGCGCAAATTTTTCCGCTTTTTGGGACCGGTATTGGCAACCAACCTTGCCGTCCTGTTCTGGTTGTTCCCCCATGTTCCCATTTCCGAATATGCCCCGGTCACATGCTACCTCTCCGCCATCAGTCTGATGCTCTTATTCGCCTTCGCTGCTGCCCAGGCGCCGGGCGGATCAATCGCGCTCATGGGCGCTGTCATATTCTTTATTTCCGATGTCTTCGTCGCCCGATGGAAATACGTGGAACCCTCCGCCGTCAATGCCCTCTTTTGCTATCCCCTTTACTACGCCGCCTGCATGCTTTTCGCTCTCAGCGCTTGGTGGAACACACAAAAACTATTTCCTGATAAATATAAGGAAAGTTGACATGGTCCTTAATGCATTGTATGCTTTTCATAGAAAGCATATATTCTTGTTTTGAGGTAGTGTATGGCTAAGACAGTTACTCTTCGGCTTAATGAAAAAACATACCAGCAGTTTCGTGCCATTGCAGAACGTGAAAATCGCCCCTTATCCAATTTTATCGAAACTGCTGTAAAACGGTTTGTCGAATCCGGACAGTATGCGGACGAATTCGAGATGAAAGAAATTCGCGCGAATGCACCTTTAACCCAAAGTATCAAGCGGGGGGTCATGGATGCCAAAGCCGGACGCGGGCGCTTTATATAAATTCCGTTTATTTGAAACGGATGAGTACCAGAAATGTCTTTCCAAACTACCCAGAAGTGAAATCCGTTTCCTGAGTCAAAAGCTGGATGAGTACGTTTACCCTCAATTGCGTGAAAATCCATTTTGGGGCATGAATATCAAAAAACTTAAGGGGTATGCGCCAAATGTATGGCGCTATCGTATTGGGAAGTTCCGCATCTTCTTTCACATTGACGAGCAAAAAAGGACAGTGTTTTATTAAGTGTTGAGTATCGCAGGGATGCTTATAAATAAGGTTGGATTTTTTTCCAATGCGGTTTTAGGCAACAGCATGTATGCTTCCGCTACTGAGATGCTTCCAGTTACTGGCTTCGTTATAATGATGTCCGCAACCATCAACCGAGGGAGATTGTCATGTATATTGGACGCATTGTAAGTGTGGCGCAAACTCAGGATGGCCGGATCTGCGCGGTATATCGTGTTTCCAGCCGTTCGTTCCCGAACCGCACCGCCGTAGTCGGCGAAAATAAGGTCAGCATCATCCCCAAACCCGGCTTTGAATCGGATATCCATAAAAATCCCTATATCGCCTATAACTGCGTGCGGATTGTGCGAAACGGTTCGGTCGCGGTTGTGACCAACGGCAGTCAAACCGACCCCATCGCGGAAAAAATCGATATGGGCATGCCCATCCGGGATGCCCTCGTCCTTTCCAGCATTGCCCTGGATTACGAAAAAGACAGCTATAACACGCCGCGCATCAGTGCCGCCGTGGATAAGACCGAGAACACCGGCTGGCTTGCCATTGTCCGTCACGATGGTCTGGAAGTCCGTAAAATGCCTCTGAAGCCTGGCATTTTCTTCCACGTGGCGACCTATGAAGAAAATCATGTTTCTGAATCGCAAACCGGCATATTTGACGCTGCCAATGCCGAAGACGCCTGTGATTTTATCCTGGGCAAAGGGCTTTTCGCCCAGCGTGAGAATCCCGTAACGGCGGTCGCCGCCATGGCCGATCAAAACTTGTTTGCACTCTGCGCCAAGGACGCACAACCACGCTAATGCCATCCTCATTCCTCGAAGAGATTGACGAACTCATCCGCGCGCGGTACACCCTCATTTGGGTGCTGACCTGGGAAGAGCAGCGCGCACGGAAGCTTTTGGCGCAAGTCGCGGCCAAACAGCAGAAATCTCTTTTTGAATGGAGCATCACCGATGGCTTCCGGCGCATTACAGGCCCTCAAGACAGCGCCCTGCAATCCCCCAAACGCGAACGTGAACCGCTGGCCGTCTTGAATGAAATCCTCCAAGCCAACACCTCCGCCCTTTACCTCCTCAAGGATTTTCATGCCTATCTCGATGCCCCGGAAATCGTGCGCCAAATCCGTGACCTCGGCCATGCCCTTTACCACAGCCGTAAAACTTTAATTATCCTTTCCCCCCGCTTAAAAATCCCCGCCGAGTTGGAAAAGTCAATCACCATTGTGGATTTGCCCCTGCCTTCGTATGATGATCTGGCCGCATTGCTGAAAGAAATGCTCGCGGCGCCTAGTGTATCCCGCCGGTTCCGCGTCGATCTCGCATCCGCCGAAATGGATGCCCTCATCAAGGCCGCCCTCGGCCTGACCCTCGCTGAAGCGGAAAATGCCTTCGCCAGAGCCATTGTCCGTGATAATGTTTTAGACAGTGGCGATATTCAGGCTGTTATCGAAGAGAAGAAGCAAGTTATCCGGAAATCCGGGCTTCTTGAATACTGTGATGCTCCGGAACGCATGCAGCAGGTTGGCGGAATGGACCTGCTGAAAGACTGGCTCGCGAAACGGGTTCGTGCGCTCAGCCCGGAGGCCCAGGCTTACGGGCTTCCTTCGCCGCGCGGCGTGCTTCTTCTTGGCGTGCAGGGATGTGGCAAAAGCCTGATGGCCAAGACCATCGCCGATTCCTGGCGGTTACCCCTCCTGCGCATGGACATGAGCCGTATATTCCAGGGGTATATTGGCAGTTCAGAAGAAAACATGCGCCGTGCCTTGCAGACCGTGGAAAGCCTTTCGCCTGTAATCCTTTGGGTGGACGAAATTGAAAAGGCCTTATCCGGTGTGGACGGGTCCAGTGCCACGGATGCCGGCACTACCGCCCGCGTCGTCGGCCAGTTCCTCACCTGGATGCAGGAAAAAACATCCCCCGCCTTTATTGTTGCAACCGCCAACAGTATAGGGGGATTGCCCCCGGAGTTGCTCCGGAAGGGGCGTTTGGATGAAATCTTCTTCGTGGATCTGCCCCGGGGACGGGAACGCGGCGAAATCTTTCAAATCCATCTAAAACGGATCGGCCGCGATCCCAACCGGTTCGATTTGAAAGAGCTTGCCCAGGCCTCCAAAGGGTTCAGTGGCGCGGAAATTGAACAGGCCATCATCAGCGCCTTGCATGACAGCTTTTTTGAGAATCGTGAATTGGAAACCCGTGACATTCTCAAAAGCCTCTCGGAAACCGTCCCCCTTTCCCGCACCATGCGCGAACAAATCGAGGAACTGCGCACTTGGGCCCGCCATCGCGCACGGCCCGTTTCCTCCCTTCAGCATATCTCCTCCAATACAACCCCTGGAGAGACCAGGTCATGAGCCGCTTTGAGTGGCTGGAATTCGATGCCTCCACGTTCCCACAAGGCGGCACGCTTGACGAAACGCAAATGCCCACCGATGGCTCTTCGTTTTACCGGGCCGCATGCCGTATGCGGGAAGCCGGCTTTTTCGATACCGCCGCACAATTATTCGCACGCGCCATCGGATTTGATGAACAGCATTACCTTGCCTGGATCGGCATGATCGACAGCATGGTTCGTGCGGGTCATATCGAGGACGCGGATCGAAAGTCCTATGAAGCTTTGAATAACTACCGGCAGGTGCGCCTGTTTTACGCCTCCCGCGCTCTTGCCCTGGCGAATCGCGGTTCTCTGGATGAGGCTATTTTACTCTCTGATGTCAGTATGGAAGGAGAACCTTCCGCATACGCCTATTGCATCCGCGCGGAAATTCTGCTTTTACAGTCCGGGGAAAACCGTTCTGAAGCATTGGGCTTTTTGGAGAAGGCCATGAATCTGGCCGGCGATCCGTGGAATACCAGCCTCTTGGGAGGTATGATATTGTTGAATGCGGGCTGGCCGGCACTGGCCGCGGGGTATTTCAGCGAAGCCCTGCACTGCAATCCCCGGGCCACGGCAGGCTTCCTGTATCTGGGCGATTGTTTTAAAGCCCTGCGCTTGTATGATCAAGCCCAGTTCTATTACCAGAAGGCCCTGGAGATCACGCCCAAGCATGAATTGGCGGTAAAACGGCAAAAAGAATGTGTTCCCTTTATCTATGGACTCACGCGGGTCTTCCATCGCGAAACCTTGCGCCGCCGCTGGAACAAAGAATTTGAAAAGCTGTCGAAGAAAGGATCCTCGAATGGCAATCACTACTGAATACACTTCGCCCCTGGTGGAGCGGTTTGCCACCAAGGAAATGGCTCAACTCTGGAGTGCGCAGAAGAAATTCTCCACATGGCGCCGCTGCTGGGTGGCCCTCGCGGAAGCCGAACAAGAACTCGGCCTTAATATCACCTCTGAACAAATTGAGGAAATGCGCGCCCGCCTCGATGACATCGATTTCGACAAAGCCTACGAATATGAGCGCAAAACGCGCCACGACGTCATGGCCCATATTCACACCTTTGGCGATGCCGCTCCAAAGGCGAAAGCCATTATCCACTTGGGCGCCACCAGTTGCTACGTTACCGACAACACCGACCTGATCCTTTTCCGTGAAGCCCTGGATATCCTCTTGAAAAAGGCCATTTCCACCCTGTCCCGGCTAAAAGCGTTCGCACTCCAGTGGAAAGACCTCCCCACGCTCGGATTCACCCACTATCAGCCCGCTCAACTAGTCACTGTCGGTAAACGGGCCTGTCTTTGGGCGCAGGACCTGTTGATGGATATCGAAGATTTGGATGCTGCATCCAAACGCCTCTGTTGCCGCGGCGTCAAAGGAACAACGGGCACTCAGGCTTCATTTCTTGCGCTCTTTGACGGCAATCACGATAAAGTCCGGAAGCTGGACCAGCTTGTCGCGGAGAAACTGGGATTCAAACGTTCCTTTCCCGTGACCGGCCAGACATATCCTAGAAAAGTGGACACTCATGTACTTCGGGTGTTGGCCTCGCTGGGGGAATCGGTGCATAAATGGGCCACCGACATGCGGCTCCTCCAAAACCTTAAAGAGGTGGAAGAACCCTTTGAAAAAACACAGGTGGGAAGTTCCGCCATGGCCTACAAACGCAATCCCATGCGCTGTGAACGCGCCTGCGCCCTCGCCCGCTTTCTCATGGCAGCCCCCATTCACAGCGAATTTACCTCCGCCGTGCAGTGGTTTGAACGCACCCTCGACGATTCCGCCCTCCGCCGCCTCAGCCTGCCCGAAGCCTTTCTCGCCGCGGATGGAATCTTAAATCTCTACCTGAATGTCATGGAAAATCCCAAGGTTTACCCGAAAGTCATCGAAAAACATGTCTGGGCGGAATTGCCCTTCATGGCCACGGAAAATATCATTATGGAAGGCGTTAAGCGCGGCGGCGACCGTCAGGAACTGCACGAGGCCATTCGCGTCCATTCACAGGCCGCGGGCATGGAAGTAAAAGAACATGGCCGGGAAAATGACCTGCTTGACCGGCTGGCCGGCGACCCGGTCGTCAATATGACCCGGAATGAACTGGAACAAATCCTGAACCTGCGCGAATTCGTGGGCCGCGCCCCCGAACAGGTGGTTGAATTCATTTCTGAGGAAATTGACCCTGTATTGATGCGTTTTTCAGACAAGTTGGGCGCACATTCCGATGTGCGTGTCTAAATAATTATTTTCCATATCTTCAAACCAACGGAAGGGAACGCACATGGAAAAATCCGCCGCCCTGCTGATTCTGGGAATCACACTGAGCAGTCTCTTATACGGAACGCCCATTACCACCGGAACCTTGGTGGACGAAATGGCGGATATGCACCACCTGACAGACTTCCCCGCCCCCTTTTATAAAACAGTTCAGTTTTCTTCCTACGATCACACCAGTTCACATCCGGGTGGGCCAGGATGGTTTGCCAACTCCGATGGTTTCGGAAATGAACCTATTCCAAATTTCGAAGGCATCGCAAAAAAACCTGACAGCAACGGCATCGGCGAATATGTGATCTGCGACGTGCCCGGCCCCGGAGCCATTGTACGCCTCTGGACCGCTCGCATTGAGGGCAATATCCGCCTTTATCTCGATAACAACGAAACCCCGCTCTATGACGGCCCTGCCGAAGAATTTTTCATGCGCGCGTATAATCGATGGCTCGCGGATACGGGACTCGAAGAAAAACCGCTTGTCGGCACATTTTATCAACGGCAAGCCGCTTATTGCCCCATCCCCTTCGCCAGGCATTGCCGTATTATCTGGGTGGGCAATGCCAGGCGCATCCATTTTTATCAAGTGCAAATTCGCCGCTATGATCCCGCCGCCGAAGTCAATACCTTTTCTCCTGCCGACGTGAAAACATATGCGGATAAAATCCAGCGCGCCTCGAACATCCTTGCCAACCCCGATGCCGCATGGGAATATCAATCCACCCTCCCCTTGGAAAAATTCTCTATCTCCGTGGAACCCGGCCAACGTTTAACGGCCCTGGAACTCCAGGGTCCCAAAGCCATTGAGCGCCTCACCGTGTCGGTGCATGCCCCTGACCGCGATCTGGCCCTGCGGCAGACCATTTTGCACATCGAAAACGATGATCACCTGTGGGGGCACGTCCAATCGCCGGTGGGCGACTTCTTTGGCGCGGCGCCCGGCGTAAACCCTTATGCTTCTGTCCCTTTCTCCGTCGCGCCCAACGGAACCATGACCTCCCGTTACATTATGCCCTTTGCCCAAAAAATGCACATCGTCTTCGAAAACTCAGGCGAACAGACCGTGCAGATCGAGGGCGATGCGCTGCCCATGAATTACACGTGGAATAAAGACGCTTCCATGTACTTCTGTGCTCGCTGGCGTATTGACCACGGCATGATCGGGTCAGGCGCTCGCCCCCAGGATTTACCCTTCCTTATCGCCAATGGCGCGGGTGTCTATGTGGGTTCCGTATCGTATGTGCTCAATCCCAATGAAGTCCCCAGCTCTGGCGGAAACTGGTGGGGTGAAGGCGACGAAAAAATCTTTACCGACGACGATCGTACTCCCTCCACTTTCGGCACCGGCTCGGAAGATTACTACAATTATGCATGGTCCAGCGAAGATATTTTCATCTTCCCCTATTGCGCCCAGCCACGAAACGACGGTCCCGCCAACCGGGGCTTTGTCACTAACAACCGCTGGCATATTCTGGATCCCTTGCCATTCAAGCAACGGATAAGTTTTTACATGGAATTATTCCCACACGAAACTAACAAAGGAATGGCGTATGGCCGCATCGGTTATTACTATGCACGCCCTGGCCTGATGGATGACCACGTCGCCATTACCCCAGAAGATGTCCGCAAACAGGAACTTCCTAAAGGTTGGCTGCCCGCCGCGCGCGGCGCCGCCAGCAATTCTGTCTTCTTCCAGTTCGAAAATCAGGTCCAGGGATCCCCTTCTGCTTCTTTAGTCGAGGGAAATCTCTGGTCTGCAGGAAACCTCTATAGATGGCGCCCAAAAAATATCGGCGATGAAATATCGTTTTCCGTTCCAATTGATGAGAGTGCCACATACGTCCTTCGCTTGGGAACCGCATTGGATACCCAATCCGGAACTATCTCCGCCACAGTAAACAATCAACCGGTCACGTTCAGGGGGGATCGCACTGCCGTGGATCTGAATGATCCTTACCGCGTCATGCTCCGATGCATCGAACTGGCCCCGGCCAAACTTCCCAAGGGAGACTCCACCTTGATGCTCCGGTTCGAAGGCCCAGAAGGGAAATCCATCGGCCTCGATTTCCTCTGGCTGCAAAAAAAATAACACGCAGGCGCTGGTCAACCTTACCCAACGGTTACCTCCAGCGGTGTTATATATACGTCAGTATGCAGCCGTTCTTCTATCTCTTTCTTCGAGGCTGTTTCCAAAAACAGTTCAACTGCCTCTGATAGCATCGCCTTGGCTTCTTCAATGGTTTCACCCTGACTGGCAATGTCGAGTTCGGGACACAAGGCGGCATACCACTCCCCCTCTTGTGCAATTAACGCAATAAGATGATGGGTTTCAGGCATACTTTTCTCCTCGTATCATGTGAAAGACGGATTTTCTAAAAACATTCGCCACTGCCCTGTGATAACAAACCCCGCTTTCAGAAGAAGAAATCCAACGAGTATCACTTGAGATTCTGCCGGTACGTTTCCAACAGCGCCTGCATCATGGCCGTCTGCTCCGGCTGAGAACTCGCAAGGTTGGTTGTTTCTCCAGGATCCGTGGATAGGTTAAAAAGCTGCGGAACCCCAACAAGGGTGTGCTCCACATACTTCATGTTCGACAAGACGACGGAATTCGCCTTGTTATTCACCTCGAAGAATGTGAACCATGTGTAACTGAAGAGCGGAGTGTAGCCATTATCAAAAAAGAAATTACGTCCAACCCAGTCCGGATTTCCGGGAAGACCAAGCAAATAGGAAATGGCAGGAAGCATTCCCAGTATTTCTACGGGATAACTGACGGTACGGGGCGTTACACCCGGCCCTGCCACAATAAGCGGCACACGGATCAGTTCCTCATTAAGCGTAACGCCATGCCCGCAGAATCCGCGTTCCATCAGTTCTTCGCCATGATCCGCCAGGATGATGAATATAGTGTTGGGATAACGGGCTGTAATCTGTGTAATAAGACGCCCTGCCTCGGTATCCACATACCGTGCATTGGCGTCATACCGGTAGCGCATGGCCTCAATGCCCCCCTCTGTCAAGGGTGGAAAATCCGGTGCCGTATGAGTTACCCAGGATTCATACAAATCAAAGATATAATTGTCAAAGTTGGCGGGATCCAAATCGTATTCATCGTCAGCGGTTGTTTCCGGTTGCGGGCCAAAGAAGGTTTGATACTCTGTAGGCGGGGCGTATGGGCCATGCGGTTCTCTGTAGTGTACATAATAAAAGAAAGGTTCTTGCCATTCGTCGATGCTGCTGAGCACGGCGTCCGTGACATCCGCGGCAGGAAGGACTTCTGACAATGAAAAATGACCATCGGGGAGCCCGCGCAATAATCCGTTTTCCGGAATAATGTAAATGTTGGTCGTGAAGCCCCACACATCGTATCCTGCGTTCTTGAGCCATTCCGTCAGTGTTTGATGTCCCGCTGGAATTTTAAAATCTGGGGATTCGGCGGCGCCCACAAGCGATTCAGGATACACCCCGCTAAATAAAGCTGCGACTGACGGCCATGTCCAACTGGCGGGTGAAATCGCATGGGTAAACCGTGCTCCTCCTTCTGCAAAGGAATTCAAAAATGGGGCGATGGGAATCTCGTTGCGGGTTGCCCCGATTCTATCCGCGCGAAACGCGTCTAATAAAAGAATCACCAGGTTTCGCCGGTTTCCAATGCAATACCCATCCTCGGTCGGAGGATCAACGCTCGCACAATTCGAATACGCACCACAATTAAAAAACTGTACCATCCGCAAAAGCTCGCTGAAATTGATTGCCCAGTCCTGCGGGATATAATCGCTGGCATGCGGGGCGCAACTCGTGTCGCCTGGACCCAATCCGTAGCCATCCTCCGTGCCTTCCTGACAATGAAAACCGTTACTATTGAAGAATTGTACAATCCGCATTAGTTCTGACAGGCTGATCTTAAAATCATGATTTTGATCCGCGGTGTGATATTCCGAAACCGCATACGAGGCCCCTGAAAACAGACTCATGCAAAGAACCAAGGCGCCCGTAAGGAAATGGTGTGTTATTTTCATAACTTTTTCCTTATACCCATCGTGACCTATAGTTGCATGTAAATTCTATCCTAGTTGTCTGAAAAAGACAACAGTGCACGATGCCTCGAAAGGTACGGCCGTTTCACCGAACCTCTGGAATATGCTATGATCCCCCTTTCACAACGGCAGTGGCACTCACTGTATTTAACCTTGGAGGTCCATTTCGCATGTCGCGCGGGAAGTACGAGCATCAGAGTATCGAGCAAAAATGGCAGGAATACTGGCTGAAAAACAAAACGTTTAGAGTGGACATCGACCGTGCCAAGCCAAAATATTACGTCTTGGACATGTTCCCCTATCCCAGCGGCGACGGTCTGCATGTTGGACATCCGGAAGGCTATACCGCTACCGACATTATCGCCCGTTACAAGAGGATGAAAGGCTTCAACGTCCTCCATCCCATGGGATGGGATGCGTTTGGCCTGCCCGCCGAGCGCCATGCCGTGCGCACCGGCGAACACCCCGCCATTGTAACCAACAAGAACTGCGACACCTTCCGTGACCAGATTCAACGGCTCGGCCTCTCCTATGATTGGGACCGGGAAATCAACACAACCGACCCCAAGTACTACAAGTGGACCCAGTGGATTTTCAAAGTCCTCTTTGAACGCGGCCTCGCCTATGAAGTGGAGGCGCCGGTGAATTGGTGTCCTGCTCTCTGTACCGTTCTCGCCAATGAAGAAGTCAAAGACGGAAAATACGTCGAAACCGGAGATCCCGTTGAAAAACGAATGCTTCGCCAATGGATGCTCCGGATTACCGCCTATGCCGAGCGGCTCCTGGCTGATTTGGACCAATTGGATTGGCCGGAAGGCATCAAATCCATGCAGCGGGAATGGATTGGCCGAAGTGAAGGCGCCGATGTCCAATTCCAGATTGCCGGCAGCAACGACACCTTTATGGTTTTCACCACCCGCCCCGACACGCTCTTTGGCGCCACCTATTGCGTCCTGGCCCCGGAACATCCCCTTACGCTTCATATCACAACCCCGGAGCAGATGGCCGAGGTAAAGGCATATGTGGATGCAACTTCACGCAAAAGCGCCCAGGACCGCATGAAGGAAGAGCAGAAAAAAACCGGCGTGTTCACCGGGGCGTACGCCGTAAATCCGGTCAACAACCAAGAAATCCCTATCTGGATCGCCGATTACGTCCTCGCGGAATATGGCTATGGCGCGATCATGGCGGTTCCTGCTCATGACACGCGCGACTATGAATTCGCCAAAACCTTCGATCTTCCCATTATCGAAGTGATCTCCGGCGGTGACATCGCCCAGGAAGCCTATACCGGCGATGGCGTATTGGTGAATTCGCAAATACTCGACGGATTGCGGGTGCCTGAGGCGAAAAAGAAGATATCGGCCTGGCTGGAAGAACGCGGCTTGGGCAAACAAACCATCAACTACAAGCTGCGCGATTGGCTCTTTTCCCGTCAACGCTATTGGGGCGAACCCTTCCCTCTGATTCGCACGCAGGACGGCGCTATTAAAGCCCTGCCCATGAAGGATCTGCCCCTGGTGCTTCCGGAATTGGATGATTACCGGCCCACCGACGATGGCCAGCCGCCGCTTGCCCGTGCGGTGAAATGGGTGAACACCATCGACCCGGAAACCGGTCTGCCCGTCACACGGGAAACCAACACCATGCCTCAATGGGCTGGTTCCTGCTGGTACTTCATCCGTTTTGTTGATGCCAATAACGATCAAGAAGCCTGGTCGAAAGAAGCAGAGCAATACTGGATGCCCGTGGACCTCTATGTCGGCGGCGCAGAGCATGCCGTCCTCCACCTCCTCTATTCGCGTTTCTGGCACAAGGTCCTCTTTGATTCGGGGCATGTATCCACCAGCGAGCCTTTCACCAAACTTTTTAATCAAGGCATGATCCTTGCCTATTCCTATCAGGACGCCAACGGGAAATATTACTACCCCGATAATGTCGAAAAACGCGGCGATGCATGGTTCGTAAAGGGAACGGACACCCCCGTGAACACCCAGATCGAGAAAATGAGCAAGTCCCGCTACAACGTCGTGAATCCCGACGACGTGGTCCGCGAATACGGCGCGGATTCCATGCGCCTTTATGAAATGTTCATGGGGCCTCTCGACCGGGATAAGCCCTGGACCGATGAAGGCATTCAAGGCGTTCACCGGTTTCTGCGCCGCGTTTGGGTGTTGTTTATCACCGAAGACGGCGCGTTGCATCCGCGTATCGTGGAGAACGGCGGCGATGTGGCCATGGTGCGTGAAATCCACAAGACCATCAAGGCCGTCGGACATGACATCGAGCACCTGCAATTCAACACGGCCATTGCGCGCATGATGGAATTCCTGAATGCCGCACTCAAGACTGAGGGCATTGACCGCAGTGTGATGGAACAATTTATTCTGGTGCTCTCGCCCTTCGCACCGCATCTGGCTGAGGAACTTTGGGAGCGCTTCGGGCATTCCAACACCCTTGCGTACGAGCCTTGGCCGCAATATGATCCTGCGCTTCTCGTTGAAGACACCCTTGAAGTTCCCGTGCAAATCAATGGGAAACTGCGGGGCAAAATTGTCGTGCCCGCGAATTCGGATAAAGACACTATTCTTGCCGCTGCCAAGGTGGATGAGAAAGTTGCAGCGCATCTCGAAGGAAAGGCCATTGTAAAAGAAATCTACGTTCCCGGGAAGATGGTCAACCTGGTAGTCAAGTAAATTCTCACAATAGAACGCGAATGACGCGGATATACACGGCTTTTATTCCTGATATACTATCTGTATAAATCCGCGTAATCCGTGTTTTATTCTTTTTCTGTCTTGGAGACTGTGCAAATGAAAAAAATCATGGGGTTGATCGGGGTTCTTTTCCTGGCAGGATGCGCACACGTCAATACCAGCCTTCTTTCTGGGGCGGCATCCCCTCTCCAATTCGGCGCAAAAGGCGATGGTATTGTGGATTGCACGGACGCGTTTCAAGAAGCCCTTGATACCACCGGAAACTCCGGTGGCGGCATCGTATCCGTACCCGCCGGAACATTCCGTATCAACGGCACACTTGCGATTCCCGATAATGTAACGCTGGAAGGCGTTAACCGCGCCCCTGTCCGCGGCGGGATTCCTGAAAAAGGCGGCACGGTCCTGCTCGCCTTTGCCGGCAAGAACACGCTGGAAGGCCCTCCTTTCATCCTGATGAACGAAAACAGCGTCCTGAAAGGCCTGACCATTTTCTACCCCGAACAGATCAAGGCCAATCCTCCCATCCCCTACCCTTGGACCATTCAGGGAAACGGCAAGGATAACGTTACTCTCCTTGATGTATCCATGATCAATCCCTATCAGGCCGTCGATTTAGGCAGCAAGCCCAGTGGCCGCCATTACATCCGAAACCTGTACGCCTACCCCCTCTTCAAAGGGCTTTACATCAACCAGTGTTACGATGTAGGCCGCATTGAAAACATCCATTTCTGGCCCTTCTGGGACATTGATCCCCAAAGTCCCTTGTGGGTGTTCACCCGGGAAAACGCCGAAGCCTTCATCATCGGAAAAACTGACGGCGAAATGGCCAATAACCTTTTCTGTATCTTTTATAAAATCGGCATGCACTTCATTGATGGGCCCATTTACGATACACAAGGAAAAATCACCAGTTATGCCGCCGGCTCCGGCATGTACACCAATTGCTATGTTGACGTCACCCCCTGCGCCATGCTCGTGGATGCCGTTATGGACACCGCCGGCGTAAGCTTTGTCAACGGTTCCTTTATGTCCAACATCGTTGTGGGACCCCAAAACCGGGGACCGGTTAAGTTCACCGGATGCGGATTCTGGGCTACACGCAACCTTGCCTCCCATGCTTCTTTACACGGGCGTGGAACCGTTTTCTTCGAGTCCTGCCATTTCAATGATTGGGATCGGGATGAAAAAGGCGCGCCTTGCCTCGACGCCAACAACCAGCGCCTGATTGTCACCGGCTGCGACTTCCCCACTGCCCGCGAGAATCATCAGCTTATCCGGCTGGGGCCCCGCATCCGCAGCGCCGTGATTACTTCCAACCTTATGCCCGGCGGACAGCACATCATCAACAACGCTCCGAAAAATGCCGATATCCAAATCGGACTCAATGCCACACAGCCCAAACCCAATTACATCGAAGAATGGATTGTCCTTGCGGGATTCCCCAATAATGAAATTCCCAATGCTCCTGTAGACACCCCAACCCGGCAAGGATTTGATACCGATTATTTATCCGCGCTGGGCGGAGAATCCAAAGCCATTCTCACCCCCTCCACCCAAATCACCTACAGCGATCCCAGCGGCCGCACTCAAACCATACAAGCCCAAATCCTGCACGCAGATGAGCGGCATATCCTCAATATCAGCAGCCTCTGTCCCCAAGACTACCGGGTAGCGTACGCCTTCGCCTTCCTCTATTCCGGCTGCGAACAAATCGCCCATTTTGAACTCGGTTTGAACGACGGCGGCAAAGTCTTCATCAACGGAACCGAAGCCTGCCGCCGCTTTTCCCCTCTCGGAATGCAATGCAAACCCGGCACAGACCTTTTTAACGCACCCCTCCGCAAAGGCTGGAACCCCATCCTGCTCAAAATCGAAAATTCAAAAGGAAAATGGGAATTCATCTTTGAAACCTATGGCGAAACTGGCGAAAACCTCACTGCTTCCCTCGCCGCAAAATAGACGCTCCCCCAGTCTTCCCAGTTTTTTCCCAGTCTTCCCAGACTTCCCAGCCTTCCCAGGTTACTGTCATCGCCCCAGAACGGTTGGCGCGCTCAGGTTTTTCGCAATTTGCGCCGAACTCGCCCCCTCCAGCGCCTCCAGTAACTGTTCCTTATACCTTCTCAAAACCAACTCCGCCATTACGCCATCCTTCTGTTCAAAAGCCTCCAGGATACGCTCCACCGCACGCTGGCTTTGATCAAATCCCAGTAATGGCAAATCGAGCCATTGCCAAAGCCGAATTTGGGTTTTCCCCGTGGTATTAAAAATAAACTCAAAGATTTGATTGTGCGAGGCAGCGGCGATTTTGCGGTACATGGTCAGGTTCACCTCTGCCAGTTCCGCCACATCCTCTTTTACCGCACTCCGTGCAGCGGCCAAGCGTTTGATCTCCTTCAATTCCTCTTCCGTCCGCCGCACCGCCGTCAACCGCACAATAGAGCACATCAACTGTCCGCGAAACTCCACCACGTCTTTCAAAAACTGGAGATTTACCGATCCGTCTTCGCTGCGCAACAGCACATCCAATAGCTTAATCCCGCTTGTGAACTGCATATCATCCACATAAATCCCCGAGCCTTGCCGAATATACACCAGCCCCACCGCCTCCAGACGCGTCAACGCCTCACGGATCACATTCCGGTTCGTATCATATTCCACCGCCAATTCCCGCTCCGTCGGCAATTTGCTCCCCACGGGATAGGCGCCCTTAATGATTTCCCGTGTCAAACGTTCCGCAATTTCACGGCTGCGCGTTTGCCCAAGCCCCCCTCCATTACCGCTTTCCTTTTCCTGATGTGTCGTGTTCTTCTTCATATGTTTCCGCCGATTTATCACTTCGTAAACTGATGGGACCAATCTTTTTTTACAATTGACATATAGGCCGTATTAATGATAACATATCGAATTGGTATTACCAATATTACATTTTTGAAGCGATAAACGTCAACTAAAACGTGGAGAAGGAGTCCTACCTATGAAACGGCACGGTTTCACCCTGATTGAATTGCTGGTGGTCATCGCCATTATTGGTATTCTGGCCGCCATCCTCCTGCCGGCGCTCGCACGCGCGCGCGAATCCGCCCGGCGGTCCAGTTGCCAGAATAATCTGAAAGAATTCGGACTTGTCTTTAAAATGTATGCCAATGAGGCCAAAGGCGAAAAATATCCGCCTATGCAATTTGGAGATTTCCCCTTGGGCGGGGGAGGCAGTTTGTATATGGATTTGGGCCCAGCCGTCATGACATTCTATCCAGAATATCTCTCCGATCCTTCCATTGCTTTTTGTCCTTCAGACTCAAATGGCTCCGAAATTCGTGAATTGGGCGCGAAAATCGACGGGGAATACTGCTTTGACCGCATGCGCGGTTCAAACTACAAAGATGGCCGCGATGAATGTGCCAGCGCCATCGACGCCAGCTACAGCTATGCTGGGTGGGTTTTTGACCGGGGCGATGATGCCGACCCATCCCAGCCTTTCGATTCAAGCGATCCGCTTATCGCAGTTATTGAAGCGCTCGAATATGGCGGTTATGTGCCTCCGGATAATGCCTATTGCCCGATCCAACTTTACGGCGCATTAATGGCTCTTCTTAATGAATGCGTTACCGCAAGAGGCGATCTTTACGGTATCAATAAGGTGGTGGATAGCGATGTCACCTTGACCGATGAATATGAAGGTTATGGCAATGGGGGTTCCGGAAACACCATATACCGCTTCCGGGAAGGCGTGGAACGCTTTATGATTACCGACATCAATAATCCTGCCGCTTCCGCCATGGCGCAAAGCACGCTGTTCCTCATGTGGGATCAGGCCAGCACGAATCTCTCCGCCTACAACCACGTCCCTGGTGGCGGGAATGTCCTGTACATGGACGGCCATGTCAGCTTTCTGAAATACCCGCGCGAAGGCGAAATGGGCACCGCCCCGATCTCTCGAAACGCCGCCTGCTTAATGGGTATTTTCTACGGCGCCGAAGGGTGATCCTATTTCCAAGGCAATCATACGCGGAAGCGCCCCGGCGCGCTTCCGCGTTTTAACCTCCCCCAAAAATATACCCTGCATGGGAGGGCGAAGCTCCTGCTGAGCCGTCAAACAAGATCGGGATCATAACGATACATCAGGGCGTTTGAATGTTTTGTCTCACGGCTCAGCAGGAGCCCTCCTACGGCGGATAAACTTCGCCCTCCCAATGATTTATTTTTTCTTCGGCGAACTATCCCCTGATGTCCTCCTGGTAATCTAAGTATAGTTTTTTATCCAAATAAGGCATTTCATAGCCCATATTCCGATTTGATCTTCCGGTAGGTCTGTTGATTTTGGAAATCATTGACGGAATTCGCGTCACCTGTTATTGTGTACCTATAAACAGAAAACAACCATCTACAGGGAGGACGCGCCATGAAGATCGCATCGATTGAAAGCTATTTCTTCGAATATCCCCTGGAACGTCCCTTCTATCCCGCCTGGATTCCGGGGCATGCCCAGACCGCCAATCGCTGTTTTATTCTCAAGCTAATCACCGATGAAGGGCTGGAAGGCATCACCGCCGCTTCATGTTTCAGTGAAGATCAGGCGCGGGTCCTGAAAGTGATTGTCCAGGATAACATCGGCCAGTTTCTGCTTGGCGGGGATCCAACCGCGGTGGATCTATACGCCGGCCTGATTACCCGCTTTGGCCTGATGCTCGGCGGGCGTCCCTGGCTTACTGAGGTGGCCCTGTGGGACCTTGTGGGAAAGGCCGCCGGGAAGCCCTTGTATAAACTCTGGGGCGGAACTGCGGATGAATTGCCCCTCTATGCCAGCACCGGCGAAACCAATTCCGCCGAACACAGCCCGATGCAGGCTATTGCTGCGCGCGAAGCCGGTTTCCATTACATTAAACTTCGCGCCCATAACGACGATTATAAGGACGATGTCCTCGCGCTTGAAGCGGTTCATGCCGCCGTCGGCAATGCAATAAATATCCTGGTAGACGCCAATCAAGGCTGGTCTCTCTCACCTTTCGGGCCGAAGTGGGATCTTGACACAGCAACTGCCTACGCCAAAGAAGCCGCTAAATTAGGCATATATTGGCTGGAAGAGCCGCTGGACCGTTTCGATTTCGACGGCCTCGCAAAACTCCGGGCAACCTCCGGTGTGCGCATCGCCGGTGGAGAGATGAACCAGGGGCTCCACGAATTCAAAATTCTGCTCGAAAAAGACTGTCTGGACATTTATCAGCCCGATGCCACATTAGCCGGAGGCGTCATCATGGCGCGAAAAGTCGCGGAAATGGCCCATATACAGGGAAAACTGTTCTCCCCGCATACCTGGACCACCGGACTCGGCTTTGCCATTAACATGCACATCGCCGCCAGCGTACCCAATTGTCCAATCCTCGAATTTCCCTATGAACCCGCCAGTTGGAGCCCGGCCGTGCGCGACGCCATGCTCATGGAACCGTTCATCCCCAACGCCGGTGCGATCCAACTCCCCCAGCGTCCCGGATTGGGGGTCGAGCTAAATCCTGACGCCATGGCAAAATACGCCAAGAAATTATGAGCTTTTTGGACATATTTTGGGAATTTTCAACCTGAATCCATGGTATAATTTAGTAGATGATACAAGACCAAGCATTTCAGCGCATGCACAATCTCAAAACATATTTGCTTATAATGGTAATCATTATGGTGGTGTTCAATGCCCAAGCAGACAACATCACGGTATCACGCATAACATATTCGAATGTTATTGTCCGGGAAGGGCAATCCTTCTATTACGTCCAAATGCCCGAAGAGGGTACGGTTCAGCTTGTCGCAAAATTGAGCGTTTCTTTGGACGATGTGCAGATCACACAAGATCCGGTGGAACGCGAAACGTTATTGGAACGATGGAAAGAGGCCAACGCCAAACGTCAGGGAACGGCCAAACATCAGGATCGTTCCCCTCTCCCCTCCCCTTCCGATTCAGTCCCATCAAGGATTCATGATTCCGATTCCCCCCAAAAGGCCTCGAAGGTCTTGCGTCTCTCCGGCAATGCGCAAGCGAACCAAACGCAAGCGGGTTCCTCCTCCTTCGTTGCGCGCGGCGTGCTTCCCTATATTCAACTGAACGATATCCGGCTGGGGAGTGCTCTGAAGGCCATATTGCGGTCGCTCAACCTGGATTACCGAGTACAGGGCGATATCATCTTCATTACTTCCCCGGAACGCCTCCGTACTGAAGCCTGGGAAGCCTTGGAGACGCGGGTCTATCATCTGAATGGCGCGGCGGATACCCTGCCCAAGGTGGTGGTGAATAATCCCATGCGGGGAAGCAATTCGCAATATGGATATGGATCGTATGGATACGGCGGGTATTCCCAGGGCGGCTATGGCACTTCACGCGGCTATTCCGGAGGCGGCTCTGGCGGAGTTCAGGGGGGCATGGGATATGGCGGTTATCGCGGCGGCTATGGCGGCGGTTCCTATGGCGGACTGGACGTAACCGCGCTCGGCAATATCTCCCAATTATTTACCACTATCGATGACCGCCTTGTAGGCGAACCACCCGCCCGCATCGGAGTGAATTAATATTTTTTTACCATCCGCGGGTCTTTACCGCATCCATCGACTCGCGATCCGTGGCCAACGGCGGATCCACTGAAAGCGCCGTGATCTCCGCGCGCTGTTCCGGTGTAAGCTGAATGTTCAAACACCCCGCCGTATTTTCAAATTGCTCCATGTTGCGCGCACCGATTATTGTGGAAGTAACCAGCGGATGGCTCATCACCCAAGCCGCGGCTAAGGGCGCCGGGGAGTATCCCTTCTCTGCCGCATACTTCACAAACCTCTCCGCGATTTCGCCGTATATCGGATTGGCGTAGCGCTGCCTATACATTTCCGTTTCGCTGATGCGGCCTGTGCCGCCCTTCAGATACTTGCCCGTGAGCAGCCCCGCCCCAATCACGTTGTAGGGACATACGGCAAGCCCTTCATACTGCGCCAGTGGCAGCAACTCCACCTCCACCTGCCGCTTCACCAGGCTGTACATCGGCTGCATGCAAATAACAGGCGGATAATTCCGGGCATCCGCCACCGAAATCGCTTTCATCGTTTGCCACGCGGAGAAATTCGACACGCCGCAATACACCACCTTGCCCTGTTCCACCAGCGTATGTATCGCGGAAAGGGTTTGTTCGATCTCCACATGTTCGTCCCAATGATGCAAATACAGAAGATCCAGGTAATCCGTTTGAAGACGCCGCAGCGATTCCTCCACCGCGAAAATCACATTGCGCCGGGACGTACCCTGATCGTTTCGTCCGCCGCCGGCCGGGAAAAACACCTTGGACGCCAGAATAATCTCTTTTCTGTGCGCGCCCAGCCAGCGCCCGACTATGCGTTCGGTTTCACCCTTGTTGTAATTATGCGCCGTATCGAAAAAATTGAAGCCCAGATCCACTGCACGATCCATAATCGCCCTCGCCGTGGGCTCATCCGTTTCATTGCCAAACGTCATCGTCCCCAAACATGCTTCCGAAACCAATACGCCGGTTTTTCCAAATCGAACATAGTTCATGATGATTTCCTTTTTATTGTTGTCCGGTAATTTTAGCAAAACTCAGGATGCATTCGCCTGTTACTCCGGAATTTTCGATATATCGTTTTATGCTCGTTAGTGCGGTTTGCTTGCGGAAGCCTGCAGTAAACATTACAATGCCGATACAGGAGAAAAAACATGAAAAAAGCCGTTTTCCTCTCACTCGTGGCTCTTATTCTGATCGGGGCGGGCGGGTACTTCGCCTATATCCAGTTCTCCCATGTGGAACAGGACTTTTCCGTCCTTCAGCCCTACCTGGCGACAGAACGGTATTCGGTATTGCTTCAGCGGATACAATCGAAGCCTGTAGCGCCGGAAGGCTTTACGTTTGTCGTTATGGGGGATTCCCGGAGCAATTACGCAGTGGCGGAACAGGTCTTTCAGGAGGTGGCCAAGGAAGCCCCGTTGTTCGTCGTGGGCACCGGCGATATTATCCGGGGCGGGCGTGTGGAAGAATTGATTGCCCACCATCTTCCGCTGGTGAAAATGTTGGGCGATATCCCCTTCATTACGGTTCCGGGCAATCACGAAGACGGTCCCAACCGGGATTTTGCCGCATTTAAGGAACTTTATGGCGGCACGCAGTTCAGTTTTGACTATGGCAATTGCAGGTTCGTGGGAATCAACAATTGCACCCTCTGGAAAATGACCAATGCCAATTTGGCCTATCTTGACAAAGAACTGAGTAAACCCGGCGTTCACCATAAATTCGTCTTCTTTCATATGCCTCCGAAAAACCTCGATATTACCGTTGATTCCGAAGAAGGCCGAGGCTTCAGCCGCAATTTCAAACCGCTCTGTGCGTTGCTCAAACACCAAAAGGTGGACCAGGTCTTTATGGGGCACATCCATGGCTTCGCCACTACGTTAATTGATGGCGTACGCTTCACCATCACGGCGGGCGGCGGGGCTAATCTCGCCAAGGAACTGCCCAAGGAAGGGGCTTACCATAATTATGTGGTTGTTCACGTCTCGCCCACCGGCCTCCGGAATGAAGTGGTAAAACAAATGGACGGGCAATGGGTGCGGAGCGGCTTCTAAAAACTTCCATTTCCCCAATGTCCCCGCTATACTTATACGCGATATAGGTTGTGCGTTGTTTTGAACCGGGAACTGGCGGGCATGTTTTCCGATCAATATCTCCAATTTCGCATTCTTCACGCGGGGGCGCGTGAAGAGAACACATCCATCTCCGAGCATATGTTTCAGAGCATCTGGTATGATCAGCGGTTCTCGGAGGAAGCCCTAACCACCGATGAAGGCAAACCCCTCCGGGTCATCTCGCCGGGATGGTGGAATCACCAGGAAGGGCCGGACTTTAAAGGATCGCAAATCGATTTCGGCGGAATCCTCCGTACGGGTGACGTGGAAGTGCACCTGGACCACGAAGGATGGCGATCCCACGGGCATCACCAGGACCCGCGCTACGATGATGTCATTCTCCACGTGGTTTTGGAAGAGAATCCCCCGCGCTATCCCATACAAACCTCCAAGGGCCGGCCCATCGCATCGCTGTTGCTGCGCCGCTATCTTCCCGGCGATCTGTATGCGCTTACCGACCATCTTCTCGTGGAGAATCCCGATTATGCCGCAGGAGCCGTTACGGGCCAATGCGCCGCCAAGACCCTTTCTGATCCTTCCTCACTTGTGGCGCTGATCAATCTGGCCGGGGAATGGCGCATGCTGAATAAAGCGCGGGCATTGCGTGAGCGCATGAGATCGGAAGAGCGT
>ERZ795059.551-NODE-551-length-47954-cov-10.422180_pt1 | contig 47954 bp, 34 predicted proteins | sample MGYA00375143_ERZ795059 | MGnify/ENA primary metagenome ERZ795059 (study PRJEB30188, sample SAMN05720168) | activated sludge metagenome | isolation source: Anaerobic digester | place: USA | collected 2015-01-07 ... | reverse complement strand
AGACCTGTTCCTAGACCAGACCAAGTTTCCCCATTCCACTTGGCGATACCGTTGACAGTCATGCCCCCCGCCGTAGTGAAGATGCCTCCAGCGTAGAGGTCCCCTGATGATTGATCAACTGCAAGCTCATACACTTGAGAATTCATACCAGTTCCCAAGGTGGACCACGACGTTCCGTCCCACTTGGCGATACGGTTAGCCATCACGCCTCCCGCTAAGGTGAAAGGCCCCCCGGCATAGAGATTCCCGGATCTGTCCAGTGCAAGTGCACTAACCCAAGAGTCCATCCCTGTCTCTAGATGGGACCATTGGATACCATCCCATTTTGCGACGTAGTTAGCCGTCTCTCCCCCAGCCTTGTTGAATCGACCTCCAGCGTAGAGATAACCCGAGTCGTCCACCGCAAGAGCGAAAACCGGTCCATTAGTACCATTGTTTATGCCTGTTCCCAGAGGAGACCACAAACCGTTATGCCACTGGGCGACATTAAAGAGATATGTTAGGCCATCCCCCGTCTCACTGAAACTACCTCCCGCGTATAGAATATTCCGTGATCTATCTACCGTCAGCGCATATACCGTACCAGAAAGACCGCCAGACGTACCTACTTCCGACCACTGGCTGCCATTCCACTGGGCGATCATATGTGCCGTCACATCCCCAATTGCGACGAAATCCCCACCAACATACAGGATTCCATTCGTGTCTACTGCAAGGGCATCAACTTCATATGCATTTGCTGTTCCCGTTCCCAAGGCGGACCAAGTGGAAGTTGTAACATCCCACTTGGCGATATCTTCGACTCCATATATGCCGCCTACTTCAAAGAAAGTCCCCCCGACATAAAGGGTGTTGACCCCATCCATAGCAAGGGCATTAACCCCCAGTCCGAGCACCCCTTCACCCAAGGGAGACCATGGAGAATTAGCCTCTTCGCCCTCACCTTCACACTCGCTTTGTCCCCCTACTGCTTGTGTCACTGACACGAACATCGAACTTGGAATGGTCTGTGTGCCGGTCACTGTAATGATGGCTGAACGACTCGACCCCGAGTTCTCTTCATAGTTCACGGTGAGCGTGGCGTTACCGGTTCCCGATGGATTCGATATGGTTGCCCATGTTTGGTCCGAGGAGGCCGTCCATGATGCAGTCGTATGGATTTCGAACGTTGTAAGGCCGGTCATCGATGAAACACTCCAGCCTGCGGGTGACACAGAGAGAGGAATGTTGGCCGATTGTGTTACGGTCACGGAGAGTGAACTTGGCGTCGTCCCTGTCCCTGTAATTGTTATGGTGGCTGAACGACTCGATCCCGTGTCTGCCTCGTAGTTTATCGTAAGCGTGGCGTTACCGGTTCCAGATGGATTCGATATGGTTGCCCATGTTTGGTCCGAGGAGGCCGTCCATGGAGCGGTTGTCTGAATTTCGAACGTTGTGGAACCGGATAAGGCGGATACAGACCGGGATGACGGTGTCACGGAGAGGATAGGGGTCGCTTGGTTCAGTGTAACCTGCACTGAACCCGGCATTGTCCCTATACCCGTCACTGTAATGATGGCTGAACGACTCGACCCCGTGTTCTCTTCATAGTTCACGGTGAGCGTGGCGTTGCCGGTTCCCGATGGATTCGATATGGTTGCCCATGCTTGGTCCGAGGAGGCCGTCCATGATGCAGTCGTATGGATTTCGAATGTTGTGGGACCAGCCGCAGCCGATACGGGCTGGGATGACGGCGTAACGGATAGTGCAACTGGTGTCCCTTGGATCATTCTCACAGTGATCGAACTCGGCGTTGTCCAAACGCCGGTCACTATGATGTTAGCTGAACGTGAACTCGCCCCCGTGTTCTCTTCATAGTTCACGGTGAGCGTGGCGTTGCCGGTTCCCGATGGATTCGATATGGTTGCCCATGCTTGGTCCGAGGAGGCCGTCCATGATGCAGTCGTATGGATTTCGAATGTTGTCGAGCCAGCCACGGAGGGTACATTTTGGGATGTTGGTGTTACAGAGAGTGACTGTGTGCTCGCCATAAAATTTGGTACGACACCGTAAGTTGAAGCGATTTCCGGAAAAGGCACAGTGATCGCATAGATCTGCCGACCATTTTCTATGCGGATCGGTCCGGGTGTCCCATTACTGATTGATATAATTGATGACGCTTCCTTGTTTGTCGGGTAATTGGCAGGATAGGTTAGCCTTACCGCACCGAAATCGAAGAAATCGGTGGCTGAATAACCAAAAGCTACTACATCGTCCTCACTGAACTCGACTCGTAACGTGGCTCCTGCACCACCGAACCGTACCCCCTCCGGTCCGAGGGTAAAAGCGCCATTGACTCGATGACCAAACACATGGATCTCATCCGCTCGGCTCAATACGACCGTAACGGGTAATCCGTCGCCGTATGAAACCGTGGTCTCCAACGAGGTTCTGAGTGCAGGTTTGTAAAATCCATACAGATCGTTCCCCAACGTCAGACCCCCCGGATTGGCCGACATTGATATCTGATTTCGATTGACCTTCGGTTGCCATTCAGCGAAACACGAAGAAGCTTTGCCACCAGCCAAGGAAAAGCTCCCTCCAGCCATGAGTACGTTACGGTCTACCGTAAGAGCAATAACTACATCGTTTGTACCAGTTCCAAGAGCAGACCATGAAGTACCATCCCACCTAGCGATATGGTTGACCGTAACGCTGCCATCCGCCGTCGTGAATTCTCCACCGGCATAGAGGTTCCCAGAACCGTCCACCACAAGAGCACGAACCCGGCCATCCGTCCCGTCGCCTAATGCAGACCAAGAAGTACCATTCCACTTGGCGATGTTGCTGGCATTCACACCGCCCGCCGTCGTGAATTCTCCACCGGCATAGAGGTTCCCCGAACTATCAAACGTAAGTGCGAGGACAACGCCATAGACGTTCATTCCGGTCTCCAAGGTGGACCACGACGTTCCGTCCCACTTGGAGATATGGTTGGCGGCTACCCCGCCCGCTGTGGTGAAAAAGCCCCCGGCATAGACATTCCCCGAACTGTCCACAGTAAGGGCATTTACAGAATCATTCATCCCACTCCCCATAGCAGACCACGACGATCCATCCCACTTGGCGACGTTTTTGGCGCTTACATCTCCTGAAATGGTGAATCCCCCCCCGGCATATACGTTTTCCGCCCCGTCCACTGTCAAAGCATATACGGCAATACTGCTCCAATCCATCCCTGTTCCAAGGGCAGACCATGAAGTACCATCCCATCTGGCAATATGGTTGACAGTCACCCCCCCTGCCGTCGCAAAGTTGCCCGCAGCATAGAGGTACCCTGAAGTATCCATTACAAGGGCACGGACAGAAGTATCCTCATGACCACCCGCCATCCCAGTTTCCAAATCATCCCAATACACATTACTGGGGTCGCTTTCTGGTCCCTCGGAGGCCACGCTTCGTGTCGCCCCCATCAGCAGCAACAGTATCAACCCAAAGACACGAATTACAGTAATTCCACCTAAGATTCTACCTCGCTTCATCATCCGATCTCCTTACCACCCCATATGGAGTATGTTTTCTCTCGATATCCTTTCCTAATACTTCCCTCTATTGTTACTCATAGTCTGTAGACTCAAAGTCTACGTCATTGGACAATAGATATCAACATGACAACCGGGGAACAACGTATATTGAAACGGTTCGGACGGGCCGTTCGTGAACATCGGCATAAGCTTGGAATATCTCAGGAAAAGCTGGCCGAGTATGCCGACCTGCATCGAACCTATGTTGCCGATGTAGAACGGGGGAACCGCAACATCGGACTGGTTAACATCGTTCGCCTCGCCGCCGCACTCAAGGTGACGCCGGGACAATTGATCAATCCCTGTAGCGACTTTGAATCCAACGATGTTGGTCCCAAAAAGAAGCATCGTTAAACTCCCGCAAAGGCGTAGACACTTCTTCCGCCGCCGTAATACGAATCGTAGATATGCTGATATATGGCTTCGCACTTGGTGCGGTAAAGATCGGTGGTATAGCGGTCGGGCAGGTGGTCCAGAATTTCTTCAATAGCCAATCGGACGGAGGCTCGGGACTCCTGCCGCTTCCGCCAATCGAGGACCAGCTTTTCAGCTTTCAAGGTTTCCAACAATTCATGGGCCATTTTCTTAACCTCTTTCCGATCCTTTTCCGTAAGCTTCATTTCCGGCTTGGTCAGGATATCGAAAAGGGCCAATTCTTCCTCAGTAATCTTCTCCGCAATATGCCGCTGTTCCTCGACGGTCAGTGAATTGGCCAATTCCACGAGTTGACGCCATAGCTCCTCGATATTCGCACTCCCCGCATTATATTCATCGATAAGTTGTTGGAATTTCTCCAGATAATCCACCCGGCTCCGATTCCGTTCCAGCATATCGTTCAACTTCGACTCCACCAGATTTTTCAACCGTTCAAATTCCGTTCGCTTCTGTCCCTTCTGGAATCTTTTTGCTAGGGCTTCAAAATCCACCTCACTGAGATCAATCAGCTTGGACTCCGGGGCCTCATGGATAATGTATCCCTCCGTGGCGATGGAAGCATCCAGAATGCGTTCGATATCCCCCATGACCTCCGAAATATCCGGGATCGGCAGCAGGGACCGGATCTTTCGTGCAATAACAATAATGGGTACGCAATCCGGGGCCAGCTTACTGGCTTCCGGGTCCGGCAGAATGGCCCCATAGACCTTGGCCACCGCATTGGCCCGGCTCAGATACCCCCGCTTCACTTCCTCGCTCACCAGCAGCTTTTCCGCCGCATCATCGATTCGTTTTGCACGTTCAAAGCCCTGTGCCGATTTTATTCTCTCGATTTCGACCCCATTTCCCCCCGCATACGAAAATGCTTCCATCACGGCCATCTTGAGCAGGCGCACCAATTCTTCTTTGGGCCGCACCGGTCCACCACCCAGCCCTCCGCCCACCACTCCTCCCGGCCCATAAATCGCCAGTGCTCTCTGTAAATTCCGGAACACCCCGACATAATCCACAATCAACCCGTTCACCTTCTCCCGGAACACCCGGTTGGCCCGGGCGATGGTCTGCATCAGCGTATGGTTGCGCATCGGCTTATCGAGATAAATCGTGGAGCAGGAGGGTACATCGAAGCCGGTCATCCACATGGCGCATACAAACACCATCCGGAACGGATCATCCGGATCCTTGAATTTAGTGTCGAGGTCCTCCTCGATCATCCGTTTACGGTGCGGCGCAATATCCAGTTTCTTCTTCCGCATGTCATCAATTTCATTTTGGCCTTGGCTCACGACCACGGCCATATCGGTCTTCCGCATGTACTTCAGGTCATCTTCGATGCGTTCCCGCTCCTCCCCCTTCGCCGACCGGAGCCGCTTCTCCAATTCCTTCATGAACAAATTCCAGTGCTTCTGGACCTTGTCATACATGCGGACCGCCGTCGCCTTATCGATACTGATTACCATCGCCTTCCCACGGAACCCCCGTCCCATGAAATGCGCCACGATATCCCGTGCAACGGCCTCCAGACGATCATTACGGGTGATGAGGTGATACTGCCGGGCGAATTCCCGCTCCAGCTTCTTCTCTTGGTCCTCATCCAGTTCCGCCGCCTCCACGACTTGATAAACATCCTCGTTCAGGTTCGCATTCGTGAGTTGCAGTTCCGGAATGCGGTTCTCGTAATACAGGGGCACCGTGGCCCGGTCTTCCACCGACTGCTGGAAATCGTAGACCGAAACATAATCCCCGAAGACCTCCCGGGTCTTTTCCTCCCCCATAATAAGCGGCGTCCCGGTGAAGGCGAGAAAGGCCGCATTCGGGAGAGCCGTCCGCATATTCAACGCCAGCGTATCGTACTGGCTCCGGTGGGCTTCATCTGTCATCACGATGAGGTCCGTGCGTTTCGACAATACGGGGTGTTGTTCGCCCTGTTCGGTCCGGAATTTATGGATGAGGGTAAAGAGGTACCGGTGATTTTCCTGTAATAATTGGCGCAGGTGCTTCGAGCTTGTTGCCTGCGCCTTATTTTCCGTCACGACCCCGGACCGGCTGAATTCCTTGTAGATCTGATCGTCCAGTTCATCCCGGTCCGTCACGATCAGGAAGGACCAGTTCCCCGGGACCTTCCTCAGCACCTTCTGAGCGAAGAAAATCATCGAGATGGTTTTCCCTGAACCTTGGGTATGCCAATACACCCCCAAGCGGCCATTCGTCCCCGGAACGGCCTCCCCGGTCCCCAATGTGACGGGGGTGGATTCGGGAGGGTCCTCCGCCGCCTTCGCCAAGGAACGGCCTTCAATGGTCTCGTAGGCCCCACTGGCTCGGTCAGGCCGACGCTGGCCCGGAAACGCAACAACGTTGCCCGTGGAGGGGGCCATATTCTCTTCTTGATGAATAATACGCCGGAGGGCGGCTATGGCATTATTCACGCCGAGGTATTGATGATTCTTCCCCACCAGTTTGATCAGTCCGCCCCGGACCTCCTGAAACAGGGTGAAGTTCTCCACGATATCCAAGAACCGCTCCCGCTCGCAGGTCCCCCGGATCATCGTTTCCAGCGAAATAACCCCTTCCTCACCCTCATTGTTAATCTTCTTCCATTCCGCAAAGTGTTCCCATGCGGCGGAAACGCTCCCGATCACACTCTCGCTGCCATTGGACAGAATAATAACGGCGTTGTACCAAAAAAGCTGCGGGATCGTATCCTTGTAATCCCGGAGATTATCGTCATAAGCATTTCTGAGCCGCCTATGGTTCGCCTTTAATTCAACAAAGATTAACGGCAACCCGTTCACGAATCCCACAAGATCCGCTCGGCGGGTATACATCTCCCCGGTCATCCAGAACTGGTTTACCAGCAGGAAATCATTATTCTCGACATGCTCCCAATCGATGATCCGGACGTAATCTTCCGTCTCACCCCCGCCCTGCGGATCTTTGAAAGGAACCCGGACACCCTTCTTGAGCAGGTCGTAGACCTCCCGATTCGCCTCCACACGGTCCATGGCTCCCCGGTCCCGGATCAATTCCTCAATCGCCCCCTGAATCGCTTCCCGGGGCAGTCCCGGGTTCAACCGCTCCAGAACGAGCCGCAGACGGCCCACCAACACCACCTCCCCTTTGGTTTCCCGGAGTAACGGACTGCCGCCCTCCCGGTCGAATTCCTGATAAGCGTTATACGTCTCCCAGCCGAGGGCATTAAATAACTCCACGGCGGGTTGCTCAATCAGGCTATCTTCTGTATAGCTAGAATTAGTTGATACCATCAGGCCCCTCCAATACTGAAGCCCAGCTATCCTGCACTTCAGGCAATGGAATTTCTGTCAAACTGGATCTCCACCAAGAAAGTCCCTCTGGTACTTTTTCATTCCGCTTACAATAATCCGCATAGAGAGCGGCAGCCAATGCATGGGATGCTGTAAACATACTCTGACTGTTTGTACTTTTGACTTTTTCCTTTATTGGATTTAAGGCAGACGAAGATATTGATTCTAATGCCAGAACCAATAAATCCTTTTCTGTTGACGAAAAGAAATCTGGAATATCTTTAACAAGTTGTGCATCGATGTAAAGCAAGGTTTCTTTGGCTTTAGTATCTAAGGTCAATGATAGACCAACAATGTCATTACGGATTTGATCTGGTACATTTGGATACTTCTTTTTCTTTCCATAAGCCATATATGCCCAATCACGTACCCCAACAAACGAATTGCCAGATATGAAATGATCATTTGATTTGATTCCTTTGATTAACTCACTGAATATCCAGTCGAAGTCGATATCATCAAAAATAAACAACATATGCAGGTTTCGTTGTACAGGAATACCATATTCAAGCATTTCCTGAAGAGTGTTACGTATACTTGATTTTAATGCTGGTTTCGGTTCAGCTAAATAAGGAAGCATTGTTTTTGTCATCAATGTGGACAAGTCTAAAAACAAACGAAGGGTCTCTGATTTTCCACCGAAAAGGGGGAGAGAGACATTTTGGCAAAGTTTTGCTTCTTCTTTTTGATTCTCCCAGACCTGTACAACATCCGTAATCAATTTATGTGCTTGAAAATCGTCCCATTTGAGTAGTATTTTTGATGTTTGTTTAACACACTTATGCCACCTTTGGGCAGTAGCATCATTAAACGCTCGAATTATTCTCTTTAGATTTACTACAAGTGTAGGAGGATATGTCCTTACCTTTGATTCTGAGAATGTTCCTGCAAGTTCAACAATATTGACTCCTAATAGATAGTCTTTCAGCTTTCTTTCAGCTTTATTAGTATTGTTCTCGGGCAAAAACAGAACAAGATCAAGAGGGTAGGCTGATTCTAAATTTGGTAATCCTGTATTTTGATCTTTACAACTCCATATGGCTTCAGCATACTTTTTCTTTTCTTTAATTGTAAGAGCACCAATACGATGTAAGACCCAAAGACGCTGTATAGCTCGAATTCTGTTCTTTCCGTTACCTCGATTCCCATGTAAAACTTGATCTAGCAAGAATCCTACACGTGAGCGAACAACTGGCAATTCCTCATTAGAAGGAGTCCATTCTTTTTGTTCAGCATATTTAACAAAATCAAATGGTTCAGGCCACAACTCAAGCAAAGCCACATGCGATCCATCGGCATCGCCAACCGGTAAGTTAAGTAGCTTTACAATATCTTTGGTAGTCGTGTCTTTTGGAAGAACGGCTATGCATCGATTTAAACTATTCTTGATTGGACCATAGAGACTATGGTTTAGACGAACTGTGGGACTCTTATATAGTTCACAAATAACTGTAAAAAATAAACAGACACTTTCTTCTGTAATTCTTATTGTAAGACGAGAGATTATTTCGAGTGCCGCCCCCAGCAGATCATTCCAAGGGTCAGGATTGAAATGATCCTTCTGCTCTAAAGGTAGTTGTCTTACCCAAATCTTAAGCAAGGTGAATATATCCCTGACCCAAAATTCGATTTCATTTTGAGGTAAACCAGCAACTCTAAGTCGGGATAGTTGATTAGTTATTTCCTCGTGTCGAAATCGCATCGCAAGACCAAGTGCCGCACTCGGTCTTCTTGCAAGCATATCGAGAAAAAGATCAGAAATAGCATCTTTTAAGCCTATGTGAATACCAAATCTAATTGGAAATGCGGCCTCTTCATGTATGCGCAAAATGGAACAGTCATGAAGGTACCTTTCAAATCCTCCGATATCTCCCATCCCAATAGAGACGCTCGTCTGTCCAGGATCAAAACCTTCTTTCTCAATTCTTTCTGGTCTCGCCCCCTCGGGCCTATCCATCTCTATCTTATCTAACTCTTGTATTGGATCACACCCGTATTTTGCCAAGGAGACCCAGCGTCCCCGAAATTCTTGGGAGCGATTACCAAGCTTATTCAGGTCCCGACTATCGAGTAAAAACATGGTCCAAGCTTCTTGAGAGAGCAACTCTACATTTTCATTTTGCTTGTGAAGGCGGTGGCGAATTGTAGATAACGCCCCCTCAAGAATATGCCATGCAGCATCCGATTGCCCCAGTATAAGTAGTAGAGAAGCCTTTTTTGTTTCCCAGAATTGCCGGGGGTTACCGCTCGGCCAGGCTCTGATCAATGTTTCCAAGTCGTCGTATCTTAGTCGGTACCATGCTGAAAGGCATTTTTCGTAATGAAGCCGAAGACCGGTCTCACTGTTATCGTGGAGATCGGCAATAAGGCCCTCCAATTGAGTCAAAGCATTTTTGTGTAGTTCTTCGTCATGTTCCTCTCTAGCATAACGTACAAGAGCAAAGAGTAGCTCAATAACGTCGTTTTTTAACAGATCATTAGGTTCTAGAAAATACTCTTTTATGACAGAAGTCATGTACTCAAGCAGAGGTTCAAACAAAGGAAAGAGGCAGACATTTAGTCCCCATACGCAGTCTCGTATAAACTTGATTCGGGTCTCCAATGCAAGACTGTTGAATCCATCATTCCACAGCGGCTGCTGAAGAACTGGTTTTAGAGTTTTTTCCCAAAACCGTTTCCGAATAGCTTGGGGACAAACGACCCACCCCGGATATGATTTTATAAGTTTTCTTAGTTCGAAAATGCAAGATTCAACCGACTCAGACTCAGACTCAGATGATGTTTTGATATTACTCTTGTTGCTCCACTGGAGTGGATCTTCAGGTTTTCCATCTTTGAGGAATCGAAAGAAAGCTTCGAGGGATTGACTGTGAGATTCACCTGTAGTGAGCACCGAGAGGTCAACGATGGCAATGTTCCTGCGTTCAAGGTAATCGATCCTTGACTCTTCCAAGCCTGCGAACATGCCACACAGATATATTCTGGGGGCAGTATTCTTAAGGTTGTCTCGAACCCAACCAGTCCACGCAAGGAAATTTGGGTCATCTCCCCCAAAACCCAGTAAACAGAATACATTTTCCATCATGCTTTGCTGGACCATGTTGACCAAGGGGGCGAATCTGTCGGGATAGGTGCGGTAATCTTCCTCAGTGATGATCAACGGCAAGCAATCAGGAAACGACCCATGTAACTTTGTAATCCGTGGCTGATTACTCCCAGCTATTGCTTCGATGGTCCGAACCACGGAGTAGTCACGTTCTGGCGGAAGGTGTATCGTGGTGCGTTCCAACAGTGTGTCATAATTCGTCGTGAATAGGTCGGCCCATGGCAGTTCGAGGAGACTAACATGCAGTGGACCCGGTTGGTAAGAATCATCGGGTATTTGTTTGGCGAGTAGCTTGTTCAACGCTGTACGCCCGAAACGTGCTTCATACCGTCCTGCAAGCTCCAGAGGTGATGATGCCTCGGAAAACTCCGTATCTGGGCTAAGACCTAGATGGAAGGTCTGAGCCAAATCCTTCCATAACGGGAATGGCGGGGTATCGGTTGTGTTGGCCAAGGCGTTTCTGCTGAACCCCGACCCAATCATAACCGCAGCTTTGCCATAGGCTTTTTGAAGCCACAGGTGGTTTCGGATTTGCACAAGATAACTCAGTGACTTCTGTTTATATGTCTCTTCACGCATGTGCTACCCCTTGGTATACAGGAGGTTGTACTGATTACATGGGGTCTTTCCCTCTTCGTCATCTATATCCGCAATAGCCGCTTCGCCGGAAATTAACCTCGGAAGGAGAAAATCGCGGGTCATTCGAAGGTTTGTATTTTTTTGCACGAGATTACCGATAATCTCAATCATCGGGCTTATCGCTAGTGCGAACTTACTTACCAAGGAAGTCAGCGGTACAATTATCTGGAAACGCCTAAAGGTGTCCACAATGATTGTCGCAAAAGTTGCTCCACCCGTATTCTTCTTCAGGTATTCAACCGAGGCGAGGGTCAGGAAGAATACGAATAACTGATCATAACCCTCTTTGCCGACGAGAGCATAACAGGATTGATTCATCGCCATGTCCACGAATGGCATGACCACCTTGCCCACTGTTCCACGTGCCGTGATGAACACTGTGTTCTTGGGGTAAAGGTTGCTGCTGCATTTGCTTAAACCAAGTTTCGTAATGTGATCTTCAGTATCGGTGACGTAGAAGCCCAAGGGAGTATCGGATGGCGTGAAAAAAGGAATTTCTCCGTCCCAGAATTCCGGATTTTTTTTGGATGGTGTACCACCACTCATAACATCAACCACGTCGGTGAAGGACTTCACCTTCCAGCCTTTTGGTATTGGGCCAAGGGGGGAGTCAACCTTGGGAAGGGATTTGTGGCCGGGGAAACGGAAGTTTACGAACCATTCCCGGTAGAGGTTCTGGGCCATCTCTTCCAGAATCTTTATCCGCCGCAGATTGTTCTCGATCAGGTCATCGTAAGCCCCAAGGATGGAAGCGATCTTATTTTGTATTTTCCGTGGGGGGTAGGAGATTGGTAGACTACGAAGAATTGAGGTATTAAGGTTTGGCATGGTTGCGCCAATAGCCTGATTTCCTATCCAACCGATTACATCGTCCTGTTCAAGATAGTAGTGCAAAAACAGAGGATCCAAAACCGATTTTCCAAGGCTTATACGCAAACAACCGGTGCCGCATAACCACCCTTCTTGATGCTCACGGATAAATGCATGGCGGCCAATATCTCCCCGGCGACCATATACGATGTCGTCAACCATAAGTCTATGCTGGGACAACCGTTCAGCGTCTTCCTGACCGATTCGAGCAATACTCTCCTCCGAGACGGTTCCCTCCAAGATATCTTTGGGCATCACGACAGGAATTCCCTCATCCTGATAATCTGATTGGTGAAGTTGCGAACCAAAGGGTCCCGTTCTGACAGTCCCTCCCCCCTTGTCACAAATTTCGCCTAGGGTGAGTGTTTCCATGGCCATCACGATTTACCCTCCAAGATCGTGGCCACATTCTCTGCAATCTTTCCTTCCAATTCATGTGCTTCGAGATTGAGGGTTTCCAATTCCTCGTTGAGTTCTTCGAGGCGTTCCTTAAAATCGAAATCATCCTCTTCCCGGTCGGCGACCCCGACGTAGCGGCCCGGATTCAGGCTCCAGCCCTGCGCTTCGATTTCAGAGATGGTAGCGACCTTACACAGGCCGGGGACATCCGTGTATTTCCCCTTGGGAAAATGCTCCTTCATGAGGGCTTTACTGCCCTCATCGGATTCTGGCTCCTCGCCCCGGTAGAGCCGGACGATATTGGACAGGAATTCGATTTGATCCGGGGTGAATTCCCGGTGCGCCCGATCAATCTGGTTGTAAATGTGCCGGGCGTCAAGGAACATTACCTTGTCCTTGCGGGGGGTGTTTTTCTTCCCACGGTCGAAGAACCATAGGGTGCAGGGAAGGGTGACGGTGTAGAAGAAATTCGATCCCACGGCCACCATGACATCCACGGACCGGTCTTCGATGATCTTGCGGCGGATCTCCATTTCGGAGCCTCGGGCATCGGAGGCGGAATTGGCCATGACGAATCCGGCCCTCCCCGTGGCATTCAGGGCGGAATAGAAGATTTGTATCCACAAGTAATTCCCATTATCGGGCTTGGGAAGGCCAAAGGGGAAGCGGGGGTCGTCCTTGAGCCGGTCCTTATCTATCCGGTCCACGTTGAACGGAGGATTGGCCATGACGAAATCGAACCGGCCCGGTCCCCCCTTCTTAACCGATTCGCTAAGGAGATCTTGATAATACGTGTTGGCCTCCCGGATATCACCCCCCAGACCGTGGACGGCGAGGTTCATCCGGCACAGGCGCATCGTCTCCGCCACCCGCTCCTGACCGTAGACGCTAATCTCCACCCCCGGATTCTTCCGGTGCTGGTGGACGAACCGGGCACTCTGTACAAACATGCCGCCGGAGCCACAGGCCGGATCGAAAATGCGCCCATGGAACGGCTCGATAATCTCCACAATCAGCCGGACCACCGAGGTGGGGGTGAAGAATTCACCGCCCTTCTGCCCCTCGGTCATGGCGAACTTCCCGAGGAAGTATTCGTAGATTTTCCCGAAGGCATCCCCTTCGATGTCCATGGGGATGGATTCCATGACCCGGAGTAATTCAACGAGGGTACTGTTCTCAAGCCGGTTGTAGGTCCTCGGAAGCACGTCCTTGAGGTCGGGATTCTCCGCCTCGATGGCTTTCATCGCCTCATTGATGTACGCTCCGAGGTTGGCCCCCTCGGGGAGGTGCAGGAGGGTCTTCAGACGGGCCTGTTCGGGTAAATAGAGGACGCCCTTGGCCTGATAATCGATTTTTCCCGGCTGACGCCGCTTACCAGCGGTTTTCTGCCCTATTTCCTTCTCCGCCTCGGAAAACCGGTGATCCGCATAAACGAGAAAAATCAACCCGAGCACCGGGACCGAATATTCCGAGGATTTCAGCTTCGAATTGGCCCGAAGTTCATCCGCTGCGCTCCAGAGCCTCCCCTCGATGGGGCCGGTCGTACTCACTGCCATGAATCCCGTTCCCTTCCGCAATTCCTGACACACGTGGTGGCATCATGAGATTTCCCGGCAGATCCTCGGGCATACACCCCCCGTAAAGACCAGCCTAATCCATGCGGCCATAAAACAATACACCGCCTCCAGTGTAGATCAACGGAAACCTATTCTCAAATCGGAACATGGGGCAATGCATATCCAAAAAATAATTCGTAAAAAGATACAGATACCCCGCCCTTTAAATTCTGAACCTTCACATCAATACCAAGAAACAATTCGTGATGTATCGGAATGGCTGAGGGAAGGCAATAATTCCACCCCCGAAAATCCCCTCCCCCCAAGGCCCCGAAAATACAAAAATAATTACGCTTTTCTGTTGACATATGGAAAAGCATGCTGTATAATTACGCTTTTAGATAAAAAGCGTAATTACTTCGCTTTCAGGAGGTGTTTTTATGGCCCCAAGCAATAAAGGATTAAAATTTCCCCCAGAGGTTTACTCGAAAGAGGAGATTCACCGGCTTTTGAAGGTCTGCTCGGCCCGTTCAGCCACCGGGGCCAGAAATAGAGCTTTGATCACGGTAGGCTACAGGGCGGGCCTCCGATGTTCCGAGGTTTTGAGCCTTTTCCCGAAAGACATTGATCTTGTGGAGGGCCATATTTATGTCCGCAGCGGCAAGGGCGGCAAGACCCGAAGAGTAGGTATTGACGCAGGTGCAGTTGCAATAATCCAACGTTGGCTCGCTTTTCGCACCAAACTCGGGCTGAATGGCTCGAAGCCACTCTTTTGCACCCTTGACGGAAACAAGCTTACGACGGATTATGTCCGGGCATTAATGATCCGGCTTGGAAAAAAGGCAGAAATCGAAAAACGAGTTCATTATCACGGCCTCCGACATACATTTAGTTGGGAACTTTCTCAAGAAAACACCCCCCTAAAATTAATTCAAGGGCTGCTTGGCCATTCGAGACTCGAAACGACGGCGGTTTATTTGGCCCATCTCGCCCCCCACGATTTGATCCGGGTCGCCCACGAGCGTCCCGATTGGGGAGGGGGAAGTCTCTAGTTTGAACATTTCTGAACACACAAAACCCACCTATTTCCTCAAAGAAGCAGAATAGCGTGTTGCACTCTTTCTCTTTCTTGACGTAAATCTTCCCGTTCGGATATGTGAAGAACCTCTACGGATTGCAGCCGCTCCCCTTACCTTGCTAGGCTTTTGCTGAATAATCGAATGGGAGATCCTACGGATGAACCACGAAGACGACCTCAAACACATTATGGCTTCTTTGACTCATTGGAGCATTTACAAAGCCATCTACCACCTGCTCGGTCGTGATTACGATCAGTGCCAAGAATTTAAGGAGGATATAAGGCAGGACATCGAAGATTACGACAAGCTCCGGAAAAAGGTCGAGGCTGAAGTCCGTAAGATGAAATCTCCCGAAAACTTTATTCAGAAGCTTCTTCCCTCATACCTCCAAGGGAAACAGAAAGTCCAAGAGAAGGGGCTATTTAAGCCCGCCGACACAAAGATTTCAGGCGATGTCGCCGACCATATTTATTGGGCCACCAAAGAACTGGTCCTAATGTCTTATACTGCGCCATCACATCTCATCCTTGCTACCGATGGCGTCTATCACGCTGCGATAAAAGCTTTTTTAAGGACGGAATCAGATTTATTCACTGAAATCGATTTAGCTAACCTCGATGACGTTTTTCGGAATGTCTGTCAGACCCTTATTATGAAAATTAAGGATGATACTCTTGGACGGCCCAAGCTTTATGCCTCATTTGAACAGATCTATCAACTTGCCCAAGAGGATCTTGATATTGGGAAGCTTGCTCGTCTTATGGTCGTTGATGTGCCATATGTGAAGCCGTGGGATTTTGCTTCATGGGCGGCTAGAAATGCTGAAGAGGGAAAGCTGCCCATCGAGCCGGAACAGATTCCCGACGACCTCTGTAAATTAACCCGCCGTAAGGAACCACGCTATACGTTCTGGGCCAAAAGGGACACTTGGACCCTTGAAGAAGGGACCGGCCTTATCCTTGACCGAGAACCTACCAATATCCCAACTCTTAGAGAGCTTGAAAGACCATTGTTCGATTTCTTAAACAGTTCCGACCCAAAAGACCTTCGTCCCATCGCAGGCAACACCTCTCCTCGCTACAGGCCGGAAGACGTGCTGAAGTATTGTTTGGGAAAAGCGATTCTAGTTCCAGATAAGTTGCGTCAAACTCTTGAAAAACGTATCGGGAAGCCGATCTCAAGGCCAGCCGTCAAGGGGAGAAGAGGTCGCCCTGCACAGTATGATCCCTCCATTGATAAAGAAATATATGAAATGTGGCGAAAAAGCGACTACTATCCAAAAGATTTACAAGGCTTCTGGTCAAGCGAAGAGTTTGAGGATTCCGCTTATTCGTCCCACTTTCCAACACTCCCCGACTTACGAAAAGCAATTGATCGTGCGAAAAAGAACCGCATGCAGAAAAAATAGCAAGACTTTTTTTATTCCTTTCTCATCACATTAACTTACAAGTCTTTCCCAACGTTCTCCCCTGTTTTCGGGACAATTCCTTCTTTTTCCCGTGTCTGGGAATAAATCATTTCTTCCCGCTCGAATTATTCCCAAAAAACACCCGTATCCTGAGAACATTCGCCGACATAGTGTTGGCGGAAAACTAAACAAATCGTAACGCCTGATCATCGGGTTGTTAAGAAATTGGGAGATTTATCAATGTCGAAGAGTATTGCATATGGTTGTAAAGAAGATCTGGAAAATGATCTGTCGTCGCATGGCTTTCGGATTCAGCGCATTGATCCGATCAACGATGCAACCCAGTATAGCGTCGAAGGCCAGATAATTGTGGTCTTTTACGAAAGTAAAGGTGTGGCTCTCTTTCTCGGAGAACGTGGCCATGTGGCGTACGCTGCGCTCAGCGGCTTGCCATCAACGGATGCTGATTCCTTGGGTACGGACGCTCCTCAAGTGCTCATTTTTCACGAAAGCCTAAGTGGGAAAGTAAAGGAAGTGGCTATGCTTCTCCGAGCGATTTCACTCAATCCACAATTGCGGAAATCAAGTGAAACAACTAATGACAGAGATCTACTAACCTTTCTGGATTTGAACCGATCCAACCTCCAGTTTGCCCTCTTTGTGGTGAAAGACACCGAATTGAAACCCGGCGGCCATATGATCAATTTGATCCTTCGCCTCAGCTACGCATTAGGCCGGGATCGAGTCGTAATCTTGCGCCAGGAAGGAAAGTTTTCTCATCGTAATATACCGAACTACGTTCATACCATCCCGTTTAAAAACTCGCCGGGGAATGAAGTGGGATCGAAGCTTCTCTACCGGCTCAGACGGTGCGGCGGCCCGATGCTGCAACGGGATCTAGACGCAGTCCTTAACGAGAATTAGGAAATCGCTAAACCGAGGCGAACGTCGGGAGTTCTGGGGCCGCTGCTTTTCCCGAAGTTCGCTCAATAGGAGTTGGAGAGATGCTTTCGAATTTACGGTCAAATTGACTATGGAGGACATTTGCCGAGAGGAAACTTTCGAGAATGCCCTCATAGCGGTTGAAAAGAAAGGTGGATGTCCCGGCGTAGACGGGATGCGCACCTCGGAGCTTAGAGAAGCTCTCAATCATAAAGTTGAATCAGTTTTTGTGCGTCTTCTTGAGCGGAAGTACTTTCCCAAAGTGGTCGTCGAACGGGAGATCCCGAAGGGTGACGGAAAATATCGCAAATTAGCGATTCCTACCGTGACGGATCGCCTCGTCCAGCGCATGTTGTTGATCGAGTTGACGAAGGTGGTTGATCCCACATTCTCTCATGGGAGTTTTGGGTTCCGGCCCGGTCGTAGTCAAATTGATGCGATCCGGCTCGCCCGAATTCATTTCATGGAAGGATTTGGGTTCGTCGTGGATATTGATATCACGGCATTCTTCGACAATATTGATCGCAACACCCTTATGATGCAGATGGGCAGATATCGGATTGATGATCGGATAATGACGGTAATCAATCGATTTGCCTCCGCAGGACGACTGATTAAGGGTGACATCCGAATTCCTCGTGTTGGGATTCCTCAGGGGGGTCCATTATCCCCATTCCTAGCCAATGTTTATCTGGACGATCTTGATCGGCTTCTAGAAAGACATGGGTGCCTTTTCGTGAGATATGCGGACGATATCCGCATTGCCGTAAGGACACAAGAGGAAGGGGAGGAAATGATGAATTTAGTCGCTTCGTTTCTAAAGAATGAGCTGGGCCTCGACATTAACATCTCGAAGTCTTTAGTGACGAAAGCGGAGAAATCGCCCTTCCTCGGATACACAATTGACCCAAGGGGTAATCTTCGAATTGCTCCTAAGTCATTAGAAAAGATCCGATTGAAGATAAAGGAACTCCTCCACAAACAACCACTCTCTGAAGAATGCGTAAAGAAAATAAATGAGTCCATTCAAGGATGGATGAATTATTTTCGATACGCCATATTCCTAGAAGTGGAGGAAATGGATGAAGCTTTAGAGAGGGAAATTGAGATGTGTCCCCACGTTGAAATTTCCAAGCAGGGAATACGGACTTTCCAAGAATGCGCAGCGATTCAAGGCACTGTCTGCGTTGAATCATAAAACGACATGTTGACCGTTTCGAGAGTCGGGGCTTCGGGGCGTCTTGCGTTGTCGTTCTCTTCAAGCGGGGCCAACCCCGTAACTTCAGAATTTCTGCGGGGTTGGCACCTCTTTTCCGAATCGTAACAAGCCACAGTGTGGCACAGGAGAATAATATGCGTTCATTAACATGTACTGATTTGGACAGACTTTCCGAAGTTCTTTTCGAACTTGCGGGGGTCGAAATAGAGTGGGAATCAATTCCAAATGCGACGACGGGGATTCGATGCAAGATGCCCGGAGGCGAAATTATCAATTATTTTCCCACCACGTTCGTGGTCACGGTTCAGGGGAAAGGCGATCCTCTGAATCTGCGTGCACGAATTGAAGATGCACTCTACGATGCCTGCAAACTTGAGCCACCCGTTCCTGCGATCCTGCCTCCGCCGACTCTCCGTGGTGTTCCGAATGCGGTTGTGATAGCTTTCGGTTCACTGAGCGAAGATGCGGAACGTCTGGCCGGGGAGTTTCGAAGTTATGGTTTACGGCCCATACTGTGGGACGTACATGAGAAGGGTCGAAACAGCCATGCGGATATGGCACACTTCCTTCGTCCCGAGACGCAGTTTGGCGTGCTGCTGATCGCGGAAAATGAATGGAAAGATAAGGCGGTCCAATGCCATTTGGGCCTTTTGCAGGGGATGGTGAGTCCATCAAGTATGGCAATGCTGTTGCGAAAAACCCGAAAGACTCGCCTACGAGATATTCCGCATTCAGTCACTGCGATCTCCTTTGAAGATCGTGTGGAAGAAATCATGAACGACGTTCTTGGACTCGTTTATACAAATGCGGATCGAAGTGTCCAAAAACTCATGTTCAGGGCTAACAAGGGTCGCCAAAACTGGAATATTCCCCGAGCAGCATAAGAAGAGGAATGAACTTTATGATGAAGAACGAAGGAAAGTCTATCGATTCCGGCCTGATTAACGAAAGGCAGGCGGCGAAGTATCTGGGAATGTCAAGATCGTATCTGGCCATTGCCAGAATGACTGGTGCTGGTCGTAGGCGTAAATCGGGGCCACCATTTTACAAGATTAGTCGGGCTGTCCGATACTCGATCCGTGATCTGGACGCTTGGTTGGCAAAGCATAGAGTCGCCCCATCCGAGTAACTTTATGCTCCTATTGGTCTGGTCGTTTTTCCTTTTGGATCTGTTTCCAGAAGGTGTGTGGTTGGAATATACGTAGAAAGGAGAAAGTAATTATGGGTACACCAAAAGTGATGAAGATGGTGGATCGATACACGGCTCGCATGAAGTGCCGGGTGTGCGGTCACGAACACTTTGGGCAGATCAAACCCGGTGGAGGTTTGCGCCGTGGAGGTTGGCAATGTATGAACGGGTGTAAATTGCCAACGAAGCCTTCTCGGGCGGAAGCTCCCTCTGTTCCAACGAAGGGATAACTCCAGCGTGAAGGTTAGCTTGATGAGATAAGGTAAGTTCACAATGCGTTTGCCTGCCGCTGCGGCGGTAGCCCACGCAACGTCGGGTTATTCCATAGTTTGGAATTGCTAAATCTCGGTGATAAACCCAACGGAGTCGTTCATAAATGAACTTTCCCCCCGCCTAACCGAGTCATGGTACTGAAGTAGAAGAGGGAAGAGAGACTGCGCTCACATTTTCTTCCGGCAAACGCTGCGAATGTACAGGTATTCGGATCTTAAGAAGAAACGGAGAAAGATTACCGTGATTGTGAATTTGTTGTTGGTGAAAATGTACAGGTCTGGGACTCGCAAGAAGACCCCGCTGGAGCATTCGTGAAGACTATAGGGTCAGATAAGCATCGCCGTGAAGAGAAAAACGGCTCGTTCTGGAACTACGAAGAGGTCATGAGCCGCCCGAATGGGGATTCAAAAGGACTCTTCGAGATGCAAGACGAAGCGAGACGTATCATCGTTCATAATCTTCTCTACGAGTCACTTTGCACTCTCGCCGATACGTCGGAATCCTCGGCTGAAAAAGATGTCTGCGCGTTTCTCATCAAAGAAATTGCGAACAGAGCCAACTTCAGGGAGTGGTGGTCGCCAGCAGAAGGACAGCAGGGATCACGAGATATTGGAAATATATGCAAAATTCCTGCATAATCTACACGGAGTCCGTGTAAGAGGAGACATGGCTGTGCCAAGAATTTACATTGGTGGGCGGTTGCGAAAGCTGCGTGAACAGTGCGGTATGACCCAGACGGCTTTTGCGGATGCCCTTGGCGTCCACTGGCGGAATGTACAGGATTGGGAGAAGGAACGTACGGCAGTTGATATTTTCAAAGCCGAAGCCTTGTTGAAAGCTGCTGAAAGAGTAGCGCGGCCTGTTGTTCACACAAGAGGAAGAAAGAAATGAAACTTGCCTGTGCTTATGCTAGATCCTCAACCGAGGATCAGGTGGGAAGTCTGCCTGCACAGTGGGATCAACTTGAAGTTTTCGCTAAGCACGAAGGATACGAAATCGTTGAACGATTCAATGATGATGGAGTCTCCGGTACTACACTGCATCGCCCCGGGTTAAACAGGCTCTTGGCAGCGGCAGCCAATGAAGCGAAATGGGAATACGTTCTGGTATGGGATCGATCACGGCTGGGTAGACCAGAGGACCCCAGAGAGGCAATTGCCATGACCTACCAAATCGAACGTTATGGCAAGAAGATCGTAGCACTGCATGGTTCTCAACAGTCAGAAGATCCCACAACCAACACTATTCTTGAGGTTCTCGAATTCGGACAAGCTGGGAAAGAAAGCATTCGGAAGTCCCATGATGTTTTGCGGGGCCAGCGAGCGAGTGCGATGCGGGGATCGATACCCAATGGACAATTCCCATATGGTTTTGATGCCCTTTATACCTTGAACGGGAAACCAGTGAGGCGGGTCCGATATTTTTCAGATAGAAGAAAAGAGATTCTTTCTCCCGATGGAACAGAAGTGTTTGAGACTGTTTCATCTAGAGAGAGGGTGGGTAAGTCAGGGTCCGAGCAGTTGATTCTAACTCCCGGCGACCCTGAAAAGGTGAAAATTGTTCAACGTGTCTTTCGAGAATACAACCATGGAGTCTCTCCACGCAACATAGCGGCGGACCTCAACAAACAGGGTGTGCCCTCGCCACGAGGTACGACATGGGGCCGTAACACAATTATTCGCATGTTGGAAAATCCGGCATATAAAGGAACGCTGGCTTGGAACAGACAAACCTGGGCCAAATTTCACACTGTCAAAGGCGACGGTCAGATCGTGCGTATTTCGAATCCCACAAAACGGTTGAAACGTCTCCCACAGGACAATTGGGAGATTTTCAAAGGTCGGTGGCAGGGACTCGTGTCCGAAGAAGAGTGGGAGAAAGCAAATGCACGCCTTAAGAGGCCAGATAAACCAACTGGCCTCAGGGGTAAAGGGGCCAATTCTGCATTTCTTGCCTCTGGCCTTCTGAGGTGCACTTGTGGCTTTCATTATTCGGGTTCCAGTTCCCCTGACAAACGAAGGCCGGAACATTCTGATCGGTATTATCGCTGTAACGGGTCGCAGGAACGAGGGAGGTCGGTCTGCGATTCCAAGAGGATTCGTCGGGAGATCGTGGATAGCTATATTGAACGGAGAATTCGTGAACGTTATCTTGAACCTGTAGAGAATGCCCGGTTCTTGGATGAACTCGGGCGGGAACTGGACAGAGCCTTTACTTCGTTGGATAATACATCTGCCTTGAAAGGTCAACAAAAGCGTCTCTCAGAAGTTAACGAACAGATCCATCGGGTGGTAGATGCCGTTGCTTCGGGAGTACTTAGTCTCGACGAAACAAGCCAGAAACTATCTTCTCTGAGAAAGGAAAAGGTCCAACTAGAGGCAAATATGGCAGACTGTAAGAATTTCATGAATTCCGTGGACCTTTCCCAATTGCGCACGAAAATTTTGCAGGTCTGTCGTGAGCGTATTGAGCATGAATCCTCTCTTTGGCCTCATGCCACTCCCGGGCAAAAAAAACTGATTGTTCGTGCTCACGTGGCCAGCATGATGGTGGATTATTCAAAATCAACAATCAGAACCGAGTTTTTCCCAATGATGACCCATAATAATGTTGGCATTGGGGCTACAATATCCTGATGGTGGGCCCGCCCGGCACGGGGAAAACGATGCTGGCCATGCGTCTGCCGGGGATTCTGCCGGACATGACGTTCGAGGAGGCGCTGGAAACCACGCGCATTTACAGCGTAGCCCCGATAATCCGGAGCCGGGACTCATTGATTGTGAAGCGGCCCTTCCGCAGTCCACATCACACCTCAACAACAGTATCCATCGCAGGCGGTGGACAGGGACAGTCGGCGAATCCGGGCGAGGTCAGCCTCGCGCACAACGGCGTGCTTTTTCTCGATGAACTGCCGGAATTCAACCGGGCCGCGCTCGAAGTATTGCGCCAGCCGCTCGAAGAGGGCCTGGTGCACATCCGCCGCGCGAACTACTCCGTCACCTATCCCAGCCGCTTCATGCTGGTCGTGGCGATGAATCCGTGTCCGTGTGGATGCCGGACGGATCCCCGCCGGAATTGCCGGTGCAGCAGCGGCGATATCCAGCGCTACATGGCGAAGATTTCGGGACCGCTCCTGGACCGCATCGATATCCATGTGGACGTGCCATCACTATCCTTTGAGCAATTGACCGATCACCGGCCCAGCGGCCCCACGAGCCTGGAAGTACGCACACAAGTGCAATCTGCGCGGGACCGCCAGCGTGCGCGCTATGGCAGCCGCACCGCGTGCAATGCGCATCTGGACACCAAAGCGCTACGGCAGCATTGCACGATGACCAACGGCGCAAAACAAATCCTGGAAAACGCGTTGGAACGTCTGGGATTAAGCGCCCGCGCCTACGATAAAGTCCTCCGCGTCGCCCGCACCCTCGCCGACCTCGACCAGCAAGACACCCTCACCGAAACCCACCTCGGCGAAGCCGTCCAATATCGATCTCTGGATCAGACGTTGTTTTGAGTGTGAAGTATTGAAAGGATATGAGTTATGGCCACTGACAACGAGAAAAATCGTCTCTACACAATTACTCGCGACTCTTGGTGTCGGCTCACAAGCACAAGAGGCTATACACTAGTAAATCACACAGGATCTTCTGGAATTGGAAACATCCACTCGAGATATTGAAGACGATATTGCGTGTGCTGATTCTGAAAACAGCGAACTGATTGTATGAAAAATGGCCAGAATTGCACCAGTGATAGATAATCTACGAAATCATCGACCAGAGTGATCAAAGCCTGCTCAAGATTAGGGTCATCGGGTAGTGCATTAGGCGATGGCCGCTGAACGATCTTAATATCTTCAGGTAGTCCATGAACTGCATTCGCCAGGCCATTGGGCATCCCAGCAGGGAAGAAATCTTTGAATTCTTTGTATCGTGCGTGGCGCAAACCATGAACATATAGGCCAAGGAAAGTATTTTCATAAATGCTATCACTCCATAGTTCCACTGCGCGCTTCAGTCGCTCACATCCTTTCTGCCACAGTCTCTGTTTGAATTCATCCATCTTTTTGTCTTTATCATCAAGGTAAGTTTCCCAACCGCCTGGAATTATTTCCATGAACTTATCACCGTAGATATGGGGAACCGACAGAACCAAGGCATTGTACGCGATATCTTTCAACCCGCTTGTGCGCTCTTTTGTCTGTTCTTTTCCACGCAACCAGGAGTCTGCCACACACCCCAGCAAAAGCCGCAGCATGTAAGTTTGGAGGTGCCACTTGACATCCTTATAGGTGAAGAACGGTGAACCCTCTTTGCATACGTGGCGTAGCTGAGAGAAGCGTGCCTCCTCTACACGTGCCACATAGTGGTGGTGTGTTCTCGTCCATCGACCAAAATGACCTAGTTCGTCGTGAAGAGCATATTTAAGGTGGTCATCAATCCACATAACGTTCAAATGCATATTCGAGTAGGGTGGAAGATCGAGAATCGCGCCGTCACTCAAGCACAATCCTGCGCCACTTACCACCTGCCGAAACGGATTAGCACCCAGTTTGACAATCTCTTCCAGAAATGCTTTTGCAACAGATGCTTTAATGACGCCTTCTGTTGTCTCCTCAGTCTGAGGGTTCCTCTGCTTAGGAAGCTGAGTAAGTTGTAGGACTCGTGTGGCAAAACCGTTCAGCAAACGGGGGTCGTTATCATTGCACATATTGAGTTCTCGTGGTGCCTCATAGCCGCCCGAGTATACAAAATAGCGTATCAAAGGGTGTTCCAAAGTATTTTGATACCGCTCGCACAGCTTTAAAATGTTCCCCGCCGTAGTCTCTGCGGTGGCATTCTGCTCTGTCTCCTGCCTGTCCGGCAATCGTTGTCCAAAGAAGATCACGTCGTCATCAAATCGGAAGAGCGGAATACCACGGCCGATATTCGCGATCCGTATGGCAGCTTCAACAACCTTTGGAGCATCATACTTTAGAGTTTGTGCACCACCAACAAACAGCCGATAAAATGAATCACCTCTACCGCGAGCAGCGGTATCCAACAGGTCTAGCAAATACAACAGATTTCCGGCTGTGACGATTCGTTCACTCTTGGAGTCCGTGCTATTGTGTAGTTTAATTTCCTGCTCTAAGCTCTTTTCAATCTCTGTTTGCGCGGCGATGAGGTCAGCTTCAAGCGTAGCCGTGCGAAGGGGACTGAGGCCACCGAGCAGATTTGTCCATCCAGGATCAAGAAATATGAATGCAAACCCTTTCCATAACTGTCCATCCTTATCTCTTCTTGCCCTAAGTACTCGACGTAGGTAACCCAGGTCTCTCGCAAGCCTGGGAACGACATTTGTGCACTTTACCACAAGATGTCGATTAATCCATTGCCAATCTCTTGGCTCCTTCAGTGCATAATGAATACTCACAAAATAGAGACGTTCATTAGGATTGCTCTTCATTACTTAAATGCTCCTTTCATTATCTCATTGCTAAAATTCCCATACAACACAGTTTGGCCTAATAGAAATGTATTACTAACAGCACCTATTTTCAGACAACGTACTTCTAACGGTTTCTCTCACAGTATATACAAATCAAAAAATCTTGCACTGTATAATCTGTGCAAAACACCACTTGTATTTAAGGCACTTCAGGATGTTTTTTAGGATCACACAAGGAGTTCTCTATCCATGCAGGCAGTCTATCACTATTTAATTTGAGTGTCAATAGACTGTGGGGAAAAGAACGTTTTGTAAACGGATGGCAAATCTAAACAGTTCTATAGATTCTTACACAATGTGTTTTGGACAGTTTTCCGGCCCAGTGGTCCCACAAGCCTGGAGGTACGCGCGCAGGTACAATCCGCGCGGGACCGCCAGCGCGCGCGATATGGCAGCCGTACCGCGTGTAATGCACACCTGGACACTAAGGCGTTGCGTCAACATTGCATGATGACCCCCGGCGCAAAACAGGTTCTAGAAAACGCTCTGGAACGCATGGGGCTAAGCGCCCGCGCCTACGATAAAGTCCTCCGCGTCGCCCGCACCCTCGCCGACCTCGACCAGCAAGATACACTCACCGAATCCCACCTCGGCGAAGCCGTCCAATACCGCTCGCTGGATCAGGCGTTGTTTTAACCGCTTCTTTATCTGCTGCTTTCTTTTCACGAAAAAAGAAACCCGACTTCGTTTCGCAGAATGCGGAACCATGGCGTGGCAAAAGAGCACAAAAAAGCGGTAGTATGAGGAGCAGATTGGTGCTATAAAACGGTATAAAGGAACGACGGTGCATGAAAAAGGGAGTTCGTATCATGATCGGCGCGGGAAAAATAGCGGGTATTGTGCTGGCGGTGTTGGTGATGGTGGCGCTGGGGCTCTATTTCGGGTGTACGGGGCCGCATCATCTTGAGCAGTATCCGGCGGCGGCCACGTCGCCGTACAAATTGCCATGGCAGGCCGGGATCAAGCATTTCTGCGTGCAGAGCAACCGGGGCATTGTGAGCCACCGGGGATACGATGAATTTGCCTATGATTTTTCGATGCCGGTGGGAACGGAACTGTGCGCGGCGCGCGCCGGGAAGGTGATCCAGGTGGTGCAGGAACATGATGGGCACGGATATCACTGGCCGAACAATCTCATCCGGATCCGTCATGAGGATGGCACACAGGCGTGTTACGCGCATATCAAGAAGGAGGGCAGCAGGGTGAAGGCGGGGGATGAGGTACAGCAGGGACAGGTGATTGCGTTGAGCGGGCATGTGGGCAACAGCATGCTGCCGCATGTGCATTTTCATGTGACGGATGCAGAGCGTACAAAAACCTTGCCCTTGGCGTTCGTGGATGTGGCGGAAGATGCGGGAGTTCCGCGGATGTTTAAATGGTATACATCGGGGAATACACCGCCCGGGGATGCGGCGTCTGCAAGCGTGCGGTGAGAAAAGGCAGGCGATGCGCGCGTCGCACGCTGGCAGGTATTTGTCAGATTGCCAAATATTCTAGTTGATTTCAGGCGGCGAGAGCGCCTGAAACTCCTTTTCGTCCGTTTCTTTTGTCCTTCTAACCCATTTTAATCAAAACACTTACACATTTTGTTGTCTCATGGTCCGCGAGTTGGTCCGGACATTGCTCAATCGTACAGGCAAACAGTTGAGGATGCGGACTATGGACACAACACACACTACATCAAATTTCCTGACGGCGCGCGCGGGGCTGTTCTTCGTGCTGTTCACGATTGTGTATGCGCCGTTTGTTGCCGCCCTGACGGGCACGGTCACCTCCGAAGCGGGCGCCCCTATCGCGAATACGTATGTGGGCCTGCTCTCCGCCGATTATAAGAATCTTGGATATGCTCTCAGCAATGCGCAGGGAACATTTAGCTTTTCCTCTGCTCCCTCGAATGGTTTCTTGTATGTTCAGCCGAAAGCATCGGTTAACGTACAGGGCTTGGGCGTGTATCCGTATCAACCGCGCATGTATGTGTTGAATGGCGAAGCCACCGCGGATATCCAATTGCCGGCCACGGGATGCCTGGTGCTGTACGGCTACGATGCGGCGGGGCAATTGATGCGCTGGAATGATTACAAGGCAAAGGGTAAAGTGGGCGGACAATTTTTCTACGCGGCCGATATGGAGGATGAGGTGGTGGAGGCCGCATGCTGGCCGGTGTTTGACGCGGAAGCCCGGGAACAAGGCTCGCCGCGTTCGATGGGGCTGCCCGGCCTGGTGGTTCCGGCCAATCAAACAATGTCGGTGAATCTTTTGTTTTGGGAAGTTCCCGGATATGGCAAGTTGTTGCTGAAAGCGGATAATTTCGGTCAAGGCTTTTCGCTGAGCGCCGCTGGCCAGGCGATTGTAGTTGAAGTAAACGTGGAATTAGCGGCCACTGCAGTCAGCGATTTAAACCGCCGCAAAGCCAGTTTGCCGGCCAGCGGCGCCGCCAGCATTACGAATCTAAACTCGTTGCTGGCGGCGGCGGAAGCGCTTGCGGATCCGGTGGAACGCGCGGCCGCGGCAGACGCGGTGCTGTACAGCGCCTTGAAACTGCGCGATGACCTGGAACTCCAGGCGGCACGCACGGCGTTGCAGACGGTGCGCAAGGGATACCTCAAGGTGGTGGTGAAAAAAGGCCGCGTTGCGCAGTCCAACTGCCGGGTAGTGATCAAGCAGCGCGATCATTCCTTCAAGTTCGGGTCGTATCACGGCGGACAATACAACGACACGGCCTATCAAGCCGCGCGCACCGCGGGCTTTGAAATGGCCACCATGCTGTTCGGCTGGCGATGGCTGGAAACGGATCCCGGCGTCCTGCTGAAGCCCAGCCACATTGACTCGTACTATGGCGTCACGGCGGCGCAAAACCTCGGTTTTGCCGTTAAGGCGCATGGCGTTGTCTGGATGAACGACGTGGTGCTTCCTGACCGCGTATACACCCTTTCGTATCCGGATGTTCAAGCGCAGTGCCTGAGTTATCAACAAAACCTGATTGCCGCGCTCGGCGATAAAATCAAGTTGTGGGAAGCGATCAATGAACCGGCTAACATAAACGATGTCAACATGCCGCGCTTCGCCATGAACAATATGACCGCGCTTGCAGCCAGCAACATCAAAGCCGTGCCCGGCCTGAAGTCGTTGGTAAACAGCCCCCATGAATTCGATTTTGGCGCAAAATACACCTATTACGGGTTGGACAACCAGCCGCTGGATCAGTTCACGCAGGGGTACCTGGAATTTTTGAAACAGGCGCAGACCGAGGGCGTTTTGAATGATGTGGATTCCATCGGCCTGCACTTCTATCCGGGGTATAAACTCGATGAACGATGGAACTACGCGGAAGGGCCGGCCATGACCCCGTCGTGGCTGGCGGACACGCTGGACCGCTATACCCAATTCGGCAAGCCCATCCACATCACGGAATTCTCCGTGCCGTCCTACTATGGCGAAGATTGGAACAACGGCTACTGGCGGGAACCATGGACCGAGACCACGCAGGCGGATTACGCGGAGCGGGTGTTCACGATGGCGTTTGCAAATCCCAATGTTCAATCGCTGACCTGGTGGGATATGCTGGACACCAATTGTTCCGTGCTTAACGCCGGGTTGCTGGATGAATGGGGCAATCAGAAAGCGGCGTATACGCGGATTCAACGCCTTCTGAGAACCAGTTGGACCACCTCGAGCGCGCAAGGCACCACCACATCGAGCGGGATCGTAACGCTTCGCGGGTTCGGCGGCACTTATGATGTTACAATCACGCCGCCGTCCGGTTCATCCATCACGAAACAAGTCACCATCACCGAACGCACCACCACCACCCTGAATATCGCACTCTAAGAGGTGCGCACGCGCGGAACCATCCGCGCATCCGGTTACTCAACCCCATCCTCTGATTGGGGTTGTTTCTTTTGACCTGGGTGAAGGCATGAGGCAAGGGGCACGCGAAATAGCCCCTTTTCTCAGAAGAACACAAACACGGGGCAAATTGCCGGCATTTCACGGCAAAGCCCATAAATCCATAGTTTACGCGGCGTAGTTCGAGGGGATGTCCATTGTCCGTGATCTTCCAATCCGGATGCCATGCCTGTGAGAGCACTGCCACGCCTGGTTTAGCCGTGGTGCATTGGAGTGTGATATCGCCGGGGGTATAGCGAGTGATGGGGAGTTCCTGAAACTCCGCGGGGCCGGGCTCGTTTGGCATTCGGCCCCCCAGATGCTGGTGTTTTGACGAAGGAAGGTTCATCTGTGGTTTAATAGCGGGGAAATTACCCAGGAGGGAAGCAGTATATGTCTCTAAAGCGTGTTGCGGTAATCATGGCTGGAGGGTCCGGGGAACGTTTCTGGCCGCTGTCGCGGATGCACCGGCCCAAACAATTGTTGTGCCTGACCAGTGAAACCGATTCTTTACTCCAGGAGGCCGTTAAACGCATCGCTCCTCTGATTCCTCCCGAAGACGTCTATATTCAAACCGGCCTCCATCTGCAATCCGTGATTCAACAGGCGAACATTGGCGTGCCTGCGGAAAATGTGCTGGCGGAACCCTGCAAGCGAAACACCTCCGGCTGCCTCGCCTATGCCACTGCCCATCTCCTTGCCAAATATCATGAACGGGCAGAAGACGTTACCCTCGCCGTATTGACCGCCGATCACGTGATTGACGATCCCGACGCCTTCCGCGCTACTGTTCACTCCGCCCTCGATGCCGCCGAACAACACAACGCCCTCGTGACCATCGGCATCACACCCACGCGCCCCGCGACGGGTTATGGTTACATCCACGCCTCCTCCAGCCAAGGCGATATCCTCACCGTGAAGGCATTCCACGAAAAACCTTCCCTCGAAAAAGCTCAACATTACCTCGACAGCGGCGAATTCTATTGGAACAGCGGCATGTTTTTCTGGAAAGCCTCCACCTTCCTTGCCGAACTTGAACAGAACAATCCGCCCCTGGCCCAAGTCACCCGGAGCATGGCCGAAGCCATGCGCCAACAGGATACTGCGAAGGTAAACACTATCTTCGAAACAATCGAAGATCTGTCTATTGATTACGCCCTCATGGAAAAAACACATTGCGTCCGCATGGCACGGGCGCGTTTCGGCTGGGATGACATTGGCACTTGGGCCGCCCTGGACCGCACCCGCACGCCGGATGACCAGGGAAATGTGACGTTCGGCAGCCCTGTGCTCGTGGAATGTCATAACGCCATCGTCTACAACGCCCCCGGTCCCGGCAAAATGACGGTAGGCGTTGTCGGCCTGGACAACATCATTGTCGTGGCCACGGAAGACGCCGTACTCGTCCTGCCCAAAAACCGCTCCGAAGACGTCCGCGCTGTCCTTCAAGAGTTGCGCCGCCGGAATATTGGAAAAACATGATATTCCCGCTTCCCCCGCAAAATTAGATGAATCATGGTATAATTTTATAGCATGTGGCGCTGTATATTATCATTTTTAAATTCCACATGCGCGGCTTCATGATGACGAAGAGGATTTCTGCATGTTTTCGTATCGCGTTTCCACCCTTGCTCTCTGTGTGCTCATATTTTCTGCAATTACCGCCACTGCAAGCACTTACCGCGTATATAGCGGCGCGCCAAACTCAGGTTTGGAATGGACCACGATCAATGGCGCGTTTGCAGCCGCCGTAGCCGCGGGCGGCGATCACACGATTCAGATCGAATACGCCGGCCCTTTTCTCGATTTGGACGGACAATATTTCTCTGAGCCCATGATGGAACTTATCGACAGCGGAAATATCACTCTTCAGACAACCAGCGGGGCTGGCACCAAACCGACGGTCCGCACCGATGGCGACCATCCTCTCTTCCGGGTGAATTCCACGGTTGGCAAGATCCTTACCGTCAATGGGGCGAATACAGATGGCATTACCTTCTACTCCGCCTATGCCAAACCCCTGCTGGACTGTGGCGACCCCACCCAGCCCGGCGGTCTGGGGAACGGCCTTGTTGCGCTTCAAAATGTGATTATTTCCAAGGCCATGTGGATTGAAGGCCCCCCTGAACAACCAGGCGCGCCAAACGGCGTCTTTCTCAAGATTGATAATCGGGCGGTAGCAATCCATACCTTGACAAACGTCCAATTTTTTGGCGGCAATGCAAAAAATCCAAGTGATCTCCCGAATTTCCAGACGGATCCCGCCCTCAAAACTGGCGCTTATCACGGCGACACCATCCTTCATCTCAATATGACCAATGTCAACTTCACTACCGTCATGGGCCACGGTGTTCGCCTCAATATTCAAAACAACGCCATTATCAACGCGTACAACTGTTATTTTGCCCCCCAAGGGGGAATTAATTCCGAAAACGCCCCCGCTCTGATTGCGGAAAGCTCCGCCATGATTGATGGAGGCTCGCGAATTACCTTTGATCATTGCTTTTTCCAATGCGGGAACAATACTCCTGGCCTTTTCGCCAAATTAGGTGAACATTGGCACGTCACGCCGAATGAATACACCTTAATCGAGCCGGTGTTTACCGGCCAATGCGGCAGCGCAAGCAGTGCAGCCTTCCAAATCGACAACAGTGGCGCGACGGTGCACATTATTGGAGAAAATGAATCGAACCGCACTAATTTGGATCCTATCATCGCCACGGGCACGGGCGCCTATGCATTCATCCAAAAAGGCTCTTTTATTCTTGACTATTGCAAGGGATCTGTTAAGCCCTCCATTGGCGCCATACAATCTCTGGGAACACTCTCCGGCAATATCTCCGTCGAAATGAATTCCTGCGTTTGGGAAAATGGCGCAGGCGCCTTCCGATGCAGTGCCAGCGGATATAGCCCTCATTTCAAAGCGGTCAATACCATGTTCCGGGGGGGAGACTGCCTGACATACATTGATGTATCCGGAGGTTCGCGGCCTCCCGCCATACTCGAACTGCAGCATTGCACCCTGGCCAGTCCGGCGGCCACTCCCGTCACCGACTGCCTTGTAAAAGGAAATGCCGGCGATACCTTCTATGCCGCCGCCACACTCTTTGATGCCAATGGCGCCGACGGCCGCGCCAGCGCCTCCAATCTCACCCCCACGCTCAAATCTGGAATGGCTTGGAAAAATCTGGCGTGGGATGCCGACGCCTCTTATGGTGGATTCCCTTCAGACCCCGGCGCCGCCTGTATCATTGCAGATCCCCATCTTGATCCTGCTACGGCAAAACTCACCAACCAGAGCTTCCCCGCCATGGGCGCCGCCACCACTTCCGATCTCCCGGACTCAACCCCCTATGACTTCGAACACGACGCCCGTCCCCTGCCCATCGCAGGCGTGAATATCCCTGATATCGGGGCCGATGAAGCCCAGTTCGGTCCTACCGGCGTCCAGTGGACCACCCCGCCCGATATTCCTGGCATTGTGGGAGACAGCGATTCCCCCGGAACACTTGTGGGTTCTCTCGAAGCCATTGACCCCGATCCTGGTGATACACATACCTTCGAAATCACTAACCAATACGGCAACTGGCCCGGCGACCCCGACAATCACTTTGAACTCAGCGGGAACCAAGTCGTCGTGAAAACCGGTCATGACCCATTTTCGATCGGCGTCTGCACCATTTACATCAAGGCTATCGATAGTTCTGGAAACGTGCTGTCACCTCCTGCTGCAAACACCACCTTAACCGTCACCGTGATCGACAGCACTCCTCCTTATGTGACCCGTGTCCAGGTGGCCAGCGCCTATTCCGTCGAGGTCGAGTTCAGCGAAGCCATGGGGGCGGGGGCCGCGCTGAAGGAGAACTATACGCTGTCCGGTTCCGGACAAGGCACACTTGCGGCAACCCCGGCTAGCGTTACAGCGATCTCAGATACGATCTTTCTGCTAAATTGGGCCGTGGGCAGCGGAGAAATGGTCAAAGGAGGCGACATCACCATCACCGTCGACGCTTCCGTAACCGATGTGACAAATAATCCCCTTGGCTCGCCCAACAGCGGCACTGATGCAGGCAATGGCGTCGGCATCTTGCCCATACTTGCCTCCATCGATGTAATGACCCTGAACACCATCAAAGCCGTATTTAGCGAACCCATGCGCTCCCCAGAAACCCTCATTGCCGCAAACTACGCCCTTTCCGGGGCCGGGATGGGCACGTTGGCCCCTTCCCCCACCGCAGTTTCCTTTATCAGCGGCTCTTCCTACCTGTTGGAATGGGCCACTGGTGAAACCACACAGGCCCCCGGCGATATTGTCACCATTACCGTGACAGGGGTATATGATCTAGCGGGGAATCCCATCGATACCGCCGGCGGAAACAACATCAAATCAGATACCGTTCTTACATCCCCGCCCAATTTGATCAATATGGAGGCAATCACTGACCATTCCATCAATCTCACCTTTTCCGAACTGATGAGCAATGAGCCGGGAGAATCCAACCGCATCACCAATCCCGCCAATTACTCCCTCGCCAATATCGGCATGAGCGGAGGCATGGGCACCATCAGCAGTCCCACCCCGGATACGGTCGTCCAGGTGGGCGCCACCCCAGTCTATACCCTTGTGTGGAATCTCGGCGAAATGCTCCAGGGGGGGCTGATTAAGGTCACCGTGGACGCCGCGGTCGAGGATCTCGATGGCAATGCCATTGCCAACCGCGTCGCTTATGGTGAAGGAAAAGGCACCCCGCCCCGTGTTTCCCAGGTCATCATTTCAGACAGAAACCATATCAAGGTTATATATTCCGAAGCCATGTCACCGGGCGTGTTGTCTCGATATAAATATGAATTGAGCGGTCCTGGTCAAGGCACCTTATCTCAAACGCCCAGCGCCGTCGCGAGTTTGGGAGACAACACCTACCGCCTCACCTGGAATACAGGTCAACTGGCACTCGGGCAGGATATCACCATAGTCGTGTTAAATTCGGATGTAAAAGACCTTGCTGGAAATCCCATCGGCGACGTGTACAACCGCGGCGTCGTACACAACCGCATCGCTGTCACCCAGGATCCCGAAGACGCTATGATGTATGTGAGCGAATCCCATTCCATGACCCTGCAAATTTCTGGGGGACTGCCAGGACAGGTCGTGTACCAATGGGTTAAAATTGGGGCAAAAGATCAAATCGTGGGCACAGGACCAACCCTTGAGTTCATTTCCTTGAAACTTTCCGACAGCGGCGGCTATCGCTGCGACGTCTCCGATGGCCGGGAAGAAATCGTCGGTTCTGCCGTAGCCTCTCTCTCTGTTGCCAATCCGATGCATATAGACCGGCAACCTGTCGGCGGAGAAGTATTCAAGGGCGGCTCCTTTACCCTGTCCGTCCATGTGGCGGAAGGCTTGCCTCCCTACCATTACCACTGGAAGTGCAAGGGTGAAAATGTCGGATATAACAGCTACTCTTACTATATTTCTGATATGGCCGAGGAGGATGCCGGCGATTATTACGTCGAGGTCAGCGATCAACGCACCACCATCCCCTCCGATCATGTGGAAGTGACCATGCTTATTCAGGAGATCCCCGTGGCAGGCGTTTGCGCCCTGGCGGCGCTGATCGCCGCCATCGGCAGTCTCGGCATGTTCCGCTTGTACAGAGGAACTCAGGTTCAATCCATCAAAACCCGGAAATAAGCAAAACGAGCCCTGCGGCTCCGCTTAGGTCAGACTGACGCTGGTCAGATTGACGCTTTACCCAGGGTTTGATACTATTTCAACTTGGTCTTCTGAAAATAATGTAATGACTCGTGCGGTCTGGAGGAAGCAGTGTATGCCATTGGCTAAATGTATTCGATGCGGAAAAATGTACAACAAAGTACAATCGCCTGTTTGTTCCGGTTGCCAATCCGATGAAGATGCCGATCAGATAAAGGTCCGCGAAGTGATTGACCGCCGCCCCAACCTCAATGCGGAAGAAGTGGCGGAAGAAGCCGGCGTAGAACTTTCTGTCGTGCAGCGCATGCTGAAAGATGGTGTGATCGTCAGTACTACATTGATTTCCAATATCCCCTGCGGGCGGTGCGGCGCCCCCGCCATCAGCGCCAGCAAGAAACTGTGCCAGGCGTGCCTTGAAAAATTGAACATAGAAGTCGCCAAAGCTCAGGCTGATATTAAGCTCGGCGTAAAGAAGCGCGTGGAAGTCGGGGAATACGACATGAATGTGCGCAAGACCCTGGAACAGAAACGGAGTGATTCAAAATAAGAAGCGGATCGCATGACGAAACGGGAAAGGATAGGCGTAATTGGCATTGTTGTAGCCTTCATTGTGAGTATCGTGATACTTATATTAACCTCGCGGACGCCTTGGGGGCCGCCGAAAGCACCGGAAGACAGCGTGTTTGTGCATCAACATCTCAAAAATGTTCAGAAAGGCGAATAACGGCCGTATGTCCGAATGCCCCAGCCATGCTTCTGCCCCGCCGGAAAGTCCCGTGCATCAAGAAAAAGATTCCATTTCCAAAAGAAGCCTTCTCCTGGGGCCATGCCGGTCCCTGCGAAGTTTTGCCGGGAACCTAATAAAGGTCCACGGGGATTTACCTCCCAAGAACCTTTGGAAACAAATAATCAGCCCTCAACCGCACTATAACAATCCAATGTCTCATTTTTTCAATCCGCAATCAATACGGCGCCTTTTCCCCAGGGACTTCCTTTTCGCTTGTCTCCTGAGCATTGCCTTGCTTTGGCCGTCCGCATCGTTTTCCGCCGCAGTCTCTTTTACGGCCACGGTGGACGGCGAGCAAAAATCCGCCAACCTGAACGCACGGGAGGTCCAGGGGGTATCCTATCTTTCCCTGCCCGCTCTCACGCGCCAGTTGGGAGGAATCTACCGGGTGACCCCAGTCCGCATTGCGGTTGATATCGCTGGTGCGAATGCGGCAGTGGGCCTGAATGACACCCGCGTAGAGGGTCAAAAGGGCTCATTTTCCCTCCAATACCCAGTTATCCTGCAAGAAAATGATGTTCTCATCGCCGTTTCCGATATCCCCTCTTTTTTCTCGCAAGGCCTTCAAGTGACGCTGCAAGGTTCAGGGGCCATAGCCGTTGCCTCCGAACCGCCGCCGCCAACCCCTGACTTGGCCCCTGGGTCGTCCTCCCCCGCGGATACGCGCATCGAAGTCCGTGATCTGACGGTGACGGAACCCGCCGATGAACAATTACTCAACCAGATGCCCACCCTCGAATCTGAAAACAGGCCTTTCCTGGATGAAGGAGAATCCATTCCTGACCGGCCCGCTACACAGGGCCCCCTCCGCGTTATCATTCTCGATCCCGGTCATGGCGGCAATGACTCCGGTTTAAGCGGCGCGGGCGGTCTTATGGAAAAAAATCTCTCGCTTGCGCTCGCCCTCCGTGTCCGGGACCGGCTCAAGCAACTCTCCGGACAAACTGTGGTTCTAACGCGCGAAGAAGACCGGGATATGTCCTGTAAAGAGCGCAGCATCCTCGCCAATCAACAAAAGGGCGACCTGCTGGTGAGCCTTCATGCGGGAGTAAGTTATTCGCCTGCCGCCCGCGGCATTGAAGCATTTTGTGCCGCCCCTCGCACGGACGATTCACACGTTCGGAAGTCTTATCTGGCCCCCAGTCATCGCTGCGCCGAAAACATTCTTTCAGAAATCAGCGCACAGACCGGCGCGCCTTCCCGCGGCGTAAGGGAAATGCCGCTGCGAATTCTCCGCGAAACCGCCATGCCCGGCGTTCTCCTGGAGATCGGATGTCTTACCAACAGTGAAGATGCCGCCGCATTGTCCTCCGAAGAGTATCAAGCAAAACTAGCCGAAGGGATCGCCCAGGGAATCGTAAAGGCTGGAGAGGGAGGAAAGGCGCCATGAATCACCCGTGGCAACAAAACGTTATGCGCAAACTGGGCCTTGCCGTCTGGAGCATGGTCACGCTTGTGCTCCTGTTTTGTGTAATCCTTCTCATCAATGAAATGTTCAAGGCCGGTCAGGATCCTCTTGCCAGCCTCCGCCCCCATCCCAAAGAGGAGCCAAGGCCCGCCTCGGCCGGAAAACCGCTGGAAGCCCCGGGTCAGCGCGAGATCAAGCTGTTCTTTGCCAATGCCGATGGACGCCTGCTGACCCCGGAAGCCCGTTCCATCGAATGCGGAGCCTCTACTGTTGAAAACTGCCGGCATGCACTCGAAGCTCTTATAGCAGGCCCACAAACGCCCTTGACCCCCGTGCTCCCCGCCAATGTCCAGATTCGCGGCCTCTACTTGCTCGAAAACGGAGAAGCCGTGTTGGATTTCTCCCGTGAAATGATCTCCGAACACGCACAGTTTTCCAGCGCCTCCATGGAAGCTCTCATGGCTCAAGCCGTTGCGCACACCCTGGCTCAACCTGCCCTGCTCGGAGATGCTTCCGCGCCTATTCAACGCATTCGCTTTCTCTTTGAAGGTTCGCCCCCCTATGAAACTTTTCCCGCCCACGTGGACCTGAATGATCCCATCATGCCGGGCCCCAATTGGCTCGATATTCAGCCTCAGGAAGCGCCCGGCAATGGTTGATACGCAGGAAGCCATCGGTGTGTTCGACTCCGGCGTTGGAGGGCTTACCGTACTCCGCCAGATCGCGCAAAGGCTCCCCAACGAATCTCTTCTCTACCTCGGAGACACTGCACGTGTCCCGTATGGCACAAAATCCCCCCAGACCGTCATCCGATATGCACGCGCCTGTGCAAATATCCTTCTCCAACGAGGGATTAAGCTTCTTGTCGTTGCCTGCAACACCGCTTCCGCCTTCGCCACCAACGCCCTGCGCGATGAACTCTCCATCCCCGTTATCGACGTCATCGAGCCAGGCGCACGCGCCGCTACTCAAAAAACCGCCAATCAGCGCATCGGTGTCATCGGAACTGCCGGGACCGTTGCCAGCAGAGCTTATCCAAACGCCATCGCACGCCTCCTCCCAGACGCTTCTGTCGTATGCAAACCTTGCCCCCTCTTTGTGCCCCTCGCCGAGGAAGGCTGGACCGACGGCGAGGTGCCCTTCGCCGTGGCGAAAACCTATCTCCAAGAATTGCTTGATACACACATTGACACCCTCGTCCTCGGATGCACTCACTATCCCCTCTTGAAAAATGTCATTGCGCAATCCGCCGGATCCAGCGTTGTCCTTGTGGACAGCGCCGAGGAAACGGCTGGCGCCGTGGAGACCACTCTCCGTGATCTGAAACTCAACGCACCGCACAATACCGCCCCATACCGCCACTTCCTGGTCAGTGACGCCCCAGAAGGTTTCACCCGCATTGCACAACGCTTCTTTGGCGGAGACATCGATCAGGTGGAATGGGTTGATTTCTAAGATAATTACAGGCATCCCCTGAATAATTGACAGGGTGCAAAGAAGGAAACCGCCGTGCTGTCCAGTGAATCAGAGTTTCTTAAAAGCATTCTCAATGCCATGCCCTCTCCGGTGCTGGTAGTCGAGGAAGATGTGCGTATTGTGGACTTCAATTCCGCCGCCGCCAGGCTCCTGGGAAGCCATCCGGAAATGATGCTGCGAACCCGCGCTGGAGAAGCCCTGCATTGTTTGCACGCAAAAGATGATCCCAAAGGATGCGGGCACGGCCCCACCTGCAAGGCCTGTATCCTGCGGGATTCCGTCAACAACTCTCTTTCCGGCAAACACATCGTCCGCCGGAATGCTAAGGTGAACATCGAGGTCATTGAGGGCAAGCCGGTGCAACTGCATTTCCTGGTTACCGCCGCCCCTTTCGAGTATGAAACGTGCACTCTGGCGTTGCTGGTATTAGAAGACATTACCGAATTGATCGCCCTGCGCGGCTTGCTCCCGATCTGCGCCCATTGCAAGAAGATCCGCAACGACGAGAATTACTGGGTGACCGTGGAGCATTTTTTCAGTGCCCACCTCGATGTGGATTTTTCTCACGGCCTCTGCCCCGACTGCGTAAAGCATCTGTATCCAAACTACAGTCCCGGCAAGGATTCCTCCTCCTCCGCTTGAATACCACCCAATTTCCCGGCATTGTATAGAGGCGCCGGGCTATCGCCCGGAAACAATACAAAAAAGGAGCTTTACTATGCGATGGATCATCTGTCTCTCATTGTTTTTGTGGGTCGCTGTTGTCCCTGCGGTCTTCGCAGGCTATATGGACTGTCCCGAAAATCCCAGTGGCACTCATATCCGGCCGGAAAACCGGTTTTTTGACGTCATTCCCCGCCTTGTCCCCGCCAATACCGACGCCACCATTGAAATCATTCCCCTTTTCGATCACCGCCGTTTCAAAGATTCCTGCACCTACGAATTGAAATACTATCCCAGAGAGCAGATTGCCCAGAAAAGTGGCTGGGTCCCGAATCAGACAATCCCTGTTACCCCCGAAAACGGGCGCTATACCTTCAACATGTTCTTTGAAGGAGAACAGGAACACATCCTCTACATCGAAGAGGTTTGCGGAGACAAGCGCCGGGCCTTTGGCGAACTCCATGTTTATTCCCTCGAACCCGATCTCTATGCACTCCGTCCTTTTAAAGGCGATATCCACCAACACAGCAGCCGATCCGACGGTGTTGAATCGCCCGCCTATGTTGCCGGCGCATGCCGCCGTGCCGGTCTCGATTTCATGGCGCTCTCCGATCATAAAACCTACGAGGGCTCCATTGAAGCACAAGACTGCTTCAAAGGACTCCCCATCGATCTCCGTATCTACCCCGGAGAAGAAGTCCATCCCACCGACAACCCCGTCCACATTGTCAGTTTCGGCGCCTCCGCCTCCATCTCCAAATTCTACCAGGACGACGCCGCCTACCGTGCCGAAGTCAGCGCCTGCGAACAGAAACTCCCCCAACTCCCCGAAGGTGTAAACCGGTTCCAAGCCGCCTCCTGCCAATGGGCGTTCGACAAAATCCGCGACAATGGCGGTCTCGGCATGTTGTGTCATATTTACTGGCTTGCGGGGCAGCAGTTTTACATCAGCACTCCCCTTATTGATTACCTTTTTGAAACCCAGCCCTTCGACGCCCTCGAACTCATCAGCGGATTCGACTCCACTTCTTTGTACCGTTGTGACACCAACAATCTCCAAGTCGCCCGATATACCGAGGAACGCGCCAAGGGGAAAAAGATCCCGGTCTGCGGCATCAGTGACACGCACGGTGATGAAAACAGCGAAACCTTCGGGCGCTACTATACTGTTTGCTTCGCGCCTTCCTGTGATCTCTCCGATCTCATCGCCAGTATCAAAGGACTCAATTCCGTTGCTGTTGAAGCCGTTAAAGGCGATCTTCCACGCGCATATGGGCCTTTCCGCCTTGTCAAATACACTCTCTTTCTGCTCCGTGAAGTCTTCCCCCAACACGACGAACGATGCTTTGAAGAAGGCCGCCTCATGATCCAATATGCCTCTGGCGACACCGCCGCCCTCGAAAGCCTCCGCCTCCTGCAGGGCCAAATACAACGCCTCTATGGCAAATACTGGAAATAGAAAACCGATAATCAGTCATAGGTCACTTCGCAAAGAGTGACCACACAGCTTCTATTGCACGGCGAAGGGTTTTTTTGCATGAGCGGCAACCCCGAATTCATTTTCCCTGTTTTTCTGCATTTTTCTGCGCGCGAATCTGCGAAATCTGTTACAATGTGGTCAGCAGCGTGTCTGGGCATGCGTTGGCCAGCCATGATGTCACGGGCCAAAGAGAATGGGCTTTGGAGGATGGAATGATGAATACCCCTCGTTTTCCACGTGCGTGCGTTCTTCTTATTACCATGATCTGGACTGGCGCCGTTTGGGCGCAGTTAAGCTCGGAGGATATCACCGTGCTCCAGAAGCGTGCGGAGGAAGAGCACTGGACCTTTACCGTCGGCGAGAACGGCGCGACACAATATCCGCTCAGCAGCTTATGTGGATATGTGCGCGGCGAAGGCTGGCCCCCGCAAGCGTCAAAGATCACTCTCAAACCGGCAAAGGATCTCCCCGAACGCTTCGATTGGCGCGAACTGGGCGGTTGCACCACCGTGAAGTCGCAGGGTTTCTGCGGCAGTTGCTGGGCCTTCGCCACGGTGGCCGCAATTGAATGTGCCATCCTCATCGTGGACGGGCTTGAAGTGGACCTTTCCGAACAATGGGCGGTAAGCTGCAATCAGAATGGCTGGGATTGCGGGGGCGGTTTCGAATGCTTCCACTATTTCCTGCCCGTGGATGATCCCGGCGTGCGCGTGGATCCATGCGGTCACAGCGGCGCCGTACTCGAAGCCGATTTCCCTTACGCCGCCATGGACCTCCCTTGCGCCTGCCCCTACCCGCATCCCTACACCATTTCCTCGTGGGCCTATGTCGGCTCCGCGTACAGTATTCCTCCAATCGCGGATATCAAACAGGCCATCATGGAGTACGGCCCGGTGACCGTTGGCGTCTATTCCACCACCACCTTCCATGCATACACCGGTGGCATCTTCGGCGGCGCCGCATGCGAAACGGGATATATAAATCACCTCGTGGCGCTCGTTGGGTGGGATGACACGCTCGGTGCGGAAGGATGCTGGATCATGCGCAACTCGTGGGGGCCCGATTGGGGGTCCGACGGCTACATGTATATCGAGTACGGATGCAACCGCATCGGCGATGGCGCCTGTTTCCCTGTCTATAACGGCGAAGATCCGCTGCACGTCGTCCCAAGAACCGCCTTCGAAAGCACCGGCCTTGCGGGCGGGCCTTTCACCCCGGCCTCCCAGACCCAAACCTTGACAAACAACAGCCCCGACACGGCCATCACGTGGTCCGCGCAAACCACGGCAAAGTCGAGTTGGCTCGAACTCTCCAGCACCGGCGGCGTCCTCGATCCGGGTGCGCAAACTACCTTCGACATCACCATCAAGGAAACGGCGGCCAACACCTTGGCGCCCGGCGTCTACTCTGAGGCCGTCACTATTCGCAACGAAGGCAACGGTTGGACCTGCACCATCGACATCACGCTGACCGCCGGGTTCCAGTGGTTCCCGTTTGATACGGATCCCGGGTGGACCGCTGAGTCCGGGTGGGCGTTCGGAGTGCCGCAAGGGTTGGGCGGTGAACACGGCATACGGGATCCGGGAACCGCCTATAGCGGCATGAATGTATACGGCTATAATCTCGCGGGCGACTACGAAAACGGCATTGATCCGCCGCGATATCTCACCACCACCGCCCTCGATTGCACCGGGCAAACAGACGTGGCGCTAATCTTCCGCCGATGGCTCGGTGTCGAAACGAACGCCTACGACCACGCCGCCATTGAGGCCAGTAACGACGGTACAACCTGGGAGGTTGTCTGGAGCAATACCAGCGAGATCAAAGACGACCAGTGGCGGCGTGTCGCCTATGACATTTCTGAAATCGCGGATAACCAGCCCACCGTGTTCTTGCGATGGGCCATGGGGACCACGGACGACAATTGGCCTTACTGTGGATGGAACATCGACGACGTCGTGCTGACCAGTTGCGTAGTCGCCGGCGAAGGAGAAGGGGAAGGCGAAGGCGAGGAGGAAGTAGCGCCGCAGTATCCCATTGATTTCTGTCAGGCCCTCGACGATGCCGTGGCCTCCCTGGATACTGTCATGATCCTCCTCCCCCCCGAATACCAGGCAATCATCAATGATTTGGTCTGCGCGGTGGCCGACATCAATGGCGGGCTTGATGGAGAGACCCCCTTGCCCAACGGAATGCTCGACGGCGCATACGAACTCGGTATTATCGCCGCCGTCCTGAACGACGCCGGCTTCACCCGGCCAAACGGACTTAACCACGCCGCAGTGGCCGCAGCATTCGAAAACAACTTCTACCTTGTTGCCGACGCCATTCTCAATTCCGAGTACATCGATTTCATACAGGCCCTGGCCCCCGGCATCATTACGCCCGTTGCCACCGCCTTGGCCGGATATACCACCGAAGGCGACGAGGTTACCCTCGGCGCCATCGAAGCTGCCATCGGTTTGCTCGAACAAATTGATGTTAAACCGCCCAATATCGAAGATTTTCAGGGATTCCCGCAATACTTCGGCCCTGAATCCGACGCCGACAGTGATGGCTACACAAATCGGCAGGAATACAATGCCTACCAAGCCCTCGGCGCAAAAACCTATGTCACCAACGCTCTCGATTCCTACATTTACCCAGACGGTGAAGGCGCTGAAGAAGGCATGATCGAAGGCGCCGAAGAAGGTGAAGGCATTGTAGAGGAGGGACAAGAAGAAGGCCCCGTTGAGGGCTTGACGGAAGGCATGGAAGAAGGTGGAGAGGAAGGTGAAAACGAAGGCGCCGAAGAAGGCGAAGGTATTGTGGAGGAAGGCGAAGAAGAAGGAGTCTCCTCCGAAGGGACTGAAGAGGGGGAAGGCATCGAAGAAGGAGAAGGGGTGGAGGAAGGAGAATCCGAAGGCGTAAGTGAAGGCGCCTGGGAAGAGGGAGAAACCGAAGGCCAGGTTGAAGGCACGACCGAAGGTGCAAGCGAGGGTGTGGCAGAGGGCGAAGGCGTGGAAGAAGGTATGACCTCCGAAGGATCGCCTGAGGAGGGAGAAGCCGGAAACGACATACACAATGCCGACCAAGACGGAGATGGTGTGATTAATCTCTCGGAACTTCTCCGTGTCATTCAATTCTACAATTCCGAAGGATATCACTGTGATGCCGCCGCCAGCGAAGACGGCTACGCTCCCGGTCCGGGCGATCAATCCTGTATCCCCCATGCCAGTGACTACAATCCCCAGGATTGGCGAATCAACCTGTCCGAATTGCTGCGGCTGATCCAGTTCTTCAACTCGGGAGGATATCACCCCTGTATTGAGGGTGAAGATGGTTACTGCCCAGGCCCCGTATAAAAACTCATATCATTTTTGCTGCTAGCGCGATTGTCACTGGGGGTGAATGTAGAATTGGAAATTTTCGGGGTAATCAGCGATGATAGGATTAATTGATTTGAGGAGAAACGCCCCAGGTGAATGAAGCAGCCGCCGCAGAGCCGGATACACCGGAGGCCCCACTGATCTCCGATAAGGCCGTGGGTTATATTGCCATGACGGGTCATGCGTGCCTCGTGGGCATGTTGATTTTGTTTGTTGTTTTGTATTGGGTGTATGGCAGCCCCTATCAGTGGACGTGGCAGTTGGTGCTGGCCCAATTGTCGATGGGGCGGGCGGGCAGTGCGCATATGGGGCTGGATCTGGGCTTCAACCGGTACTACCTCCTCTTCCAAATCTGCATGCATGACTTCATCCTAATGCTCTACATATTCCCCCTATTTGTCCGGGGCTTCCAGCAATTGTCCCAAATACGCCTCATCGGACCTTCTCTCCAGCGGCTCCACGATTACGCGCAACGCAATCAGGACGACATTGGTCCATTTGGCGTCCTGGGGTTGCTCCTCTTTGTTTTCTTCCCCTTTTGGAACTGCGGTCCCCTTGTCGGCGTTTCCCTCGCCTACGTGATCGAAATGCGGCTCGGCATGGCCTTTGCCTCTGTGATCCTGGGCAACATCGTCGCCGTAGCCACATGGGTTTGGGCCTATGACAAGCTCCGTCAATACGACAAAACCCTTGCGCTGGTATTGCTGCTGGTGTTCTTTGTGCTTGCCATGAGCTGGCCGGTCTATGCGCGCTGGCGCCGAAAACGGAAACAAGCCAAGGTTATGGGACTATCCAGCGGGAAGCCTCTTTCCTCTAGTGAAAGTGACTCGCGCCCAAAGTGATCTTTGAGAGCCCCAGATGTTGTTTTACGTCAAGCAGCCTTGGCTGCAAGTTTTGACGTCCAAATCTTCGCAAGTATTCTTGGTCTGTTAATACGACCTTGATTTACCCACCACTTATGCGGATTGAAACCCAATCCAAATAGTTTACGAGAAACGTGGCGATCCCCATGCTTCAATAATAATTTTAGGTGGTTCACATTACTGAAACGGGCTTGATTGAAGTGGCAAATATATCCTAGAACTTGTTGTCTTTTCTTTGCAATGGCTTCAAGAGTGTCAGGGCTGATAGACTTAGCCCCCCGGACATATGCTTCTGCCAATGCCGTCGCTTTTTGTATATCTTCTTTGCGGATTGCTACACCGGCAGGATTTGAAACATCAAGATTGTGAACAGTCTGACGGGTGTTTCGATTCGTGAGGCCGTTCTTGACCTTCTTCTTCTCGTTAACTTTAAGGCTATGTTCAACAATAGCAGCTTCGATTCTTTCACCAGCCACGGTAGCGACCTTTCGTGAATTGGTGCTCGCGACTATATCGTCATAGCATCGGTGAAGTCTCACACCCAGTTTCTCCAACGCACATGCAAGGTTTTCGTCTGCAATGAAAAGAAAAATGTTCAAAATATCCGAACTGATGGGTGATCCTTGGGGTAGGTGTTCTCCTACTGTAGAAAGTTTAGCAAGAACTAATGCTGTTTCGTATCTGAAGCCCATTTTTACAAACTGATTTCGAAGAGATGTTGTCGTGATATTTGGATAACATTGTGAAATATCACGTGTTACGACATAACCACGACCTAAATGTTTTGTAGCGCCTGTAAAACATGAGCGTCCTTTTACTCCCCCATGCGCATTTCGATGACCTGGGAAATGTTCTTGCAAGAAACGGTGTAAACACCGCAAACGGCGTTTTGCCCAGTATCGTGGCGGTTCGATATCCCTTCCGGGAACAATGTTTTTATTAACTGGTTTGAATAGGGCTTGAGAGTTCCTTGCCCATAGCCATAGAATATCCTCAGATACACCCATAGCCTCAGCTAAATCACGAGGAGCGAGCGAGGCAAAATCATTCATGTGGCCACCTGTTTTTCTGTCATCTCACGGAGTTCTTGCTCAATTTTTTCGAGTTGATTTAGGGCCGTTGCAAAACCCCTTAATCGCTCATCAGATGATGTGAGTGTTCCCTCGCCAGGTTGTGCCACAGCGAGTAGTACATCCAGTGGAATGCTCAAACTCGTAGCAAGACGACGGAGTGCACCTAAAGATGCTTCTCGCTGACCACTTTCGATCATACTGAGCATCGCCACGCTTAGCTCAGCTTCCTTAGCCAGATTGCCAAGCCTAATTCCATTTGTCTCACGCAGTATTTTAATTGCTCTGCCTACGTTCATGACAGCGCTCCTAAATTCGATCTGTAAGATCACGTTAGCCCGTAACGTGCTTGCGTCGGGATGTAAGGAAGTTCATCAACTGGGCTTCGAGATGGATGAGATTAACCTCAACCAAATCGCAGTAGTCAATGACCTCTTCCGCCGACACGGTTTGACCACGTCGGCAAAGTCGCTCGACAAGGTCGCACGTTTTAACGGCGTCATCCCTAACTCTTGAGAAGTTCTTGTCTGACACCGAACCAAACGCTTGGCCCAGTGTCTTGCGAATACTCACGACGTGTTCAGACACGTCAGCAAGCATTCGGCATGGCCGGAACTTCTTCGACCATGACTTAGGGAGAAGTGCAGTTTGCATACGCAAACTCCTTATGTTTAAGAGGGTTACTGAACACAACGGGCATCCAGTACTACCTCTTTTACCCAACCTTGCAGGCGTTTAACGAAAGCAGCGCTTCCGTCAAGAGTTGTGCAAGCCAAGAAAAAACTCCTGGTCTTACGACCGCTCGAATGCAACACGCGCACCGAGGTGTCTGTCCCGCACGAGGCGAGCCACCCTCCTACTCGAAAGGAGAACCTAACGGGCCGGGGGGAAGGAAAAGCAAGGTCGCCATCATGGTCGATAGATTTAAATGTCAAAGAGCCATACGATGATTTTACTATAGCAAATATATTACACGATTGTCAAGCCTTATAGTAAACATTTTCACAAAGTTTTGCAACACATTTTCTCACAAGCATTTAATCCCAATCGCCTTTTTCCCAAATAGGTCCAGAAGGGAAATGTTATCCCCAAAGCACATTTTTGGACAAGCCTGTAGTATACTGGAAAAGGATGCAAGCAAGGCGGACTAGACATTTCGCACGACAGTACTTCATTTTTGCCTAAGACAGGGGTCCGGTATAGCAGTGCCAGACGCTGGGAATAGCATGGGGACAAAGTGCAACACAGCAACACAAAACATATCCGTGCTTCGATCTTGTGCGATTGGACTAATTTATGAATATGTAAGCTTCAAACACATCATTCTGTATCCTGAGACGCTTTTGGACGCAGAGTAATAAGGTTTATGACTATTGTCTCTTTTTGTAATTTTTTGTAATTGTCGGTATGCCCAAAGGCCCCCCCAAAAATTTTATCCCCCAGTTTGCATTGAAAAGAACTTCCTGTTATTATTTAACGCATTAGGCAGTTTCGCTTCTCTATTGGACTTGTTGTGGTGGAGTTCTAAATAGAGAAAAATCAATGGTGCACGAAGGAGAATACGGGAGGACTTGAAGGTGGGCAAATATCGATGTGAGGGCATTAGGGATGCATTAATAGAAGAACCGTGTCCACAAGATTATTCAAGCCAGTATGATGCCCTATTAGGAAATGGTGGTCAAGATATTTACCCGGCTGTATATGCGATAACGGCCGGATACGGGACTGGAAAAACACGACTGCTATT
>ERZ795059.544-NODE-544-length-48756-cov-9.708507_pt1 | contig 48756 bp, 40 predicted proteins | sample MGYA00375143_ERZ795059 | MGnify/ENA primary metagenome ERZ795059 (study PRJEB30188, sample SAMN05720168) | activated sludge metagenome | isolation source: Anaerobic digester | place: USA | collected 2015-01-07 ... | reverse complement strand
CGGCTTTTTTTCAATATGGTATCAGATTCGTTCCCCTGACTTCGGGTTGTCTGACTTAACAATCAGGCGAAACGGTCAGTAAAAAACAGAAAGCTGATTTTTTAGTTTTGCGCAATAGATTCTGATAATTTTGAAAAAAAAGCATTGAAAAATTAATGCTGAATAAAGCCGATTTAAAAGAAAAAATCGACGAATTGAGCGTTAAAATACAGTATTTTATCATTAACCCCGCAAATAATTGGGGGGTTAATAAATACAAAACATCATTTACTACCCGTTCTAACGTTTTCTTATGATAGCCAAAATATTAACAAAAAATTTCAACATTAAATTATCCGAGCGAATACGCGCTAAATACCGCATTTAACCGTATTCTAAACATTTTCAAACTTATTATTAACAAACCGAATTTTTTTAATATCATCGCTTTAAAAAAATGTTTGACAATAATTTTAAACGACGCTAAAAAATATTTCAAAAAACAATTTATTCCGTATTTTCGTTGAGCTTTTATCGACCAGTAAATATGATTGAAAACCATTTTCCCGAGCGTTTTTTCATCGTCGGTTCTTTTATGATAAACAAATAAATCGGGAATATAATAAAAAACTCCGCCGCTTTTTTTCAAGCGCAAAGCGAATTCCACGTCTTCGGAATGACTTATAAATTCTTCAGAAAAACCGTTTAATTCTTCAAGACGTTTTTTTTTAACCGCCATACACAAACCTGAAAAATACGCGGGATTGCGGATAATTTTCTTTCCCTGCGTTTGAGAAAAAAATTCTTTTCTCCACAAATCGAATTTGGAAATAATTTTTGTTTCTATGCCTCTGCCGGTAAAACCGGAGCAACCAGGATATTTATCCGCATATTCGTCTAAAACATTAAGCGCTGATTCCGGCATTTCAACGTCAGAGTCAATATAAAAAATTATATCGTTTGACGCCGATTGCCATCCGGCGTTTCTCGCGGCCGCCAGTCCTTTATTTTTTTTATAAGAAATTATTTTGATGTTTAAGCGGTTTGAAAACTTTGCGAGTTCTGATTCGGTATTATCCGTAGAGCCGTCGTTGACGATTATGAGTTCGTCGTTCGATTCAATATTTTTCAAAACTGAATCTACGCAATCGGCAATATATTTTCCTCCGTTAAAAACGCAAATGACTACGCTGATTTTATTTTTTCTCATCGCAAAATTATTTAATCAAAGACTCGACTGCATTAAGAATTTCAAACGCAATAATATTTTTCGGCTTATGACCGATTTCAATAATCTCTTTTTCATTCCTGATTATTTTAATTTTGTTAGTTACTTTTCCCATAGAATCCTGGGCATAATTAGCGATTATTATATCGCAATTTTTATCAATTAATTTTTTTAAAGCGTTGTCTATCAAATCTCCGGTTTCTGCGGCAAACCCGACTATTAGTTTATTCGTCTTGTTTTTTCCGCAATAAGCCAGTATATCCGGATTTAATCTAAACTTCAGAACCATATCGGTGTCTTCATTTTTCTTTTTCAATTTTTCGTTTGAGTATTCCGATATTCTATAATCCGAAACCGCCGCCGCCGAGATAAATATTTCCGCCGAATCGAAATTTTCTTTTACTTTTTCAAACATATTTTCTGCCGACACAACATCGATAACTTTAACCGGAGGACTGATTATTTTTTTATGTTCGGAATGTCCTGTAATTAAAACAACTTCGGCGCCGCGTTCAACGCATTCATTCGCAATATAAAATCCCTGTATTCCCGAAGAATCGTTTGATATAAATCTTATCGGATCAATATATTCTTTTGTCGGTCCCGCAGTAATCAGAATTTTCTTACCCGCGAGTTTTGTTGAAGTTGAATAATTCGACGATACTAAATCAAAAATAGTTTGAGGCTCAGGCATTCTTCCTTTTCCCGAAACTCCGCAAGCTAAAACGCCTTCCCCCGGTTCAATTATCTTTACATTTTTAAGCGCCGCAAGTTTTCTGATATTCGACTGGGTAATCTCGTTTAAATACATTTTTTCGTTCATCGAAGGACATACGAAAATCTTCTTATTAAAAGCGGTAAAAACTGAAGAAAGCAAATCGTCCGCTATTCCATTTGAAATCTTTCCTATGATATTAGCGGTAGCCGGAGCCATTATCATCAAATCCGCCCAGTCAGATAATGAAATATGCTCGATTTCGTAAGCGCTGTCAAACATTTTAGAATAAACCTTATTTTGAGAAAGAGTTTCAACCGTAATTTTTGTCAGAAATTGAAACGCTTTTTCTGTCATAACGGTTTTAACGTTGTTATTATTCTTTTTCAGAATACGTATGAGTTCCGGAATTTTATGCGCGGCTATGCCTCCGCTTATTCCTATCAAAACATTCTTATTCGACAGCATTTTCACATCTCCGGTTTATTATAAAATTATTCGACAATTATTCTCGGCAAAGATGGATTTATTCTTGTTACAATCTCATAATTAATTGTTCCGCTCATTCCCGCAATCGTATCGGCGGTTATAGCTTCTGACTTAGATTTTCCTATTAAAATAACCTCGTCGTCAAGTCTGGCGTTGTTTATATGAGTTATATCCACCATACAAATATTCATACAAATCCTTCCGATTAATGGAGCCCTTTTATTTTTAATAATCACATACGCCTGATTGGATAATTGTCTGTCGTATCCGTCAAAATATCCCACCGGAATTACGGCTACTCTTGTCCAGTGAGTGGTTTTATATGAACAGCCGTATCCGATATAGCAATTAGCAGGAAGCGTTTTTATCTGAGCAATCCTTGTTTTAAATGTAAGCGCAGGAATTAAATTAAGCGTTTCTCTGCCTTGAAGAAGACAGCTTAAACGAGTTTCTTTCGACGGCCATAACCCGTATAAACCTATTCCCGGACGCGCCAAGCTGAAATAAGTTTTCGGAAACAAAAAACAAGCGGCAGTGCAGGCGGTATGTTTTATCGGCGGATTGAAACCGTTTTCTTTCAAAACTTTTATGAATTTTTTATAATTTGCCAACTGAAATTCATAATAATCATGCGTAGTCGTGTCCTCGATATTCGCATAATGAGTTGACATTCCTTCAAGAATTATATCAGGATTTTCCTTAAAAAAAGAAATAAATTTCGGCAATTGTTTTTCGGTGATTCCCTGCCTTCCGGTTCCAGTTTCAATTTTGATATGAACTTTAAATCCTCTCTTATACTTTAAAACAAGTTTTTTCAAAGCGGCCAGCGTTTGAATATTATAGACGATTATTCTAATATTCGGATATTCAATTAAATCCGGCAAAGCGGAAACAGGAGTGTATCCAAGAACTACTATTGGTTTTTGCGTTCCTGTTTCTTTAACAAGCTGAATCGCTTCCCACAATGCGTTGACTGCAAACCAATCAACCTCGTCCGCTATTACTCCGGCTACAAGCGACATACCATGCCCGTATGCGTTTGATTTTACAACTCCGCAAACTTTTAAATTCGGAACTGATTTTCTCACGTTATTTTTTATTTGAATAATATTGTTCAACAAAGCGGATTTGCTTATTTCCACCCAAACGGGATATTTGTGTTTTGTCATAATATTTCATCTCCAAAGATTAATGCTTGCAAATTGTCGCGAAATTTCCGCCGCCAAGATGATGAATTGTTTTAACTTTTCCGGCATCCCAATACGACCCGCAAAATTTTTCAGAAGCCGCGCAGTATTCGCATTTTCCTATAAAAATATCAACGTCTCCAAGCGCAATAGTTTTAAATAACGAACATTCTATCGCGGCGGCCGCATCCGTTAAATATGACGCCGAAATTTTTTTGCATTTTTTTGTTTTTAATCCGAATTCGGAAATTTTATCAATATTCTTTCCCGAAACAGAACCCAATTTTTTTATCAAATCAAGTTTGTCTATCTCTAAAATATTTACGCAGAATTGCTTTGATTTTTTTATCAGAAAATTAACGTGATTTTCTTTAGAAATAGTTAACGCCATTAAAGCCGGTTCGGTTTCAACCGGCATATTCCACGCTATAGGCGTAAATGTTTGATTATCATTGAATCTTGAAGACGCTACAATAAGCGGCCCGTGATTAATTAATCTGTAAGCCAAATTCGAATTTACTTTTTTCATTATAAAATTACCTCCTGCGGTATGAATTTAAATTTATTAGAATTTATATTGAGTAAAACCCAATTCGAAACAAATTGCATTTAATTCTTCGATGGATTTTTTCGGCAGCGGAATTCCTTTGGTTTTGCGTTCAATCCAAGCCAGATGTTCTTTTTCTCCTGCGGTATAAATTCGCGGTTGATTTTTCATTTTTTTTGAATCTCTCAAACTTCTTAATATATCTCCGGTGATTTTTTTAAAAGAATCAATTTCTGTAAAAAACTCAATATTCACAGCTATAAAAAAATGACCGAGCCGGTAAGGAACTTTATTACCGTTTTCTATTCCGTTCAGAGCTTTTAAAAAATTTCCGGTTTGCAATGCAGCCGATAATATTTCCACTACCGTTGAGTATCCGTATCCTTTATATCCCGCAGTTTCTTCGCCGATACCGCCGAGCGGAGTAAGCGCCGCTTTGCCTGTAAGCAAATCCTCGAGTATTTTCACGCTGTCATTTTTTGATTCGCCGTCTTCTCCTATTACCCAGCCGTCAGGCAATTTTTTATTCAAACGACTGTAGACTTCGATTTTTCCGCGCTGTGTCAAGGATGTTGCGCAATCAAGGACAAACGGAAATTCTTCGTCGGTAGGCATTCCAAACGTTAAAGGATTTGTTCCGAGCATATTTTCAATTCCAAAAGTAGGAGCCACAGAAGGTCTGGCGTTAGTTCCAGTTATGCCTATCATTCCGGCTTTTACCGCCTGCATCGCGTAATATCCGGCTATGCCGTAGTGAGTGGAATTTCTGACCGCTACCATTCCCATACCATATTCTTTCGCTTTAGCTATCGCCATATCCATAGATTTTTTAGCGATAACCTGACCCATTCCGTTATGTCCGTCAACGACAGCCGCCGCTTTTCTGTCTTTGATTATTTCAAAATCTGTTTTGGTAAACTGTATTCCTTCTTTGATTCTATCATAATAAATTGTTTTCAATCTCGCGGTTCCGTGGGAATCTATTCCCCGCTTATCCGCTTCTATAATTACGTCCGATATAATATCGGCGTCTTCTTCCGGCGTTCCGAGTTTTAAAAAAACTTCTTTAACAAATTTCCGCATATATTCAAAATCATAATACTTTATTTTATCGGTCATTTTTTACGCTCCGGTTATTTAAAAAATCAATAGTTTCAATAAAATCTTTATGATTTCCAATTTCATTCTTTATTTCATTAAGCAAATTTAATGACTCGTTGTATAATCCGAGTTTGGCGCAACATTTAGCCGCATATAATTTATATTCCGCATTTTCAGGGTTATTATGTATTAAAGACCGATATATATCAAGCGATTCTTTATACATTTCAGAATTATAATAAAAAACCGCGTTCCTTTCTATGCCTAAAAATTCTTCGGGATTTTTCTTGATAGATGTTTTTATTAAATTTCTTTTATCCGAAAATTTAATGCCGGTATCGGCTTTTAATTTTTCATAATTCTTTTTTTTTACGCTTCCGTCAATTGAAGAAACAATTTTATTTTCCTCTCTATGACTGATTTTCTCATTTTCTTCTTCTTTCATTTTCAAATCAGTTTCTTCTTCAATTTCAGAATTTTCATTATTAACTGAATCATCATTTTTAGCAATATTTACAGTTTCTTCTGTTTTTTTTATATTAAACTCCGTATCAAAATTCCAATATTCGGTTCTGGCTTTCAATAAAATAAGCGACGCCGACAAGATTATAAAATAAACAAATAAAACATATATTCTATTAGTGAAAACTTTTTTTTTAAGGTCTGGAACGGCATAATTTTCTTTTGAATGAACGACTTTAAAAAAAGGCAAATTCGCTATTTTCGGGTTGTCTGATTCTTCGTAAAATTCTTTTACTTCAAGTTTTAAAAGCTGTTTCGCAAATTCATAACTTTCATCTTCAATTAAAATCGAGCATTCGAAATTATTAAAAAAAAATGAATATAGCGCCGAACCGCCCTGATTTTTGAGTTTAAAATTTATGCGATTATTTTTTAAAACGGATTTTATTTTTTCAAGTAAAACCGTATCCGCGGTAAAATATATTTTTTTATAATTATCTATTTTATATTGCGAGTTCATAATCAAAAAATATTGTCAAAGGTTTTAAGATAATTTCTATCCGGCGTTATGTTTTTAAACCTGAAATACAGCAATGCGTCGATATAAAAAAATAACGCTATGTAAGCCGAAATAGCGGCTAACGGCGGCGTTAATTTTGAAATAAAGTTTTTTTTTTGTTTAGTGTAATGAAGAAGTTTTTTATTGAATAAAGTTTTAAAATAACGCTTTAAAGTATAATATGGAGAAAAAAATATTTCATCCGGCAGCCCGTATTTTATCAGATTAAAAAGACGGTTGCGTTCGCTGTAAAAAATTTTTTTAAAAGACAATTCGCCGGAAGAATAAGAATGAAAATGCTTTACTTCTATATCCAAAACAATTTCGAATTTCCATCCTCGAGCTAAACCGCGTATCGCAAGGTCTGTTTCCTCGTGATAAAGGAAATATTCTTCATTCATCAAACCTACGTCGTCAATCATTTTTTTATTCAACAAAACGCAAGCTCCGTAAAAACCCGTCATTTTTGCGGTTTTGATAAGCTCCTGTATTTTATCGGGTTCTTGGTTAAATCCTATATTGTAAGGTTGAAAATCCTTGTATAACACGCTTCCCAAACTATTAATCTTTCCATCCGGCAATTTAATTACCGGAACAAGCGCTCCTATTTTTTTTTCTTCGGATTGCGAATTATAAAATGACAAGAATTTTTTTATTATATCCGGCGGACATAAAACGTCGGTATTTACTAAAAGTATAAAATCGCCGGAACAATTCTTTATTCCGTAATTATTTCCGCCGGCAAAACCCAGATTTTTTTTTAACGGAATAACCGTAATATTATCGCAACCGGATAAAATTTTTAAAGAATCGTCAGTTGAACCGTTATCGACAATAATAATCTCTTTATCGTTATAATCAATATCCAAAAGATTTTCAATAAAATTATCAAGAATTTTTCCGCCGTTCCAGTTCACGGCAATTATCGAAACTTTCATAAAAAATTTAGAATCCGAAATTTTTTCCTTTAAACTTTGATTTGGCTTTTTCAAATTCTTTATCAACAAGTTCTTTTTTATTTTTTTCCTGATCAAACAACATATCGAATTTTGAATTAAGCTGTTTTTTCTTATCTTCTTGTTCAGCCAATAATTCTTCAAAAGATTTTTGAGCTTTCTGCTGACTCACGCTTTCGTGTTTTAACACTTTGCCGGTTTCTTTGTCTATAATCAGATTTGCGCTGCAGCACGGACATTTAATAATAAATTCGTTTTCCATAATCAAACATCTCCAATAACAGAATTGATTTTTTGAATCTGAATAATTGTAGAATTAATAATTCCGCAAATATTTATGAACTCAAATTTTTCTTCATACGATAACCGCCTGCCAATTCTCGATTTTAACCATCTGTTTAAAACTTCGTAGCCGCCGATTGTATAGTTAAACGCTTCTTCGCTAATATTTTCAAAATATTGAAATTCATTAATAAAAATCAAGCATTTTTTACCTTTGACAAATTCTACTTTTTCAACTGTATCGTTTTTATTATGTTTAGCCGTTGTCTGACAAAAATTAATATTCTCATTTTTTGGTAATTTATCGAATAAATGACATTCAATTAATTCTTCGCCTAATTTCGAGAGTTTTTTAAATTTAATTTCATCGTCTGTAAAAGGTATTCGCGGATAATCGATTTTCAGCAACTCGGTATATTTTGCGCGGTAAATATCCGAATACATAACGGCGTAAATATAACCCAATATCTGCATAGGTTTGGGTTTAATCGAATACCGGCAGTCGATAAAATTTTTAAATTCTTTAGTAAAATTTATAAACCTTTCATTTTTTCCGTTTTGAAATAAATCGTATTGGTCGTTCTGGGAATAGATATACAGGGGAGCAAAATAAGCATTTCCGCCAAGCAAATGAGCGTCGATTAATTTTTTTGAAACCAAAAAATAATTAAAATTCGTAGCTCCATAATCGTTTCTAATAAAACTGATTCCCACATTTTCTTCCGTCAGAAAATGTTTCATAATTTCAAACGCCGGTCTGCTTGTAAAACCGCGCTTATAATAAATTTTTCTAAAATCAAACGGTCTGTATTGAATGCCGGTAATATTTTTTTTTTCGAATTTCTGAGTTTTAAGTTTATCTTCAAATGCGTAGCTGCTTGAATTTTTAATATTATATTTTCTTCTAAATTCATTGTCAAATTCGCCGGAAAAAGCAGTCTCCATTTTTTTAGTCAAATCATTCTCGTTAAAATCAATCAATAAATCGTCTCTATCAGTTTTGATACCGCTCGAAAAATATTTAAAAATTTCTGTTAACCCCCAAAAATTTCCATACTCTACTATATATTCATTTTTTAAAGGAGCGAAGAAATTCAAATCTCCTGCAAACCTTTTTGCGCCCCAGCGGCAGGTTTTAAATTTTTTGTTAAATCCGTCAATATCGAGTTTTTCCCATAATTTCCGCATTTTTTTGATATTATTCTTCATCAAAAAAGCGAATTTTTCATCGCGTTTTCCGAACAAATCATAATAAAAAACTTTGCATTTTTTTTCTTTAGTATTTTTTTTTATAAACAAATTAATTGAAACGCCCTGCATAATATCAAAAACATTTTCATCAGTCGAACCGTCTGGCGCCGCCTCGTTCAACCGGGCGCTTCCGTGAAGATTCAAAATATATATTTCATCGAAATCAGCCAATAATTTTTCGCGCATCCGCCTGTGCGTCAATCCGTTTAAAAACGAATTATTAGTAATTATCCCAATAACTCCCTGTTTTACGCGTTCGAGTTTCCATTGAGCGAATCTGATAAATTTAATATAATCGTCGTCGAGATTAATTTTTTTTTCATCCGCAGGTTTATAATCTTCAATCAAATTTTTAATGAATGTATTTGAAGTAACCGGCCTGTTATTATAAGGCGGATTGCCGGTTATAACTAATAACGGCAATGAATCCTTGATTTTATTGGCTTTTTTGCCTTCTTCCGTCAAAGCCGGCAATAAAAAATTCGATTTATGTTCAGAATTATTTAAAGTATCCGTCAAATAAATTTGAAGTCGTTCATTTGATTTCAATTCATAATTCTGCGCCTTTAATAATTGCGACAGTTTTAAATGAGCGACCGCGTATGGAGCGACCATATATTCAAACCCGTAAAAATTTCTCAGCAAGTGTTCTGAAATAACGCTTTTAGTCAGACCGCCGGATTTTTTTAATTTGTCAAATATCATTCTAAAAATAAACGCGAGAAAAGTTCCTGTGCCGGTTGCGAAATCAAGCGCGGTTACGCTCGGTTCTATAAACCCCGATTGTTTTGCAAAATCATCCTCAAGAATTTCATCTATTGATTCAATAATAAATTTTACGACTGGCAGCGGAGTATAATAAACGCCGCGCGCTTTGCGTTTTTCAGAATCAAACGCGCCCAAAAAAGTTTCATAAAAATATAAATACGGATCGGTTTCAACATCCTCGGCATATTTATACGACAATGATTTTTCAAGTTCTTTCAAATCAATATTATTAATTACATCGACAATTTCCTGAAAAATCCAGCGCATATGCGCGGGCGCGGTCGAATCGTTTATGATATAAAAAAATTCTCTGATGATTTCAAAAGAACGCGAGATATATTTTGACGCGTCTTCAACGGCGATTTTTTTTCCGCTTTGCAGAAATGCGAGAAAAAAACCGTAGATTACTGTTTGCGAATAAGCGTCCGCAAATCCGTCGCTTCTCAAATCTTCTATAAGCGTTTGCTTAAAAGTTTTGAACAAACCGTTAATTTTCCCTTCAAATCCTTTTTCGCTGCCTTCCGACAAAATATCATTAACATATTCTTGTAATATTTTACCGCGTTCAGCAAGCGCAAAAGCGAGTCTTTTAGAATCTGTAATTTTACGCGGAGATGAAAGAAAAAAATTATGCAATAATTTATTTACTGCGGAAATATTCGATTCGTCAAGTTTAAACTTTAATTTATCCAAATCCGAAGGATAAAAAAGCCGCCTACGTTCGACAATTTCATTTTTAGAAATTAAAATGAACTCCGAAAAATTCGTTAATAAAAAATTGTCGATAACATTGGCGTATCTTTTTATTTGTTCCGATTTTAAAGTTTTATCAAGATTCTCGAATAAATTTTTGGTTTCAATATATCCTAATATCAAGCCGTCTTTTTCAAATCTGAAATCAGGCGCTCCAAACCCCGATATTCGTTTGGGTTCGTTGATAATAGTAATTTTTTTATCAGCGGTAAAAGACTTGATTATTTTTTCTAACGGCGCTCTGAAACTATGTTCGGTTCCTAAGTTTTTTAAAGCGCAGACGCATTCAAAATATTCAAACCAATTTTTTTCATCAATCATATTTTACGCCTTTTTATACTGAATTAATTCAATTTTCGCTTCTTTCAGCATATCCATAGCGAGCGAATCTGGATAATCGCCTTCAAACACTATTTTTTTTACATCCGCATTAATCAACATTTTTGCGCAGACTATGCAAGGCTGCGTTGTGCAGTATAAAACCGAATCCTTTATCGAAACGCCATGAAGAGCGGCTTGAATAATCGCGTTTTGTTCGGCGTGAAGTCCGCGGCATAACTCATGCCTTTGTCCGGAGGGAATATTATTCTTTGTTCGGATACAATTTTCCTTAGAACAATGTTCAATATTTTTTGGAACTCCGTTATATCCGGTAGCCAATATCCGCTGTTCTTTTACAATGACCGCTCCTACTTTTCTGCGTATGCACGACGACCTTGACGCCACAAGTTTTGTAATTTCCATGAAATAATCCGTCCAGTTTGGTCTGTTCAACATTTTTCAAACTCCGAAATTTTATCGATTCTCTTTTGATGTCTGCCGCCGGCAAATTCAGTAATCAGAAAAGCGTCCACAATTTTTAAAGCTTCTTCTTCCGTTAAAAACCTGCCTCCAAGCGCAAGCATATTCGCGTTATTGTGTTCCCGCGATAATTTTGCTAACTCAGGCGACCAGCATAACGCGGCTCTAATTCCCTTGATTTTATTTGCCGCAATCGAAATCCCAATTCCGGAACCGCATATAATAACGCCTCTATCCGCTTTTCCGGAGATCACCATTTCTCCGGCTTTAAATCCAAAATCAGGATAATCCACCGACGAATCGGAATAAGTTCCAATATCTTGAACATCATAATTTTTTAAAAGCAGATAATGTTTGATTTTTTCTTTAAGCTCAAATCCTCCGTGATCCGCCGCTAATACAATTTTCATAATACCTTTTCTCCTTAAAAAATATCTTAAAATAACCGAACCGGAAAGCGCCGATTTTAAAGCGCGTTTCCGAAAAGTCCCGTTTTTTTACTGAACAATCAGGCGGAACGGTCAGTAAAAAATAAAAAGCTGATTTTTTAGTTTTCTAAAGAAAATACGATTTAATTTTAATAATCTGCAACCGCGAATGCGGTTGAATTTCAAGTAACCGCAGGTAGCCTGCGCGGAACGCAGGTATCCTGCGGTATTAAAAAACTTGAAGATACAACCCTGAAAGGGTTGAATTTAATGTTGTCTTGAAATTCAACCCTTACTTAACAGGGTCGTTTTTATATTTTTTATTAAAAAATTTATTGACTTAATATTTAAACATATTATTATTTAATATTTGATTAATATTGTAAAGAGATTTTTTTCTTTTTCAAAGTATTTATCGGAAAATTTAGGAGTTTAGGAGTTATATTTATGGTTAAACTTGATTTCAGCAAAATTAACGGAGGTTTGTTGCCTGCCGTAGCTCAGGATTATAAAACCGGCGAAGTGTTAATGGTTGCTTTTATGAACGAAGAATCCTGGAAAAAAACGCTTGAAACAGGTCTTGCGACTTACTGGAGCCGTTCGCGTTCGGAGTTGTGGACAAAAGGACTTACCTCTGGAAACGTTCAGAAAGTCAAAGAAATTCTTGTCGATTGCGATCTTGACACTGTCGTTTTAAAAATCGAACAGATTGGCGGCGGAGCTTGCCATACGAATAAACGTTCCTGTTTTTATAGAAAAGTAGAAAACAACGATTTAATTGAGATAATGTAAATAGGAGTTATAAAAAATGAAACAGATAAAATTGGGATTGCCGAAAGGAAGTCTTCAGGACGCAACGATAAATCTTTTTGCAAAAGCGGGTTATAAGATTACAGTTTCATCGAGGTCTTATTTTCCGGCCATAGACGATTCTGAAATTTCCTGTATGCTAATCAGAGCTCAGGAAATGGCTCGTTATGTTCAGGACGGAGTTCTTGACGCGGGTATTACCGGACTTGACTGGGTTCTTGAAAACAGAGCCGACGTTCAGGAAATAACAGAACTTATGTATTCTAAAGCGACTACAAAACCGGTCAGATGGGTTCTTGCCGCTCCTGAAAATTCCAATATTAAAAGCGTAAAAGATCTTCAGGGAAAACGCATAGCCACAGAAGTGGTGAACCTCACGGCGGATTATTTAAGAAAACATAATGTTACCGCTAAAGTGGAATTTAGTTGGGGGGCTACCGAAGTTAAACCTCCGCATCTTGCCGACGCTATTGTCGAGGTTACTGAAACGGGAAGTTCGCTGAGAGCCAATAAACTCGCTATTATCGACGAACTGCTCGTTTCAACCACAAGATTTATTATGAACAAAGAAGCTTATAAAGACGAATGGAAAAAATCTAAAATTGAAACTATATCAATGTTATTGAAATCCGCCATTGAAAGCGAAAACAAAGTCGGTTTGATGTGCAACGTTAAAGAAGAAAATCTCGATGCTATTCTCAAATCTCTGCCTTCTATGAAATCGCCTACTATCAATAAACTTGCGTCGGGTGGTTGGTATGCTTTAAATACAATAATCGAAGAATCTCAAGTAAGAAACATTATTATATCTTTAAAAAAACTCGGAGCTGTTGATTTGGTAGAATATCCGCTTAATAAAGTTATACCCTAAGCCGGATAAACCGGAAAAACTGTTAACATTATCAAAATTTTTTTTGCTGAAAAAACAAAAAAATTTTTGATAATGCAATAAATAAAAACGCTGGCGCGCCGCATTTTTTTCAAATACAAATTATGAATTTTAAATCTCTCAATAAATTTTGTTTTCTTTATCTTCTATACAACTGCCATCTGTGGTTTACATTGATTTATTTTCCGCCTTATGCCAATAAATGCGGGATTTCAAATATTGGGCTCGGAAGTATTTTGTCGGTCTACAATATTATTTCTCTGATTTTTATGATTCCTTTCGGTATTCTGACTGATAAATTCGGCTCGAAAAAAATTATGAACGCCGGAGTTGTTCTGCTAATAATCTGGGTGATACTCGTAGCGTTTTGTTCGGATTTTTATTGTTTCCTTGCCGGCTATTTTTTTGGCGGAATTGGAACAGTGCTTTTTCTCATTTCTCTGAACTCTGCCTTCTATTCGTCTATCAATATTTCTAATTCAAAAAAATATATCACATATTTTTATACCGCGTCCACTCTCGGATTTATGTTGGGTCCGTTTATAGGAAGTTATCTTGTTAAATATCTAAAATACGAAACTGCGTTTAAAATTGATATTTTGAATTTATTATTTATGCTGGCATTAATTGTAAAAACTGAAATGCCTAAACAATTATATTTCAGATTCTCCGATTATTTAAAAGATTTCAATTTAAAAACATTTATTCTTATTTTATTAACCATTATTTTTTATTCGCATTACGGAACCGAACAAACTTCTTATACTCTGCTTATGCAGAAAAAACTTGATTTTTCGGATTTGCAGGTAGGAAATGTTTTTGTAGTTCTCGGATTATGGATTTCAATAGTAACTTTAATTGTAGGAAAACTTTCCAAAGCCAAATATTTAATTTTAATATATTGTTTTGGGGTTATGACTTCGGGATTATTTCAATTTGCGACAGGCTTATCAAATAATTACTTTGACTTTCTAATCTACCGCGTTCTTCATACTTTGGGCGACGCTATCTGTATGCTTATGCTCGGATTAATCGTTTCGCTTGTTTTTGATAAATCTCGAATGGGATTCAGTTTCGGTTTTTTTCTAATGGCTCAGCTTATAGCTTCAATACCTTTTTCTTACATAAGCGGAATATTAAGCCGGAACGGCAATTATTCCACGCCGTTTTTTTTCAACGCCTTTTTTATGATTGGTTCCTCTATTTTTGTCATAATTTTCAGAAAAAAAATACGCAAAATTTTCGGTTTCGACTCGCAGCCAGCCGAATAATAACTTTAACCCGAAAACTGCGTAAAGATTTTGAAAAATTGTTCAGACAGCATAGAATACTTGTTTCAAACAATTTTTCAAAATCTTAAAAACACATTATTTACGGCTAAAGCCGTAAATTTAAAATGTTTTCGGGTTTTAAGAAGTTTTAACATAAATTGCGATTTTAAATCGCAATAAAGCGTCTATGTTTTTAGAAAAGGGCGGTTTCAAAGAAACCGCTTAAGCGATTCCAATTGGAATCGCTGCTTCACTTTATATCTAATGCGTTATCAGGGTTTAAAAAATCCGAACCTAAACCTCAAACAAAACAAATAATCGTAAAATATAAAATAATTTAAATTAAATATTAGTTGATTTTTTATTTAAAAAAAATAAAATAAAACATTATTTAATTAAGGGTTTAACAATGGACAATAAAATAACTGAAGACGACATAAAAAATATAATTGATAATACTGAAATATTAAAAGATAATTTTTTGCAGTGCGCGATTCAAGATTATTCGGAATTATTTTTTTCAGTAATAGGAAAAACTCCTTTCAGAGACGATATGTGCATAAGCAGAGAAGGTTCGGTTGTAATTTCGCCTCAATTATTATTTACTCCCAACAAAATAAACTATAATTTGTCCGAACTTGCCGAGGATGAAAATATTGTGATAGAAGCGAGAATTCTTTTTTTCAACAATTACAAACTTCAATTCAGCGAACATCCGGTAAGAAGATATAAAAAAAGCGTTGAAAACGTAGCTTCGGAAATCATCGAGGATTTTTTCAAATCGGATAATAAAACCTGGGCGGTTATTAAAACGCCGGACGCCAAATTATGGAGACTTTCATTGCTTCATTATATATCTGGAAAATCATTTTATAAAAACCGGGATAATAACTCCGGCAACAATAGAATATCCAATTTATTATAAACAGAGACAATCGAATGATTATTATTCCAGCTATAGATTTGAAAGACGGCAAATGCGTGCGTCTTCTTCAGGGCGATTATTCCAAAGTTAAACATTATTCCGGAAATCCGGTCGATCAAGCGCTTGAATGGGAAGCGTCCGGAGCCGAACTAATTCATATTGTGGATTTGGACGGAGCTAAAAGCGGCATAGGGAGCAACCATAAAATCATTGAAACGATAATAAAATCCATTAAAATTCCGGTTGAAGTCGGCGGCGGGGTGAGACGCTTTGAAACCGTGAAATACTTGATTGAAACCGGAGTAAAATTTATTGCGCTTGGCACGGCCGCGGTCAAAAATCCTGAATTTTTGAAAGAAGCAATTAACGAGTATCCCGATCATATAACGGTTGGGATTGACGCTAAAAATAATTTCATTTCCATTGACGGCTGGATTAATTCAACGCAGATTGATTATCTGAGCTTCGCTAAAAATGTAGAGTCGCTTGGATGCAGACGAATTATTTATACCGATATTTCAAGGGACGGAACTCTAACGTCTCCGAATTTCGACGGCATTAAAAAGCTTGCCGACGCAGTCGATTGCGATATAATTGCTTCCGGCGGAGTTTCGTCTTTAAACGATTTGATTTCCTTGAAAGATTTAAAAAAAAAAAATATTACCGGCGTAATAGCGGGCAAAGCTCTTTATGAAAAAAATTTTTCGCTTCAAGAAGCCGTCAGAATTTTAAAATAAAAGTTTATGAAAATTGTTAAAACGCGAAAATGATGAATGAGCTCATACTTTATTAAATCAGAAAACCCAATAAAACCTATGAAAAAATTATTATTCTTTTTAATAACGATTACGGTAATTATTAAACTGGTTATAAGCTTATATATGACGAATAAATTTATAGCCTCTGATTCGTATAAATATTTAGGATTGGCTAAAAGTATAATCGCTGGGAAAGGATTCGTTTCTTCCAATAACGAACCATTTACAAAAGTCGGCGTTTTTTACGGCGTTGTTCTATCGGCGTTATTTAAAGTTGGAATAATAAACCATTCCGCAATTATAGCGCTTCAAAGCATAGCTCTCGGTTTATTGTTAAGTTTCATATGTTTAAAAATTCATTCTAAAATTTTCGGAGTTGATTCCATAGACGCTCCGGTTTTGTTTTTTTTATTAACGTTTTATCCGACTGTTTTTTTTTCGTCTTTCTTTATCTTAACGGAAATGCTTTTTACGGTTTTGTTATACGCTTCTTCCTATCTGTTCATTTTATACGAAGAAAAAAAAGATTATTTATTCCTGATTTTCTCAGCCGTTCTCTTGGCTTTTGCCGCTTTGACAAGATCGATGATTTTATTTTTCCCTTTCGGTTTTGCCGTTTGCGCCGCCGCATATTCGATTTACAAGAAAAAAAAATTCGGAAGAACCGTTTTCGATTCCTTTGTTTTTTTATTTTTTTTCTGCGTAATCATTATGCCTTGGACATTACGAAATTATCTTGTCTTTAAAAAATTCATTCCAATAACGACGAACGGCGGCGGAATTTATTTCGGTTATCTTGCTTTAAAATACGGAGAAGAAAACGTATGGAAATGCTCTGAAATGAAAGAGTTTAAAAAAGCCAAAACCAATATGATTTTAGATAAAATGTTTTTAGAAGCCGAAAAAAAATTATTGCGCGAAAAACGGGCGGAATTAGTTTTCGACTCTTTTAAAAGATTTTTCGTATTTTGGTTGGACATACCCGGCTCAAAAATATTATTAAAAGGAAAAAATCTGATACTTGTTTTTTTAAAATCGGCGCATTATTCCTTGCTCTTATTTTCTTTTGCAGGAATTCTTTTTGCGCTTAAAGAACATAAAAAAATATTTTTATTCCTTATCTTTATCTGTTATTATGCCGCTCTTCATTCGGCGACGTTTGCGAACGGCAGATACCGTTTTCCAATCGAGCCGGTTCTTCTTCTTTTCGCATACGTAGGAGCAAAAAAAATTATTGAAATCTTGATAAGGCGGAATTCAGAGATTTAGCGACATTTAACAATTCTTCGCTTTGATTAACGAGCTGATCCGACGCGGCGTTCAAATCCGCGACTACGGTTTTCACCGACACTGCCGAATTTGAAATATTTTCGCTCGCCTGACTCTGACGCTGAAGAGCCGTAACAATCGAATCTATGCTTTGTTTGGTCGAACCGATTGATTCGCGTATCGAAAAGAATGTTTCGTTCAATCTGCTCGCATATTCCGAGCTTGTTTGAACGCTTTCTCCGGAAGCGGTCATCGTATCTACCGTCAATTTCATACTATCTTTTATAGCGTCGATTATCAATGATATTTCGGATACGCTTTCCTGACTGCTTTCTGATAATTTTCTCACTTCGTCCGCCACTACGGCGAATCCCCGTCCGGCATCTCCGGCGCGAGCCGCTTCTATCGCGGCGTTTAAAGCCAGTAAATTCGTTTGCTCGCTTATCGAACTTATGGCGTTTATTATGATTCCGATTTTTTTGCTCGAATTTTCAAGATCTCCGATTTTACTTCCTATTTGATTCATACTCTCAGATATTGATTTTAATCCGGATAACGTATCCGAAACAACTGATGAACCCGTTAAAACCTGATTCTCCGCCGACGCTGAAATTCGCTCCGCCGATTTTGATGATTCCGAAACCTCTTTTATCGCCGAACTTATTTCTGATATTCCGCCTGCTATCTCTTCGATTTTTTCCGATTGGATTTTTGCGCCTTGCGACATATTTTGCGTTGTCTTTCTCAATTTTATCGCGGCGGAATTCACATTGTCAGACGAAGTTTTTATCTCTGAAATAAGAATTTTTAAATTATCCACCATGGCTGAGAACGAATCTCCCAGACTCCCTTTTATTCTTTCTTTTAATAAATCCGCATTCAATTTTCCCGCGCTCAGCAATTCCGCCTGTTCAGCCAATTTTTTTAAATTTTCGATCATTTCTGAAAACGCCGACGATAGGGAGCCGTTATAACTAATCTTTAATTTTTCGTTTTGGAGATCGCCGTTCGCAATCAATCTCGCTTTCTCCGCAAGACCTCTTAAATTCACGGTCATTGTCCGGAAAGCGTTGCCCAAATCGCCGATAATATTCTCGTCTAAAACCGGTTCGTATAATTTGTCGGAGGCTATTATTTCGGCTTGTTCAGCCAATTTTTTTAGATTTCCTATCATATCGGAAAACGCTTTTGTCAACGCTCCCTTTCCGCCGGTTGACAACTGTTTGTTTTTTAAATCTCCCGCCGCAATAATTTGAGCTTTTAACGCGAGAGATTTCAAATTTCCAATCATAAGAGCGAACGCCGAACCCAAATCTCCGGTTATTTTTTCGTTCAACATATTATCGTCGAGTTTTTCTTCCGCAATAATCTGAGCCTGATTCGCAAGTTTTCTTAAATTAGCTATCATATCGGAAAATGCTTTTGACAGCGTTCCGCAATCATTAACTGTAAGTTTAGAATTTTTCAAATCTCCGGCGGCTATGATTTTCGCTTTTTCCGTCAAATTTCTTAAATTAATAATCATATCCGCAAACGCTTTGCCGAGCGTTCCGGTTCCCGAAATATTCAATGAATTATTATATAAATCGTCCGCGGCTATTATGCTCGATTGGTTTGCGAGATTTCTTAATTTTAACGTCATTGACGAAAACGCCTCTCCAAGGTCGCCGGAAATTTTCGCGTCAAGTTTGCAGTTTAATAAATCGTCTTCCGCGATACATATAGCTTGTTCCGCAAGTTTTCTTTGACTTGTCAAAATGTTATTGAACGACTGCGTGAGTTTTCCTATTTCATCCGAACCCGAATATCGCAGTTTTTCAATTTTTAAGTTGCCAAGCGCAAGCTGTTCGCCTATAACCGCGACCTTTAAAACCGGATTCGTAATTTTTGCCGATATGTACAATGAAAAAATAAACGCGGTTAAAATCAGCAATAATAAAAATATTGACGTTATTCTTTTCATTTCAATTAAATCTTTAAATGCCGCGTCATTTGATATTTCCGCAACCGCATACCAATTTTTATTAAAAAACTTTTTGGAAACGTTTGAAGAATTTAAAGCCGATTGTTTTGTGAAAACTATGATTTTTTCTTTGTTTTTCAAATATCCTTTGTTTTCGTTTTCGATTTTTTTCAAAAGTTCCGAATTTAAATTTTTTGACTTTAAGATTACAGATTGTTTAATTAAAAACTCGGGCGCCGAAATGATGAAATTATCAGAATTAAATAATTGCAAAAAAGCGTTAGTATCCTGATTATTTCCCGAAATCAATTGAATGGAATTATTTTTTTCATAAAATAATTTCGAACAATCGAACGCGCCGACTAAAAATCCGGCGACTTGACCGTCGCTTAATGTCAGAGGATAATACGAAACTATCGTAATCGCGCCGAACAAAGAGCTCTCGTGGACTTCGGTCAAATTAAACGTTTTATTTTTCAACGCTTCGGCAAATCCCTGTTCCGAAGAAACGTTCTTCATTAAAAGATTGTTGTTTGACGAAGCGACTATTTTTCCTTGAAGATTTACAGCGCTGATATTAATAAAAACGTTATAGCTGTTTTTGAATTTAACCAGCATTTTCGTAATATTGCCTTCGATATCGTCGGCGAGGATTTCATCCATTACGGACAGCTCGCTCCATGTTTTCAAATTTTCAATATTCACGTTTAGAGTCAAATTTAAATTTTCGAGAAATCCGGTTTGTATGTCGTAATAGTTTTTTACTATATCCGATTCCTTTGAATTCTCAAAGAAATAAATGCCCGCAATAAATAAAAGCAGCATAGGGATGCAAGTCGCGGAAGTAAAATAAATAACTAATTTTTTTTTTAGAAGCATAAAATATTTTCGCTAAAAGAAGCCGTCGGCCGGTTTCTGTAATTTTAAATGGTCGTATGCCGCGCGGTTGACAACCCTGCCGCCGCGCGTTCTGCTGATGAATCCTATTTTCAGCAGATATGGTTCAATCATATCAACAAGCGTATCTGATTCTTCGTCGAGCGTGGCTGCTATTGCCTCTATGCCCACAGGTCCGCCGTTATAAAATTCAATGATTAATTTTAAATACGAACGGTCTAAATCGTCAAGACCCATACTGTCGACGCCTTCGAGTTCAAGCGACTTCACTGCGGAATCCTTGTCGATTACTCCGTTATTTTTGACCATAGCGAAATCTCTTACCCTTCTGAGAAGGCGATTGACTATTCGCGGAGTGCCTCTGCCGCGTTTCGCTATTTCTTCAATCGCGTCTTTGTCAATTTTATTATTCAACAATTTCGCAGAACGTTCGATTATCCGCATCAATTCTTCAATCGGATAAAAATCAAGATGATATATCAATCCGAATCTTTCTCTTAACGGCGCTGAAAGAAGTCCCGCCCGAGTCGTTGCTCCCACCAGCGTAAAAGGTTTTATCGGAATTTTTATCGTTTTGGCAAAAGCCCCTTTATCTACCACAAAATCGGTTTTAAAATCTTCCATAGCCGGATATATGAATTCTTCAACCGCTATTCCAAGTCTGTGAATTTCATCTATAAATAACACGTCGTTTTCTTCAAGATTTGTCAATATGCCCATCAAATCGCCTTTTTTATCGAGGACAGGTCCTGACGAAGTTACAAGATTAGCGCCCATTTCATTAGCTATTATATGCGCAAGCGTAGTTTTCCCAAGCCCGGGAGGTCCGTAAAATAAAGTGTGCTCAATAGGTTCGTTCCGCATTTTAGCCGCCTGAACCGCCACCCTCAATTTTTCAACCACTTTCGTCTGACCAATGTATTCAGACATCGATTTAGGACGCAAACTCCAGTTGAACTGTTTTTCCTGTTCCGTTGATTCCCCTGATATTATTCTTTCTATTGCCATATATCAATATGTAAAAAAAGTTTTATACGCAAGATAAACGCCGAACAAATCGTGTTTTGAAACAAGCTCGTAAGGCGAATGCATCGACATAACGCTCGGTCCGCAATCCACGACATTGCAGCCGTATTTCGATATATGACGGGCTATGGTGCCGCCGCCGCCTTCGTCAACCTTTGAAAACGAACCAATCTGCCAGCATATTTTATCGCGTTCAAATAATCGCGTCAATCTTGATATGTATTCGGCGTTAGCGTCGTTAGTGGAGCTTTTTCCGCCGTGTCCGGTAAATTTAGTCAACACCGCTCCGTATCCGAACTTTGAACAATTCAACGGTTCAAACACTTCCGGAAAGTTCGGATTTATAGCGGAATTAACGTCCGCGGATATCGCGTTGGATTTCAGAAATATTTTTCTGTAATCCGAATTCCTTGCGTTTTTCTTTTCGGTTTCTAAAATAAAATTAATTAAATCTTCTATAAAAAGCGATTGCGCGCCCGTAGGTCCGTCGCTGCCGGTTTCTTCTTTATCATAAAAAATTGTCGCGCAGGATTTTGAAACTTTTTTCATATCGACGTCAATCGCCGCTTTTAACGAAGTAAAAGAACAAGCCCTGTCGTCATGTCCGTATCCGGCTATCAATGATTCGTCAAATCCTGAAAATCTCGGTTTTAAAGCAGGCGTCAATTGCAGTTCGGCCGTTAAAAAATCTTCTTCTTTTATTCCGTATTTTTTATTTAATATATTCATCGCAAACATCTTTATTCTATGCTTATCTTTAGAATATTTTTTATCGTATACCGTTCCCGCAATCGCGTTAAGCGACTCTGCGTTAACCGCTTCTTTTATAGTCTTCGGATCCTGAATTCTTTTTGACAAATGCGGCGCTATATCAGGAATCACAAGAACCGGATCTCCCTCGTTGTTTCCAATATCAATATTTACGGTTTTACCCGAACGAGTAATAATAATCCCGTTCAAACTTAGCGGAATATTCATCCATTGATACTTTTTTATGCCTCCGTAATAATGCGTCTTCAACATTAAAATATCCGACATATCCGCGAAAGGGTTCTGTTTCAAATCTATATGAGGCGAGTCAATATGAGATATAATGAAATTTATTCCGGATTCAATACTGTTTTTCAGATTTACAACCGCAATGTTCTTATTGAAAAATTTAATGTAAAATTTTCGGGGAAGCTTTTTTACGTCCGAATACAAATCTATTTTTTCGTATCCATTTGATAAAACCGCTTTTTCGATTTCTAAAACAGATAAACGTTCGGTTTTAGCTTTTTCAATAAAATTCATATATTCAAACGCAAACGCGTCTATATCCCTGTTTGTATATCTTCTGTTTTTTATAAAAAAAGGTTCGTTGGCATATATCAGATTTTTCATTTCAATAATTTTTTTATTTTTTCTAAAAGATTTTTTAATACAAACGGTTTTTTAACGTAGTCGTCGGCTCCTGAGTTGAAACCGAGTTCAATATCGGCATCGCTCGTTTTGGCTGAAATGAAAATAATGGGGATATGTTTAAAATCGCCGCTCTGTTTTAACGCTCTGCATAAATCATACCCCGAAATCCAATTCATCATTATATCAAGGAGAATAATATCGGCTTTTTGAATCTTTAATATTTCAAATAATTGTATTCCGTTTAATACCGTAAATACTTCAAAATTATCCGATTCAAGATAATCTTTTAATAATTCGAGAATATCCGAGTCATCGTCGGCGATGACTATTTTCTTTTTCGATATATTATCTGACATAATGCAAGACGCAACTAAAAATATATAGTTTAAAATATATAATAAAATATATAAAAAAAAATTATATTTCAATTTTAAAAAAAATAAATAAATTTTTTCATTATTTCAAAAATTGTCTTGAAAATATTTTTTCGAATTTTATAATATTAGTTATGAATAATAACAGAAAATTATTATGGATTATCTTGCTCGCGGCTATAGCCGGAACCGTTATTTTTCTAAAAAACAACGATTATTTTAACTCCGGTAACGAAGAAAATCCATACTCTGAAGAATTAAAAAATGAAACGTCTGATGAAACTTTAACAAATAATTATATGTCCGTTCCCGAAAAAAGATTGGAAAACTCAATAACAATAGGGATTTCAGGAGCCGTTAAAAACCCCGGTTCTTATGTTATTGATAAACCGGTAAGCATTCGAGAATTAATTAATCTTGCCGGCGGTCTAAACCAAGACGCAGACTACGATTTTAAATACGATAACGTCAGAATATTTGAATCCGACACTGTAGTTATTCCCGCGAAATTAAATTATGATAAATATCAAAATAAATTCACGCTTACAAATCAGTCGCTCGGCAATCTTGATAGATTTGAAAAAAAAGAAAAAGACGTTAAATCAAAAATATATCGCGAGAACGCCTCTCTAAAAAAAATTAATATAAACAGCGACAATATTTCAGAATTAACGCAGATTCCAAGAATAGGTCCGAAAACGGCTGAAACCATAATCGAATACAGAAAAGAACACGGGAATTTCAAAAATATAAACGAACTCACAAAAGTTCCGCGTATCGGCCCGAAAACATTCGAATTAATCAAAGAAAAAATAACCGTTAAATAAACCTCTTGAAATGAAAAAATCCGGACTATCGTTCAATATAATCGTTAAAAATGAAGAGCATTGCATCGAACTCTGCCTGAAATCGATACAAAAAATCGCCGATGAAATTATTATTACCGATACCGGTTCATCAGACAATACAATTGAAATCTGCAAAAAATATTCCCGCAAGATTTTCCATTGCGAATGGAACGACGATTTTTCCGAAGCAAGAAATTTTACAAAATCCAAAAGCTCGTTTGAATGGATTTTTTTAATCGACGCCGACGAACGCCTTGCTCCGGAAGAATACGATTCAATATTGAACTCAATAAAAACCGGTTCTGCCGACGCTTATATTTGCTCGACTAAAAATTTCACAAATATTTCATCCACTTCAAACTGGAAAATTAATTTATCCGAAACCGAAAAAAAAATGGCGGGAACCGCTTCAGGCTGGTTTCCTTCGGATAAAATAAGATTATTTAAAAATAAATCCGAATATTTTTTTTCGGGTCATATTCACGAACTTATTATAGATTCTATAAGGGCGAATAACGGCGTTTTAAAAGACGCGGATTTTTATATATATCATTACGGTTATATTTACGCAGAACTCGATAAGAATATAAAAAATAGAAAACTTGAATTTTATGAAAAACTAAACGAAAAAAAATTGGCGAGGTATAACGACATAAAATCCGTTTTTGAACTCGCTAAACAAAAAAGAGCAGCGAAAAAATTTAACGAAGCCGTTAAATTATTTGAAAGATGCGTCTCGGAAAAGTATCGGGTCGCCGAAGTTTTTAACGAATTATCGGTTATTAATATCAATCTCGGCGATTATACGAAATCGCTCGAATACGCCAAATTAAGCGTTCAATATGATTCGGCGAACATTTCGGCGAAAAATAATCTCGCCATCTCATATTGGAAAATAGGGGACGCCGGTAAAGCGGTTGAAATTCTAAAAAACGTTATAGATGTTAATCCGGCTCATTCTAACGCTTACTCGAATCTTGCGGCTATTTATAAATCTTCAGGCGATAATTTGAACGCCGGAAAAATGTATGTTTTAGCGATTCATTACAATCCGAACGATATTAAAACCCTTGAAAATTACGCTAAATTACTGCTTGTGGAAAAAAAATACGTCGAATTAGATGAAATCGTTTGTTCGATTCTTAAATTGAATCCTTTGAATAATTTCGCCCTTGAAAACAAGGGTTTTTCCGTAAAAATGAAAGATTCGATTTTAAATAAAGAATACGAAAATTTTTTTTCCGAAGGCGTTTTATTTTTTAATAAAAACGATTTTAAGCAGGCGCTTAAATGTTTTAGAAAAAGTTTGAACTTGAATCCTGATTTGGACGAATGCAGAAAATATGCCGCCGAATGTTATTTGAAGCTTGGAGATAAAAAAAAATACGATATCGAGATTAATCGAAAATAATAATGAATAAAGAATTTCAATTCGGGTATTTTTTCAATTTTCTAAGCCGAATTTCATCGGAAACGGATAACCGTATAATTTACTCTTAATCCTTTTCATGAATTTCGGCTTAAGAGTTTAAATAAAAAAATTCCGTAAATACCGGTAAGAGCGAATAATTTAAGATTCGTAAATACGACCGGAAATCCGCGTAAGAAAAATTTGTGGTCGTATGGATAATAAAAAAATATCAAAGAACAAAAAATTAAAAATAGCAAATCTGTTTTATCTTTTTTCTGCGGACAAGATTTCGGAGATTTCCTGAATACCTTAAAAAATTCAGAGATGAAATCATTGTTTTTATAATAAACCGCAACCGCAGTCAGAACAATCGTATAATGATATTCCCAGTTTATCGAATGCATAAGTATCATACAAATAAACATAATAGAAAACTGAAAATAATCCGCATCGGGCAGACGCCTCCTCAAATATAAAACAAAGATTGTCAATAAAAAAAAGAAGGATTTAATAATAACGGGAAATTTAACCGCCAAAAAAGGACTATGCAGAAGTTCAATAGTGTATTCGTTGTATGCGAGAAACAAACGTCTGCACATAGCGTCAAAAGACTGAATATAAGGAGCCGAACTTGCTCCTTCAAACTGAAGTTGAGGAATTACTTCGGTAAAATATAAAACGTATTCCGAATACGGAACTATAATTAAACTCATAAGAACAATTCCAAAAAAAGTCAGAGCCGCGTAAAAAACCGTTTTGAACTTTCTTCTAAAAATAAAATACGGACTTAATAAAACCGGCTGCACGCTCAATACTACGAGAATTCCCCAGATAATTCCGGATAATCCGTCTTTTTCTCTGAATTGAAATAAAAGAAGGTATAGCGTAAGCAAAACGATTTTAATATTGCCGTATCTGATATTATCGTAAAGAGGTCTGAAAAAAATAAAAATAATAACAAACAACAGAATAGAAAAGTTTGTTTTATTTTTGAAACATCCGGCATTTCTTAATATTATCAATGAAACGAATACTAAGCAAATATTGAATAAAGTCCAAATAATTTTCGCTGTTTCAATGCCGAATTCTTTATTAATAAATCTCGCCGGCATATACAAAACAGAAACAGCCGGAAGATACGTGAATCCGCCGTTATAAGGTTTAAAATAATATAATTCCTTAGACTGCAATAAATTATCGGCGGCGGTTATGTTAGCTTTTAAATCCACCATCCACGATTGTTTGACGGAACGCAAAGAAATAAAAATAAAAAAAATGAATACAAAAATTAGAGTAACGAAAAAAAATTTCTTATTCATTTATACATTATGTTTTCTTTTAATTTCTCGACTATATAATAAACCTGCGCGTCGTATAAATCTTTTTCGGCGAAAAATTTAACGTAAAAATCGTAAAACAAATCCTGTATTTCAGGTTGATTGGTGTGAAGCTGAATTTTTCTGAATACATTTATTAATTTTATAAAATTTTGATACGCGGATTTATCGAAAGATTCATATGCTATGGAATTTAACAATTCGTTGAGAAGTTCAAGCAATTTTTTATTTGATTCCTTGTGTATCAAAGAATTGTAGAATTGAACATTCCATATAATAGAAGGTTCGACGAGTTTATCGAGAGCTGCCGCGTCGTTATTCTCGATACATTTAATCAACCGCGTGTAAATAACTTCCTGCATAATCGATTTAACAACGGGCGGGAGATAAATATCGGGATTTTCAATGCTTTTTTTATAAAAATCAATGCCGTCGTAAAACTTCGCGAAAAATCCGGAATACTTTTTTAGATTAACAACGACATTCGTTTTTAACAGTTTGATTCTCGAATCGTTTGGAAAATCGGAAAAAGAAAAATAATAATCGAATTCTACGGATTCGCCCGATTTAATTCTATCGATATAATTCTCTGGTTCGCTCAGATTTTTCACGAAATATTTTTCCGTGAATTTAATGGTCTTATTGACTGAAACAAGATAATAAGATTCGGGAAAATCAATCGGCGATTTTAGTTCGATAACATACGCGTAGATTTTTTTATTATGAATATGTTTCGCCGAAAGAATATTTATTTCATAATTGAACAACTGATATTTTTTTAATTTCTCATATCCGTATAAATCGTATGCCGCGGCTATCGCGGCGATTACGGGTTTGTCGAACTTGGACGGCTTGACGAGTTTGTTAAAAATATTTTCGCCGTTTTTAAACTCATCCAAATTGCTTTCGGCGAGACGAAGCGACTCTAAAAATTTATCTTCAAAATCCGCTCCGAACTTTTTCGCAATATCCATCGCATAATACGCATATTTAATGATTTGAGTCGCTTCAAGACCCGATATTTCATCGAAAAACCAGCCGCAACTTGTGAACATATATTGAGAATATTTTTGCATCTCAAGAAGCGAAATAATTTTATCTCTGAATCCGGCGTCGAGATTAAAATTCTTTAAAAATCTAACGACATTTTTTTCGTTTAGATTTTGATTATTTACAAGTATTATATATTCTGATAAAATTTTATGTTTAATATTTTCATCATTAATATATTTGCTTAATTCTAAATCATACAAAGCGTCCAAATCTGATTTGAGTTTATTCATTGCGCCGCGCAAATAAAACCGCCATTTCTGATTCCATTTAGCGGAATTGTCAATTTTACAGCCGCAATCGTCCGACCATCTGCCTACTCCGTGAGCGCAGCTCCATGATGAATTCTCGTGAATCTTAACTTCTTTAAAATAATTATTTTGACTCAAATAATATGAAATATTGCAAACTTTAATGTTTTTCGATTGTTCAAGGTTGTTGAATATATAAGACAGCGCAAGCTCCCCGAATTTTTTATGGTGTCCGTAAGTTTCTCCGTCCGTTGCCATCGTTATAAGCTGATTATACGGAAAATTATTTTTAAATTTCGAATTTATCGCTCCCATAAAATTATCGCCGTTCTCAAGAATGTTTTCAAAAGCGGCGGCTTTTGACAAATGAGCTTCATAAAAAATTACTATTATGCTTTTGCCGTTTTTTAAATGAATTTTGTGCGGAACAGAAACGTCGAAATTCGCAGAATGAACATTTCTCCATTTATTGTTTTCAAAAATTGAATTAGCCTGATAAGGCGATAAAACAGTATATTTGATTCCGTATTCTGAAAGAAGTTCGAGCGTTTCCGAGTCTGCCGCCGTTTCCGCAAGCCACATTCCTTCAGGATATCTGCCGAACCTCAATTCAAAATCCTTTATTCCCCATTCAATCTGTATAATTTTATCCCGCCGCGATGCGAGCGGCATTATTATATGATTATATACCTGAGCTATGGCTCCGCCGCAGCCGGCGAACATTTTTCTTCCGAGTCTGTCCCCTTCCAAAATTCTTTCATAAACCACGGGATTATTGCGTTCTAACCATACAAGAAGCGTCGGTCCGAAATTAAAATTCATATAAGCGTAATTATTGATTATTTTCAGGACTGATTTTCCATTGATTATTTTTCCGAATCCGTTCGGGTAATAGCACTCCGAGGTTATCCTCTCGTTCCAATCGCGGGCAGGAAAAGCCGAAGGCTGAGTTTCGACTATGTTCAACCACGGATTTTCGCGCGGCGGCTGATAAAAATGAGAATGAAGACAAAAATATTTTGTTGTCATCGGGAATCCTTTCCTCCAAAAAAATAACTGAATTCTATTTTATAAATTTTTTTGATAATGTCAATCCGTTTTTAAAAATATCCGGAATTAGGGCGAAGTAAGAAATTGTTCCGGTAATTTTAACCCGAAAACTGCAACGTAAAAATTTGCGCATTTGAAAAAAAGCTTAATAATATTATTTCACTTACTTTCAATAATTTTTCAAAATCCAATTCAGGAAAAGGATTAAGAGCAAAGTATACGGTTATCCTTTTCCGATGAAATTCGGCTTAGGCATTTTTTTAAAAGCCGTTGAAACGGTTCGAGGAGCTTTTTGAAAATAACCGGCAAGCGTCAAACTTCAAAATGATAAGACTGTATATATAATATTTTTCCAAAAGCGTCAAAAACAGCGTTATCAGTCCTTCTATGAAGTTTAACCTGTTCTCTGTTGATATGAACTATTCTAACGTTATACGTTATATTGGGAGCGTCTTGAGTTAATACCGACAAATTTTTTTTTACGTTTTTTTTATCCTGAATCATAATAAAATCAAACGCGTTAAAATTTAATATTTTTTCTTTAGTCATACCGAAATATTTACAAAACGCCTCGTTGACAAATAAAAACTTTCCCTCAATCGTGTATCTTGAAACTAAAAGAGGCATATTTTCCACGACGGTTCTATAAAGTTTTTCAGAATCTTTAAGATAATCGTCCTCAAGAAGTTTGTCGGAAATCAACCGAATTATTCCTACTGTTCCGATAAAATTATTTTTTTCAGTTTTAAGATTCATCAGGTAATGACCGGCTGATGAAACTTCGCCCCAAGAAATAACGCTTCCGATTTTTTCTCTTTTTAAATCAGAACGCTCTTTAAAAATTTCATAAGACTGGTTTTTATCAATAAACCTAATCTGAAGATTTGTCGTTTTTCTATTTCCGCTCCTTCGTTCGTCAAAAAGTTTGGGCGAATCTTTATCGCCGGTTATAATTCCTTTGTATTTCGGCAAAATGTAGAATCTTGAAACTTTTTTTACGTCGTCCTGATGTATAATAACGCTGAAATGTTTCCCTATTAATTCTTCCGGCTCGTAACCGAGAATTTTAATAGAATTATTAATATAAGTGAATTGCCCCTTTTCGTCAAGTTTATAAACGATATCCGGCAGCGAATCCATAAGATTTTTATAACTTTGCCTGTTTCTTTCAAGAAGATACTGATTGACCTTGTTTTCAGTAGTGTCTCTAACAAGTAAAAAAATCAGTTTTTTATTTTGAATACAGAATTGATTTATGCTGAACTCCGCCGATTTATATGCCCCGCTTTTTGTTTTTAATTCCGTGGAATATCTGATATTTTTTGTATTTTCAATTTGTAAAATGCGTTCGTTAAATTTTTCTTGCGAACCCTCGCTTTCAAAATTATAAATATAATTATTAATGATTTCAATTCCTTCATATTCAAGAATATCGGATAAAGCGTCGTTTATAAATTGAATTTGTCCCGATTCATTGATAATGGCAAAACCTTCCATTGCCGCCGTTAATATAACGTTTTTTTCCGCAAGTTGTTTGCTTAATTTCTTTAGAAGTTTTTTTTTCTCAGCAATTAAGTCGCGGTTTTTTTCTTCAAGTTCGCCGTATTTAATCTCAAGTTTATGTATATATTTTTTTAAAGCAAGAATACTTGGATTTTCATTATCCATATCGGCGTCCCCGTTATAAAAAATTATTGACATCGAAAATTTTATAGGACATATCCGTAGTTTCCAGTATTACGGCAGTCTGTTTGCCGGTAACGTATCCGCAGATTTCTCCCGGATTAATTATCAAAGTTTTTGATTTTACTATTTCAAGTTTATGCGTATGTCCAAAGAATACAGCGGAATAGAAGCTTGAATTTTTAAACGAATCAATAGCCGCCGGTTCGTGCATCATTAAAAAATTTTTTGAATCAAACTCAAATTCATACGGTCCTTGAAAAATCGAATGATTCATTTGAAAAATTTTTTCTTTCAAAATAATTCTTTCTCCGTCGTTATTGCCGAAAACAAAAATAATTTTTGAATTCGATTTTATAAAATACCGGCAGGTTATCGGAGAAATAATATCTCCGCAGTGAATCGACAAATCAACTTTTTCTTTATTGAATAAATCTATGGTTTTTTCAATCAAAGGCATATTGTCATGAGAATCCGACATAATTCCGAGTTTCATTCTAAACCGCCCTTAAGCCGAATTTCATTAGAAAAGGCAATTATGATTTTAATCTTTAGCATTGTTCCTTTCCCTGAAACTCGGCTTTTATATTAAAAATTATTTCTACGCTACGCAGGATACTATAATCTTTCTTCTATCGGAACAAAGTGTCTTTTGTTTTCGCCGATATAAATCTGACGCGGTCTCCCGATTTTAAAAGGAGAAGTAGTATGCATCTCGCGCCATTGAGCAATCCAGCCCGGCAATCTTCCGATTGCAAACATCACAGGAAACATATTTGTCGGTATTTCAAGCATTCTGAATATCAATCCGCTGTAGAAATCAACATTGGGATATAGATTCCTTTCGACAAAATAATTATCGGTCAAAGCTCTTTCTTCAAGTTTTAAAGCAATCTCAAGACGTCGGCTGTGAACTCCGTATTTATCAACCATTTCGTGACAGGTTTTTTTTAAAACTTTTGAGCGAGGATCAAACGTTTTATATATTCTGTGTCCGAATCCCATAAGTCTGAAATTAGAACTTTTATCTTTCGCTTTATTTATATAATAATCAATGCTGTGCCCTTCTTCCACTATTTTATCGAACATTTCCATTACCTTCTGATTCGCCCCTCCGTGTAGCGGTCCCCATAACGCGCAGATTCCCGCGCAAATAGAAGCGTATAAATTTACTTTGCTGCTCCCTACAAGTCTTACGGTTGAAGTGGAACAGTTTTGTTCGTGGTCTGCATGCGTAATCAATACTTTTTCAAGAACCTTAACTATAAAGGAATCAATTGCATAATCTCTCGTATAACTTGAAAACATCATATTTAAAATATTCGTGCAATACGAATATTCGCGTTTAGGATAAACTACGGGTTCGCCAATGGATTTTTTATATGAAAACGCGGCTATGGTTCTGATTTTCGATAATAATCGCGGAACGTTAATATCATTATCCGGCTCGTCTTCAAACAAATGAAAAGCGTCGGGATAATATACCGAAAGCGAAGAAACCATAGATGAAAGTATTGCCATCGGATGCGCTTTTGACGGATAACTCTCGAAAAAATGAAGCATGTCTTCATGTATCAATGAGTTCTCGGTTAATTGAGCTGAAAATTTCGATAATTCCGTTTTATTGGGCAGTTTTCCGTAGACCAGCAGATAAGCGGTCTCTACAAAAGTTGTTTTTTCCGCGAGCTCGTCTACCGGATAACCTCTATAATTAAGTATCCCTTTTTCTCCGTCTATGAAAGTTATTGCGCTTTTACAGGCGCCTGTATTTTGAAAACCATTGTCCAAAGTTATATAGCCGGTTTCTTTCCGTAAATTTCCAATATCAATCGCTTTTTCATTCTCAGCGCCAATAACTACGGGCAGTTTATAAACTTTGTCTTCAATTTTCAGTTCCGCAAAATTTTCCATCAACTCACCTCTTTTCAACTCGATAATAGTTTAATTAAAAAAAATCAGTTAGCTCATTGAAAAACCGCTTAAACCCGAATAATGCGCTAAAAGTAAAGTGAAGTTTTTCACAACATAAGAAAAATATAATTTTTTGGCGACTTTTAAAAAATCTAGTTTTTTAAAAAATTAAAAAGTTTTTATGATATAGAATCAAGTATAACAAAAACTTCGCTAAAACGCCATAAAACGCTTTACTGCATTTTATTGATTAAACATTTTATAAAATTATAATTTATCAATTTTTTTTTGCAATATTTTTTTTGAATTTTTAATATTGAAAATAATATTATTCTTAACCCCAGAAAATAGAACATTTTCTGAGCGCTTTGATGTTTTTCAAAACATTGTAGTGTAAATTGTAATTGAAAATTGCCACGAGATGGTAATTAAAAATTGCCACACTGGAAAAAACAAATATATAATCAATTTTAATTCAATATTTTAATTAATGCTCTGGCGTTATAATAAAGCAAAGCAAACGATTCGGATAAAATTTTTTTATCGTCAAAAGATTTTTGAATGTCTTTCATAAAATTTTCTATGATCTGTTTTTTTATTTCCAAAGTTTGTTTTGAAATCACGATTTTTTTCAATTCTCCGATTTCTCTCAAAATCCTGTTTTTTTCCGGCTCTGTTTCTATCCAGCCCTGAAGATAGCTTTCGTCCGCATATTCTTCCAGCCGCTTTATTCCTTCGTCCGTGGTCTTAAACCATTCCACAGCGCCCACGGTTTTACCGGATAATATATCCTCATCGCTGTTAGGTCTTGCATTAGCAATTTCTTCATCTGGCTCAATCGGCCATTTTGACATATTTGAATTTCCTTTACCAATACAATATACAATACCTGGTAATCCATTAGTTTCAAAACTAAAAAATCCTTTGCTTGTACCTGGTAAAAGAGGGGCGCTTCTTAGAGATCTCCATGTTAGCCATTTTCTATTGTCATAAACAGTTCCTTCAGAACGGTTTTCTTTTAAACAATGATTTCTTTTACCTGTCCGCCAATCGGTTTTTAAAGGAATATTTTGATTAAAAATCTCATTTAAATATTCAATTCCCAAATATATAAAATCTTGTTTGCTTTTTTTTGAATTATGAATGGTATATAAAAATTGCAATTCATTTTTATTATTATTTTCTTTTACAGAACATTCAACAATAACATCTAATAATGTTCTTGGATATTCGACTTTTTCATATTTTTTTCCTTCCTGCTCCCAAACGATTTTATGACCTCCATCCTGCAATTTATATACCTCGGCTTTATTTGTCTTTTTTGCCCGTTCTGAAAAAATGATTTTGTATTCAGGTTTATTTAAAATCTTTCTTTCCGCATTGATTTGCCGGATATTTAAAAATATTATCGCTATTATAATATAAAAAAATATTGATTTTGGTTTCATAATTTTGTTCCTTTAATAATAAAATTTTTTAAAATTCGAGATGGTAATGAGATCCTTCAACAAGAAAATCAGATAATTGGTATCCAATACTATCCTCAATAAAATCTTTGAATTCATCAGAGATACTGAAATACGTTGAAATCAACACCTCATTCCCGGAGCTGTCCAAAAATTTTTCGTCTATATCTACGCTTCTGCCTTTTCTATGATAATTACCGTGAGGACTTGTCCAGCTTGCTCCTCCGTTCGGATATATATCGCAATCGTATTTTCCTCCCCATTCCAAACTCATATCATTAACCCGTAATCTGGCATATAAATGCGCAGTATCATTATAAAAATTATTGAATATTTGATCTAACGCCCCTGATATAGCGGGATCAACATAATATGGATCGCTATGTTTCGGATGATATGATCGCTCTATAAAATTAGAATTCGAATATCTTGTTAACCCGTCTATTTTTACAGTCAATTTTTTTTCTTTATACACATTTAAAATCTTGGCGCCTATCCGTTCCTGCCCTGAAAATTCATCAGGACGGTATTCGGTCGTAAATATTCCGTTTGCTCCGGTGTATCCCGATACTTCTGAGAACACGCCTTGCGGTCTGCCTGTATGTAAATGTCCTCCGCTATTTTCAACTTCCGCCCAGCATATTGTAACCGGCAAACCGCTTATTGAAGGAGTTGTGGTTATTTTGATATCCGTCTTGGGGTTGGAAGATGAATCTTTCGGCCTGACTGTTTCAGGCGTTAATGTAATATTTATTTTTGTCAAGATTTATTTTTTACCGCTGAAAAATAATTTTTCCCCCGCGAATTTCCGCGAATAAATCAAAACTCATTTTATAAAAAAATCTATATTCATTTTTATTTTCAAACTCCCTAAAAAATTTATATTTCTAATTATGAATATTCTTTCTGTTTTATTCTATATTCGCGTAGATTCGCGTTGATTAGCGGGAAAAATTTCCCCCGCGAATTTCCGCGAATCTACGCGAATAAAATTTCAGCTTTATAAATATTTTTCGACTGATACTTTTTACAAAAATCTAAATTCAACATTCAAAATAGATTCGTAAAATTCGTCAGATTCATGGTAAAAAAAATTTTAACCGCGAATAGAACGAATAGAACGAATCTTAAATTATTGATAACTCTTAAAAAATCATTTGCCTCTAAAATTCTTTAAACCCAAGTACATTATTTAATTTCAAAATAATAATTATAAAAAGCTTTTTCCGGTTTTCATTAGCGCGGATTCGCGTTGATTAGCGGGAAAAATTTCCCCCGCGAATTTCCGCGAATCTCCGCGAATAAAATTTTAAATATTTATGCCTGCATTAGTATTCGTTCCTTTATTTTTTTTTGCGTAAAGTTTCATAAAAACTTTTATGTTTTTCGTATTCATTTTTAAATAAATAATAGGTTTTTTCTAAATCATTTAAAACATTTTTATTTAAAATTTTTTTTTCAAATATCTCAAATAATTCCGCTAAATTATCTGGCGTTTGGACATATAAACACGCGCATTCTTCAATAATATCATTATATCGATACCACAAATCAAATTGGTATTTATCATATGCGTTAAAAATATTATTTTTAGAAATTTTCCGATAATATTCACTAATATCATCTTTGCTTTCTCCCCAATTATCAGTAATATTTAAAACAGGTTTCATCGTTCTGTCAATAATAGTTAAGCAAGGCAAAATTGTATGCAATGCTTCTATATAATATTCTAAAACTAAAGGTTTGCTTTCATTTGATATTTCATTATAAAAATAGTTGGGATAAATTGAACGGCCTAAAAAATAATATGAATCATATAATAAAATTATTTTTTCTGAATTCGATAAACTTCGCAAATAATATTTATAACTATCAGTATCGTTTAAAATAATATTATCATTATTTATATTATACGGCTCTATTCTTTGGTATATTTTTTCTTTAGATAATAAAAAATTACTTTGAAATAAAATCAATATTAATATCAAAAAAATATATCTTATCCGCATTTTAACTATATCCCCGGCCCCGAATATGGTCCTTGCCAACTTCCTTCGTCTCTATCTGTATCAGTTTCTTTTATAGCCTGTGTCTTTTGATCAATACTCCTAAATCTTCTTATATGAGTATTTTGGATACACGGTATCCAATTTCCATTATCATCTTGAAATTCATCCCAAAAATTTTGAATAAACTCAAAATCAACATACGACGAACCGCTTAATATATTTGTAATTGGTATTAACCCTGTTCCAAGTTCATCAAACGTTTGATTATCATAATAAATTATATCAAATTCTTTTTTTCTTTCGGGAATTATTGATTGTGCACCGTTTGGCCAATTTACAGTAAGTTCAGGAATATTTTCACGAAATTTCACCCATTTAAAAGAAACGGTATTAGGTCCAATATAGCATAAAAAAACCGATTGGGCTCCTATATAATTATCAGGCGGACCGCTTTGTCCTTCCGGTTCATCTGCATATAATGCTACCGATAACTCACTTGGCTTTATAATATCATATGTTATGCTTTTGGTAATACTCCCTACAGTTACTGAAACTGTTGCTGATAAAGCTGATTGTAATTTGTTTGCTGTTAATTGCACCCCTCTATATACTTTTGATGAATCGCGATTAAGGGTAGCGTCTCCCGTAACCGACCAATATCCTGCCGCTATTGATGAATTATTAAATCTTATATTTATTAATTCTCCTATTCCAATTGTCGTCCTATCTTGATTAGCCGGATAAGGCGAAACAGCTTCGCTGACAATTTCCCAATTTTCTTCAGAAGAATTTCCTTTCACATCTGCGCCGCAATAAGGCGAATTAACATCTTCGTATGGAGGTTCATCTTTAATATTTATATAACTCGAAGGAATAACCAAAGTAATAAATTCAACTGATAAAGTATTATCTAAACTTCCTGAAATCACTTCATAATCTCCATTAATTGATACGGAAAATGCTTCTTCAACCGTTGTAACGTCATATAAATTAAAACGAGCTAACGCAACTCCGCCACGAATATTCCTGAACGACAAGCGCGCCGAGCCGCCGTCGCCAAGCGAACCGAGATTCGGAATATTAATCGAACCCGGCGATTTTTTTATTAATGCATTTTTTATCGGAGCGAGCATTGAACCGCCTTCGCCGCCGCTGCCTCCGGGTCCGTAATTAATTTTTGACCAATACATAATAAACCATGGTCCGTCCGCCGGAGAATCCGAAACAGTAGGGTCTGTGTTATTTTCAGCTTCAATCCAGTTGACGTATCCGTCGATATCAAGGTCTTCAAATCCGTCGGGTATTCCGTTATTATTGCTGTCGGTTATAAGCGGATTGTAATTGTATTGAACCTCGTATCCGTCGTAAACGCTGTCCCCGTCGGTATCGTAAAGCAATGGATTTGTTATATATCCGTTTGTTCCGTATATCTCGGCATAATCCGGTATGCCGTCTTTATCGCTGTCGCTGTCGTCGGGTTTTGTAAGGAATATAGCTATTTCATTATAATCGTTTATACTGTCGCCGTCTGTGTCAAAACAATACGAATCGGATCCTATTGACTGCTCGTAACTATCGCTCAATCCGTCGTTGTCAGAATCGAGTTCTGAAGGAAAATCGCCGTATTTAAAATATTCCCAATAAGTTCTTGGAAACGGTCCGTCTCCTATACGCATCTTTAAAAATTCGTCGTCGCCTATTGTATCGTAAATTGCAAACGGATTATTTCCGAGACGCAAACGGAAATTCCATTGCTGGGCAAATGTGTCTTTTAGCGTTTCAGGAAAATGTTCAACCGGATTTCCGCTTATATATCCGTTAAAACGCGCCTGCGTATCCGATAACCAATATATATATCCGTGAAAATTGTTCGTTCCGGTATCGGCGTCATAATCCGCTTCCCAGATTGTATCTGCAATAACATTCCATTCCAAATCTATATTAAAAAATTCCGTATCATAAAAAGTTAAAACAAACGAAGACGACGACAATGCGTTTTGCCGCGTTATATTTTTATCAAGTCCGAGCATAGCATTGACGTCAAACGTAAATGTCGTTAATCTATGGTTTCTTGGCCAGCTTATCGACGCCGAATATATGCTCTCCGCGCCCTGTAATTTCCGCTTTCTGCATTTGGTCAATATATCTTCGAGCGTCGCAGTTCCTATTTCCGGAACCGAATCAAGACGGTTGATTGTTTCAAAATAGGTATCGTCAGCCGTGTTTATCTCCGTATCAGGTCCGCATCTGAAATCATAAATATTTTCTACAACATCGTTATCGAGATTCAATACTTTTTCAAGTTTCCAGTATCTCAATGTTTTATTGTCGAGATATTTTAAAGCGTAATGATAATCGGTCGGCGATTCCGTATCTGATGAAACCCAATTATTTATCGCATATCCGTCAAGCGCGTCTATAGCGGACTGTCCCACATACGGTATATCGTCGAGTTCCTGAATGCTTTCAAAATTATCGTCGTCTATTGTTCCGTATATTCCGTCATTCCCTTTTTTGTAATTGAATATATTTTGCGATTGAGTCAGCGTCAGATTTACCGAATATTTTAAAACGTCTTCTGTTGTTGACCAATGATTTACAAATCTTAGAAGCAGTTCGGGATTCTGCGGAGCCCGCGAGATTTTGGAATCGCGGCTGTCCGAACCCGTATCGGAACTTTTTCCGCAGTTTATCAATATTAAAGGAAGAATCATAAACAAGATTATTAGTTTTAATCTACCGCCTGTTTGTTTGTTTGTTTGTTTGTTTGTTTGTTTGTTTGTTTGTTTGCAAAATTTGTTCGCTTTTCATAAAATCCCCCCTAATAATTTAATTATCTATAATACGGAAAAAACCGCATTTATTAGAATCTAATTCAGGAAATGAATTTTACAAATAATAATTATTTCAATAATTGTTCCGTATCTTTAAATCCGTCTGACGCTTTGCCGCAAAAACAAGTTTTACATTTTTAATAATTCGGATTAAATAATTAATCCTTTCAAATACAAACCAAAATACTTTCTTGAAAATTAACTTTTCTCTTAAACCCAAAAACTGCAATAGAAAATTGAAAAATTGCTCAAATGCCGGAAAATGATTGATTTCGGCAATTTTTCAATTGTAAAAAAATAAGCGCCTTCTTTAAAGGCATACTCGGTTTTTGGGTTTTTCGCAGTTTTTCTTAACATTTTCTCCGACCGATTAAAACTGCGCAAACCTAAATGTATTATTTAGGTTAAAATACTCGCTATATTTATTTTTGTCAAGATTTATTTTTTACCGCTGAAAAATAATTTTTCCCCCGCGAATTTCCGCGAATAAATCAAAACTCATTTTATAAAAAAATCTATATTCATTTTTATTTTCAAACTCCCTAAAAAATTTATATTTCTAATTATGAATATTTTTTCTGTTTTATTCTATATTCGCGTAGATTCGCGACTATTAGCGGGAAAAATTGCCCCCCGCGAATTTCCGCGAATCTCCGCTAATAAAATTTCAGCTTTAAATTTTTTTTATCGGCTGATACTTTTTACAAAAATCTAAATTCAACATTCAAAATAGATTCGTTTAATTCGTCAGATTCGTGGTAAAAAAAAAAATTAACCACGAATAGCGCGAATAGAACGAATATTAAATTATTGATAACTCTTAAAAAATCATTTGCCTCTAAAATTCTTTAAACCCAAGTACATTATTTAATTTCAAAATAATAATTATAAAAAGCTTTTTCCGGTTTTCATTAGCGCGGATTCGCGTTGATTAGCGGGAAAAATTTCCCCCGCGAATTTCCGCGAATCTCCGCTAATAAAATTTCAACTTTATAAATATTTTTCGGCTGTCTCACTTACAAAAATGAAACTTTCCCATTCAAAATAGATTCGTAAAATTCGTCAGATTCGTGGTAAAAAAAAAATAACCGCGAATAGAACGAATAGAACGAATCTTGAATTTTCCAAATCAATTCTATTTTAATTCAATATTTTAATTAATGCTCTGGCGTTATAATAAAGCAAAGCAAACGATTCGGATAAAATTTTTTTATCGTCAAAAGATTTTTGAATGTCTTTCATAAAATTTTCTATGATCTGTTTTTTTATTTCCAAAGTTTGTTTTGAAATCACGATTTTTTTCAATTCTCCGATTTCTTTCAAAATCCTGTTTTTTTCCGGCTCTGTTTCTATCCAGCCCTGAACAAAACTTTCGTTAGTATAATCTTCAAGAAGTTTTAATCCTTCTTCCGCCGTCTTAAACCATTCCACCGCGCCTACGGTTTTACCGTAGAGTTTGGTTTTAAAATCAGATCTTTGCGGTTGGATATATGCCCATTCTCCCGGAAACTCAGACCAGCCGCAGGACATAGCATTTTTCCCTTGAACATAACAATGAACTATTCCTGGTAATCCTTTTGATGAAAAACCGATATTATTATTAAATTCGCCTGGTTTAATATATTGCAAATATCCGAAATGCCAGACAAAAATTTCTTTATGTGGAAATTTAAAATAATCCCAATTTTCTTTTTTATATCTAACCGCTCTGCTTTTAACATTTTTTTTTACATCATAAATAACCACATGATATTCCAAATCAAAATTTCTAATTTCCTGTCTGCTGTTTTTATCATTATAGAATTTCCGCGAATAAATCAAAACTCATTTTATAAAAAAATCTATATTCATTTTTATTTTCAAACTCCCTAAAAAATTTATATTTCTAATTATGAATATTATTTCTGTTTTATTCTATATTCGCGTAGATTCGCGACTATTAGCGGGAAAAATTTCCCCCGCGAATATTAGCCATTCTACGCGAATAAAATTTCAGCTTTATAAATAAGGTATTATATTTTTCTCTTTTTTTATTAGCGTAGATTCTATAATTTTTTTTCCAGAAATCTGGCTTTATTATTTTTTTGAAATTGAATTCCCTTTTTTAAACTAAGTTTTATTCCGGTATTTAAAAATATCAAGTCTCTAAATTCAAGCAATTTATACCTAATCCATAATCTATAATTTTTATTTTTAAACAAAAAGAAACATCTCAATTTATTTAAATAAATCTGCATTTTCAAATATGGCAATTCTTTTAAATAAAAAGGAGAACATTTATCCGACAACCAGTATTTATCTTCAATGTATTTGTTTTGAATGCAATTCGCGTATATTTCAGTGCCCGGAAAAATCGTAAGTATTCCCCAGCCGCCCGAAGACGGACGCGCTTTTTTTAAAACTTCAAGCGTTTCAGAAATAGTTTTATTATTTTCACCGGGATTTCCAACCATTAAAAAAATATCCGGTATAATACCGTTTTTTTCGGCGGAGCGAACCGCGTTTACTATTTCGTTTTCTGTAATATTTTTTTTTATATTTTTCAATATAACAGGCGAACCCGATTCAACGCCGTAATTAATTGCAAAACAACCGGCTTTTTTCATCTGGCAAAGCATTTCATCGTCTATGGTTTTCACATTGGTTTCGCAAATCCAGCAAACGTCAATTTTTTTTTCGATTAAACCGGAGCAGATATCAAAAACCCTTTGTTTATCAATCGTGAACGCGTCGTCTATTATATTTATAAATTCAACATTATGGATTTTATTCAAATATTCGATTTCTTCAACGACGTTATCGGCGGTTCTGTATCTTACTTTATTCCCCCAAAAAGCCGACGTAGAACAATACGAACATTTGAAAGGGCAGCCGCGCGAAGTTATTATAGACATAGTTTTCAGGTCGCTGATTTTACGGTTTTTAAAAAAATATCTTCCGTCGTAATGATTAAATTTTATTAAATCCGAAGGAAATTTTGAAAATTTCGGATAAGGAAAATCGTCAAGATTCAAAACTGCGGGACGTTTTCCCGTTATAATGATATGATTTTTTTTAAACGCCAGACCTTTGATATTTTCAAAATCTTTTTTATCGTCGTTAATTTTTTGAAGAAGTTCCGCAAAGGTAATTTCGCCTTCTCCTAAAACTATGAAATCAATAAAAGGATAATTTTCAAGAATCTGAACCGGCATTACAGTAGCATGCGGTCCCCCTAAAACGGAGACTATATTGGGATTAACTGATTTTACCGCTTTGATAAAATCAAACGTTAATGCCCGTCTATCTGTATAACAGGTAAGTCCTATAACATCCGGATTTTCATTTATGATTAGATTAACAGCTTCTTCAAACCTGTATTTCACGAGATTATAAACGGAAACATCGATTTCTTTAATTTTCGAAGCCGCAAACTCTTTAAGATAATACAATCCGAGCGATGGAAATATTATTTCCTTATGAAGTTTTGCATATCCGTTATCAACTTCAGAAGTTATGGGAATATCAATTAAAGCTACTTTCATAAAACATCCTATATTTTTTTTCATTTTATCATTTTATATAAAAAAATGCCAAATCATTTTTTATTTGCAGTTTTAACTATAATTTAGTAATATAACGATAGATTAAAAAAAAAGAGGCAATAACATGAAAAATATTAAAATTATTAATTTTTTTATTTTTGTATTACTTTTAACTACATGTTCCAAAATACCTTACAATAATTATATTTTGAAACCGCGCGGAGATAACAGTTTCAATCTTGTCCGTTTACCATTAAAAAGTTTTAAAATCAGCTCGAACGATAAAGTTTATGTTCATATTTTTAACGGAGATGATATACAATTATTATCGATAAATGACGAAATAATTTTTTCTGATAATAAAGGCGGAAATGATTCTGACTGGATTGAAATTACCGATTTGCTTTTCAAAGAAAAAAATCAAATGACTTATACGCTCAAAAACACTCTTTCAATCGTTTCATATGGTTTACAAATTAGAATTAATGATAATATAGTGTTTTCTTCTATAAACGGAGCGGCAAGAGCTGGTCAGGGTATTGAAAAAAACGCTAATTATCCAATATGCGAAATAATGAAAAGAAATTTTATTTTTATTAAAAAAGAACATAATAATAATCGGATTATAAATAATATAGAATTTAAAGGAAAAGAATTTATTGAAGACGTCTATGTTGTAGACGACGGCGGCGGCTGTGATTTATTTTCCGCCTTTACGGATGTATCTTATTCCTATGGAACTAATATATATGCGGCGGAGGGTTCTTCAATAATTTTAATAAAACAATTAAATTTAATCAAACAAAATTATTATAAAAAAATCGGGTTAAAAATGTATCGCAAAGTAGTCCCTGAATATGATTGGATTGAAAGGGGAGAAAATATAAATATATATTTGTTCAATGATATGAATCATTTTGAAAATTATACCGACGGACGTTGGCCGAAGCCGAGATACGAAAAAACTGTGTTAAATAATCTCGGTGAAAAAATCGCTTCAACTTTTGTTGAAGCGGGAAAAAACGGATGGGTGGAGTGGGATATTACTAAATTAATTGAGACTTCAAACAATAAAGAAATAAGAATTGTATTAAAATCAAATGAAATTCATTTTTCAAGGTTTTTTTCTACGGATAATAATAATAGAAATTTAATTCCAAGAATTATATTATATAATGATTAAAAATCAGTCGGTTATTATAGGACGCCGGTTTGATGCTATGCATCGGTCTTTCGGATACCGGCTTCGTCGGCGTCTGACTTCAATTGCCGATTTTAGGATAAAATCAAAACAAAACCAGATAAGAATATGAAAAAAATATTTATAGCCGCCGGCGAACAATCGGGCGATATGCACGGAGCCGCATTAGTAGAATCGCTAAAAAAAAATTCCGGCGAAACATTGGAAGTCCATTGTATCGGCGGAAATTATCTGAAGAGTCAAGGAGCGATTATTTTCCGTTCAATAGAACATTTATCAGTTATTGGAATAATCGAAGTTCTAAAAAAGATAAATTTTTTTAAAAAACTTCTTAAAGACGCGGTTGAATATATTTATAAACTACAGCCGGATATTATTATATTTATCGACTACCCCGGATTCAACATCAGACTTGCAGAACGGTTAAGAGCAAATTCGAAACTGACCTCGAAATTCATTTATTATATTTCGCCGCAGATTTGGGCTTGGCACACGTCCCGCGTCTACAACATAACAAAACTAATGGACAAAATACTTGTTATATTCAGATTCGAAAAGGATTTTTATGAAAAATACGTTCAAAATAACGGAAAAATCGCTTTTGTCGGACACCCGCTTATGCAAAGAATCAATACGGAATTTTATTATGAAAACAAAAAATTTAAAAAAAAAATAATAGCGCTTTTACCGGGCAGCCGAATCAACGAAATCAATAAAATTCTTCCTTGCATGATTGAAACGGCAAAAAAAATTATCGGCGAGTTTAAAGATTTTAAAATAATAATATCCGCTTCGGATAAAACCAAAATCGAAATCATAAAAAGGCATTTGAAAAATGCTTCGATTGATTTTCCAATAATTGCCGGCAATGCATACGCATTAATTCAAAACGCGGAATGCGTTATAGTATCGTCCGGAACCGCGACTCTTGAAACCGGAATAATCGGAACTCCAATGATCGCCGTTTATAAAGTGAATTTTATAACGGGGCTTCTCGGCAGATTATTTATTAAAATAAAAAATATTGCTTTAATAAATATAGTTTTAAATAAAACCGCGGTTAAAGAGTTTATTCAGGGAAATATGAAATCCGAACTTATTTATGAAGAACTAAAAAAAATTTTAACCGACAAAAAATACGCTGACTCGATAAGAGCGGAACTCGTTAAATCAAGGGAGTTGTTAAAACTTGGAAAAGATGAAATTCCAGCGTTCAAAGAAATTCTCGCAGATTGACCGACGCCAGAAACCTAAAAAAACTGTAATTTATTTAGATTTCAAAGCGTTTTAAAGAATATTCTTACCCTAAATTCAAAAAAATTTATTGATAAGATACTAAAATTGCATTAGGCATTTTTAGGATTCAAAGATGGGGAACATTTTTTTACGCGATTAAAAAATTGCAGGGAATCAATATTTACTTTCAGCAATTTTTCAAAATCCAACTGCAGTTTTTGGGATAAAGTGAATTTTATTGATTTTTTTAATATAAAAAATATGATTGCTTAAAAGTTGAGCGTTTTTTTGAAAAATGTCGGCAAATTGAAATAATCGCGCCGCAAATATTTATTTAACGTATTAAAACCGGGCGTTTAGTTTTAAAAAAATTTCGAGGTGAAATGTGGTAAAATTTATACTTGCATCCCAAAGTCCGAGAAGACAAATTCTGCTAAAGAAAATAATTCCGGATTTTGAAGCCGTCCCTAGCGGCGCCGATGAAAACGTCAAAGAATACGAATCGCCGGAAGATTTTGCGGTCAAAGCTGCGATTCTAAAAGGAAATGACGTAAAAAATTCTCTTTCAAAAAATTCAGAAAGAAAAATTATTTTTTCCGCCGACACTATTGTAGTTCTTGGAAACACTATTTATGGAAAACCAAAAGACGAATCCGACGCAAAACGAATTATTAGAGAATTGATGAAAAAAGAACATAAAGTTATCACGGGTTATGCGGTGATTGATTCCGAAAACGAAGATATAATATCCGGATACGAGGTTTCTCTGGTAAAAATAAAAACTTTAAACGAATCCGAACTTGACTATTACGTAAAATATTCCAATTGTATGGATAAAGCCGGAGCATACGCCATTCAGGATATGAAAAGTTTTGAAAAAAGAAACGTGACTGGAAACACAACTAATTTCGACATAGTGGAAAGTTATTCGGGAAGTTACGATAATATAGTGGGATTGCCGACCGAAAAACTAAAAACGGATTTCAAGAAAATAAAAATTTAATTTTACGCGGAGTATTGAAATGCCAGAATCTTTTGATTTTCAAAATGAAACGAAAGAAAGAGAAAATACTTATCTATCTAAATTCGCAGTAAAAAGTTTCGAATCCGCCGGCAGAAAAACAGCGGAACCGCAGAGCGAATTCCGGACCTGTTTTCAACGAGATAGAGACAGAATACTTCATTCTCATTATTTCCGGAGATTGAAATCAAAAACCCAGGTGTTTGTAACTCCCAAGCGCGATGTTTTGAGAACCAGATTAACTCACACGCTTGAAGTAAGCCAGATAGCCAGAACTATTGCGAGAGCGCTGAAACTCAACGAGGATTTAGTCGAAGCGATTAGTCTCGGGCACGATTTGGGACACACGCCTTTCGGGCATGCCGGCGAAGAGGCGTTGAACAATATTTTTCCCGAAGGATTCAAACATAACAAAAACAGCGTTCGTGTAGTGGAAATCCTCGCTAAAGACGGAAAAGGATTGAACCTGACAAAAGAGGTAATAGAAGGCATACGATTTCATTCAAAAGGAGACGGCCCGATCTTTTCAAGCGCTATGAAATCTATTTCGCTTGAAGCGCAGGTGGTAAGAATCTCCGATAGAATAGCTTATATAAATCATGACCTCGACGACGCTTTATCAGAAAAAATCATAACTATTTCCGATATACCCGAACGCATAATAAAAACGCTGGGAACGCACTATTCCGTCAGATTAAACAATATGATAATGTCCGTTATTTACGAAAGTTACAATCAACCGAAAATTAAAATAAAAGACGAAGTTCTTGAAGCGATTGAAACCTTAAAGAATTTCATGTTTAAAAACGTTTATACGGATAAAACCGTCAGGGAATCCGAAGAAGAACCAATGAGAATCATAACCGAATTATATATTTTTTTATGCAAGTATCCGGACAGTATAATCGAACAAAACCTTATTCCGGAAGTGGGTCAATCTAACGAACAGCTCGCGGTAGATTTCATTTCAGCGCTCGGAGATTTTGAAATTCTCGATTATTATAAAAAATTCATTTGCGAATCATACGAACTTGATAAATATCTTCAATTAAAATTATTTTAAAATGCGGAGTAAAATTATGAAACTGATTTTTACCACTGGCGGAGTGTTATCGAGTCTTGGCAAAGGAATAACCTGCGCTTCTATTGGATGCTTATTAAAATATTACGGCTATAAAGTTACGAATATCAAATGCGATCCATACGTCAATATAGACCCTGGCACAATGAATCCTTATCAACACGGCGAGGTATTCGTTACGGAAGACGGAGCGGAAACAGATCTTGACCTCGGTTATTATGAAAGATTCACCGGATACAAAACCCGAAAAGCGAATAATATGACAACCGGTCAGGTTTATCAAAGCGTTATAAACGCGGAACGCAACGGAGAATATCTCGGCAAAACCGTTCAGATAATTCCGCATATAACCGATGAAATAAAAAAGAGGATAACGGCGGCAGTTAAAATTAATAAAGCTGAAATTGGAATTGTGGAAATCGGCGGAACTGTCGGCGACATAGAAAGCCAGCCCTATCTCGAAGCAATACGTCAATTTTCTCAGGAGTATCCGTCAGACTGTCTTTTTGTTCATCTAACTCTTGTTCCTTACCTTGAAAGTTCTATGGAATTTAAAACAAAACCCACGCAGCATAGCGTTCAGGAATTGAGAAGGATAGGCATTCAACCCGATATTTTGATTATAAGAAGCGAAAAAATTTTATCCGACGATATAAAACAAAAGATTTCGTCTTTCTGCAACGTTAAACCAGAATGCGTCATATCAAATTATAATATGAAAAATTTATATGAATTGCCCGTTCATTTTAAAAATAAAAATCTTCATAAAATTTTAATTGGCAAACTTGGATTGAAAATAAAAACCTCAAAGTTCCAGCGCTGGGAATCAATGATTTCAAAAATAAAAAAAATTCGAAAGGAAGTCAACGTTCTAATCGCTGGAAAATACGTTAAATTACCGGACGCTTATAAAAGTCTGATTAGCGCGGTTCAGGACGCCGGATTTTATAATAACGCTAATGTAAATATAAAATGGATCGAATCCGAAGATTTTTCGGACGCAACCAAGACGCCGGAATTTTTCAAAGACATCGATGGAGTCATCGTGCCGGGCGGTTTTGGAATAAGAGGCATCGAAGGAAAACTCAACGTTATAAAATACGCCCGCGAAAACAACGTTCCTTTTTTAGGAATTTGTCTCGGTATGCAATGCGCGGTAATCGAATTTGCAAGAAACGTATTGAAATTGAAAAACGCAAATTCAACTGAATTCGACGCTAAAACAAAACATCCGATCGTTCATATTCTGCCCCATCAAGATTTAAAAAAACTTGGCGGCACGCTCCGGCTTGGAAACTGGGATTGCGTTATTTCCGCGAATTCCGCCGCATCAAAAATTTACAAAAAAAAAATTATAACCGAACGTCATAGACACAGATACGAAGTGAATTCAAAATATATAAAAGAGTTTAAAAACAAAGGATTGCATTTCAGCGGAATGAGCAAAATCGGAAAGCTTCCTGAAATCGTCGAACTTCCAAACCATTCCTTTTTTACCGGAGTTCAATTTCATCCCGAATATAATTCGACGCCTGTGTCTCCAAATCCATTATTCGACGCTTTTATAAAAGGGATGTTGAAAAGCAGATGAAAAAATTTCCGGCTGCTCTCCTGAAATTTTTAAGATATAAAAAAAATAAAAAAACTTGACTTTTTTTTAAATTATATCATATTGTCATTATGAAACAAAACTTTCAGACTTTTAGACTTTTAGACTTTTAGACTTTTAGACTTTTAGACTTTTAGACTTT
>ERZ795059.543-NODE-543-length-48758-cov-7.384637_pt1 | contig 48758 bp, 40 predicted proteins | sample MGYA00375143_ERZ795059 | MGnify/ENA primary metagenome ERZ795059 (study PRJEB30188, sample SAMN05720168) | activated sludge metagenome | isolation source: Anaerobic digester | place: USA | collected 2015-01-07 ... | reverse complement strand
TCCTTTTAATCCGAAAAGGGGCGGCAGAATGGTGATGAAAAACCACGCATAAACGCTGAAGAACAGGACCTGGAATATACTGTTGAAGGCAACGAGGCCTGCGGCGTATTCCGTGTCGCCCCTGGCAAGGTCGTTCCATACGATCACCATGGCGATGCAGCGTGCCAGGCCGATCATGATAAGGCCCACCATGTATTCGGGATAACCGGAGAGGAACGAGACTGCGAGAAGGAACATGAACACCGGACCGATGATCCAGTTCTGGACCAGTGAGAGGCCCAGTATCTTCCAGTTTTTAAAAACGTCACCCAGTTCTTCATATTTAACTTTTGCGAGAGGCGGGTACATCATTAAAATAAGGCCTGCCGCGATCGGTATGTTCGTGGTCCCGGACTGGAACTGGCTCCAGAATGCCGCAGAGGAGGGTACGATATATCCCAGGCCTACTCCGATTGCCATTGCGGCAAAAATCCAGAGGGTGAGATAGCGGTCGAGAAAGGACAGTTTTTTTGATAAGCCTTCGGTCATTGAAAATCTCCAAAGATGATGTTGATTATTTTAGCTTGATCCCGCAGCACTGCGCGATATTCATCTGCTTTTCTGCGTTGGTTTTAAGGACCGTCTCGATGCAGCCGATAAAGTCGAGCACGCAGGGACAGCAGAGGCGGTAGTATATGCTGGTTCCCCGCTTTTCGTCGAGGACCAGCCCCGAGTTCTTGAGGACACTCAGGTGCTTGGATACGGTGGAAACGTCCGACCCGACCATCTCCGTGAGCTCGTTGACGCAACGCTCCGACTTGTGCAGCTCCTCGATAATGAAAAGCCTCGTCGGGTGTCCCATCGCCTTGAGTATGTTTGCCCGCGCTTCGTACTGGGGATGTATTTTCTGCTCCATCAATGTTCCTCCCGTCAGCAGCAGCTCGTTGATTGCCCGCCCGCAGTGCCGCCGCAGTCGCAGGTCGGCTCTCCGCCGGTGATCATGCTCCGGATGATCGCCGAGGCGCAGCCCACGCCCGAACCGACCGTCAGGGCCCCGAACTCGCAGTTAAGGGCGCAGGCGCCGCACTCCATGCACCGGTCACGGTCGGTAATGCGCGCTTTCCCGTCGCGCATCTCGAACACGGCGTGAGGGCAGACCTCGGTGCATCGTTTGCAGCCGGTGCATTTATCAGAGTCGTAAGCGAGGGTCGTGACGTTTTTCAGGTATTTCATATGAGCCCCCAGGATTGGATCTTGTACAGTATGAGCAGTATGACCGAAGCGGCGAGCCCCGTGATGTAGACCGGCACCCAGAGTTTCAGCTCCTTCTTAACGCCGGAGAAGGTGGTGAATGTAGTGGCACCGGTGAACTGGAGCGCCAGGTAGGACGATATGAGCGGGAAGAGAGTGATCGCTGATGCGTTCAAAAAGATCGACCCGCTGCCGACCGGTGTCAGAAGCACGAGGGGGATGACCGCAGCTGTGCCGGCCAGGAGCCCCTTCACCGCAAATGATCTGAACGGGATAAAGGGAAGAAGCACGGGAGTGAAAAAGGCGCCGGCAAGCACGCTTGTCAGGCAGAGCAGGATAAAGGGCCAGCCCTCGAGCCAGGCGCTTTTGAATAGTATCCCGGACGGCTGCAGGCCGAATAGCACCAGGATGATGAGCGCAGCGACAGGAAAGCGCCTGATCGCCTGGTTGAGCTCGATGGGAGTGAGCACCATCCGCTCCACCATGCCGAACCGGATCTCCCGCATTGCCGACGTTGCCGCATGCCCCGCCCGTACATATACAGGGATGTCTTCCGCTTCCACGGGGCCGAAGCGTACGTTAAAACCGGTTTTCTTCTTTACAGCGGCCGCTTGCACGCCGGTTGCGCCCAGCTGCGGCACGATGAGGTTCCGGTGTGATACGAGCGCGGCGAGGTTAAGGCCAAGGACCCGCTTTACCAGTTCGTCAGTTCCAAACGTGCCTTTCCCGGCCGCGCACCACACGTTTATCCCCTTCGTGTCGAGGACCAGTATCCATCCGCTTATGCCTTGCAGGGCGCGGCGCAGTATGTCGAAGCTAAGCTTGTAATTGGCGGAGACGAATATATCGGAAGACGCGTCAGGTGCGCCGACAGCGTACAGGCCCGGCCGCATCGAATAATTCTCCCTGAATGCGCTTATGCGGGACCGTATCTGCCCAAGCCTGTCAGCCCGGGTCCATTGGGTTGACGCGACCGGGACCAGACCGGCAGGGGTGTTGATGATGCCTGTTACCCAGGGCGGCTTCTCCTTCGTAATGCCTGAGAGGGACTTCATGGCCTGTATCCTGGTGTTGCTGTCAGGCGAGAGCGCATCAGCATTTTTTGGCGGCGCACAGCAGGCCTGTCCTGATTGTTGATTCATCTGCAATGATTTCATGAAATATACCTGGTTATTTCTTATTTGGCAATATAGCAAAATAGCCAATAATCGTCAAGGAATTATTTAATTTTTTTCATGCAGTCTGCTTCTTTAGAAAGTTCCGATAGGACCGCAGAGCTTTGCTTTGACGGTAAAAAATCGATATTTGACGCAAGTCAATGACATGGGCCGGGATTTTAGATATAATGAAAGAATATACGGGCATTGTATCATAATGAATGTGTTTAAATTTTGTGATTTGGTACATTGGGAATGTGCACCGGTTTATAAAAAACAGAGAGGGAGGAAAACCATGAAAGCAACGGATATTCTGAAAGATGAGCACTCGTTGATTCTCGTGATGCTCCAGGTTGTTGACGCCGCGTGCGCAAAAATGGAATCCGGAGAGCACGTGGACCACGGTGACATAGAGGACATGATCGATTTTATCAGGAATTTCGCTGACCGGTGCCATCATGCCAAGGAGGAGAACCTCCTGTTCCCCGCCATGGAGAAGGCCGGCATAAGCCGGGACCGCGGTCCGATCGGCGTGATGCTGGCCGAGCACACCGCGGGCAGGAATTTCGTCAAGGGTATGGACCGGGCCCTGCAACAGCTTAAAAAAGGCGATGATGCCGCGACCGAGATGTTCATTGCCGACGGGCAGGGCTACGCGAGCCTGCTGGACGGCCATATCATGAAGGAGAACAACGTGCTCTTCCCCATGGCGGACGAGCTCCTCTCTCCGGAAGAGCAGAAAGGACTGGTCGAGGGGTTCGAGCGAGTGGAGCGCGATGAGATAGGCGCGGGTGTGCACGAGAAATACCATGAGCTGTTGCACCGGCTGCGGGACCGGTACGCACCGGATGCGAAGTAAGGGAGGATGGCATGAAAGCGAAAGTCGATGAAAGCCTCTGTATCGGGTGCGAGCTCTGCGTTCAGATCTGTCCCGGTGTTTTCAGGATGGAAGGGGATTTCGCTGTAGCGATTGTCGATACCGTCCCGCCCGAGCATGAGAAGGCTGCCAGCCAGGCCGCGAGTGAATGCCCGGTCGAGGCGATTGCGATTTCCTGAAGGCATATCCACCGGGAGCATGAACACAAAAAACCATGATATTCGCCGGATATCATGGCACACTATGCTGATTTCAGTTCCGGCTCCGCTTATCTGACGACCATGGTTTCGCAGGCGGATTTGTTCACGAGATCGCGCACAAGATGATGGGTTTCTTTCAGCCAGCGGCGGCGCGGCCGGTGAGGGGCCGCAATAACGAGGTCGATCGAGCGCTCATGCTCGAGAGCGACCGCTTCTTTGACGATGTCGCCGAAGCGAATTTCCCTGACGATCTCTGCCATGGTGTCCGGAGCGACGCGGCCCACCATCTCCTTCATCTTGAGTTCCGTTTCCTCCCAGAGCCGCTCCTGCAGCGACGTTATCTCCACATCGGTCAGGCAGTAGTCGACGCCGCATGCCTGTATGGCGGGGATCACGTGGAGCAGGTATATCGTCGATCGGAACTGTTCTCCGATGCCGACGGCTTCGCGAAGCGCAGCATCGGATTCCTCACTGAAATCGGTGGTAACCAGAATGCGTTTTGGCTTGAACATCGGGCACCTCCTTTCTGCATACATATCGTTATACCATTAAGGTACAGACAGAAAGTGGAGGAGTCAATTTTGCAGTTTGCTGAAAAACAGCAAGCTGCAAAGCGATACATGGATGTATCGCCGTTTTTAGAGGCATTAGCCGGGAAAAACGTGAGGTTTTACGGTAAACTCCAGAAACAGCTTGAAAAGCTGTTTTCGAAATAATCGTTTACATTTCATTCACTACGTAAAACCGACTCTTAAAAACTCCAGGGATGGAGTTTTTAAGGAAAATGTTAGTTTATTCCGGCGGGTGCATCTTTTCGGCCGTGATCGGTGCGACAAACGGCCGGCTGGAAGCCGGCTGAAGCGATACTGCGATTATCCCGGCGGATTTTATAAAAAACCATGGTAGCAAATTGCATATCATGGAATAAGGCGGGAACATGACGGGGGTACGTTATTTAACGACCATGGTCTCGCTCAGGGACTTGTTCACCAGTTCGGTGCTGAGATGCCTGCGCAGGGAAGAACGGCGCTTTTTGCTCCTGTGCGGCGCGGTGATCACCAGGTCAATATTATTGTCATGCTCGTAACCGATTATGGTGTCCAGTATCGGGCCGAATACTATCTCGGAAAATATGGGGAACGATCTGCCGGCGACTGTCCTGTTGATCTCGTCGTTCATTTTCCGTACTGCTTCTTCGCGGAGTTTGTTTTTCTCTGCAATGATTTCAGGTTCGCTCAGGCAGTAGTCAACAGCGCACTGCCGAATCTCCTCGATAACATGGAGCAGGTGTACCTGCGATCCGAACTTACGCGCTATGTCGGCCGCCTCTTTCAAGGCCGAATCAGACGCATTGCTGAAATCGGTCGTTACAAGGATCTTTTTAGGGTTAAACATTATATTCCTCCTTTTTCTACTAATTTCCAATCCTACAATTAATATACTCCCGGGGTGCGGGTTTAACAAATAAAAACTAATTATTTTAGAATATTCTAAACAACTGTTCCATCCGGACGGTTTTTTTAAATAACTCCATCTTTCCCGGGACAGTTATTACCCGTTATTGTAGGGATGCACTATAACAGAGAGAGATATAATTAATTGTTATTGATTTTCAACACGCATGAATTCAGATTTACAGGCTCATGATAGTATTCACAGAAAGGGAAATATACCGGAGAGTGGAGGTCTCGCATGCTAAAGGTTAAAAACAACATTACCTGGGTGGGCAAGGTTGACTGGGAGCTCAGAAGGTTTCACGGCAATGAGTACTCCACGCACCGGGGGTCTTCCTATAACTCGTATCTTATACGCGAGGACAGGGTGGCCCTCATTGACACGGTGTGGGCGCCCTTTGCCAGTGAGTACGTGGCGAACCTGGAACAAGTGATCGACCTGAAAAAAATAGATTTTGTCATCGCAAACCATGGGGAGGTTGACCACAGCGGTTCCCTGCCCGAGCTCATGAGCCGCATTCCGGACGTGCCGGTCTACTGCACGGCAAACGGCGTCAAGTCGCTGAAAGGCCAGTACCACCGGGACTGGAACTTCAAAACCGTGAAAACCGGAGACCGCCTGAGCCTTGGCGCCAAGGAGCTGGTTTTCGTCGAGGCCCCGATGCTCCACTGGCCCGACAGCATGATGTGCTACCTGACCGGAGACAATGTCCTTTTCAGCAACGATGCCTTCGGCCAGCACTACGCAACGAGCGCCATGTTCAATGACGCGGTCGACCGGGACGAGCTCTACGCCGAATGCATCAAGTATTATGCGAACATCCTCACGCCGTTCAGCTCCCTGGTGACCAAAAAAATCAACGAATTCCTTTCGCTGGGCCTGCCCCTGGACATGATCTGCACGAGCCACGGCGTGATCTGGCGGGACGACCCCGCGCAGATCGTGAAGCAGTACCTCGGGTGGGCGAATGCGTACCGCGAGGAGCAGGTGACGATCGTGTACGACACCATGTGGAACGGGACCCGGCTCATGGCCGAGGCGATCGCCGACGGCCTGAAGGAGGCGGACGCCGGCCTCACGGTCAAGCTTTACAACGCCTCGAACACGGACAAGAACGACATCATCACGGAAGTCTTCAGGTCGAAGGCGGTCGGCATCGGATCTCCCACGATCAACCAGGGCGCCTTAAGCTCCATCGCCGCCCTCCTCGACGAGATCCGGGGGCTCAAGTTCAGGGAGAAGAAGGGCTTTGCTTTTGGCGCGTACGGCTGGAGCGGAGAGTCGGTGAAGGTGATTAATGAGGGCCTGAAGACCGCCGGCTTCGCGGTGATCGGTGACGGGCTGAAAACGCTCTGGAGGCCTGACAGTACCGCGCTCGCGGCCTGCGTCGAGTACGGAAGAAAAGTGGCTGAAAGCATATAGCGTATCATGAAAGGCGCATGATGGAATACGATTTGTGGACTCACCTGGCCCCGGCCACGATGCGGTATCACGAGGTCGTGGTAGGCGGCCTCATCCGCCAGCCGGCCAATGCATGGACCAATGTCATGTATGTCATTGTGGGGTTCATGGTCTTGCGCCTTGTCGCTAAGCGCAGGGACCGGTCGATGCTGGCGTTCATGCCGGCACTGGCGGCTCTGATCGGCCTGACCTCGTTCCTTTACCACGCGTCCAACACGTTTCTGTTCCAGTTTCTCGATCTCGCATCCATGTATCTGCTGTCGGGCCTCATGCTCGCCCTGAACGCTGACCGCGCGGGATTGATCAAAGCGCGCAGCGCGCCGGCGATGTTTGCCGGTATGGTACTGGCGTCATCACTGGTGCTTTTAGCGATCAGGGGAAGGAGCGGCGCAATAATCTTTGGTGCGGAAATCGCGGGGGCGATCGCCCTGGAGTTGTTTATCGCGTTAAGGATGGATGAGGGGGCGCGTTACCGCGATTACCTGATAGCGCTGGGCCTGTTTGCCGCAGCGTATCTGTTCTGGATCCTCGATTTCACGGGCCGCACTCCGTTCAACGACGGTAACCATGTGATGCAGGGCCACGGGCTCTGGCACATTATCAATGCGTTCTGCATCTATTATCTGTACCGGTTTTACAGCCAGTTCCCGTTCGCTTCTGTTTTCCTGAAGCGGGAGACGGATGCCGGCGCCAGGGTCACCTGATCCGGCATTCAGTCGTGACCGTCTCCGCAGCAATCATCGGATGAACACGAGAGCGATCCGCTGTGCGCCTTCTCCATCGATTCCCTGCCCTCCCGCCAGGCGAACCAGGCTATTCCCAGGCCGCCGATAATGTCGATATAATTGATCTTCAGCAGCTCGTACAGCACGCTTGACCCCAGCAGGATAAAGGAAAGGTAGAAGCAGGTCCTGGTGCAGTTGGCGTCCGCGATGATGGGCTCCGAGCCGAGCGCCCTGCCGACCTTCATCTTGTACGAATAGAGGAGCCACATGGTCGCGATCGAGACCGCGGAGATGATTATGCCGGGTACCGTGGTTCCGGGATTGACCCGGTACAGCACGTTCAGCACCGATCCGGCTACCAGGCCGACCGCCAGGATGTAGAAGCTCGCGCCCGTGATCCGGAGCGCCTGGCGCTCAAACCGGTCCCGCTCCGTCACCGGGCTCCTGCGCATCCGCCATACCATGTGGCCGATGCCGAGCCCGGAGACGACCTCGACAAAGCTGTCCACGCCGAATCCGAACAGGGCAATGGTGTCGTCCGCGTATCCGAAGAAGGTGGAGACCAGCCCTTCCGCGATGTTATAGACCACGGTGATAACGCTCAGAATGAAAGCGGTTTTCAGCAGGCGCGCGGTGCGCGGGTCCGATGTGGTGATCATGGCTTTGTCCTTGCTGCTAGTGGGATCAGAGGACTATGGATGAAAACATGAAAATCTTCAATCAAAAATCCGGATTATCAAAAAAATATCTTATTCCAGGCGGGAAATCGTTTGCCGGCTGGCGCCTGCCCGGGGTGGCGGGACGCTATGCGCGTCCTGCCGCCAGCTTTTTTTTTGACACCGGTTTCGTTTTGTTTCCCGTTTTTACAGGCGCGGCCTTTTTCATGAAAAAGGCATGGGCGTCGCGCGCTGATTCTACCGGTATCTCTTCCATGGGCATGTGGCCGCAGTTATCATAAAGCACCAGCTCGGCATGGGGCATGTCGCGCTTCCACTCCTCGATCGTCTCTTTCCAGCGCGACCATATGTCCTGTTTTCCCCAGGCCATGAGGACCGGCATCCTGATTTTTTTCACGTCCAGGTACACCGTATCGGATTTGCTCATTGTGGCGATCATGTCGAAGACTTTCGTAAGCGTCCTCCGGTTGCCCTTTCGCATAAGAAGCTCCCAGTACACGTCATGGATGTAATCGGAAATACGCTCACTCCTGCCGTAAAGTCTCTTGATGCTGGTTTGTATAAGCAAGCGGGGCAGCATGATGTTGTTAACCAGGAATTTCGTTCCGGGGATCTGTACAAGCCTGAATTCATACGGCAGAGACTGGTTATATGCGATCGGGTCAAGAAGGACGAGCTTTTTCACCCTGTCGGGGCGGTGCACTGCATAGCTCCATGAGTAGTATCCGCCGAGCGAGTTTCCGGCAAGATAGAACGTATCAAGCCCGACAGCGTCGAAAAATTTATCGAAGAAGACGTTCATGACATTGCTCATGTATTCTTCATTTTTCGAGGGACCGGTTATCCCCCATCCCGGCACGTCGAGCCGTATGATCCGGTAACGGTCTTTCAATTCCTCGCACCACCCATCCCACGTATGGAGCGAAGCGCATACGCCATGGAGAAGGACCAGCGCGGGGCCTTTCCCCTGGTCCCGGTAATGGACGTCCATTCCGTCTATGGTGATGAACCTGGAATCCGCATCGCAAAACTTTTCTTTGAGCTTTTCGAGCGGTATAGGCCTGATGCCTACCTTGAAATTGTTGAGGGTAGTCTTCAGTGACATGGCATGAAATCTCCGGAGAAATGTAGTGAAACCATGGGAATAAAAACCGGCCGATCGGTAAAGTAAATTATTCTATTTAAGCGGCCATACCAAGATCATTCTCTAAATGGCTATGAACATTATCGGAAATTCGTTAGTCTGGCTGGCGGGAACACCAAGAAAACCTATCTGCGCAGTGCGAGGGGTTTCCTCATAAGCACATCACGCCTATCAGGGCATAAAAAGTGCTGGACACGGCCTGTTAAAATTTTTATCCCTCGTATGAGACTGATCATGACCGGAAAACTTAAAACAGCGGAAAAGGAATCCAGACCCATCAGCAGGGACCTGATACGGGCGAACGCTCTCGCTCTTTTCAAGGAAAAGGGCGTGGAGAATACGTCGGTTAATGATATTGTGAACGAGGCAGGTATTGCCAAGGGGACCTTCTATCTCTATTACAACAACCGGGATGACCTTATCAACGCAGTATTTGAAGAATTTGCTTCGGAATTCCTCAGGGAGGTCATCGAGGCTAATAAAGATTTGCAGAAGATAGCGCCCTTTGCCGAATCGCTTCTCAATTATTTTAATAAAAACAGGATGTTTCTTATCGAGGTCCGCAAGAACCTGACCCAGCACTGCGAGTTCCCGTATTACCGGCGGACCATGACGGCCCTTTCCGGTGTGATCCGGTATTTTCTTAATCTCTATGAGCAGTATCCCATATCACAGCTTGACACCTACTCGGAGATCCTCATCGGGACCATCCTCGAAATATGCTACCGGCTTTTCATAGATAAAAGCATCAAGAGCCAGTCAGAGGCGCGCATCATGCTCGAGGATTTCATGAAGAGATTTTTTAATTGCGAACCCGATTTTTTTCTTGCAAAAAAATGACCGTCGGTCATTATTGGATTGTAGTGATTGCCGGGATATGGCCGAGGGCCATTATTTTTTAGCCTGCCAATGACCGGTGGTCATAACCGTCGCGGCCAACCCGGCGGGAAAATAATGACATACCGGAGATGATAACCATGAAACCCACAAGAACCATTCCGCCTGATCTTCTGAATAATGGGGATGCGCCCGTGTTCAGGAATGAATTCTTCGGGCGCTATACCCTGCGGCATGCCGAACGGCCGCTGCAGTTGAACGACAAGGTCTCGAAGAATTATCTGTTCCCCACCTTTTACGGGGACGTGACCTGCGCCATGGGAATATTCCTCTGCTCCTACCGCAAGGCTGAAAGCCTTGTCGCACGGGAGCTGCATCCCTCGGTAAAGCCGGTACGGCTGACCAGGGGGCGCTCCATCATCGCATTTTCCTGCTATGAATATAAAAATGTCATGGGGGTCGCACCCTATAACGAGATCGCCATGGCCGTCCCGGTCATGGTGAACACGGCCTTCAGGCCGCCGGTGCTGCCGATGATCCTTGACACCTTCAGCCGTTTCGGCTATTATATTGCCGGCATGCCGGTTACCTCGCATGAGAACCAGATACGGGGCAACAGGCTGTGGGGGCTGCCGAAGGTGACGCAGCAGATAGATATCCGGCAGGAGGGCGACATGTGCGTCACCACGGCCTTCGAGGACGACGGTACGCCCTATCTCACGGTGCGCGTGCCGCGTGCGGGCGCTCCCGTGGAGTTTGACGCCAGCTCGTACCTGTATTCGCGCCTCGATGGCAAGCTCCTCAGGAGCATGACTAATTTCAAGGCGACGTTCAACGTGACGAAATTCATGAACCTGCTCGTAAAGAAAAACGTGAGACCGCAGCGGAGCTATCTTGAAATCGGCACCACGCCGTCCGCGAAGATGCTGCGCGAGCTGGAAATCGAGGAGCATCCCTTCCAGCTACGGTATGCCGAGCACATGTCAAGCTGCTTCGACCTGCGGGACAAAAACGAGCCATCATGGCTCAGGGTATTGAACCGATAATAAGCGGCTCCCGCAGAGCAGCCCCCCGCCCCCCGGAGGGGGGCTACCCGGCTTTTCCGGGTAACAGGTTTCCCGACGGGGGATATGCGGGGTTCTTCGAATAGCCCCTGGCTTCAGTCAATGAAAAGCATAGGAGAAGGAAAATGAATAAGGACATGAAAATCGTAATGTTCGGTGCCGGGGCCATAGGCCAGTCCGTCGGCGGCTGGGTTGCCGGCGCCTATGACAGCATACGCTTCCTGGACAGGGGTGATGTTGCCGCGAACATGAAGAAAAAAGGGATAACCCTGTTCGAGCAGGGGAAGGAAAAGGACCGGACGAATGTCGCGGTACGGGTCATCGACGACATCGCCGAGGCACGCGATGCGGATGTCATTGCGATCTGCGTGAAGAATTTCAGCCTCGACGCCGTATCAAGAATGATAAGGGATACAGTGGGAGACGGGCCCGTCATCATCGGCATGCAGAACGGGCAGGAGAACCAGGTTATACTGCCGAAGTATTTCTCGAAAGTGATATACTGCGTCATCGGATACAACGCATGGTTCGAGGAGCCCGGTGTGGTCGGGTACCAGAAAAAAGGCCCCCTCATATTCGGCACGAAAAACAACGAGCTCATGGACGAGATGAAGGAGATCGCCGCGGTATTCAACAGGGGCGTGGAGACCGTGGTCGTGGACCATTTACAGGACGCGGTGCATTCGAAGCTCATTCTCAACCTCACCAATTCCCTGACCACGCTGATCGGGTTCGGGTTCAGGGAGATATCGGACTACAGCCTGTTCCAGAAGCTCCTGTCGAACATGCTCTACGAGGGAGTGCGGGTGGTGAAGGCCGCCGGGTTCACGGAATGCAAGATCGGCGGAATGCCGCCCTGGTTTTTAATGAAGCTTTCGGCGACCCTGCCGCAGTGGCTCACGAGGCCGCTGTTTAAAAAGAACGCCAGGAAGATGGTCATCAGCAGCATGGCCCAGGACATCATACAGCGGGGCGGGCATGATTCGGAGCTTGAAACCATCAACGGGTACCTGGTTGCGCTCTCGAAAAAACATGGCGTGGCCGTGCCCTATAATGAAGCGATCTACACGATGTGCGTCAGGGAATTCGCCCGGCCCGCGTTTGCGCCCCTGGACGTGAAGCAGGTCTGGGAGGAGGTAGCGGCGAAGCTCGGGTAATGCGGTCTTGACCTCACCCCCTCCTGTCCCCCCTCGCCTCACCAGGAGAGGGGGCGGCACACCGGGCAATCATCCTGCGCGTATCATCTGCTGACAAAAGCACTAGTATCTCTTTTCACTACCCGAAAAAATATTGACGAACTTCCCGGATTGACCAACAATCCTTTTGCAGCGCCGCGTGCGTTGATCAAGAACCGAGGGGTATCGCAATGAAGAGCAGACCGATCGCGAAAAAGCTGTTTGCCGCTGGTGTTATTGTTTTATCCGTACTCTCCTTCGTGCTTGTTGCCACCGACGGCTTTTCCCGGGCGGGGAGGGGCCAGAGCTACCGTTCCAGCTCCAGCTCGCGGTCATCCAGCTCGTCGCGCTCCTATTCGAGCAGCTCCAGCAGGAGCTACTCTTCAAGGAGCTACGGCAGCTCGTCGAGCAGGTCCCGGTCGTATGTACCCTACGGTTCGTCACATTCGAGTTCCGGCTCGACATCGGGCTCAAGTTCATCACCGGGCGAAAATGACTGGCTCTACGGCCTCATCGGCCTCGTGGTCATATTCGGCGGTATCGGCATTGCCATTTACGCGATCGTCAGGGTCATAAAAAAGGTCCTGGGAGCCGGCGGCGCGAAGAAACCCGATGAGGATGATTCAGCTCCCACGCAGTATAACTTCAGACCGGATCTCGCGGAGCGGCTCAGGGCCGACGACCCGGAATTCTCGCCCGAGCGGTTCATGAAAAAAGCTAAAACCATAGCGGAGCGACTCCAGCAGGCCTGGTCCGACGGCGACATGATGCCGATCAGGAACTATGTGTCACAGGGGGTTTTTAACCGCTTCAGGCTCCAGCTCGAGCTCATGATACAGGATGAAGGGGTACGGAACCTCATGGCCGATTTCCGCGTCATCAGGGTTTCGGCCCTGGCCCTGAGCGCGTCGAAAAGCTACCAGACGCTCCACGTGAGCATCCGCGCGTCCGCCCGGGACGTGACGGTCCCGGCAGGAGCGACCGGTGAGGAGAAACAGGAGGCCCTGGCTGACGCGCCGAGGGAGTCCTTCACCGAAGTCTACTCCTTCACCAGGAAGTTGGGCGTGAAAACAAATACCAGCAGGGACTGGCTGAAGGGTGAATGTCCCAACTGCGGGTATGTTCCCGAGCATTTCAGCGAAAACAACAAGTGCCGGAGCTGCGGATCGATCTATAATTCGGGCGAATTCGACTGGGTCCTTTCGGAAATTACGCAGCAGGAGGAATGGAAGGAGGATTCATCGCGCAAGATCGCGGGCCTTGCCGAGCTGGAAGGGAGAAACCTGTCCATAAACAGGGAGGTTGTCGAAGACCGGGCATCATACCTGTTCTGGCGCTGGATTTACGCCCGTATCAGGGGTACGTCCGCTCCCCTTGCGCGGGACGCATCCCCTGAATTCATCGCCGCGTTCCCGGCACAGAAACATACGCTCATCAATACTGCGGTGGGCGCGGTCGACCTTGTCTCCGTGGCCCTGGAGGACGGGGACGCGGTCGCGAAAGTGAAAGTCCTCTGGAGCACCGCTTCGGAGATCAACGATGAGCCCTATCACCGGGAGCACCTGTTCACGCTGAAGATGCCGGTGGCACTGAAAAACCCCTACGGTCTCGCGGACCACAGCTGCGATAACTGCGGCGCCCCGCTGCCCGAGACGGACGCGCTGAAGTGCTCGTATTGCGGAAGCGGCCTCCCGGCCTCGGTGAACGATTGGATACTGGTCAGGATCGACGAGATCGATTGGGAGAAAGGGCAAGCCGGATAGCCCACCGGGCGTATCGGGGAGCATCCCTCCGGGTTCGGAATGACATGGGCGCGGACCGTCCCTCTCTCCGGGCGGAGGATCAGGTATGCACTATGGCACGTGATGGGCTGTGAGTAATAGGTAAAAAATGGCTCCTGCCTGGCCTGCTACACCGCCTGCTTCTTCGGGGCGTTCTGATCGCAGAACATGGTCTTCATCTCTTCATGGAGCGCGCCGAAGGCCTTCTCGCTATTCAGACCGTAGCGGTCGAGTACGTCTTCCTCGAGGAAGGAAAACTCATACTTTTTGTCCTCGATATTGCACATCTTGTCCGCAAGGTATGTGAGGAAGACAATGTCCCGGAATTCAGCGGAACCGCTCAGCGGCGAATGGTGCCACTGGATCGTGTCCACCAGGTAGGCCGGCAGGTTCCACTTCCGCGCTATCTGCTCTCCGATGCTGGAATGACTGATGCCGATAGACACCTCCTCGATGATCGTGGAGGTCCGCATCTTGCGGTTGCTGGCCAGAGTGAAGAGCCATTCCGAGAGGGACGAGCTCGTGGAGAGGAGCACGATCTTGCCGAGGTCGTGCAGCAGCGAAGCCAGGTAGACGTTCTGGGATATGTTCCCGCACCCGAGCCTGAGCGCGAGCTGGCGGCCGTAAAAAGCGGTTTTATTACAGTGATCCCACACCTGACGGAAGGAAGAGTAGCGCTCGTCCAGGATGCGGCGGGCGCTCGACGCTATGATTATGGCCCGCAGGTTCCTCATGCCGATCAGGTTGATGGCCTCCAGCAGCGTCTCGACGCGTTTCCTCGTGATGAAGGCGGCCGAGTTCGACAGCTTCAGCACGGACACGGAAAGGGACGGGTCGATCGAAATCTTGTCGGCAATCAGCCGGAAATCGACATCAGGGTTCATGCACTGCTTTTCAAGCTCGATGATGTTTTCCGGGAAGGTCGGCAGCGCGTTCACCTCGTTCAGAATCTGATTCTGGATTTTATTGGTGATGGTGAACGGCTTGAGCTGGAACGGCACAGCCAGCGAGGTATCTGTTGCCTGGTTGTTCGAGGAGATCCGCAGGGAGTTCACCCCGATCCCCGTGTTCTTCAAAAAGAGGATGGTGAGGACAAGGCCGAGACCCTCTCCCTCGGTATCGTCGCTGACGTCGCAGTACACCTCGGAAAAATCATTGTAGGTCTTGGCCTTCTCGATCCGCAATTTTATGCGGTTCAATTCATCCGGATGGATCGGGGTGTTGTTCTGCACCTGGATCCTGAATCCGGCTTCGAATTTCTTGAGATATATGACGACCTTGTAATCGCTCTTCTTGAGCTCTTCTTCGACGAGCTGCTGGTTGTCGACGATGAAGGACTTGAAGTTCCCCATCCCCAGCTGGTAGTCCTCATCGTCCTGCATGTCGAGATTCTGGATCTTGAAATAGAGACGCTTCGAGTTGGCCTTGACGGCGTTGACGATGATCTCCCTGAGGATGGTGATGATGGTATCCTGCAGGAAGACCATGTTGTTCCGCGCCAGAATTTTGGCAATAACAGAACTGATAAAACGTATTATCGTTTTATTGTGATAGCTTAAAGACAGCGCAATGGTTTTGCCATTGTCAAAATCAGTCGCCATCTTTGATGTCTGTGACACGATCATAATTCCCCCCCGAGAATTACGGTACCGCCCTTGCTGACAAAGATTTCACCTGAAACTGATGTTTTATGTTAATGAATGGTTACGTGTTACACATTAATAATGGAGCAATGAATATTTCAAGTGCTTTTGTAGTTCTGATGAAAAAAAATGAATGGTATTCATAAAATCCGACCGGCCATCCGTGCTTTTTTTTGATCTTTCATCTTCATGTACTGATAATGCGGGGACGCTTCGCAGCAGGCATGGCGTCGCGAAATCGGACATGGATGGCACTTCTGCAACGAAAAGTTTAAACATATTCGAGCTTATGTCTTAGCCCGCCGTGGCGCCAGCTGATTTGACACGAAGTGTCGGATTTTTCCCTGCGGGCATGCCTGGGCGCAGCTTTTTTAACATCCTGTCGGCGGCTGCATGCGGGCATCCAGCTCGCGTGGTTTTTTTTCGGGGGCCATCGTGCAATGGCTCCCTATCCCGTATGACTACCGCACGCTGTCGTAGACGCTCTTCAGGAACTTTTCCTCGCCCCATTCCTCGTCGTGGGTGACGCCCATTCGGACCACCACCAGCCGCTTTGACGGGAACATGGCGACAATCTGTCCATTGTACCCGCTCATGTAGTACATGTCGGCCGGAAGCGAAGGGAAGGTCCGGTCCTCCGGGTAGCCTTTCGTGCCTGCGTTCAGCCAGAAGTGCGCCCCGTACTGGCCCTTGGGCGCTAGAGGCGTCGGTGTGGTCGAGTATTTCACCCACCCGTCAGGCAGTATGCGCTCGCCGTTCCACACTCCGTCGTTGAGGAAGAGCTGGCCCACGCGGGCCCAGTCGCGCGGCGTGGCGAACATGTAGCTCGATCCCACGAAGGAGCCGGACGCGTCCGGCTCGATGATTGCGGAGCACATGCCCAGCCGGTCGAACAGCTCCCTGCGCGCGAATGCGTACGCGCCCGCGAGCGTGCCGCCGTTCGCGTCGCGGATGATGCGCGCCACGATGTTCGCCGTGCCGCTGGAGTAGTACCACTCGTGATCCGGCTCCGCGCGGAGCGATTTCGCAGCCGCGTAGTCGGACATGCTCCTCGCGCCGTAGAGCATGTCGGTCACGTCCTGGTGGGGCCCGTATATCTCGACGAAGTCGAGCCCGGCCGACATGCGGAGGAGTTGGTCGGGCGTTATCTTCCCGCGCGGGTCGCCTGGTTTCCGCCACGCCGCGACCGGGGCAGGCTTCATTATGTCGAGCCTCTTCTGCCTCACCAGTATGCCGGTGAGGGCGTTGGTCACGCTTTTCGTCATGGACCAGCCCAGGATCGGCATGGAGGGCGTGTAGCCCTGGCCGTAGCGTTCCGCTATGATGGCGCCGTTATACACAACGACCGCGGCCTGCGTGTTGTTGGGGGGGCCGTCCGCGGGCTCGGTGAAGATCGCGTCCAGTGCAGCGGCGATCTTTGCCCCGTCCACACCGGCCGGTACCGCGGGGGCGACCTTCTCGCCCTTCGGCCATGGGCTCCCGGCATCAGGCAGGTTCCGCGACGGCAGACCTGCAGCCTGGTTCACGAGCTCCTCCCGCGTTACGTCGATGGCCAAAGTGCACCCAAGGCCCTCGCGGTACACAGCGGTGAGGGGCTTGCGGAAACCAAGCGCCTTCCCGGTCACGGATTTGTTTGCGTAATCCACGTCAACGCCCACGAGCGAGAAGAGGATATTGGTGGGCTTCACCTCTTTCTCGAACACGTAGACAGGGTCCCTTCCGTCGATGAACACCTGCGAGCACACGTATTTTGCCGCGTACCCGTTCCCTATCGGCAAAGCCGTGTCGATGTAGTATACGCCGTATCCCAGGGCACAGACGAGCGCGGCGGCAAGCATGTATAAAAGCTTTTTCATGATGGCCTCCTGTATTAACGTGAATACATGAGAAAGTTTGGTCGTGGAAGATTATAGTGCACGGCAGGGGGGAAAGTCAAATGGTTTATTAAATCTTGTCCTGTATCTACTGCTCGGTCACGAGATAATTTTCTATGCTTCCCAGGTCCATCCATTTCCTGATATCAAGACCGACACGGACCATGTTGGGGATCATCCGCGTGATTCCTCCGAAAAAACGGGGGGTACTGAGAAGGTCCCCGGTGCACCTGAAGTGCTCTTCCACGATGCCTCCCAGGTCGGGCGATTGCGGGACAATGGGGGCCAGCACGACGTTTCTCACGTAATTCCACATCGGGTGCACGCTCATGCCGAGGGGCGTGTGCCCCTGGTGCCACATGCGGATAAATTCATCCTGCCCGATGCCCCTGCGGGCACGGAACAGGGTAAGAAGCCCCAGGCCGGGTGTTTGTGTCCCCGCGGGCCAGGTGCGTTCATAGGACAGGGGGATGGATTCTTCAACCCTGTAGCCGTGGCAGGGCCCGTCCCAGGAATGGCGCACCCTGTCCGCCCACTCCTGTTCCTTCGATGCTGTTTTTTCCCAGATCGATACCAGGGCAATGCGTTCTTTCCTGTATGGAGTAATTGAAAACAGAGGCGGGTCAACGCCGGTACAATTGACCTTGCATGGAGTCTTCGCATCGGTCAGAACGCGGTGAATGCACGAGTTGAGGACCCTGCGGCGGAATGCCTCCAGCGGCTCGTTCATGCCGCTTTTTAGGAGAAATGAGATTTTTACCATGTCAGGCTCCGGACAATTGATTCCCGTTCGGGGAGGGGTTGGTCCCCCCGTTCCGTGTGTGTCATCCCGCCAGATGCTCGATAAGTATCTTGATCCCGATGGCGACCAGCATTATCCCGCCGATCGCTTCCGCGCGCTTGCCCACAAGCGAACCGACCCTGTTGCCCAGGGCGACACCGGCGACGGAGAAGAGGGCGCAGACCACGCCGATAATGATGCTCGGCAGCAGGATGGGCCGGTTTAGCACGCCGATCGAGAGGCCGACCGCGAGGGCGTCTATGCTCGTGGCAACTGCCAGCACGATGAGCGACCATCCCCGCGAGGGGTCCTTGCGCTCGTCCGCCGGGCAATCGGGGTTCTCCTTCTTGAACGACTCCCTGACCATTTTAAGGCCGATGAACAGCAGTAATGCGAACGCGATCCAGTGGTCGTAGGACCTGATGTAGCTTTCCAGGTACATTCCGCCGAAAAAGCCGATTATAGGCATCATGAACTGGAACAGGCCGAAATGGAAGGCCAGACGGAAATAGTGGCCGAATCCGGGCCTGGCGATGACCATGCCGCATGAGATGGAGACAGAAAAGGCATCCATGGCCAGGGCAATCGCTACAACTATTATCGACAGAAGATCCATGTCTTTTTCTGGCCCATGGTACGGCATTGTCTATTAATAAAATAATGTTCATGAAAAAATCTTTTTTTTAAAAGTAAATATGAATTGATTTTTACGGTTTGTTTGACTATTTTGCCGTCCAGTGATTAAACATAGAAAAAGAGGATTGCATGTGACAAATATACAGGTTCCCTCCTGATTGATATTTGATTGCATCATATCCGGCGCTGATCGTTATACGTAGGGCTTATGCCCGCTTTCCTGACCGGCCGCCCCGGCACCACCTGCCCTGACCACGGCCGGCGTATCGGGACCGGTGGTACATGATCACGCGTTATTCTTCTCAATACAGAGGACACTGCAATGAAATGGTTAGTCAAGTTTTCAGTTGAAAGGCCCTGGACCGTCATCATCGGCACCATCGTTATCACGGTTTTTTTCGCCATCATGCTGGGTACCAAATTCTCCATCAACGTGGACCCCATGAAGTCCTTTTCCCGCAAGATGGACGTTATCAAGTATTATCACCTGACACAGAAAAAGTTCTCCATGAAGGACATGATCCTGATCGGCGTGGAAAACGAAAAGGGCGATATCTTCAACGTGAAGACCCTCCGGTACGTTGAGAGCGTCATCAACCAGTTCAAGGCGCTGAAGGTCAACAAGACCTACAAGAACATAATTACCGACAAGGAAGTGACGGTGGAGGTCCCGTCGAAGCTCTCGCCCAACCAGATCATGAGCGTCATCAACGCGGATGATGTCATGGTTGACAAGATCAACAACACTATCGTGATCGGGAACCTGACCAGCAGGGCACGGGAAAAGGCCGGGCTTCGCGATCCGGACCCGGAAGAGATGAAACGTCTCCCGAAGAGCGACGAGGACCTGGCGAAGCTCATCCCGTTTCTCAAGAAAGAGCTGCAGGGCAACGACCTCCTGAAGGGCACGCTCTTTTCCGCCGACGGGAAGGCATGCGCCGTCATGGTCCCGGTGGAGAAGAGGATCGACAACAAGGTCGAGATCATCAGGCGCGAGATGGTCTTCATGGTGGACGCGGCCAAAATGCGGGAGCGGTTCAGCGGGAAGGACTTCTATTTCCCGGCGAACATCTACAACAGGGAAGTCGACGGAACGACCGTGGACGATGAATACATACAGGATACGGTCGAGTCGAACAAGAAGAAAATACGGAGCTTTATGCTCGATCTCCTCGAGCCAATGGAGGATTATTACCCGGAATTCTATGCGTCCCTTGAAAAGAACGAGGTGAACGAGGAGTACCTGAACAACGCGTTCAGGATGATCGAGAACGACGCGGCCTACGAAAAGCCGGACGTCACGATCACCTACCAGGACTGCATCGACGACCTGTACCGTTTCGTCATCGGCCACATGGACAGGTTCAGCAGGAACAACCTGGAGGGGAGGCTCTTCAACGTCGCGAACATCTACGACGTCGGTAAAATTTACGAGATCTTCAATACAATTGCGGAGAAGGACAAGCCGGCGAACCTGAAAATCTACATCGCGGGGATGCCTGTGGCGGAAGCGCTCCTCCAGGAGTTTGTCATAAACGACATGTCGATCTTCATGACCCTCTCGACGGTGGTCATCCTGATTATTCTCTTCCTGACCATCAGGACGCCGACGGGGATCTATCTTCCGCTCAGCGCGGTGGTGATCAGCATCATCTGGCTCATGGGCGGCATGCTCATGGCGGGCATTGATTTTACGTCCGGCACCATGGCCATGCCCTGTATCCTGATCGCGGTGGGCAGCTCCTACGTCATCCACTACCTGATACGATACTATGAAAAGATCGCGGGGAAGGGCCCGGGAGACGTGAAGGCCGTTCTTATCGAAACGACCGACAGCATCGACACGGCCATCTTCCTGTCTGCCATCACGACCATGGCGGCATTCATATCCGACGTGTTCATCGATGTCGTTGATATTCAGCGGCTCGGGATCCTGGTAACGATCGGCATTCTCATCAATCTGGTGATGACCTTTACCTTTATCCCGGCCTGCCTGGCCCTCCAGCCGCCTCCCAAAGGGACGAAGGAGACCCTGTTTGAAAAGACCATCATGCACGCGGTTGTCAAGGGCGGCGAGAACACCTCACGCCATGCGCGCGCCGTCTTTTACGTTGCAATCGCGCTGACGGCCGTCTTTTTCGCGGGCATGTTCTTTTTAAAGACCGAGAGCAGCATCTCATTCATGTTCCTGGAAAAAAACCCGCTTCGCCAGGCTGACAAGTTCATGAACAAGGAGCTCACCGGGACCGGGCAGATGTGCATCGTGTTCAAGATGCGCGACAGGGTGAGCCTCGCCGGCAGGACGGCGCGCGAGGACCTCGCGGGCAGGATCGGCGGTTTCGCCGCCGCCTACCGGAATTTCCAGAATATTCATCCGGACCTAAAAGGCGCTGCCGCGGTGAACGGGTTCCTGGTCGACGATCTTGTTGAGCTCGCGAAAAATCCGCAGCGGAACCAGGCGGCGATCGAGGAGCGGGTGTCCCTGCTCACCGATGTCCTGAACGAATATTACGAGAGCGAGCTGAAGAAGGCGGACGGGGGCAGCGGCGCGAGCATGGCCGCGACCGACGACATCAGCGACATGGCGGACGATTACGTCTATGTCAGCGGCAGGAACCTGACCATGACGCCCCAGGAGGAAGGGGTCGAGAACATCATAGAGAGGATAAAAACCGTGGACACCGCGGAGGAGAAGGACGAGTGCCGCCGCTATGTCGCCGCGATCCGGAGCTACAAAACAAACGGGCCGGGAAAAGAATTCATGGGCGCGTTCTACTTCCTGTCGGACTTTTTCCACACGGACGTCACCCAGCCGATAACACTGCGCAAGATCGAGTCGCTGGGCAAGAAGCTCAAGGAGCTGAAAAAGCCGGAGGCGGTCATCGACGACGTCACGGTCAGCCCGGTCGGGAACATCATGAGCGTGACCGACACGCTCAAGGTGATCTACAAGGTCTTCTACCATGACGATAACGATGCGTTCAAAAAGATACCGGACGTGAAGCAGGACGGCATACAGGACCGCTCCCTTACCGACCGGGGCATCATCGGTGTGTGCATGAACCAGTTCGCTGCGTCCCGCGAGGACGTGTTCAGGTACCTGGTGACCGACGACATGAAGCTGATGCAGTACGTCGTGTTCATGAGGAGCGACAAGGCGGATTTTTTACGGGAGTTCCAGTCACGCTTCAATGCGATGTTCAAACAGACGTTCCCCGATGACGATCCCTACGTGGAAAAGATCGTCATTTCGGGCATGCCCGCCATAAACCTTATGATGAACGAGGCGATCCTGATTAACCAGATCCAGTCGATCATCGTAACGATAATCGTTGTTCTCCTTGCGTGCATGTTCATTTTCCGGTCGGTGATAGGCGGCATCTTCGCGGCGATACCGATCTCTTTTACCCTGATCGTTACCCTCGGGGTCATGGGTTTTCTCGGCATCCCGATCAATTACAGCACCCTGATCAACGCCTCGATCGCGGTCGGCGCCGGAATCGATTACAGCATCCATTTCATCGAGCGCTTCAAGTACGAGCATGTCGTCAAAAAGCTCGATTTCATAGGCGCCTACAAGCGCACCCTTGCGACAACCGGCCTCTCGATCGTCACCGCGACGCTTACGGTCGGGCTCGGCTTCGCGGTGCTGGGCTTCTCGTCCTTCAAGATCATCAAGGTCTCCGGACTCCTGGTGACCCTCTCCATGATCATGAGCGGCACCATGGCGCTGACGGTACTGCCGGCCATGATTATCTGGTTCAAGCCGAAATTTTTACAGAATGTACGGCCCTGGGGGCTTGAGGACAAAATCGAGTCGATTGCAGACACTCTGGTGGAATGGTTTAAGGGCCTGAGAAGAAAACAGCCCGCCTGCTGATCCTGACAGTATGCTGCAATACAAAGCCCGTAGCGTTACGCGCCGGGCTTTTTTTATTAATAGGCCAAATAACCTTGAAATTTTTATGTTTCCATGTTATTATATTAATACGAACCGTGCGTGAAATCAGCCTTCATCCCTGGCTTCGCGCACAACAATGCAGTAACATCATCCACAACCTGTATAGAAGGGTGCGCTCGAGATGGATAAATCCCATAAGAAGAGGGACCCCTATCCCCGCGGCAACAAAAAGCGGAACCTGCGTGGTACGGTAAAAAACCGCCCCGGTAATCATGAATTAAAGAACGACGGTTCGAAACGCGGCGCGAAAAACGCGCCCGTGCCATCCGCTGAAACCGACCCCGGAAATAAGCTGCCACCTCGTTATGCGAATCGGACACGGGAGAAAACAGGACCTGAGCTGATACGCGACGTAAGAAAGCTTAATCGCAGGATCGTTGAGCTCGAAGCGCAGCTTGCAAAGGCGGCATCGGCAAAGCGGAACCGTCCCGCACACATTGCCGGAAAGGGCCGGGGCGCTGACCCGATTGCCCTTGAAGAGAAATATCGTCACCTTGTCGAACGATCGCTCCAGGGGGTGCTGATAGCCGAGGGCGTGCCTCCCCGGATCGTTTTCGCGAACGAGGCGCTGGCGCGGATTCTCGGCTATAGCGTGGATGATATCCTCGGGATGGCGCCAACGCGGCTCAAGAACGTGCTGCATCCGGATGACCGCGAGATTTTTTTCCGGCGATACCGCGACCGCCTTGAGGGGAAAAAGGCCCCTATCCACTATGAGCTGAGAATCATCAGGGGCGACGGGTCAACGGGATGGCTCGATATGTTTGCCTCCCGCCTCGAGTACAACGGCCGGGCCTTCGTCCAGGCGACCTTCATTGACATCACCGAGAGGAAAAGCGCAGAGGAGCGGATGCTCCAGAGCGAGGAAAAGTACCGGACGGTCATCGACAACATCCAGGATGGGTACTACGAGGTGGACATCGCCGGCAATTTCACGTTTTACAATGACACGGCGGCGGAGATTATCGGGTACAGCCGGAAAGAAATAATGGGCATGAACAACCGGAAACTGATGGACGAGGAGAATGCCCGCAAGGTGTACCGGATCTTCAACAGGGTGTACCGTACCCGCAAATCCGAGCGGGCCTTCTCCTGGGAGATAACGCGCAAGGACGGCACCCGGAGGATCGTGGAAGCGTCCGTTTCGCTGATACGGGACTCCTCCGGCGATCCGACCGGGTTCCGCGGCATTCTCAGGGACGTCACCGAGGAAAAGCGGGTCCAGCAGGCGCTTCTCGCGAGCGAGCGCAGGTATCACAACGTATACGATATCGCACCGCTTGCCTTCGTCCTCTGGGACCCGCAGTGCCGCATTACGGACTGGAACAAGCATGCAGAGGAGGTGTTCGGCTGGGACAAGTCAGCCGTGCTGGGGATGAATTTTTACGATCTCCTGTTCCCACTGCCGGAACGCCCGCGGGTGGAGGAGATATTCGGCAGTCTCCTCAGGGGTGAGTTGCCCAGCCACGCGATCAGCGAAAACAGGACCAGGAGCGGCGAGACCATCACCTGCGAGTGGAACAACACGGTGTTCTTCGACAATGAGGGTAACGTCGAGGAAATCCTCTCGCTCGCGCTGGACATCACGGACAGGAAAAACCTGGAGGAAGAGCTGTTCCAGTCGCGCAAGATGGAGTCGATCGGGCGGCTGGCCGGCGGCGTGGCCCATGACCTGAACAACATGCTCACACCGATCCTGGGATATGCCGACATGCTCCTCCTTGACGTGCCCATGGACGATTCCCACCTCGACAGCCTGATCCAGATCAAGGAGGCGGCCGAGAGGGCGCGCGACCTGACGCGTCAGCTCCTGGCCTTCAGCCGCAAGCAGGTCCTCGAGATGAAGGTGATGAACCTCGGCGAGGTGGTCTGCGGCTTTGAGAAGATTCTGCGGCGGACCATACGGGAAGACATTGAGCTCGCGATACAGGTCGACGAGGGGGCTGGTAACGTCCTGACCGACGCGTCGCAGATCGAGCGTATCATCCTGAACCTGGCCGTAAACGCGCAGGAGGCCATGCCGGCCGGCGGCAGGCTCATGATCGAGGTGTCAAACGTATACATAGACTATGCCCACGCGAAGAAACATCCTGACGCCCGCACCGGCAAACACGTGCTTCTCTCCATCAGCGACACCGGGTGCGGCATGGACAGCGAAACGCTCGAGCACATGTTCGAGCCCTTTTACACAACCCGCGCGCTGGGGACCGGGCTGGGGCTCTCCACGGTGTACGGTATCGTGAAACAGCATAACGGCAGTATATGGGTCAGCAGCACGCCCAGCAGCGGCACGACGGTACGGATATATTTCCCGCGTGCCGAGGGCGAGCCGGCACCCCGGAGCGTGCCAACCGCCGGCGAGGTCATCACCAGGCGGGGAGAGACGATACTCGTCGTCGAGGACGAGGAGGCGGTGCGCAGGCTGGCGGCCAGGATACTGGAAAAGCACGGATACCGTGTCCTCGTCGCGGCTGACGGTGACGAGGCCATCGCGCTTGTAAAAAATTATGGGGAGCGAATTGACCTGCTGCTTACCGATGTCATCATGCCGCGAATCGACGGCAAAAGCCTCTATCGCGAAATTGCCGCGCTCCGGAACGATATTCGCGTCCTGTACATGTCCGGATACACCCATGATGTGATTGCGAACCACGGGGTGGTCGAGGAGGGCATTCATTTTATACAGAAGCCCTTCTCCTTCCAGACGCTGTCTGATAAATTACGGGAAGTACTGGATACATGACAGCGGCGCTCCCGCTCACCACCGGCGAAAATCTACTTGTAATTATCCGGCCTTCTGTGGCATAATTGTCTGCCTGAGTTCGATCGTGGTTGAGGTCTGTTGATGAGTAAAGAGCGCATCCTGATCGTCGAGGACGAGATGATTATCGCCCTCAGCATACAGAAGACCCTGGAGAGGCTCGGTTACAGCGTTGCCGGGATAGCTGTAACGGGCGAAGACGCCATAGGCATGGCAAAGGAATTCTGCCCTGACCTGATCCTCATGGACATTATTTTGTCGGGAGAGATGGACGGGATTGAGGCCGCGCGCCGGATACGGGTGCAGTGCGATCAGCCGATCATCTACCTGACCGCAAACGCCGACGGCGCGACGGTCGAGCGCGCCCGCGATACCCAGCCGTACGGATACCTGAACAAGCCCGTAAACGAACGGGATCTCATGAGCAACATCGACTCGGCGCTCAACAAGCACTGGATGGAGCTGCGTCTCCGCGAAAGCGAGGAAAAATACCGGAGTCTCATCGAGAGCCTGAAAGACATAGTCCTGTCAAGCGACGAGAACGGCATCGTGACCTATATCAGCCCCCAGGTCAGGGAGATCACCGGATACGAGGAATCCGAAGTGGTGGGCAAGAACTTCGGCGCCTTCATTTATCCCGACGATGTTCATGTGGCGCTTGAAATGTTCCAGGGCGCCATAAAGGGCGAGACGCGGGAAGGGGTGTACCGGGTATACGCAAAATCAGGCGGATTGATCTGGCTCAGGGTATCGGGCAGGCCGGTATTCGTGGAGGGCCGCTTCAACGGGGTGCGGGAAATCATAAGCGATATAACCGCGCGGGTACGCGCGGAAGAGGAGGTCGGGCGGAAGAACGAGGAGCTGGTCGCGGCCAACGAGGAGCTCCAGGCCACCATCGAGGAGCTGGAATCCACCAACGAAGAGTTTGAATCCCAGAACCGCCAGCTTCTCAGCACACAGGAGGAGCTGGCTGAACATGAAGCACGGCTTGCCGGAATTTTGCGGGTGGCGCCCGTCGGGCTCGGGGTCATATCCTCCCAGGACCGGTTCGGGTGGACCAACACGCGGTTCCAGGATATGACAGGGTATACCGGCGCGCTGCTCGAGGGGCAGAGCCCCGGTATTCTCTTCAGCGATGAGCTGGAACCGCAGCGGGTGCAGGAGGAGCTTCGCTCGCAAATGGAACAGAACGGCACGGGGTCGGTAGAGGCCCGTCTCACGCGCAGGGACGGCACGGCCTTTGATGTGCTTGTGAGCGCGACCTTCCTGGATGGGAGAAGCACGGGATCCGGTATTGTCCTGGCGCTGCTGGACATAACCGAGCTGAAGAAGGCGGCCGGGGACCTGGCCGAGAGCGAGAAGAAGTACCGGCTCCTGGCCAACAATATCATCGACTATCTCTGGGTGGTGGACATACAAACCGTGAAATTCACCTACTCGAGCCCGTCGGTCAGGGACCTTCTCGGCTATGATGACGGGGAAATGCTTGACCTGACGATCAACGACGTTCTGTCGCCGGCCTCGATTGAGACGGCCCGGAAAATTCTCCGGGAGGAGCTGGCACGGGACAGGGACCCCGGCGCCGATCCTGATCGATCGGTAACCGTCGACCTCGAGCTGTTGCGCAAGGACGGCTCGACCGTGTGGGCCGAGATCAAGACGAAGTTTTTGCGCAACGAGAAAGGCAGGATTGCGGCCGTCCTGGGCGTGTCGCGCGATATCACCGCGCGGAAGCGGGCGGAGCAGTCGCTGGTCGAGAGCGAAAAGAAGTACCGCCTCCTCGCCGACAACATATCGGACAGCATATGGATCCTCGACCTGGCCACCATGACCTTTACCTACAACAGCCCCTCGAGCGTGCATATCCTCGGGTATTCTGAGGATGAATCGGTGGGTCTCACCCCGGAAAAGATAGTGACGAAGGAGTCCCTGGCCCATGTGATGACTGTGCTGGCTGAAGAGCTGGCGCGTGACGGGCAGCCGGGCGTTGATCCGGACCGGACCATCAATCTTGAGCTCGAGCAGATCCACAAGCAGGGACACATCGTCTGGACCGAGGTCAACACGAAGCCGCTGAGAAACGAGTCCGGCGCCGTGACCGGCATACTGGGCGTGTCGAGGAACATCACGGAGCGAAAGCGCGCGGAGGAGCGCACCCGGCTGCAGCGGGACCTGGCGCTGGCGCTGAGCTCCGCGACGAATCTCGACGAGGCACTCAGGATCGGGCTGGAAGCGGCGGTACGGGGATCGGGACTTGACAGCGGCGGCCTCTACCTGACCAATCAGGAAACGGGCGACATCTACCTTGCCAGACACCAGGGTCTCAGCGAGGAGTTCGTCCTTCAGGTGTCCCACTATGTAAAGGGTTCGCCCGGCGTAAAGTTTTACCGTGCGGGCAAGCCGGCATACGGCAATTTCCGGGAGCTTGATTTTAATCTCGATCCCTCGACCTCCGCGGAGGGCCTTCGCGCCGTCGCGATGATACCGATACTCCATGACGGCAAAACGATCGCCGGCATGAACATCGCGTCCCACGAGCTTGACGGGGTCCCCCCTGCCGCCCGCGATTTCCTGGAGACGATCGCCACGTACATCGGCAACGTCATTGTCAGGATGGAGATGCAGGAATCCCTGAAGCGCAGCGAGGAAAAATTCAGGCTCATGATCGAGAACTCTCCCTTCCCGATCGCGGTGGTGGATGACGCGACCGGATGCATTTCCTATGCGAACAGGAGCTTCGAGGCGACGCTCGGTTATAACGCGATTTCCGTTCCAACGATGGATGCGTGGTGGAACGCGGCGTTTCCCGACCAGAAATACCGCAAGACGATAAAGGGAAAGCTTGTCAGGGGGGTGCACGCCGCTCGCGCCGGAAGCGCCACCGGGCTGTCCACGGAAGCGGACGTACGGTGCGCCGACGGCACGTTCAAGCATATTGAGATACATATGGTCTACCTGCGCGATCTCTGGTACTTTATCATGAACGATCTTACACAGAAGAAGATTAACGAGGAGATGATGATCCAGTCCGAGAAAATGCTTTCCCTGGGAGGGCTGGCGGCGGGCATGGCGCATGAAATCAATAACCCGCTCGGCATTATTTTACAGGGGGTCCAGGGCATCCGCAACCGTTTTTCTCCGGATGTAAAAAAGAACCGGGACGTCGCGGCAAAGGCGGGGACCGACCTGGGTCTTATCCTCGAGTACATGGAACAGCGTGATATCATCGACTACCTTAAGGGTATCCATGATGCGGGGATGAGGGCCGCCAAGATCGTGGAAAATATGCTTCAGTTCAGCAGACGCGGCGAAACAGTCATAGCGCCGGTCGACATCCACGCGCTCATAGACAAGACCATGGAAATCGCCTCCTATGATTATGATCTCAAGAAGAAGTATGACTTTAAAAAGATAACGATCTTCAGAAACTACGGAGAGGTGCCTTTTGTACCCTGCTCGGAAACGGGCATAGAGCAGGTGCTCCTTAACCTTTTTAAAAATTCAGCCCATGCCCTGGCCTCGGTCAGGACCAGGGACTTCAAGCCCCAGATCACGGTCAAAACCAGGGCAAAGGGAGGGTACGCGCTGATAGAGGTCTCGGACAACGGACCCGGCATCCCTGCGGAAATCAGGCGGCATATTTTCGAGCCGTTTTTCACCACCAAGGGCTCGGGCGGCGGAACGGGTCTCGGGCTGTCGGTATCGAACTATATTGTCGTAACGACCCATAACGGCATGCTTACCGTCAAGTCGGAGCCGGGGAACGGTGCCGCCTTTACCATCAAGCTGCCGCTTTCACGGGAGGAGATCGCGTGATCAGCGTGATTATCATCGACGACGAGGAAATGATCTCGAAGATGCTGAAAGGATATCTGGAAGATCAGGGGTTTGAGGTCGCAACGGCCGGCACCGGGGCGGAGGGTCTCGGCCTGATACGGAACGGCCAGTACGACGTTGCGGTCATTGACGTGCGCCTGCCGGACATGAGCGGGAACGACCTGGCGCTCAGGGCAGCCGCGATCAAACCGGGGATGAAGTTCATCATGCATACCGGCTCCGTCGACTATGTGCTGACCGGCGAGCTTAACGCTATCGGTGTCGATGCTGATTCGATTATCCGGAAGCCGGTAAAAGACATGGGCGAGATAGTGAGGATGATAGAGAGAAAAGTTCCTACCGGCCGGTCATGACCGCGAAATTCAGGTTGCGGCCCGCATCGCCGCCACGGTGCGAAAAGAATTCATCTCGACCGGCGAGTGTGCAGCTGCGGGCATTGAAGATGCGACCGGCTGCCACTCCTTCCCCGGTGAGGGCCTTCTCGACGGCGCTCCACAGGTCGAGATAGAGCTTCCCGTTCCTGTTCGCGACATCGCCCGGGAAAAAAGCGGCGACGTCCTCTCCCACGGTGTATGATTCCGGCCCGATCGAGGGGAGGATGTACGCGCTCAGGTCGCCCGGCGACGAACCGTGCAGACGCCGCATCTCCCTGACCAGCTTTCCCGCGATGGCGAGCCTTGTCCCCCGCCACCCTGAGTGGACCGCGCCGAGCACCCGCCGCTCGCGGTCAAACACGAATACCGGGACACAATCAGCCGTGCGTATGACCAGGCAGATCCCGGGGACGGCGGTGATCAGTCCGTCCGCCTCTCCGTATATAAGACGCTCCTGCGCGGGCGGTCCCTCCACGGCCAGGATGGTATCGCCGTGAAGCTGGTCCAGGGCCAGGATGTTCCGCGCGTGCGCGCCCGTGATGAGGGAGAGAAAGGCCTTCTCCGCCGAGCGCACTTCTTCGGGGCCCGTGCCGTAGGATGCCGGGTTGGCGCGCCTCCCGACAACGCCGACGACCAGACCGGGACAACCACCCTGAACGCGGTAAACGCCGTCATCATTCCGCTGTAAAGATTCCATGCTTCAGCTCAAACTCCGGGGAGATTTGTGTCAGAGCGGTATGTCGTACCGCGACCGCTTTTTAAAACCGGATATCTTCCGGTACCCGGCCCGGGTGATCGATTCCAGGGCGTGCGGGAACAGATACCCGACCCGTTCCGGAGCGTGCGCGTCCGACCCCAGGGTAACCGGCACGTTGCGATCGAACAGGATGGCCATGATCCTGTCCGAAGGGTACATTTCGCCTGCCGGGTGCGACATGCCGGCGGTGTTGACCTCGACCGCGACGTCGTTCGCGGCCAGGATATGCGCGATGTCATCGATGATGCTCCGGAATTCCCGGCCGGAACGGAACCCGAATTTTTTTACGATGTCGAAATGCCCCACGATGTTGAACAGGCCCGAGCCCGCAAGTGAGCGGAGTATCTCGAAATACTTTCCGTAAATATCATCGATGTCGCGGCTGGCGTACCCGTTGATGTAATCCGGGTGGTCGAAAGGCCAGCCGTCGATGAAATGGCAGGAGCCGATCAGGTAGTCGAGGCGCGGGTCGGTGCAGAATCGGCGGTCGAAGCTCTCCATGAGCGGGTAGTCAACCTCAAGCCCGGTCCTGACCTCTATCCTGCCCTCGTTTCGGTCGCGCGCGCTCCCGATCCCGGAAAGGTATGGCTCCACGTCTGCCGCAGACATGGTGACGCCTTCGCGTATCTCATCCGGCATTGGCGCGTGGTCTGAAAAACCTATTTCGCGGATACCTTGTGCGACGGCGGACTCGATATACTCCTGTACGGTCCCGGTAGCATGGCCGCAGAGCTCGGTGTGGGTATGATAATCGACCATTCCGATCAGTAACCGTGGCGCGAGTAATACAACGAGGTGTCGTTCAGGACTCCGTACATCCTGTCGTTCAGCGTGTCCTTCTTGACGAAGAACTTGTCTACGCTGTCGTCGTCGCTCCCCCTCACGATGGACAGGAGGTACCAGAGGGGGTGCACGTAGATGTCGGAGCCGTTCTCACTGCGAACCGTGTCGTCCGTGAGACGGTCGTGCATCAGGATCTCGGCCCGGTCGGACTCTTCCCCCGCTTCGTCACGTTCGCCGTATTTCATCCGGTAGAAGTGCGGGTGGAAGAGGTAGAGCACCAGGATCCTCTTCCGTCGCAGGTAGAGGGAAACCAGCTCTATGCTGCCGACCTCGATGAAGCGCGGGCGCAGCACGATCTTGTCGATATTGGCAAAGTCCTCCTTGGCCGGATAGAAAGACAGGAGATAGCGGACCCGATCAGGGTTCAGGAGCAGGGAATTGTTGCCCGGATACTGAAGGGAAGGGTGAATGATCTCGATGACGGTGTTTTCGTGCTTGTAACGGTCGCGACGGTACAGGCTGTCAAACCGGGAGGAGAGAAGACTGGTTATATCATGGGTGATATCATCGTCTATATTGACGATATCGCGCCGTTCCCTGGTCTTATAATCGTTATCGAAATATTCTTTTATGTCGAACATACGGCTTTCGCGCTTTGATTGTAATGAAATAATATACCGAAATTTTACGGCTTTTGTCAATAATTTAGCTGGTGAGAGTGTAAAAAATCCTTATTCCAGAACTGTCATTTAGACGAATCCCGGTATTCCGGGATGAGGAGAAATCCGGATATACGAGTAAAAATCAAGATTTCTTGTCCCGGCAAGCAGGGTTCGGAATAACAGGTCCGGAAAAGCCTTGCTTAAATCAATTAATTGTCGCCGGTGTTAACTATTTTTCCCCCCGCGTCCGATTAATTAATACAGATTGCTCAGCCGGGTGCGGCCAATCAGATGTAACAGGACAACCACGAAACAACGCGGGGAGGCTTTTCCCGCCCTCAGAATTACGCATTTCCTGGTCTGAAAAAAACGCTTCAGTTATTCTTTTGAAATGCCGAACATGAAAACGGGCACAACCCGATTCACGGAGGAACGGGGATCCCGGGAGGTATTTATGGGAGATCTCATGAAAACGGATGATCGTGAGATTAAGAAGGACAACAGGGAGGTTGATTCTGATAAGATAAGGGAATTCCGCAAAAAAATTTCCGATAACACTTATCTCGATCACGCGATCACCAGAATAGCAACTGATCTGTCTCACTATCTTACCAAGTAGGAAGTATTCGGCGCCGGCCGCGCGAGCGGCCGGCGCGATAACATGCTTCCCCGCGGCGCTTCAACACGGGGCACGAGGGGCAGGGAGCGGGCACATGGTGAAACGCGATTCCTATTTCGAGCTTCAACACAATAAAACCCTGAAGATGCTTTTTTTTATCCTCTTCGGAGGCGTGATCGCCGGTCTGGCCCTGATTTTCCGCTATTATTTCTGGGATTTTCTCTTCGCCCTGCTGCTCTACATGGCATTAAAACCAGTCTACGATTTCATCCTCAGGTATATCAATAAACGGGGGCTCGCGGCAGGCATCATGATCTTCGTCATGGTCATGCTCATCATGGTGCCGCTGCTATTCATGGCGATTGAACTCGTCAGCCAGGTCTATGCCCTGGTAGAGCTGGTGCAGAAGGAGATCCAGTCGGGTACCCTTGAAAAGATCTACAACAGCGAACTGGTCCAGCGGTTGATTACGACGCTTAATATCGATACCGCTGCTATCGCCGCCAAGGTGACCGATTTCGTGCAGAACATCTCCGGGACCATGATCTCGAGCCTGCAGGCCGTGATTGCCTATCCGATCGGCTTCATCCTGGACGTGTTCCTCCTGCTCCTGATGCTCTTTTTCCTTTTCAAGGACGGCAACCGGTTGTCGCCGGTAATTTACAGAACACTCCCGTTTCCCGACGACCTTGAACACCAGGTGATCGACAGGCTCAAGGAAGTGGTTCGGGTCCTCCTGACCGGGAATATCGCGATAATGATACTGCAGGGGGCGCTCGTCGGCATCGGCCTCCGCATCGTTGGGATACACCTCGCATTCCTGGGCGGCGGCCTTGCTGCGATCCTGTCGCTTATTCCGGTGATCGGCACCAGCCTGGTCTGGCTGCCGGCGGTGCTGTATCTTGTCCTCACCGGGTCGGTACTCAAGGCGCTCTTCCTGGGGATATGGTGCCTCGGCTGGTACCTGCTCCTTGAAAACGTCGTGAAGCCGAAAGTGTTCGGGGAAAAACTCAACTTCCACCCGATCGTCTTTTTCTTCCTGCTCCTGGGCAGCATCCAGGCCTTCGGCCTTCCGGGCGTGTTCGTCGGCCCGCTCCTCCTCACCCTCTACTTTTCCCTCTGGGAGATCTACAAGATGCTCAAGAAGTACGACCAGCATGAGTTCGAGGCATGCCGTGAGGCCCCGTCTGTAAAGGCAGCAGGGAAAAAGCCGAAAACGAAAAGCCGGGCGTCTGCAAAATCCTGATGCTGGATCCCGTTAAAATTTCATAGCAAGGCCCAGGCCGAAACCGTACTGGTTTCTTTTCGTGAAATTGAAGCAATCGTTATAATACCGGGCAGGCAGGACCAGGGACAATTCCCGGTTGATGCCGATCGCGCCGTTAGCACCGATCTCCTCCTCTTCCGTCAGTCTGGCGAGCCAGACTATGCCCAGTATAATCGCCACACCGCCCGTTATACCGGAAGCTATGCCGGAATAGAGCCGCATGTCTTTAAATCTTTTTATTGTTTCAGCCCTTTTATTCGCATCATGGGATATCATCATTATTGCAATTGTAAGATTCGCAGGGTAAAAGGAATTGCCTGAATGCGTTTTTAAATTTTCCTTATACTTTATATCCGCGTATATGCCGACCCCGGATGCGGCAAGGGACAGGCAGAGAAAAGGAAATGCCGCCCAGCCAAACCGGCTTGCCGGGATGGCCGACTTGCCTGCCGCCTTGCGCCTATACGTGTCATACCGGGCCGCGTATCCTTTTGGCGCGACCCTGAGGGTGATGCGGTTGACAAAGGATTCAACCGCCCTGACGAGGTCCCGGCGCGACTCGGCGATCTCCTTCTGCGCGATATCTGCGGTGCCCTTCTCGACGTCGATAATGCGGCCGTTTATGATCAGCTGCTCATCGAGCTGCATGATGGTCCCCACCAGCATCTTGCGGGCGCTCAGCAGCTTCCCGGCCTGGATGGCGCACGAAACATCGATGCAGCCGGTCATGGAAAACCCCTGCTCCTGGAGGATCTTGCCCATCTCGCTCCTCTCGATGATGGTGTATTGTCCGGTATTGATCATCTCGGTCCTGATCAGGTCAGAGATTTTTTTTGCGTCACGGGGTGTGATGTCCTGGCCTGAAAAATCCATTATTGCCACCCGGAGTTTTTCCTGGTCTTTTGCAAACAGGGGAGACAATGATGCAATTATGCCAATGGCAATGAGAAGCGTGATAAAGTTTTTCATTGAATATCTCCTGCAATGTGACTGGTATAGTGATGTAATTCCTCGCTCTCGCCAGATTCCTGAACCGGTTATAGAATCAGCATGTGACAGATCAAAAGAAATAAACTGTTAGCAGGAAACGAAAAAATGAGATAACATCTGGGAATAATGCAGTCCGGAACATGAGCATGTCTCATGTTGATTCATTCTACGACAAGAATATTCTATTTGTCAATTGTATTTTGCACTCTTTGGAATCGCAACGAGGGGGATATTTCTGCCCCGCGACCCCGACCATAATGCCCGCGGCGTCGCTCACCCGGAGGAGTGTCTCACCGGGTTGCTTCCATACCGACCATGCAGATGTCATCGTTTATCCTGCCCCCGTCGCAGAATTGGAACAGCTTTTCGATAATAGTGCTGACCATGGTTTCTGCCGGTACATCCTTCATGCGCGTGAGAATATCACCGAACAGGGTGCTTTCGAATATCTCGCCGCGTGCGTTTACCGCATCAGTGAGCCCGTCGGTGAAAAATAGGACCTTGTCGCCGGGGTGCAGCGTGATTGAACTCTCTTCGCACTGGTTTTCGTTCATGACACCGAGAAACCGGCCGTTCGAGCGAAGCTCCCGAACACCCCCGGCTGATTCAATCAGGCAGGGATAGGGATGGCCGGCCCGTGCGAACCTGAGAACACGTGTCGGCGGTTCGTAAATCCCGTACAACGCGGTCACGAAGTTATTGTAGGCAAGGCCTGCCAACCTGCTGTTGAGAAACGACAGAAACTCGGAGCATCCGTTTTTTTCATTTCCGGCGTTGTGAACCAGCGCCTTGACCATGGCCGATATAAGCGCCGCCGGAACTCCGTGGCCTGAAACGTCGCTGATGAAAATCCCGACCCGGCTCTGCCCGCTGAACGGGATGAAGTCGTACATGTCGCCGCCCAGCTCTTCCACCGGAAGGTATGCCGGATGGAACTCCACCCCGCTGATGACGGGAGGATCGAGCGGTATCAGGTTGTTCTGTATGGTACGCGCCAGCCTCAGATCGCTGCTCATCTGGGAGTTCTTGCGTTCTATCAGGCGGTTATTTTTCTGGAGCTGGCGGTTCTGGTATTCGATCACCTCGCGCTGCCGGAACTGCCTGCGCCGCATCTTCTGCTGGTTGACCGCGATGATCACAACGATGAACGTTGTGGCGAACGGCATTACCATGAACACGATATGGACGAATGTGCACTATCAGTCTGGTTCATGCTGGTACTAGTTCCACTCCGGGGCCGTATCAATAACGTCTTGCAGATTTATTTCGGATCTCGACCCCGCAGCTGCATCTGGAAACGCGCGGGCATTTAAATGAATCCGTTCGTGTCCGGCATGTGACACATATCAATAATATTTTTCCTTTGTCATCCAATAATCCGGCTGGAGCTGTAAATTAATTGATGAAGGAACCGTTCGGGCATACTTCCGGACCCTGCCCGTGCTGAAAACATACGGCTTAAATGCGGGAAAATGCAGGGAGATTATCAGCCTCGGCCGGAGTTTGAAAAATTGCCCGTTCCAGTCAGATTAATTCTTGCAATAATCCTGTGCCGGAATGATTTTAACCAGAATCAAGGTTACCTCATGACGAAATACCAGGGCAAACGAACCAGGTTCTCAAAGGATGGCATATCAAAAAAGCCACCAGTGGAAGAGTTGCGTCTGGCGATAAGCGCCAGGGCCCTGGTGTCTGCAATTTCGGGCAGGCTGAAGACCACGGCCGGGAATCTGAAAAACATCAGTCTCCCCCTGCTTTCCTCTCTCAGGGAAAAACTGCCCCGAAAGACCGGCAGCGCCGCCGGGCCGGCCATATTCGGATCCGGGGGCCGAACAAGGCGCTACACCAGCGCCGCCTACTCGATCAGCGGTGTGGTCAACGGCACGATCGGGAAAGTGCTTAACCTGGCCATGTCCCTCTTTTCCTACCTGCGCCGCACACCGGCAGCGCTTGTCGGCATAGCGGTCGGGGTCATGATTGCCTTCATCATAATCCTGGCGTTTGATTTCGGCAGGGTGCGGGACCTGGCGACCTTCCAGCCAAACGCGACCACCAAGATATACGACAGGAACGGCGTGCTGGTGTCCGAGCTTTTTTCCCAGAAGAGGGACGTAGTGCCGCTCAGGAAAATACCGAAGAACCTGATCAACGCGTTTATCGCCGTGGAGGACAACGAGTTCTACGATCACTGGGGCGTCAATCCCAAGGGGATCGTACGGGCATTTTTTATAAATATTTTTTCAGGCAGGATCAAACAGGGAGGCAGCACCATCACGCAGCAGCTGACGAAAGTGCTCCTCACCACCAGAGAGCGCAGCTTCTATAGGAAGATCAAGGAGGCGTGCATCGCGGTAATGATGGAATTCACCTACTCCAAGGAGGAGATCCTGGGCCTGTACCTGAACCAGATATTCCTGGGCCACGGCACCTACGGCGTCGAGGCCGCGTCGAAGCTCTACTTCGACAAGCATGTATGGGAACTGAATCTGGCGGAATGCGCTCTCCTGGCGTCGCTTCCTTCCGCGCCCAACCAGTTTTCGCCGATCAAGCACCCGAAGAGATCCATCCAGCGCCACAAGATCGTGCTGGCGAAGATGGTCGAGTCGGGGGACATTACAGTCAGCCAGGCAGAACGCGCCTTCCTTGACTTCTGGCCGGATTACCTGGACTATGTGAGCGGCCTCTCGCCCAGCATGACGACCATGAGCTCCCGCGAGAACAAGGCGCCCTGGTTCACCGAGTACGTGCGGCGCGAGCTGGTCAAGAAATACGGGAACGAGGCTGTCTACGAGAAGGGCCTTCAGGTATACACAACGATTGACGTGATTAAGCAGATAGCGGCCCAGGAAGCGTTGAAACGCGGGCTCGAGCGGCAGACCGTCACCTCCGGTAAGCTCGCGTTCAAGAATGACGATTACATCATCGAGAATTACGGCGATACGGTCGAGATGCTGAGGCTTCTCTTTAACCTGCCGTCGTTCAAGAAGAAAGGCTCGCGCCAGCGGGAAAAGATAAACAGCTTCATCCGCAACGAGATAGTGGAGGAACTGGACGGGCTGAATTTCCTGGCAGGCATCGATGACGTGAGCAAGTTCCTGGACAAATACCGGGGCTCCTATCTTGACGACAGGAGCTTGCAGAAAGTGGAGGGATGCGTCATATCCATCGATCACCGCAACGGCTATATCGTGGCGATGGTGGGAGGCAGCGAGTTCACCAGCATCAACCAGCTTAACAGGGCAGTGCAGGCGAAGCGCCAGCCGGGGTCCTCCATCAAGCCGCTCATATACTCAGCCGCGATTGAGAGCGGCGAGTTCACGGCCGCGACCACGGTGATGGACTCGCCGGTCGTGTTCCTCGACAGCGAGGGCGGCGACTGGATCCCGGAGAACTACGAGGGCGAATACTCCGGTTTCGTCAGGCTCAGGAAGGCTCTGGCCCTCTCGATCAACGTGGTATCGGTCCGCATATCCCAGCAGCTCGGCATACAGCATATCATGAAATACCTGGCCCGGTTCCTGAAAATCGACAAGTCCGATATCAAGACGAGAATTCCCCGGAATTTCTCGATCGCCCTTGGCTCCATGGAGGTGAGTCCTCTCGAGCTCACCACGGCCTACGGCATCATCGCCAATGGCGGCAGGGACGTGATCCCCTTCGCGATACGGTACGTGAAGGACCGGGATGGGAACGTTCTGGAAAACCGCGAGGAGGACGTCAGGAAGATCCTCGCAGACAAGGAGCGTGACGGGTCCGCGCAGGTCATCAAGCCCGAGACCGCCCAGGTTATGATAAGCATGATGGAGAGCGTCATCAGCGGCGGGACCGGCGGCGCCGCTTCGCCGGGAAGGCCGGCGGCCGGAAAGACCGGAACCACCAACAGCTGGAAGGACGCCTGGTTCGTCGGGTTCACGCCGCAGGTGACCACCGGCATCTGGGTCGGGTATGACAAGATGGGCCTGTCGCTCGGCATCAACCAGTCCGGCGGCGCGGTTGCGGCCCCGATCTGGGGCGAGTACATGCGCAATGCCCTGAAGGGCGAGCCGGTCCTGGACTTCCCGCAGTACGGGGCTCTTCTGTCGCACGAGGTGTGCGAAAAATCGGGCCTCCTGCCGTCGGCCGATTGCGCCGACACGATTGAGGAAGTCTTCGTGCCGGGAACGGTTCCGGAGAAGACCTGTGACGTGTGCTCCGGCGTTTTGGGCGGGACAGCGATCCCGAAGAAGATGCCGAAGGAAAATATATCCAGGGACCAGAAGCAGACCATTATCAGGCAGATGGAAAGGAAAAAGGAGGAATCGATCATCGACCATATCGATGACGATCTTCTGGAATAGATATCCTGTCTCGCCAGGGGGAAATAATATGAACGCTGCATCCTACAGTATCGGCCGCGCTGATGCGGGCCTTATCGTCATCGATATGCAGGAAAAGCTCGCGGCTGCCATGAAGCCCGGAATTATCGAGCTGGCGGTGAAGAATACCGGAATACTCATCCAGGCGGCGAAGCTTTTCGGCATGCCGGTTATCGTGTCCGAGCAGTACCGGAAGGGCCTGGGATTGACGGTGGGCCCGCTTTCAGAGCTGCTTGCCGGCATCGAGCCCCTGGAGAAGCTCTGCTTCGACTGTGTCCGGGACGACGCCCTTGCCCGGGCCATCGCCGGCGCCGGGAAGAATACTTTCGTCATGGCCGGCATCGAGGCGCACGTGTGCGTCTTCCAGACCGCCCTGAGCCTCCTCCGCAAGGGGTATCGCGTGGTCGTTGCCAGCGACGCGGTGGCCTCGCGCCGGAAGCACGACTGGAAATACGCGCTCCGGGCCCTTGCGGGCGCGGGTGCGCTTGTTTATCCCACGGAGACGATCGCGTTCATGCTGCTGGAGAAGGCGGGGACCGGTGAGTTCAAGAAGCTCTCGCCGCTGTTCAAGTAGCGGCACTGCGCCTGACTGGCAGTTTGCTGAAAACAGCAATCTGCGGCGATACATGGAGGTATCGCCGTTTTTCGAGGCATAAGACGAGAAAAACGTGAGGTTTTACGAATTCACTTCGAAAACCGACCCTGAAAAACTCCAGAGATGGAGTTTTTCAGCAATCTGTTAAAGTATCTTCCTCATGCGGAGAATATTGCGGCCCTCGTACGTGCCCGCGGGGACGAACATGTTCATGAGGCCCGCCGGGGTCAGGAGAAAAGCATCATCGGTCATGTAGAAGCATCCCGGCTCCGCGTACTTCTGCCCCAGATGAAAAACGGAATTGATCGAATCAGAGATGATGGTCCCGGTCTCGCCCTTTGTCTTGTAGACCGTGTTGCCGATATGCAGGGCGATCCGGTATGAGAGGTTTATATCGAGCTGGACGATCATCGCGCTCATCAGCTTGCGGTCCAGCATGAGCTTGAACGCCGTCTCGATAGCGTCGCATTTCCTGCCGTCGAAGGGGAACAGGACCAGCCCGCCGAAATCCATCCATATCCAGATCTTGCCGTTCAGGGGGGTTACCACCCCCTCAATATACTGGCGGAAGGCGGTGGTGATACGGCTGAACTGCTCCGGTCCGGTGCCTTTCAGGTCGTTCTTGTTGTCCAGCTCGACCAGCAGGAAGCAGAAGGTGTATTCCTTGCCCACCTGGACTTTTTTCCAGTCGGTGCCGGAGAGTATATAATCTTTTTTCATGGCCTTGAGCTTCTCATCCGGGGCCTCGATCTTCTTGAATTTCATGAGCTCTTCAAGCCGCTTGAGAGACACTCCTTTCTTCATAACAGGGGCTGAAATGTAATCGGCCGCGCCGTTGTGAAAGAGCTCGGCTACGTCGGTGACCGATCCTTTCGGATCGATAACGGCATAGGATGAGCCCTCGAGCTTGGCGAGCTGCTTCAGCACCTGAGGCGCCTCGGTCTTGCTGAAGGAGGAGAGGTCGGCGTACACGAGCGAGCCTTCGGGTATTTTTTTTACTGTTTTCTTGAGCTCGGCGGCGGGTGAAATCTGGAGCACGTTGCTTTTGTTCCTGGCCAGGCCGGCAAAGCTTTTCTCGATGTTCTTGGTGTTTGAGAATATGATAATCTTCATTTATTTCTCCAGGTTGATGCTGTAGCCGTAGTATTTCGTCCGGGCGTCTACCTCGACGGTATCGAAACCGGACAGGAGGGATGCGTCGAGCTTGGAGCTGACGGTATTGCTGATAGTCATCGAGTTCGGCTTGGTGTATTTCGATTCGATCTGGACCGTTTCCTTGATCGAATCGTTCTTCATGAGCTCCTCGAAGTCCTCCGTGTATTCGCAGAGTCCCGTGTTGACGGCAACGCGCACCTGAACCGGTTCGCCGAGCCTGCAGCGGAGGAGATTATACACGAACAGCTCGTTTATTATCTCCATACCGCTCAGGGTGGCCAGCAGGCTCTTGCTCGCGAAGTAGAAAGCCACCAGGCCGCCGTCCCCCTCCCAGTTCCAGATGCGGCCGTTCCGCTTGTCGATGGCCCGCTCCACTATTTTCCTGAGGTCGGCGTAGGTCGCGTGTATCAGGTTCTCCGGGTATTTCCGTACAAGCTGGGAATTACCGACGATGTCCAGCCGGAGGAACGAGACGATGTAATCCCGGCCTTCGAGGAACGCGCCCCAGTTTCTCGTCCGCCGCCGGGACGGGTTTTCCACGAAGAGCTTGTTCTCGACGTCGTATATGTACCCGCAATCGTCATTGATGAGCTTTACCATGTCCTTCAGGTACGAGACGTTATAGATTCTCCCCTTGTACCCGCTGGTCTGCATCTGTATGAGCAGTGCTACGAAATAGAAGAACATGCCCGATTTCACGATGTCCTGCACGATCTGGCGCGCCGCGTCCCGCTGCGGAATGACCATGCTCTCCCGGAACCCGGTTCTTTTGAATACATCGTATCCGTCGATTATGTCCTTGGCCACGTGGGTCATCAGGTTGAAGTCCATCGATTCGGCAAGGGCCTTGGTGGCAAGCGTGACGAGACTGCTGGGGATCTGCATGGTCCGTTTCCTCGGATGTTGTGTTATGTCGCTATAATAGCATGGTGACCCGTATGCGGTCAAGCATAATTATGCCGGGCGTCAGTCCGGCATCGAGTCCCATATGACGGACGTACCGGTGAAGACCGGGCCGTCAATGCAGGCGCGCTTCCTGCCGTCAGTAGTCTCGATGGAGCACCCTGCGCATATGCCGATGCCGCACCCGAAATAGTTCTCGACCGAAACCTCGACAGGGCTGCCGTGCGCGCGTGCGGCAGTCGCCTTCATCATGGCGGCGGGCCCGCATATGTAAACCATATCGAACCGCTCGTCCCGGAGCAGGCGGTCCGCCGCGTCCGGGACCATCCCTTTTTCGCCGGCAGAGCCGTCATCGGTCGTCAGTATGAATCGCGAGCATTCCTCGCGGTACCGGTCCTCGAGATAGATGAAGTCCCGGGAGCGTGCGCCGTAAATGCAGGTAATGTCGCAGCCTGTCTTCTTTAATTCGCGGGCAAGGTAGTAGAGGGGGGCGTTACCCACGCCGCCGCCGGCCAGGAGGACCCTGGCGTCACGGAGTATGGAGAAGCCGGTTCCAAGCGGGCCGATGACATCGATTGCCCCCGGCTCCCTGAGGGCGAGGAGGCCGGTTCCTTTGCCGACGGTGCGCACCAGGATACTGACGGTCCCGGGATCGCGCGAGAAGATCGAGAAGGGCCTTCTCAGGAGCGGGTCGGTGCCTTCCGAGACGCGGACCGCGACGAATTGCCCGGGCCGTGACTCGCCGGCGTCCCAGGCAATTTCCAGGAGGTAATGATCGCGGGCAACGGCCCTTGGTTTTTCTTTCAGTACCGGCATCACGTCTTCCTCTTATTCATCGCCCGTTTCAGCATCACTCAGCTTCTTGTGTCGGCGCTTCACGAACTCGTGGTTATATTCTCCGAACGTATGCACCGCGGCCAGGTACAGCGGCAGGTCGATAAGCCCCTTTTCAAGAAGCTCCTTTATGTACTGAAGGGCCTGGGCGTTGCTGTAGATTTTCCCGTAGTGCTTCGGCGAGGTCATTGCGTCATACATGTCGCTCACGGTCAGTATTTTGGTCTCCGGAGGGATGTTCCCCTTGACCGCCGGGTACCCGGTTGTCCTGTCGAGAATGTGGTGGCCGATTATGTGAACGAACATTTTCGGGATATTGACGTTTACCTCCTTGAGCTTGGATATTGCGAGCGCGGGGTGGTGTTTCATGACCTCCCATTCCTCCCCGGTCAGGGCTTCCGGCTTGTTGAGTATCCTGTTCGGGATGCAGAGCTTGCCGATGTCGCAGTTTATGGCGGCCATGGTCAGGGTGCGAAGCATGCCGTCGTCGTAGGCGGGCGACAGCGAGGGATAGCTGTTTTTTCTAGGGTCGAGCGCCGCGTATTCGTGCATCAGGTCATGGATCCTCTCGAAGAGGACCTCCTTCACGTCGTTGTCGTATTTTATCAGTATGGTGCTTTTCTGGCGGTCAATATATTTCAGGAGCTGGCCCGAGAAGGGAACCGGGGAAGCGAGGCGCGCGTTCGTCCTCGTTTTTACCGGGAGCCATCGTCCGAGGTTGTCGTTGACCAGGTAGTCGTCGCGGAGCATCCGCAGCTTTTTCGCGATTGCCATCGTGTAGAAGGCGGTCGAGAGCGCGTGGGAGAACGTGACGTAATTATTCTTCGTCCGCACGGCGGTAACCATGTCAAGGTAATCGGACGCGAACAGGTTCGTGTCGAGAATGTGATGAAGATATTCGGCTATCTGGGACGTGATCTGTTCGTTGTTCTGGGATACGAGATAAGTCATGTTGTTGATGATCTTCTTCTGGAAGATCTCTTTCACGTTGTGGATGTTCGAGCGGAGGGCCGTCTTGATTTTGGGGATCGGCTCGAACTCGATCTCCGTGAGATACTGCTCGATTTTATCGGCCGTGTCTTCATCGTACTGGTCGGTCAGCTCGAATCCGGGCTTGTGGTGCTCTTCCTCCTTTTCCCTGAGGGCCCGCTGGATTGGGGTATCGGCCGGGGGCCGGTGCTCTTCGTTCTTCCGGGGTGCTCCGGCGGGGGCGTCCGGGATGTCGCTGCCCTGGAAAACGTCCTCCACATAGACGAATACTTTTGCCAGCTTGTCACGTGGGAGGGTGTAACCCCTGTACGCGAGGATGGCGCCTTCTGAATTGAAGATGTCATCCGGGAGGGGTTTCCTGTCGTACTCGACCGGATTAAAGACGCTTGTAAACGGCACCAGTTTCTTTTTTGCCGACATGGGTACCTCGGATCTGGTTCGTTGTAGTATCCGGTTATGGATCCGGTCAAGAAAAAATTGCATTTCACCGGGCGAGCCCTTTCCGTGTCGCACGCCGGATTCTTCCGATGGCGACAATGAAATTGTGAATCGGCCATCATGTTCCTGAAAACCTGTACGGAATCAATTTATTTCCGGTTTGTAATAAATTCATTGACAATGATTCCCGGATTATTTCTTTTTACATGCAGATTCGCTGTAATTGCCCCCGTAGCTCAGTGGATAGAGCAGTGGCCTCCGGAGCCATGTGCGTACGTTCGATTCGTACCGGGGGTGCATGAACCGGGACAGCGCTGGTATGCGCCGCCGCTGTCCCGGGCATTATTGAAATTATCCCAGCCGTATCTCCTCCAGGGCCGTATAGACAGGGCCCTCTCTCCGGAGCTCTGATTTGAACAGCACAATCCTTTCGAACCGCGATTCCCCGTACACGGTAGCTCCGTTTTCGGTCATGAATCGGGTAAGCTCTTCAGGCAGCCGTGCATCGGTCCGGACCCGGGCCAGGGTCAGGTGGGGCGTGAACTGCCGGGACTCATTTTTAAAGCCATGAACGGCGCAGAGCTCCTCGATTGACCGCTGGAGCCGCGCCAGGGCCCCGGCGTCCAGGTCGAGCCCGCACCAGATAACCCGCGGCCGCCGGAGCCCGGGGAAGGCGCCCAGCCCCTTCATGGCGTAGGGCTGCGCCGCTATGCCCGGGTCGAGCTTCCGGACAGCCTCTCTCAGGCGCCGGCAAACCTCCGCATCTGTTTCGCCAAGGAATTTCAGGGTAATGTGATACAGGCCCGGGGTGACCGGTTTGAGCAGGCGCGGGAATGCCGCCAGCCGCTCGTGGACAGGCCGCAGCGGCCCGTCGGCTCCGTCTGCCGGCAGCGCGAAAAAAAGGCGCATGCGGGACATGTCACTCGTCATCGATCGGCACCGTATCCTTCAGTATTTTACGGTATTCCGGGTCGCCCGCCCGGTAATCGTGGCTGACGAAATCGCAGGACACGCTCTTTCTGTTTCCCGATGCGGACAGATCCAGGGTGAGCCTGAGCCGCTCGTATTCCCTCGGCATTCTCTCGAAACAGAGGATCGTGACCACCGTATCGTACGGCGGAATGAAATCGAAGGTCGAGGCCAGGGTATCCCGGTCATAATCGATCCAGCGGGAAGAATCCTTTTCCACAATGAGCCTCCGGTAGGAAAGGAGGCTGCCGAAGTCGTAAGCCGAGTAGGCGGGCGATTTGAGGCGGACGGCAATCACCTCCCCGGTCATGCGCTCCCGGTACGTGTCTCCGGAGGCGAGCCGGGCGTTTTCAAGGCGGAGGGGCGCGCCGATCGTGCTTTTAATAATAACATGGAACGCGGCTACCTGCGGTACCCTCCGGCGGGCGCCGCGGGCGGGTTTTTTCATGTACGCATCCGTGTTCGCGAGCTTTTCCCAGAGCGCGCCGTCAACAGGCTCGACCATCAGGTCGCAGAAAACGCTCCGTATCAGCGCGGAGCCGCCCACGGTCATTTCGACATCGGACCGTTCCACCGCGCGGGTCAGGCGAACGAGCTTCTCTCCGCCGGTGCACGTCAAAAGGAGAGCAGCCGGCAGGGCGATGATGCATGCGCGCGATATGGGCCTGGACAGTATTCCTTTCATGGGTGAGATGCTCCGGTGCCGGCATGCCGGCACGAAGTCAGTGTATGGCATGATCCGCGGCCATGTCAATGATTATGCTGACCAACGGGCTCTCAAAAAGATATTGACAGGATGGATTCGGGGTCACAAAAAGAAGAGGCCCGCTCTGGGTGAGAGCACATGACATGGAACAGGAGACCGGAATGGCATCGCGGCATGGCAGTTTTTTCCTGGCGCTCATTGTCCTTGCCGGCGGGTTCCTGCCCGCCTGTGGAACGAAAACCGACACCACCACGGGGCTGCGGACCACGACTTCCGGCCTCTCCTGCAAGGATGCAACCGTAACGCTGGACGACGTGAAGCTCGACTCGAACCGGATCCCGATGGGTAAAAAGATCGTGCTGCGCTACGACGGCGTCAGGGGATTCAAAAAGCTGAATAACAGGGTCTACCCCGGCGTTTCGATGTCCGTGACGGACCTGGAAGGCGTATCGATCGGGGAATTTGCCGATCTCTTCGGAGGGTATGCGGCAACCGGCATGGAGCCGAAAAAGGCGGGGCGCATATCCGTGACCCTGACGACCGGGAAACCCATGAAGACGCGCGCGGAGTATATCTGGAAGGTACGCGTTTGGGACCGGAAGGGGCGGGGCGAGATCGTTTCCGAAATGAAAATTAACATGATATAACATTAACAATGAAGAAACTTAAACTGTCATTTGCGCTTCTCCTGCTGACCCTGGTTTTCGGCATAACCGGCTATCACTTTATCGAGGGCATGAGTTTTTTCGATGGCCTCTACATGACCGTGATCACGATTTCGACCGTGGGCTTCCAGGAGGTCAAACCGCTCTCGGTCCCGGGACGGGTGCTCACGTTACTCATCATCAGCACCGGCATCATGATAGCCGCATACACGATTGGCACGCTGGTCAGGGTGTTTATCGAGGGGGAGCTGAGAAAAACCTTTGGGAGACGCAAAGTGGAAAAGAAAATATCTAAACTGGAAGGCCATTACATCATCTGCGGGTACGGCAGGATCGGCAGCCTGGTCTGCGCCGAGCTGCGGGATCACGGCATGGAATGTGTGGTGATCGAGAACCAGCCCGCGTCGATCGAGCGCATGGAGGCCGACCGGGTGCTCTTTCTCCCGCTTGACGCCACGGTCGACGGCACACTCATGGATGCGGGCATCATGCGCGCGAAAGGAATCGTGACCGCGGTCGGGTCAGACGCGGATAACGTGTTCATAACCCTGACGGCAAAGGGACTCCGGCCCGATATATTCGTGCTTGCAAGGGCGTCGGACGAGAAGAACGAGATCAAGCTCAAGCGCGCCGGCGCCAGCCGCGTGGTCTCCCCCTACCTGATCGGGGGCAAGAGGATGGCGCACGTGCTTATCCGCCCCACGGTGATCGATTTCATTGATAGTGCCGTCACTGACGGCAACCTGGACCTGCAGATGGAGGAATGCCGCATTCAGCCGACATCGGACCTGGTGGGGAAAAACCTCGTAGAGAGCAATCTGAGGAAGGACTACGGGGTCATCATCGTGCTTATCAAGAAGTACGGCGGAGCGATGATATTCAACCCGCAGTCCAGCGAGGTGCTGGAGTCTGACGATATCCTGGTGGTACTCGGGAAAAAGGACGACATGCGGCGCATGAGCTGCGTCATGTAGCCGTACCGCCCGCCTATTTTTTCTTTTCGCTTATCGTTTTCGCGATTTTCTTCAGCAGTATGTCAAGCTTGAAGGGCTTCGGGAGGAAGAGGTCCGCCACGTTCCGGTACGCCTTCACGTCATCCAGCATCCATCCCGAAAGTAAAACGGTGATCGTGTCTTCCTTGAGCTCCTTGATCCGCGCCGAGAGCTCGATGCCGGTTATGCCCGGTATACCGTAATCGGTGACCAGTATATCATACTGTTTCCTCTTGAACTCCTCGATCGCGGTCTTGCCGTCGGCGCAGACAAATACGCGGTTACCCATCTTGTCGAACAGTTCGAAGAGTATTTTCTGCAGCGCGATCTCGTCCTCGACGATCATGATGTCCAGGTCGCGCAACCGGTAGTCGATGCCGTCGGCCTCCCGCTTCTCGCGGTCGATCAGGATGCGTGCGGGAAAAATGGCCTTGATGGCGTACGATTCCGGCGCCTCCTCCTCGATAATCTTGAGGTTGATCATCTCGGAGGCCTGGCGGATGTCGATGCCGGAGAAGATGTTGACGAAGGCCGGCGGTGACGGAGGGGAGACGGCCCCGGGGTCTTTCATCGCTTCCACCATCAGGTAGAGATCGTTGTTCTGGCGGAGCGTGATGCCGATCGTACCCGATTTCTGTATGTAATTGGATACCTTCAGGATGATCGACGTAATGATCTCGCGCAGCAGCCTGGTGTTGGTGTTCACATGGACGCCGGAGAAATATTTCTTGTCTACCCTGATAGACTTCGTGTTGTCGATGTTGTAAACCTTGAACTGCATGTTTGAGAACTCGATCGCATCCTCGATCACATCAACGAGCGGTTCCGTGACGTCCTCGCCCGGCTCCCGGGCTGTCCCGATGAAGTTCTGTATCCGCTTCACCTGCCCGGCGATCTCCGTGGCCGACTCCTCGATGAGCTGGATCCCCTCCGTGACGGATTCCTTTTCCGTGATCTGGAGAAGGAGCTGGGTCCTGCTCAGGATGACGTTCATCGTGTTGTTGAGGGAGTGAAGGAAGCCCTTGGTTATATCGGTGAAGAGGTTAACCCGGTTCGCGGTGTTGATCCGGTTCTTCAGCTCCTTGATCTTGGTTATGTCCTCCATGATTATCTCTACCGCCGTGATTTCCTTGTCGTCAACGATGGGGTAGAGGATGAGGTTCGCAATTTTCTTTTCGCCGTCACGCGCGGAGATCTTCGTCTCGCCGAGGCGGCGGAACGTGGTTTCGCCGGTCAGGAGGCCCGTCACCGCTTTCCTGACCTTGTCGGATTCTGCAGAAAAAATGGTGTCGAAGGTCACCGTCTTGTCGGACAGTATCTCCTCCGCGCCGTAGCCGATGAAGCCCGCGAGCGAATGGCTGCAGCGTATGATCTGCATCTCGTCGTTGACCCGAACAGATCGGAAGAGCGTCGTGTAGGGAAAGAGTG
>ERZ795059.537-NODE-537-length-49343-cov-9.260794_pt1 | contig 49343 bp, 67 predicted proteins | sample MGYA00375143_ERZ795059 | MGnify/ENA primary metagenome ERZ795059 (study PRJEB30188, sample SAMN05720168) | activated sludge metagenome | isolation source: Anaerobic digester | place: USA | collected 2015-01-07 ... | reverse complement strand
GTCTCGACGACCTCATCGTGTACTTCTCGATGGTCGCGGCGCTGGACGAAGAGGCGGCTGAGGCGCTGCGGCGGGCCTCGGAGGCCTTGGCTCCAAATGGCCAACAAAGCTGACAAGCCTTGGCAAGCACCGGCGCTGCCGGGCGCTTGCCTGCCCGGCTCGGAGAGCGTGCCTCCTGGCCATTTTATTGACGAGGAGTGCACGGCAGATCAGGACAGCTTCCTGATCATTATGACTTCCAGAAGAGCCGGACGCACGATGGCCTCCTTGAAGGCGATCTTTGACCGGTGCCGGTGGGAGGGGACGTGCCTGCTCTGGCAGGGATCCGATTCTGGGACGGGACGCGGTGGTGGCTATGGCCGGATCAAGTACGACGGAGCCAACTTCGCTGTCCACCGGCTCGTGTACCAGCTAGTCTACGGCCCGATCTCGCCTCGCAAGCAAGTCGACCATTCGTGCAACAACCGTCTGTGCTGCAACCCGGACCACCTTCAGCACATGACCCACAAGAAGAACCAGAAACTCAGAGACAAGCGGCGCTCTGAGGCCAAACCCTGAGAGGCGACCATGATCATCTTCGACACCGAGACCACCGATCTCGTTACCAGCAGCGATGCGCCGCTGCACACCCAGCCCAAGATCATTGAGCTATTCGCTCTGAAGGTTGACGACGTCAGCTGGGAGATCAAGGGCGAGCTTGAGCTGCTGATCGATCCCAAGATGGCGATCACAGAAGAGATCACCAAGATCACCGGCATCAAAGACGAGGACGTACGTGGCAAGGGCGAGTTCCCTGAGCACTACAACGTCATCAACGACTTCTGGCTCGGAGAGGCTCACAGCGTCGGCCACAACCTGACCTTCGACTGCGACATGCTCGAGATCGAGCTTCGGCGGATCGGCAAGGTCACCCGGTTCCCGTGGTCCAAGAACCGTCACTGCACCGTCGAGGATTCCGAACACTACATGGGTCGTCGCCTCAAGCTGATCGACTTGCACACCTACCTCTTCGGCGTTGGCTTCGAGCAGGCCCACAGAGCGCGGAACGACGTTATGGCTACCTACCGCTGCGCCAAGGAGATGGCCAGCCGGGGGGACCTCAATATCTCCTAGGTCTTAGCTTTTCCGAGTGCCTCTGCTTCCCAGCGGAGGCATCTTTCCAAAGACACAGGAGACGAGCCTTGAGAACCAGAAGCGGTTATTCCTTCCGTACTGCATACGGATTCCTTCCCGACGTGCTAGCTCGCATTGAGACTGAGTACGCCCCCCTCACAGACCGAGCCTCTGCCTACGGATTCAACCGTTGGCGTGGGTTGTGCAAGAAGGCGGGCAAGCGCCCGATCTTCGGTGTTGAGCTCGCAGTCACTGACTCGCCCAATGCCAAGAAGATGAATCTCAATCACGTGACGCTGATTGCGACCTCTAGCCTCGGGCCGATCAACTCGGCTCTGGAGCTGGCCTTCAGCAAGTTCCGCTACGAGCCGCTGCTGACCTACGCCGATCTGAACGCTCTGGACCCGAGCGTCAAGGTCATCCTAGGCAGGCGCATCAACCCTGAGCTCCTCGACAAGGACCGTGAGTGGTACTACGCTCAGGGGCCGAGCCAGATCCCGGCCATGAAGCGTTGGGCGAGTGAGCTGGGCTGGAAGCCTATCGCTAGCTCTGACAATATGTACCCTGCGCCGGAGGATCGCCACGCTTATGCGATCGCCATGGGACGGGACGCCAGCACGCAGACTTGGTCTCAGCACCTGATGTCTGACTCCGAGCTCCGTCAGTATGCGACGCCGGAGGCATTCGCGAACCGCGACGCTCTTGCCGCGCTCTGCACCGCCGATATGCTGGAGCCGAAGCTGGTGAAGCCCGCGACCGACAAGACGGTCGATGAATGGTGCTTGGAAGCCGCCCCCCGGCTTGGCGTGGACCTGAGCAATCCGATCTATGCAGCGCGGCTTGAGCGTGAGCTCGGAGTCATCAAGCAGCTGGGCTTTGAGGACTACTTCCTCATCATCGCTGACCTCGTGGGCTTCGCCAAGACCAAGATGTTCGTGGGTCCGGCCCGTGGCTCGTCTTGCGGTTCTCTGGTTTGCTACCTCATGGGCATCACCACGGTCGACCCGATCGAGCATGACCTGCTGTTCGAGCGGTTCCTTGACCCGGGTCGTGCCGACCTTCCCGACATCGACATCGACTTCAGCCACCAGCGCCGGGATCAGGTCTTCACCTACCTCGCAGACCGCTATGGCCGGGATCACGTGGCTCGTCTTGGGACAGTCTCGTTCCTGCGTGAACGCCAGCTGGCGAAGGAAGTCTCTGCTGTCCTCAAGGTGCCTCACTTCAAGTTCGAGGCTGTGGTCTCGAACATCGAGAAGAACGAGGGTAACACCACGTTGATGATGGCCCTGCGCAACACTCAGGATGGCGCCAAGCTGATGCGCGAGTACCCTGAGCTGGACATCATCGAGCGCCTGGAGGGCCACCCGCGCCACCACTCCACTCACGCGGCTGGTGTGGTGGTGACCGACCTTCCCGTCCACGAGTACGTAGCGGTGGACGCTCGCAACAACACTGCGGAGGTCGACAAGAAGGATGCAGAGGCGCTCGGCCTGCTCAAGATCGACGCTCTGGGTCTGAAGCAGCTGTCCATCTTCGAGGACTGCCTTGAGCTGATCGGCAAGCCCTTCAAGTGGCTCCAGACCTTGCCGCTCAACGACCCTGCGGCATTCAAGGTTCTCAATGATCGGCTCTTCTCCGGCGTGTTCCAGTACAACGGTCGTGCGGTGCAGCAGGTCTCGTCCTCCTTCCACATTGAGGAGTTCGAGGACATGGTTGCGACCACGGCTCTAGCTCGACCCGGCCCTCTGGGTGCCGGTGGCACAGACAAGTGGATCGCGGTCCGGCGCGGTGAGTCACAAGCCTTGATAGAGCACCCAGCCTTCGAACCGATCCTGGCCCGCACCAAGGGCATCGTGCTCTATCAGGAGCAGGTCATGCAGGCCGGTCGAGAGATCGGAGACATGGATTGGGTCCGGGTTACCAAGCTGCGGAAGGCAGTGCAGTACTTCGGCGGCTCCAAGGGCATGGAAGAGTTCCGTGACGAGTTCATGGCTGGCGCGACCGCCAAGGGGATCGCGACCGAGGTTGCCACTCGCTTCTGGGATGACCTGCTGACCTACGGGTCCTACGCGTTCAACCGCTCGCACGCAGTGGCCTACTCCATGATCTCCTACTGGTGCTGCTATCTCAAGGCTCACCATCCGCTGGAGTACGCAGCGGCCCTGCTCAACCACGAGGCTGAGCCCTCTCGTCAGCGCCTGCAGCTGCGCGAGCTTGAGGCGGAAGGCGTGAGCTACGTGCCAGTGGACCCCGAGACCTCCGGCCTCAAGTGGCAGGTGACCAAGAACGGTCTGGTTGGCCCGATCACGCTGGTCAAGGGTATGGGCGGTCGTACGGCCCAAACCTACGTGCAAGCGCGGGACCGGGGGGTGGACCCTCCTAAGCGGGCAGTCACGCTACTCAAGGATCCGAAGACCCCCCTCGATAGTCTGCAGCCGATCTCTCAGGCAATCAAGACCCACCATCCGGACCTGACCGCCATCAACATCTTCTCGACGCCAACCCCGGTGGACCAGCTGGGAGAGCAGGCGACCCGGGACATACTGCTCTTCCTGCGCCTAGTCAAGGCTCAGCCTCGCAAGAACGATAAGACCGGCGGAACCAAGATGACTGCCCTCATGGAAGACGACACTGGGGAGATCAAGGTCTTCTTCAACGACCGCAAGTACATCGACTATGGCGCTCCGATGCTGGACCGGGGCCGGGTCGGCACGACCTTGTGGGCGGTCAAGGGTTCGCAGCCCGAGGGCGGTGGCATCATCTTCTGCGATATGATCCGGTTCCTCGGAGAGTTCAAGCAATGAGCATCTCTCCGATTGAACACTCCGTAGCCTGCAGAGAGTACTTGGAGCGCATTGGCGCTCGGATGCGGACCCTGTTCTCTGCGACCATCACCGTGCAGTCGTCCGGCTACGAGAAGGAGACCTACGGGGTCCGGTTCACTCGCCAAGGCGAGATCCGTGGCCCCAGCCACTTGATGCCGACCGAGGACGAGCGGGCGCTGATCCAGGCTGACATCCAAGCGATGAAGTTTCCCAATCAGGTGACCACTGCGGCCCTGAGCAACTCTTCGCTGCCGGAGCTCATCCTGAACGCCCCGAGCGACAAGCTCTTCATATTCCGGAAGCCCAACAACGGCGACATCCGCTTCATCCAGGTTCGCATCGAGCTTGAGAATGGCGACAAGAGGTACGTTCCTCAGACGCTGTGGGACGACAACGTATGGCGTGCGGTGGAGCCTGAAGAGGGTCTGCCGATGTACAACATCGATCAGGTCCGCAAGGGCGATCGGGTCTTCCTGCATGAGGGCGCCAAGGCGGCTAAGGCGGCTATCGCCATCTGCGAGGACACCTCGCACCCTTTCTATGGGACCTTCAAGACCGGCGTGCACGTAGGCTGGATCGGAGGCGCTCACCACATCCACCGCACGCTATGGCATGAGCTACTGTCGATCCAACCGGGCGAGCTCATCATCGTTCCAGACAACGACTTCATCGGTCGCAGCAAGGTCAACTACATGGCCCGCAAGTTCGACTGCCCTGTCTCGTTCATCCGGATGGATAGCAGTTGGCCCAAGTCTTGGGATGTGGCGGACCCGATGCCCAAGCACTTCTTCACTGAGGAGACCGACAAGGAGTTGGGCGGGTTCTACAAGGGTCCCAGCTTCGAGGACATGCTGGTGCCTTGCGACTGGGCGACTGAGGAGGTCGACCAGACCGAGAACGGCAAGCCGATCTACGGCATCAGAGAGGCCTTCGCTCAGAACTGGGTTCGCATCCAGAACCTGCAGCACTATGCCCACATCCAGAACCCTGAGATCACGCTCAACAAGGATCAGTACAACATCGCGGTCCGGCCCTACTCGGACGTCCCGGACACAGCGGCACTGCTTGCCAAGTTCGCAGGCCACATATGCGACAAAGTCACCTTCATGCCTTCCCTTCCGACCGGGCTGGTATCCATGGACGGAGAGTACTGCCTCAACCAGTACGTGGACCGACGCATCCGCCCAGCGCGAACCAACTCCGGGATCGGCACCAAGCCCTTCTGGGACTTCATGGAGTACCTGCTGCCTCGCAAGGAGGAGCGGGAAGTCATTGCCTCGTGGATGGCCACCGTCTACGCCCGCCCGCACGTACGCCTTGCCTTCGGCCTCCTTCTGCTGTCCAAGCTTCAGGGCGTCGGCAAGTCCACTCTCCTCAACATGATGGCCGAGCTAATCGGTCGGAAGCACACCTCGTTCCCCGGGGACGCCATGATCCAGGGCGACTTCAACGGATGGCTAGTCAACAAGCGGCTGGTGGTGGTCCACGAGATCTATGCAGGCCAGTCCTGGAAGACCTACAACCGGCTGAAGACCCTGATCACCGACGAGTTCGTCGAGGCCAACAACAAGCACATCGTCAACTACACCCTGCCCAACTGGACCCACTTCGCCGCCGCGTCCAACTCGCTGGAGGCTCTCCGGATCGAGAACGACGACCGGCGCTGGCACGTCCCTGAACTGCCGACCTACCTCTACGATCGGTATGGCGAACTCAGAGCGTGGGTCCGTGCCGGGGGGTTGCGCTATCTGGCCGGTGAGTTCATGGACTACGGCAACTACCTGCACGAGGGAGATCAAGCCCCCCAGACAGCGGCCAAGTCTAGACTGATCGACCAAGCCATGCCGAACGACGAGCGGATGATCCTGGTCATGATGGAGCGGATGGAGCCCAGCGCCTGCGTGGACGTCAAGGAGCTATGGCTCTGGCTCCAGCAGGAGGCCAAGGGTCGCGCCTTCGTCTCGCCCCAGCGCATCTGCACTCTGCTGGCGGAGCATGGCTACGTCATCGACCCGGTTCGGGTGCTGGGTGCTCGGTCCCGACAGCTGGTCTGGCGCAGTCCCGAGGCCCGGGCCAAGGCCCTAGGAGACGCCACAGGAGAGGCGGAAGTCAAGGTTCTCGCCTCCTGCATGAAAGTCCCGTCGGATATCTTCAAGAACGACGCTGCAATGTAAGTCCATGTTATCTAATTGAAACCAAGGTTGGCTCAGATTCAGGGTAAGGTACTCGGAACCCATGGAGCCAACCCTTGACCAAATCCTTGAGCCTTTGAGGCACTCATAATAATTCTGGATCTTGTGAAATAGTGCGTGCCTTCTCTAACAAGTTCCGGAATAAGGAGCTTACGAGAGACGACAACCCTACGGAGTAAGACCATGAACAACAATCGCCGCAAGCAGATCACCAAGGCCCTCGCCTCCTTCGAAGCTCTGGACCTGGAAGGCAAGCTTGAAGACATCAAGAGCCTCTTCGAAGAGATCCGGGACGACGAGCAAGAGTACTACGACAACATGCCTGAAGGCCTCCAAGGCAGCGAGAAGGGCGAGAAGGCTGAGGCTGCGGTCTCCGCCCTCGAAGAGATCCTGGATGCCCTCAGTGAGATGATTGAGAAGGCCCAAGAGATCCCCGGTCACTGCGACACGGCTCAGGAGTGACCCATATGACCAAGTACCGCATCGCCCTCGGCCTCGACATGAGCTACTGGACGAACATGCACACCGACCGCCTTCTCGGGAATGTTCTCAAGACGCAAGAGGCCGAGACCTGGACCCAGATCAGAGGCACCGCAATCTTCTACACGACCGAGGCGACCCGCGTCATGGAAGACCTCCTCGAAGAGGGATTCGATATGGAAGACTTCCGCTGGATCAACATCAGCAAGGAGTGACCCTCCGGTGACCTGCCCCGAGTGGGCAGGCATCCCGAGTGCCACGTAGACCATGGAGACGATCATGCCGGCAATCAAGCGCACCACCGTGACCGATCAGTATGCAGTCGCTAGCCGCGACGCCCGCGAAGCTAAGGAGAAGGGTCACTGCTCCCCCCTCGCTGTGTCTGTGCTCACCGGCGTCGACTTCAACACCGTCAACGCCATGATGATCGAGGAAGGTCGAAAGCCCCGCATGGGCACGCATCAGTACATCGCTGACCGCGTTATCGAACGTCTGGGATTCAAGAGGGTCCGGGTTGACATGCAGGCGATCATCAAGGGTTATCCTCTGCCGCACTGCAACGTTCTTCGCAACATCACCACGCACCACCCGCGCCGGTTCCCTGGGGCCTTCGATCCGAGCAAGCGCTACCTTGCCCATGTCCGGGGTCACGTTCTGGCGATCGTGGATGGTCAGGTGCAGGACTGGTCAATCAACAACAGCCTTCGCATCTACAAGCTAGAAGAGATCGTCCCAAAATAATATGCACGACTTGTGAAATAGTACGTGCCTTCTGTTCGGGAGTCAGGCATAAGGATCTTACGGAGGCGCTGAGGCGGCTCCGACGGGACCGAGGCCCCAAGCATAAGCTCTCGAGATGACTGGTAGGTCGGCAAGGTTCGCCGCTCTGGTTTCCAGCTTCTCCGTCGCCCGGGATAGTACCCGGTGCCTGAATGAGATACTCGAAACGGAGACGACTATGACCTACTCGATCCACAACGCCTACGACCACTCGATCGTTCGGAGCTTCGAGGTCGATCAGGACACCACGGCGATCAGCCTGTCGATCGCACAAGACTTCGAGGGCGAAGGCACCTGCCGCTTCTACGTCCACAATGGCGTAGGTGTGGTAGCTGCGATCATGACCCGCGACGGCATGGCCCGGCAGATCATGCGCGACGACTACATGAAGTTCTCGGCCAAGGCTCTGGAAGCTCGAAATCAAGCTGGCGTTGAGTGCTGAGCCATGGAAGAGGAAATCAAGCGCATCAAAGATCTAGCCAAGAAGGCTCTTAGAGAAGCAAAGAAGAATAAGCCTGATCCAGACAAGATCTGCGAGATCTTGAGGAGCATTATAGATTGACCCTCCGGTTAGCCCCTGCGTGCGGGGGCCTTCCTGAAGGCCAACCCTACCCACAACCCAAGGAGACTACCATGACCTACCGCACCGCTGAGAACGAGATCCTGGACATCCGCACCGAAGAGGCGCGGGGCTTCCTGGCAAAGCACTACCCGGCTGTGATGGCGGACCGCCCGGTCGGGATGAGCGACGCCTACCAGTTCATGCCGAGCTACAAGATCGCAGAGACGCTGATCGACAAGTTTGGCCTGGGTCTGGTCTCCGTTAGCCAGCAGTTCAGCCGTCGCCGCGATCCCAAGGGTCAGGAGCACTTCATGCGCTTCCGCCTGCCCGATACGATGTCGCTCAAGGCTGTTGGTGACTCGGTCCCCGAGCTGGTGATCATGAACAGCCACAATGGCCGCTCGACCCTTCGCGCCTACGCTGGCGTGTTCCGGTTGATCTGCTCCAACGGCATGGTCGTCGCCGACAAGACCTTCGGCAAGATCAGCCTGCGTCACTTTGGCGCTGAGAACAACTACGAAGCCTTCGGTGGCGTGCTCGACACCATGGGAGCCAACTTCCGTCGGATGGACCTCCGCATGCAGATGCTGGATCAGCTGATGCTGACCCCGGGCCAACAGATCGGTCTTGCCCGGGCGCTGATGAAGGCTCGGGGGGTGCCGGGCTGGGTCGAACCCCAGATGGTCCTGAAGGCTCGTCGCGAGATTGAGATGCCCGCCCCCGATGGCACCCGCTCGGTCTGGAAGACCTACAACGTCCTGCAGGAGAGCCTCGCTGAGGCCCGTGACGTGAGCTTCGAGCGGGCTGGTGCTCGCGCCCGGTCCCTGCGGCCCCTGAGCGGCGCTCGTGCGCAGGTCCTGACGAACGAGCGCCTCTGGACCGCGCTTGAGGAGTTCGTGGCCCATCACTGGCCCGAGTTGGCCTCGGAGATCATGGAGGGAGAAGCCAGCGAGGTCGACACTTCCGGCGCTCTGCTGCTGGGTCAGCAGGATCACATCGAGGACGCTGATGTGATCCCGGAAGAGGCGGTCGAAGTTGCAGACGCTCTGGCCACGCCCGTGGCACCCGAGGACCATGGCCAGGCAGCAGCAGCCCAGGAGGAGCCCATTGTGCGTCCGTTCGATGAGCTGATGTCCCTGTCCTACGAGGAGATGGAGACGATGTCGGACGAGGAGCTCAAGGGTCTGGGCAAGGACGAGCGTTCGAAGCTTTCCAAGCGTAAGAGCTACCTCAAGAAGAAGGCTGGCCTCTGAGCCAAGCCCTTGGGCCTCCGTGGGTGCACCTAGGAGGCCTACTCAATCAGTCCAGTAATAGGAGATGACGTGTCCCGCATCATCATTGACCTGCGCGCCCCTCGGGGCCGAATATCCTGCACTCCCTCTTGGAGCATCTCCCTGATGGAGAAGGCGAAGGCCTTGCCGGACCGTAAGCGGTTCGTCGACAAGATCATGCACTTCGAGCTCACCCCCAAGAACATCGCCTACGTGCGCAGCAGCTTCCGGGGGGCTGAGTTCATCGAGGAGAAGATCGCAGGACTCAAGAACCTCGTCTCGGGTCCGAGACGCAGCTTCGTAACTCGGTTGGATCCGACCCCCCTGCAGCTGGAGGCGGGCACGAAGGCTCAAGGCCAGAAGCTCTTCGCCTTCTTCGAGAAGCCGGGGTCGGGCAAGACGAAGATGATGCTGGACTGGGCTATCGGCCTCTGGTGCGCCGGGGAGATCGATGGCCTGTTCGTGCTGAGCTACGCCGGGGTCCACGAGCAGTGGATCTACGACGAGGCACCCAAGCACATCCATCCTGACATCCCTTGGTTGGGAGTACCGTGGAAGGCTGGCAAGAAGCTAGACACGCGGATCTTCGAGCCAAACCCGGACGTCTTTCGGGTATACGCCATGAACTACGAATCCTACGCTGCGTCTGACAAGGGATTCGAGAGCGCCCACAAGTTCGCGGCGTCCGGAGCCATCGCAGCCGCCGCAGACGAGAGCCAGCGGCTCAAGACTGACGACAGCAAGGTCACCGACCGGGCGATCGGTAACCGGGAAGACTGGACGCACAGATGCATCGGATCGGGCGAGCCTACGCCTCTAGGAATCCAGGACTACTACTCCCAGTTCTGCTTCCTGGACCCTTCCATTATCGGGTGCTGGACCTTCGAAGGGTTCAAGTCCATGTTCTGTCGCATGGGCGGGTTCGAGAACCGGACTGTGGTAGGGTACCACAATCAGGAGTATCTGCACGAGCGCATGGCCCCATACGTGCACGCTGGGGAACCCGATATCGATGCCAAGCAGATCTTCGAGGTCAGTCGCTTCAATCTGGGAGATCGTTGCCGAGAGGCCTACGATCAGCTCAAGGAGGAGCTTCTCCTCGACCTGAGCCAGTACGACCCAACCTCCGGCCTATACCGGCTGCGCTCGGAGTTGGCCAAGGCTACCAAGCTGCGCGAGATCGCATGCGGCAGGATCACAGACCGGGAAGGCAAGGTCCACCAGATCGACACTGTGCGCCTTGAGCTACTGATGTCCCTGCTCGATATCCGCCGCACCAAGAAGGCGGTCATTTGGTCCTGCTTCAAGGAGGACCACCGGCTGCAGCTGGAGGCGATCGGAGAGGGAAAGGCGGCTGTGATCAATGGCGACACTCCCAAGGCTCACCGTCGCGAGCTAGTGAAGGAGTTCACTGACAAGACCAGCAAGCTTCAGTACCTGATCGGGTCGACTGGGGCGCTCGGGACTGGATGGAACCTACAGGGGTCCGCCTACCTCAACTACTACTACTGCTCGGACAACAACGCCGGGAACTTGTGGCAGAGCTGGAAGCGGCTCTACCGGCTCGGGACCGACGGAGACGTCCTGAACACCGACATCGTCGCCCGCAATACCGTGGACGTCGGAACGCTAAACTCAAACCGCAGGAAGCGGGATATCTCGGACATGTCGTTCTCCGAGTTCCGTCGCCTGATCACAGATGAACAGATCGAGAACGAGGAGTTCACAATCTCTGACTTCTCCATGGAGGATATGCGATGAAGACTGTAGCCTGCCGCACCCTGACCGTCTTGGTCGTGATCGCAGTGTCGATCGTGATCGGCCTGCTGATCGATAAGGCTATGGCCAACCTCGCCTACCAGCAGGTGAACGGATCCAATCCGCCTTGGTGAAATGAGAAAGCCCCGGCCTTTCAGCCGGGGCTCATGATCTGTCGGATCGAGGAGATCTTGCTGTTGGCCTCGCTCCAACCGAGGCGGTAGGCCGCAGCGCACTCCCCGAGCGCCCGAGAGGTGTTGCCGGGGGGGCACCACACCGGAACCTCTTGCATCAGCTCATCCGGGATTACCGGCAGGGCTGGTTTCTGGGAGAAGGCCTCGCAGCCAGTCAAGAACAGAAGACTCATAAGGATTGAGAGCTTCATCAGCACCTTCCTTCTCCTCCAATTGCGCGGCTGTCTGCCGCCATTGATCACGTTCAGCCCGGACGTTCGCCAAGTGGGAAGTCAGGACGCGGTTGGCCTCGACGTATCCTGCGACCTTGGCCTGCTCAAGCGCGAGCGAGGCTTCGGTGCTTGCGAGATCAGCCCGGAGGGACGAGATCGTATTCGAGATCCAGATCCCCCCGGCCAAGGCCAAGCCGAGAGCTCCAAGGAGCGCCCATAGCTTGGTCATTTAAGAGCCTCCTTGATGAGCGCCCTCAGGTGGTCCCCGACCTCCAGAGCCTTGCCAGGCTTGGCCATTCCTGGCAGCCACATGATGTCCCACTTGTTGTTCTGCTTGATTCCAAGCGTGGGTTGCACCTCTGCGTGGGTCAGCACCCGGTCGCGCTCAACCGGGATGCCGTACTTCTTGCAGAGGCTGGCGCTGAACATGATCGCAGAGTCAAGCTGCGCCTGCGTGATCGGGTTGTTGCCCGGGTCGAACGGAACCTCCACAGCATTGGCCATTGCGTCGATCGCGAGGCCGATGGCGTAGCTGTTGGCGTTCAGCGTGTGAGCAGCATAGTACTTGCTGCCGCGCTTGATGTTGTCCGGGGTCTGAGCCTCGGGCGGGTGCGACCCGGCCCATACGCAGGCCTTGTCGTCCACGACGTAGTTGTAGTGGTCCCGCTCCAGAGGGATGATGCCGGGTGCTCCGGCGGTCCAGTGGAGATGAAGCCTCCATTTGATGCTCATGGCGGGTCTCCTCTGTTGTCAGGCAGGAACTTGTTGATGATGCGCTGGGCGATCGAGTCACCCCGGCTTGCCACTCCGTCAACGACGTTGAGCGCACCATACACGATGCGGCGGCTTGCGAAACCTGCAGCAGCCATCACCATTGGAGCCGACCAGCCGGGGAAGTGCGAGTGCACCGCCACCGACACCAAGGTCGACACGAAGAAGGCTGTCGCTGCCACCAGCAGCAATGCCGACTTGCTCTCCTGCGGAAGCTCGCAGTTCTTCTTCCGCGCCAACTCCTTCTCCCACGCTCGGGCGATGGCTGCGCCTGCGAGAGCCATGAATAGGCCCCCGAGATACTCGTTGGCGGAGAACTGAACACCGATACTGAGTAAGAAGAGCGAGAACCAGTCTCGGAGGGTACCGATGAATGCGTCCATTATTCTTTCCATTCTGCTGTCCTCCTGTTGAGAACTTACCGCTGGGCTACCAGCTCGCTCTCGCAGAAGGCTTCGCTGCCTCCATTTTCGAACTCGACGATGACTGGGCACTCGTGAACGACCTCTCCTTCGACGTCAGGCATGACGTTGATGACGATCCCGACTTGGCCCTCCAGAGCCGGGATCTTCGAGGAGGCAACCTTGACTTTGGTTCCGGGTTCCATGCTGACCTCTTACGGAAGGATGGAGGGATTGGGATAGGTGTCGCCGAACCAAGCACCCCCCGAAGCATGCGCGGCGGTGAACAGAGCGAAGTCGATCGCGTCTACCTCGGCATAGGTCCGACCTGACACTGTGAGGTCCTCGATGTATGCTCGCTCGATAACGCCCGAGGGTCCGGGTTGGTTCGATCCGCCCCAAGCGTCTACTGATCCGGTAGTAAAGGTCGGATAAAGCGAACCCTTGACGTCTCCGGTTTCCCAACCGTTAGCTCTTGACATGGCGACATTCAAGATCCTCGGAGCGTCAACGTCCCACAAAGACTGGTAAGAAGAAGCTCCGACGTTTCTCTGACCGAGATTGTTTGCTCCGGGAGAATTTCCGCCGCTCGGAACATAGAGGAAGTTCGTCGTGGCTCCGACAGAGGCGGAAAAGTACATCAAGGCTTGCGGAGCGTTTTGGCTTCCCCGCCGGCCAGACCGCAAACTGCGAACCCAGACGCTGACGAAGAAGCTATTCGTCAGCCTGTTGCTGAACATGTAGTTTCGGAGGTATTGCGCCCTGACTCCGAGATTGTTGTTTCCGGACGTATCTCCGACGGGCTGAGCCTTGCTGTAGATACCTGCCAAACCTCCTTTTCCGGATCTCTGTTTCACCGCTTGAACAGAATTTGCTCCGGCAGTATTGATGATCGTGGGGCGAGCTTCCGACTCTGTTATTCCTAGGATCTCAGCTGCAATGTCAGCTGCAATATTCGAGAGGATTGTTCCGTTCACAACCCCCCCGGCGTCGCCGCCTGCCGGGTGGGTCGGGTCCCAGAGCAGAAGGCTGCCGGAAGACAGGATAGGATCAGCATAGATCTTCGGGCCAGCGAAGGTGTTCACGCCGGGGATGATGAGTCTCTTTCCCATTGTTCAGCTCCAGAATGCGAGAGACAGGCCAGCCAAGTAGAAGCTGACAGCAATGACGTATTGACCATAGTCGTTATGGTGAACGGCATCAGACCGGAAGGAAGGCGGCACAGACCCAACTGCGATAGCGTCGAGATCTTTCTGAGTCGGCGTCAGGCCGGTGATCTCGAAAGCCCACAAGGAGGACATCCGAGCTCTGATGTTTACGAACCGAGGACCAAACTCTTTCAGGTAACGTTCTTCCATTGCAGCATTGGTTGCTGCGTTGACTCCGGTCCGGGTCCAGACCAAGAACCTTCCGGCGCGGCCTTGGCTTGTGAAGTTGATCATGGCCCAGTTCATCCGGATCAGATCGTCAAGGTCGACGTAGCCTCCGTTCTGGCCAATCCCGATAATGGGAAGATCTTCCTTGTATGCCATGAACGCGTTGGTCCGAAGGCGAGCAGGGAACAGAGCAGCAACAGCATCACCGGCCACCGCACGAGACCAACGGTACTGGCCGCTGGTTCCGTCTCTGGTGAGGGTTCCTTGCACGCCAAGAGCGTAGCAGGGATTTACTCCCAGAGAGCCTTGGATCAGAGGCGCGACAGCCAAACCATCCTGATAGGCGAGGGAGACGTCAACAGGAGAAGTGCCCGAAGGGATCTGGTCATTCGGCATGGTGATCATCATGCTCAGGGCGCTGGTGCGAGCAGTGATCGTTCGAGCGGTTTCTCCGCCAACGCCCATCGGGTCGTGCGGAATGCCGGTGAGATTGGAAAGGACTTCCCTCCAGCGGTTTCCGGCAGTTCCTCCTGCCCCAGCAGTAAGGCTGTCACCGATCGTCACGATGCGAGCCGGGGGGCCATCCCAAAGATCTACTTGCGGAAGGCGAGCAGCGAACCAAGCCAACATGCGATTCATAACGCGATCGCTGAAATGCCCGACATCGTTCAGCTCAACGTCAGAGCTATTGCCATCTTCGTCTGTGATGGCGAACGAGATCCCGGATCCAACAATAATGTCGGTTGCAGTGATGCCATCAAGAGTGAGGGGAGGCAGGAAGGGAACCAGGCGAGGACCCCAGAGCGCCATCACGCGATCTGTTATGTTGCCCGTCTGGTTCAGCTCAACGTCAGAGCTATTGCCATCTTCGTCTGTGATGGCGAACGAGATTTCTTCTGCGCTCAGGCTTCCGAAGCGAACATCTCCCAAGCGAGTAGAAATGTCCTCGACCGCTTCAGGAGCAGGCATAGATGTAACGATGGTGGCTACACCCCCCGCCTGATGCTCGTAGACAATGTACGAGACAAAGGGATCAGAAGAGGTAGTCCGGAACTGGTCTCCGACCGCCGTATCGGCAATGCCCTCAGCGACAGTATCGTAGATCTGCATGGACTCGAAGGCCAGATCCCGGATGGCATCGACCTGCGTCTGAAGCGCTGCGTCCCCGGAGATGCGATCGTTCTCCAGGGACTGCAGTGAAGCGTTCAGCAGGGCATGGTACGATGTCGTATTGTACCATTGGTTCGGCCTGCTCGGAGGTACGGCAGGCTGCAAGGGCGGGTTGAACGGGATGTATGCCATTCCGGCCTCCTGTTATTAGGGCGCAACGTAAGTCTCAGACATGACCGCAGAATAGCCAGACATCTGGCCAGCCGTATCGATCGACCTTGCCCAGTAGTACCTCGTCGCTCCATCTGGTAGACCAGTATGGATCCGGCTGATGGTAGCGTCCTGAGAGACGTTTAGCGGACCGAATATCCGGACCGCCGTAGAGGTGTTGTTGATCGAGCTTGCGTAGATCTCGATAGCCTGCAGCAAGGATCCGTTCGGGGTGCGATACGTTACCTGGATGCCAGTTGCGACCGAGATTGCCGAGACTGCTGTCGGAGCCGCAACCCGAGCTGGACCTGTGGAGGTCACGATGCTTGGAGAGTAGACCCACTCAGAACCGCCGCTGGGCGACAATGATCGGACCCTGACGTTGACTCGTTGACCGTTAGACATGTTGGCGGTGTAGCCGAATACATCGCCGGAAGGCTCTCGAGACTCAGCGTCTATGAGGCCTCCAGAAGTCCAGACGAGAGTGCTGTCCTCATCGTTGGGGTCTTGGTTGAGAGGGTTCCAGGCCCACTGCCATTCGTACGAAGTGACGGAGGTAGATAGGCTGGGAGCGAACAGCATCAGAACGCGCGGCACGAGCGAAGCGCCACTCTCGATTGTGGTGCTCTGATCAGAGACCAGAGAGACCGCACCGGGCGGAAGCAGCACCCCGACGTTGGGATTGAAGTCCTCGAACGCTACGTCCTTCTCCTCGGTCTCGGCATCCCAATCGAAGATCTCGGGAACCAACTCTCGCATCGACATCGGCACCCGGAGGGCCACAGGTCCAGCATCATCCTCGTCGCCATCTCCAGCGCCCATAGGGTCGAAGCCGGGGTTGATCTCTGTGATCTCGTAGGTGCCGTTCCTGCTGCCATAAGGGTCAGGAAAGTCAAGGTCCACTACTGCACCAGCGAGATAGTCTACCTCCTTGGGGAAGCCCATGAAGGAAGTCGATCGCTGCATGCGAGTGCGCATCACCTGGATCTTGGAGACGTACTGCGCCTGCCGATAGTCGGTGATGAACTGGGCATCGATCTCGAGAGGCCTCGGGCCGGTCTGGTCCTCTTCCTCTGCGCCTGGAACCACGTAGGTCGGAGAGGTGGCAGACTCATAGCTGCGCTCAGGGGCTGTGTAACGAATGAAGCACTCGGTGTACAACTCCTCCTCCGGCCTCCATCGCTCGTAGATGACCTCCTGCTCGTCCAGGAAGTCGTTGATCGTGCCAGTGACCCCGGGCCACACCGCAGGCATAATCCCAAGCTGGCCTCGGGCGCGGATCCATCGAGCCGCCCCAGCCGACAGGAGGGGGGTGACTTGATCCTCGACCTCTGCACCCTGCGAGAACGACAGAACTCCGTCTGCGCGGAACTTGGGAATGAAGCCCCCCGCACGTATCGGCAGGGGCTGCTCAGCAACGTCAGCGGCCCACTTGAACGAGTCAATCCACAGGTGCCGCAACGGGTAGGGTCTCTGAGGGTTGTTGCGGAGGACATGCAAGGTCAGCAGAGCATGGTTCCGGCTGAAGCGCCAAGTCGAGCGGTCATCCGGATCCTGAGCCGGGTCGCGAGGATCCCAAACTGCAGTCCAGTCAGCCTCGACGATGACCTCGGGCGGAGCCGAAGGCCAGCGGTCAGAGAAGGACCTGTTCGGGCCTGCGTCAAGCCGCATCCATAGTACAGTTACTCCCTTCCATGCATCCGTGGCCTTGAAGAACTCCGGAACCTGAGCCACGAGCTTAGCGGGCGCTGAGGTCTGCGACCCGTCTCCGATCCAGAACTCGACGTAGGATCTGGTGAAGGGGCCGGGCAGACCTGGGATCGGGAAGCCACCTTCTCGGCCACAAAACGGCTCATTGCTTGCCATAGCCCCGTCGCCAGCGAAGTTGAACGGGTTGCCTGTATATTCGACCTCTCGCTTGTCGAGGAACACCTTGAAGGGTCCGACGCTCGGAGACGAGTTCAAGATCCAGCAGCCATACAGGATCCCGCCTTTGACCCGCACCGGAGCGGGCGTCCCCGGGGCCCAGCAGTGGCCAAGGGCGAAGCGGTAGCTGGGAAGGCTCTGAGGTTCCGAGAGCTCACGGAACACGTCCTCCTGCCTGATCTTAGGCTTGAAGATCGCGGCGGACAGAGCCGAGAAGAGAAGGTACCCAGCAAGCTGGCCCAGGAAGCCTGCAGCTGCGAACCAAGCGCCAACCGCAGACACCGCCCCGACGATCGCACCGATGATGGGAGCGATGAACCCTGCGTGAGCTTCAGACGGAGTTGCCAGCAGCACCAGCAGCAGAGGTACGATCCGGAGCATTCCAGAACCTTTCAACCGAGGCAGCATGGCAGTAGCCGCGAAGGGTTTTAGCCGCCCATAGACCCGGGCGGATGCAGATGCAGAAGCAGTATCCCAGCTCATCCTGGGTCATACCTGCCTTGGAGAGGCCAAATGAGCCCGGGCGCTCGTCCCCGGGGACCAGGCCTGCCTCCTCAGCGAGCCATTCTGCGAGGGAAGGGAAGCCTCCGACAAAATCTATGATGCTCCGGGCGCTCTCAAGATTTGAGTACTTGCCTCTGACAGGAGCAGCAACATCGATCCCAGTCAGATCAAGGAAGGCGTCAGAGGCCGCAGTCAAGCAGTCCCTGATCTCCCACTTGAACATCCGGCTCATCCGAGCATCAAGAGCAGATAGAACCTGCTCAGAGGTCACTGTGGCCACTTGAACTTCTCCGCTCTGGAGCGAGACAAGATCACGAGCCGCCCGGCAGTGTCGTCGGGATGCTTCTGCTTCTGGTCCTCGTCCGAGTGATAGACTGAGGCCTTGGCGCGAGCCGAGGGGCCTGTCATCAGATCGACTTCCACCGCATGGTAGATGTCTTGGACGCCCGGTTCAGAAGCGCCACTTCCGACGTTCTGAGTCCGCATCCGGCTGGCCGACATCGCGGCCTGGAACAGCATCACTGGGTCGGTTATCAGCGACCCGTATTCTCTGCGGTCCATCAAGGCCAACATGACGTTGACCTCTCTGCCTCGGATCCGGTTCTCAAGCTTTCCGTCTAGGTCTAGAGGCACGCCGATGATCTGGATCTGAGCATTGGTCGCGATGATGCCTTCCGCCTCGCTCGGAATGCTCACTGACGCAAGCTCTCCGAATCCGTGCCACACCTCACCGCCCCAGTTGATGGGGCCTTGGCCGAGGTGGAACCTCAGAGGGTCCTCGGGCCAGTCCACGAAGACCATCAGGTTGACGTGGAAGAGGCTATCGAGCATGGCCATGCTGGTCGGGTTGAATCCGCGCCTCAGGTCCATGGGTTGATCTCCTGAAGCTCTTCCCTGAGCTCATCCTCGAACACCTGACGGAAGGTAAGCTCGACGCTCTGAGGCCCCGAGCCATCCTTGGTCAGGTCCGGGAACTCTCCGATCATCTCGAAGAGGCCCTGCTCAAAGGTTCCGAAAAGAACGGTCCCAGAAGCGGAGTCCAGAGGCTCAAGAAGGCGAACCGACACCGAGCCTCCGGCTTGAACCACAGCCGGAGCAGTGACCATTATGGTCTTGACTTCCGAACCTTGGAACACCGTAATGAAGTCACCAGGAGCCAGAACAACCGTACCAGCTTCAGCCCCTGTCTGAGCTACGACCAGCACGGTGCCTCCTTCGGACAGCGTGAAGGCGACCCCGGTGCTGGTCTCATCGCCCCACAGGATGAGGTCGTTGCCATTGAACCAATCGATCTCGTTGGCAGGAGAGAACCAGTCGATCGAGGAGGCCCCGGTCAGCAGCTGGGGGGTGTTGACGACCCCCCATCCCATCCTGCAGCTGCGAAGGCGAACTAGGTTGACGCCCCCCTCCAGCAGGCGCTCCAGCGCAACCATGTATCCGAAGCCATAGCTCCGGCGCGGGTGCACTGTGAGGCGAGCGATGCGGCGGGGCCTCTTGGCCGTGCTGGCAACCCGTCGTCCGTTCACCATGGAGTATGAACGAGCGACGGGCTGCTTCAGGTTCCAAGACCGAGAGGTCGCGAGCACCGGGGGCCAAGGGTAGACGTTGAGCATGTCATCCAATCCCCAGATAGTCTTTGGATCCAGTCCGGCTTAGTCTGCCGACCTCCGAGACCGACTTGCCGATTGCCCGGCGTTCGATCGATGGTGCGGCCTTCTGGATGCCCCGGGTGACCGCTGCCTCGATAGCGGCGTCTCCGTTTGCCCCAGCCACATCGATGGTGACGTGACTGGTCGAGGTGTAGTGGGTTACCTGACCGACACGTCCGGACAGGTCGGAAGCAGAAGCTGCGTTGGCGGCTCCATATGCATCTCGCAGAGCCTGTTGCGCCTGAGGCACGTTCAACACTGCACCGTTCTTGGACGGGACGAACAACTCGCTGTTGGGCGTGTTCTCGTTGATGAAGTATGGCTTGCCAGCCTCAGTACCGCCGCCTCGGGCGCGGAACCCGAAGAGGCTTCCAAGTCCTGACATGAGGGTTCCGAAGAACCCGCCGCCACCGCCTCCGAAGCCGCCCGAGAATAGGCTGTCCAGGGCGAGGTCAAGGAGCTTGTCCGCCAACTTCTGCATGGCCCCGGCTAGGGCCTCTGTGGCAGACTTGCCCTTGATCATATCCCGGATGAAGCCCTTCTGAGCATCCTCAGCGGTCTTCTCCCAGTCCTCCATCTGCTTTCGACTGAACTCCTGCTTCTCTCGCAGGTCCTCAAGAGCCTTCTCAGCTTCGCGATAGCCAGCGGCCATCTGTCGAATGCTGGCAAGCAGTTCAGGAGTGATCGCCATCCCAGATTCGCGGGCCTTGTTGAGCAACTCCTGCTCAATCCGCATCCGGGCGACAGCCTCTTCGTAGTCGGCTGCGTAAGGGTTTAAAGCGGCAAGAGCTTCCGCCTCATCCTTCATGGCTAGGATCCGAGCTCGCATCGCAGCGAGCTCCTTCTGGTAGGCGCTCTCCTTGCCCTTGCTGCCAGAGCCGCCTGCGCCCGAGCCACCGGCTCCAGGCGTGACTGGCTGGTTGAGCGCGGCCTCAGCGTCGATCCTGTCCAGAGCAGCGTTGGCCCCTCGGACCACAGCCTCGATGTTTGCCCTGCGCCGCCACTCTTCCAAGGGTGCCGAGATGGCACCGCCGATAGCGCTGCCGATCTCTCCGACATAGTCTCGGCTAAGGGCCTCTTCGAAGCCCTTGACCACTGCGTCGGTCATGCTGGCAGTCGCGCCTGCGAAGGGGTTCACAAGCCCGCTCGCAAAAGACACAGGGTCCATCTTGCCGATGTCGACGCCAGGAATACTGTTCATGCCTTCGATCAGGAAGTTGATCCCGTCGACGACCTTGTTGAGGTACTCCTGGATCTTCTCAACCATATAGATCATGGCCCCGACGACGCCCTCTCCGACAACGTTCGGGATCGCCTTGAACATGTCGACCGCAGTGTTGCGGAGGCCCATCAAGACACCAACCACGGTGTTGACGACGTTCCGGACTGTCTGCAGCATTCCTTCCCAGCTCAGACCCGTACCTTCCAGCGAGGAAGTGATGGAGTCTGCCACGTCGTTGAACGCGCCAGAGAGGTAGTCTGCTGCGACGCCGGTGGCATCGACCATGCCCTGCCAAGCGACCCTGATGTAGTCGTTCAGAGACGCCATGTCGCCCTCGATGACGGAGATCTCGTCTCCGAACATAACGAGAGCGCCGACCGCCGCCCCGATGATGGCAGCAGCAGCCAAGAATGGATTGGTCGCGATGACAGCAGCCTGAGCGGCTGCGACCCGGATCAGAGACGGCACGTAGCCAGCCATGATCACGCCAGCTGCAGCTGCAGCCCCTGTCCCGATCGCATCAAAGTTGTCTGCCAACATCACGAGCACGCTTGCGATGGAAGCAGAAGCTCCAGTGGCCTGATCCATCGTGCCGATGTAACGAGTCACGGCATTGCGGATCTTCATGAACCCGTCCGTGATCGTGGCGGGCATGGATTCTGCCTCTTCTTGGAGGCGCTGGAAGTTCTTGGAGAGGACGTTCTGAATGACGTCTCCGGTGATCTTGCCCTGCTTGCCGACCTCGCGTAGGCCGCCAACCGTGGTCCCGAAGTGCTCTGCGAGAAGCTCAGCAAAGCGCCCGCCGGACTGGATTACGGTATTGAGCTCATCCCCCCGGAGCGAGCCTTGGGCCAGCGCCTTGGAGAGTGCATTCTGCAGCTGCGTCGCACGCTCTGCCTTCGCTCCCGAGACGACCATGGCGTTGTTGAAGGTCTCGACAAAGTCAAGAGCCTCGCCAGTCGTCAGACCGACCTCACGCAGCGAAGTGCTGAACCCCAGGAAGCCCTCGATGGTGGTTCCGAGCTCGGTGTAGGTCCGCTGGGCCATAGTGTACAGCCGGTCCATCACGATCGGAGCGGCGTCCAGGTTGCCAATGGCGAGGCCAACCCGAGACGAGTAGTCCGTCCAGGCATCAGCCATGGCTCGGATCTCGTTGATCCCGACAGCGCCAGCGAAGGCGGTCAGGGCAGTAGTCATGCGGCTGAAGGCCCGGACAGAGGTCGACTCAACCGACTTGAGGCTCTTCTCCATCCGGCCCATGGCCTGATCGAAGGTCCGCTGACCCTTCATGATGTCAGCGTGGTACTTGTCCATCTTGGCCTGGAGCTCAAGAACCACCTTGTCGGTATACTCGACCATTCAGGCCTCCCTAGACCCTCAAGGACGGGTCAAACTTAGCAAGGTCGGTAATCAAGCTGACCGACTGGTCCCATTCCTCGTCGGTGACTGTCGGGCGCTTGGAGGACTTTTCGTCCATACGCCGCATAGCCGCAGAGGTGGAGATCAGCTCATACAGGCTCATCTCGCCTACCAGCAGAGGGTTGACGCCCGCCTTCAGGAAGGCTGCTCGGTAGGTTGCGAAGTCGATTCTGGTGCCGCCTTCGCCACGGCTTCGGCTTTTCCCTCTTCATCGTCCACCACGATATCAGAGACGCCGAACCATGCGGCCTCCATGATCTGCGCGGCGACGAGAGCAGGCGAGCAAGGATCCTTGCTGCTGTAGAGCGGGCGACCATCCACGTAGCGGTCGAAGAACTGACGGGACTGCTCGGGCGGCATCCCACCGCCTTCCAGGCCAAGAATGATAATGTGTTTGATGTCGTGGATCGAGGGCCGGAAGCTGATCACCCGGGTGGCGATCTCGGACACGGTGGCGCCCACTGCCTTCTCAAGGTTCTCCAGCTGCTTGCACTTGAGAGCGAAGGTGTGGACACCGTCTCCCATCTCGAGAACGACTTGCGCTTGAAGGTTCGACATCTGCAATCTCCCTGTTGGTCAGGGGACCCCGGTCGGGATCCCCTATGTCTTGGCTCTTAGGGCGTAGCAGCCACAACCGGAGCAGAGAACAGCGTCGGGGTGCTGGTCTGTCCGCCGATGTTGGTGGCGTTCTCGATCACGTAGATGCGAGCGCCGATATCCGCCAGAACCGGAGTGTAGCTCGGGTCATCCGCGCCAACGATCAAGGAACCGTTCTTGTACCACTGATAGGTCAGGGCCGGGTTGGGCGCGGAGTAGACGCCGGGGGTCACCGCGAAGGCTTCTCCGACCTCCGGAGCAGTGGTCGGAATGGTCGGCTTGGTCAGCAGGTTCGGAGCAGGCGGGATGTCGACCCAGGTGGGCTTGCCGTCGAAGATCACAGTGCCGGAGTTGGTGTAGCGAGCGCGACCCGAGGATTCCTCCTGGTAGTCGGTCAGCACCGCATATCCTTCCCAGTAGCCACGGTTCGGCGCGTCGAGGTTGCGGTACCAGCGGACCCGGCGCAGGGCCTCGTCTTCCATCGCCCACGAGTCCCAGATCTGCATGGCGACATCGGCAAGCGTGCCCGAGAAGGTCACGGTCATCCGCTTCGAGATCGGGTCGATGCCGAGCCAGATGATCGCATCCGGATCGTTGCACGGTGGCAGTTCGACGTCGTTGGTGTTGGTCTGGACTTGGCGCGTCAGGCCGGTGATGCCGCAGGGTGCGCCGAAGAAGCCCGAACCTGCCGGGTGCTCGACGAGAAGCTGCTGCTGTCCGAACTTGACAGAGTAATTGTGTTGCTCCGACATGGAAGCCTCCTGGTTATGCGACAGGCACGGTTGCTGTCACGTTGTACTCGATCATGGACCGCCAACGATCTGCCTCGTCAGCCACCATCACCTCTCGGGATCCGAGGTACTCGTTCTGAACGATACCCAGACCTTGGATCTGAAGGCTGTTCATGGCCTCCACGATCAACGACTTGACGAAGAGGACCTTCGTCTCGCCAGCCCCGTCCAGCGAGCTCCCTTCTGCGTATGCATCAAGGGTGAACCGACAGGTAGTGCCGAGCCAACACGAGGCTTCATAAGGCTGAGATATCGGATCTCGGAAGCGTACGTACGGGTACTCGGTATTGGCCGGGACCTGCATGGCGAAGATGCTGGAGACCGGCATGACTTGCGTGAGCCTCTCGTAGCTCGAGAGATGGATGATCACGCCATCCTTGATATGGGAGGTGAGGTCTACGAACTGCATCTGACGACCCTCCCGGACTTGTCCACCCGGTAGCCCGGGGGCCTAGGGGTAGATTGAACCACCCCCGCTGCCTCGCCAAGCTTAATGGCGCGCAAGGGCAGGAACAGGATGTCGCCGCGCGGATATGTCCGCATGCTACGGGGGGTTGTCCACCAGTCGAATCGGTCTCCGACCACGACAGCCCAGCGACTTACCTTGCCAGCCATTTGAGAACCTCGCTGTCCTGGGAGCTCATGAACCAGTCAACGACGCCATCAGCATCGGACCAGTCGACCTCTTCCCAGAGCGCACTCTCTATCGGCTTGCGCATAGACCCACGAGCCTCGAAGTAGGCTCGGGCCGGGTCCGTATTGAACTCCGACACGCCCCACTCGAAGCCTCCTGCGATGACCTTGCAGTCAGAGGAGAACTGCGTGAGATCCAGCTGGAGACCATCCCGCAAGATAATGACACGCATGTCGGTCGAGGCGTAGCCCTCTTCTCGCTTCATGCTCTCGGTGCACTGGTCGAGCTGGACCCGAACAGGATACCGACCTTCAAGGACGCTGGTCAAGGTGCCGTTGGTGCTGCGGCTCTTGCCCTCTCGCAGGATCACTCCAGAGCCATATACGCCCTTGAAGGCCCTTCCGAGCATGCGTTGAAGTCGATTGCTGTCCAAGAGGCCCATATCGAACTCCATTGAATAGGGTGAGGCGGGTCATCCGACAGGGATAGCAGCGCCCGCCTCTGTCCTGAGGTCAGCCCCGACCGACCCCAGGAAACTTGTAAGGCCAGTCCTTGGCATAGCCGGACGCTCCACCGAGGCCACCAGCAGTCAGGAGACGCGGGCCAGATCGGTTGAGCATCAACAGCGTATAGTAGAACTTGCCGCATGCCGTCTCGTTGAGCCAATCCTTGAACTCGTCACCGCTCTGAATGGCGGCGGAGAAGGTCAGGTTCAACGTGCCGGACTTGAGCGACGTGAGGCGAGAACCTCCAGCCGCGATTACATCCGCCTCTCCGCTGTCTCCGAGACCTTCGAGGGTCAGGAGGTGGCAGGTCATGGCGATGAGGGCGTTCTGATAGTCGCCCTCGGTCCACGTCTTGTCTACGAAGCGGGAAGCCACGCCGATACGAAGCTGTACATCCTCGTCTGGAACGCTATGGAACTGCGGCTTGGCAGCTTTGAACTGTTCGACGGTGATTATATCGTAAGGCATGGCTTCCTCCGTATCACTTCTTGGCAGCGTCGCCAACGATGGTGACGCCCGAGGCCGGAGCAGCCGGAGCCACAGCGGGCTGGGCAGGGGCTGCGGTCTTCTCAGCCGCTGGTGCAGCCGGTGCCGCCGGAGCGGGCGCTGCTTCCTTGGCCGTTTCCTTGGGATTCTCGGGCTCAATCAGCTCGCTGAACTCGAATCCCTTGGTCTTGTAGTAGTCGACCTTGGTCTCCTCGACCTCGATCGTCTCGGGCTTGCCCGGATAGAGGGCGTGCAAGCCGCCATCCTTGAGCAGAACCGAGAAGGGCTGCTCGTTGGTATTCAGAACCTTCCGCATGACAACCTCCTGTGCGGGGATGAGGTTAGGCCGGAGAGCGGACACCCCCCGGCCTGCCGTCTGGTTACGCCGCCGGAACCGGCGACACGCCATCGAGGTAGCGCAGCATGTTGGTCCGGAAGACCTGCAGCTGGCCAACGCGACCGATGCCCGGGATGATGTAGTTCAGCGGGCCATCCTGGTGCACCGGCAGGAAGCGGTACGGCATCGGCATCGGCAGTTCGAGCATGTCCGGGGTGTTCCGGTACGCCACGATACGACCGCCACCGTTGATCACCGTGGTCGCCGCACGAGCCAGGAGCGGAAGCTCACGGATCGTCAGCGGAAGGCCGGTGCGCAGGGTGTAGGTGTTGTTCTCGCGGAAGTACTGCAGAACGGACTTGTTCGGAGCCGACTCACCGTAGGGCGTGTTCTCCATGGCGCGCAGAACGGCCTCAGGGAACAGCATGGTGTCCGCAAGGATGGACATCAGCACGCCGGTGTTGGTCGCCGGACCCGTGATCAGAGCGTTGAGCTCGGAGATCACGTCGCCCGGTGCCTTGTTCAGCAGGCCTGCCGCGTTCACGAACGAGGTGGTCGGAGCCGCCGTGCCGGTCGAAGCCGAAGCCAGGATCGTGGCGTAGGCCGAGTTCAGCAGGCCGGACCAGCCCGGGTGACCGGCGCCAAACAGAGCCGTCTCCCAGAGGAAGACTTCGGACGAGAAGCGGGCAGATTCAGCGCGACGAGCGGTCAGCGGGAAGTTCTGGAACTGGGCCTTGCCAAGCTCCTCGACGTTCCAGCGGTAGCCCACGGCATACATCGCCATCTTGCTCGAGATCATCTCGATGGTCACGTCGGCCAGCGGGATGTCCTTGGCATAGCCGGACTGCCACTTGGCCGCACCAACCTTGTCGGTGATGAAGCTGTCGACGCCATCAGCCCACTCGGGGTAGCTGGTGTTGACCGGGACCAGCGCAGCGAAATCCATCTCGGGATATTCGACTTCGTAGGCCCGGGTGTTGAGGACGTGCGACTGGTTGCGCACAAAGTTCAGATCCACACCCAGCGATGCGTCGCCGAACTGGATCGTGGGGTTGTAACCACGCATGTTGATCTCCTGGATCAGGTTTCAGATGGGGCCTAACCCAGGATCAGGCCGGATCAACGATGGCCGAGACCGACTGGGACGCATCGAGCTTCCCATCGGCGCGACCGATGACGTTGAAGTTGAGGGTCGTGCGGCCAGCGATCAGCGCCGTGGTCTTGATCTCTGCGCCATCGACCTCAAGGATGTCCGAGTCAAGCCCCGAGATCTCGTAGGTCGTCGCGCCCGAGAGGTCGGCCACAACAGTGCCGATCGCAGCATCGTCTTCGATGGCGACGAGGTCGACCACCAGCGCCACCGCCTCGCTGAAGGGCGACACGCCCGGCATCTTGCGGAGGTTGACGATGACATTGTCGCCGACTGCACCAGCCTGGATGAACTCGGCACCCGGGATCAGCAGGTTGCCGGCAGCGGTGCTGGTGTAGCCCTCTGCATCGGCATCCCAGTACACGCGCGAACGTGCGGTGGCGGGGCCTGCCAGCTGGACGAAGATGTGCCCCTCGTCCGAGGCTGCGATCATCTCGTTCACAGTGAAGACGCCCTTCGGAGCCGCCGTGATATGCGCACGGAGGATGCCGACAAAGGCCTGACCCTCGGTGAACGGGATGAAGGCCCGCTCCTGGGTGCCTGCCGAAACCGGATGACCGGGTTTGGCAGTGTCGACCAGGATGAAACCCGAGACGCCATTCCATTCGGAAGCGTCTGCCATCATACCGGGATAACCGGCAGCGGGCTTGATGGCCGTGGAGGTCTGGAACGGAGGCATGTTGCACTCTCCTTGGTTAGCCCGCTACGGGCAGATTACGACCGGATACGAGCGGCCATCACTTCTTCTTGGTGCGATCGAAACGGCTGACCGACTTGTTGAAGGACTCTTCCTCGTCCTTCTTGGCATCGCTCATGTTGCGAGGCTTGATGCCGGCGATCGAGGCTGCGGTGTCGGCGGTCGCCTGGACCTCGCCCGCGATGTGGTCGAAGCTGGCGTCGTAGAACGCGTCCACGTAGGCAGGAGCCTTGTTGGCAAGCTTGGCATCGACGTTGGCATCGCCGAGGCTGGCCCGCACAACAGCCTTCTTGATGTCCGCATTGGACAGGCCATCGAGCTTCAAGTTCGAGTCGAAGGCCTTGGCGGCGTCGACCAGGGTCGCACGCTCGGCCACCAGCGCATCGAGGACCGGGCCGGTCGGGATCGACTTCTTGGCGTCGGCGATCTCGGCGTCCTTGGCGGTCAGCGCAGCGTCCTTCTGCGCGAGCTCGGTGTCCTTCTTGGCGAGCTCAGCATCCTTGGTGCCCACGAGGGCGTCCAGAGCGGTGATCTTGCCTTGCAGCTTGTTGATTGCTTCCGCACCCTGATCGGTGGTTTCGATCGTGATGCCGTCAACGATGACTTTCATGACGCTACGGTCCTTCATGTTGTGGTCACTGATGGGAGTCGCCCCCCACGGCTGGGCGTGGGCAGCATCGCCGACACGCAACTGATCCCCGCCGCGCGCAACGTCCACGACAGCAAGGTGGTTGATGCGAATGGGTCCGGTCTGGACCGCCTGATAGGGCGTGCCATCCGGTGCGACCCCGTCTCGCATCACGACGGGGGTGGTGTAGCCCATGCTGATCTGACGGGTACCGTCCTCGATCTGCTGGATCGTGTCGCCATCCATCACGGCGATGTCCACCTGGACCATCTCACCGTTGCGGACGACCTTGCTTCCGACCTGACCAACCGCATACTGCTTCCAGTTATCGGCGGTCACGGCCTCCTTCGGATGGCTCAAGGTCACCGGCTTGCCCACGTAGGTCTTGAGGCTGTCCTCACTGAAGACTGCATCCTCGGGCCGGTAGACGTTGATGATGCCCATCGGGTCATCCTTGAGACCGACCTCCTTGCGCCGATACGACTGGATCCCAGTCCGTGCACAGTTGACCGTGCCAGCGAGGTACCCGTCTTTGGTCCGGCGCATACCGGAGACCGGAGAGGCCTGATCGATGATGTTGAACTCGGTCATGTCACTCTCCCTTGACGCCCTGAAGTACGGTATTGACCCCCCGAGCAGCCGCCTTGGCGACATTCTCTCGGTTCTTCTCGAGCGCCGGACGCATGAAGGGCCGGGCCTCCATCTTCTCAGTCCCATACTCAAGGTCAGGCGAGTATGGCGCATGAGACGTCACGGTCACCCGGGGAACGTACCGATCCTCAAGCACCGTCTCGATGTTCCCGTCCAGGAACCGGGTGTCCGCATTGGGCGGCTCACCGGGCTTGGACGGTACGTGGTTCTTGCCGCTTATCGACCCAGACGTGATGGACCGTTCAGCATCTATCTCGATGTTCTGGCCAACCGCGTAGAGGTTGCGGGCGATCTCCTTGGCGGAGTTCATGGCCAGCGCATGGAGGCGCTTGGCGTGGGTCTTGCGACCCGAGATTCCTGTGGCCATCAGTCCAACCTCAACCTGATTCGACGCTTGCATCCGCAGAAGGGTGCGAAGCCCGGTGGGTCTTCCTTGTCGATCTCGGATCCGAACTCGATGAAGTCTCCATCCCGCGCCTTGTGCTCGGGCCTGAAGTGCACCTTGTCGGAGTGAGACCAAACGTAGCCTTCCTCGCCAACCTGCCGGATCCGCTCCTCGTCCAGAGCAGAACTGAGCTTTACCGACTGATCGGAGGCGATCCTCCGGGCGCGAGCCGCGCCCATGTCTGTAGCGTTGCGGATATCCCGGGCGATATCGACCACGGGCTTACGACTGGTCAGGCCCGCGTAGACTGCATCGGTGATGCGCTCACGGATCTGGTCACTGACGCTGGTCACGAGGCCAATATTACGCTGCAGGAGGGCCTCCAGGGTCACCCGGTTGCCTCCCATGGTCAGCTGCGTGGTCAGGTCAACGTTGGTGGCGTACTTGAGCCTCTGGATGAAGCGCCGGTAGTGAGCTCGGACGTACCGGCTCGACCAGTCCTCGTACTCCCTGCTGAAAGTCAGGATCGCCTGCAGGGCCTTGTTGTCAAGGGTCCGCAGAGCAGTCCTGATGCTTCCGACAGAGTCAGTCTGGACCTCGACCTGCTCAGCCAGCGTGGGCCGGTACTCCTCGGTCACCACTCGCACAGCCTCAGCAGCCCAGATACGCACGACCTTCATGTACATCCGCTCAAGCTCTCGCTCGAAGGATGGGATCGGGTCAGGCAGGTCGATAAGGATAGCCTTACGACGTGTGCCACGCGCCTTCATCTGGGCTGCCAAGTTGATTGCCACTTCAGACCTCCTGGTCCTCGGTCAGCGACAAGCGCCAGTTCTCGTCGATAGGCTCCCAGATCTCAGGGCCAAGGCGGATCTCGCCATTGTAGCCCATCGGCCAAGTCGCCTCTTCGCCATCCAGCCCGCTGTTCCACGAGATGGTAATGTGGGCTTGGTACTTGTCGTGACTGGAGCTAGCCCCGGCCTCGATCAGGTACTCATGGCGCCACTTCAGGTTCTCGCTCTTGAAGGTCAAGACCCTCGCAGAACCATCGTCGCCGAACCGCTCCATCAGGCGAGCACCGCCTGCAGGGATGATCACTTCTTCGTCCCACGGGGCAGGAAGCTCCATCCAGTCGACCGGGGTCTTGGAGTAGAGCACGGTGACGTGCAGAGCCGAGGCAGGAACGGTGGTCTCGAAGCCATTGGCCTTGGCCCACCGCAGAATCTCGTCTGCGTTCAGAACGTCGCGCCGGATGTAGAGCGCCCGGGGGGCGGCATCCTGCTGGACTTGAGCTTGCGCCGGTTGAGGTGGATCATCACCCCCCGCTGCCTGCGCAGGGTTACGAGCCATGGCAGCAGTGAGGAGCGCGATCGTGTCCGCATCCGGGTCATTGCCTTCCATGTTGCGCTCTTCCTCGGTCAGCTCATCAAGAGCGGACTCAAGGGAGGGCCAGTCGCCCGAGTCAATCATCCGAGACTGCACAGCCTTGGCCATTGCCTTCTCAGGGATCATCCCTGTGTTGACGTAGACCAAGGAGGCATCGGCCCGGAGCTTATCGACCTCTGCCCGTTCCTTCTCGGACATCTGGTAGAGGCTGTTCCACTCGTACCAGACATTGGCGGGCCGGGTCCCAAGCGCGCAACGGATTAGCACCTCGTCGAGGACGTTCATGTCTGGCTGGAGGCCCAGCTTCTGGTCAGCCCGGACACCATCGTAATAGGCCCGCTGCTCGCCATCGCCGGTATTGTTGAGGCCCGTCAGGTTCTGCCCAGTCAGGCGGAACATAGGGATGTCGGAGGCCCCAGACAGGATGTTGAGAACGTGCTTCGCGATGTCCGGCACGCCGGTCCAGTCGATCTGCTTCTGCTCCCACTCGTCATCCTTGTCCATGAGCATGACGTTCTGCATGCCCTTGAGCAGCGCCACCATCTGGAAGCGCCGGATCATCAAGGCCTCGTACTCCGCAGTAGCGAGGCTCTTGGTCATCCCGTTGACGCGGATCACGTCAACCTTGCTCTCCTGCATGAGGGCGTCGATCACTGCCCCGGTGCTGTCCGCAGACTTGACTGCCGCCTCCAGCCGGTACCACTCAGGGTCACCCCAGTAGTCCTGCAGAGCGGACAGAGGCGACACCTTGCGTCCATTGAAGTCGACTACCCGGCTGGGATGGATGCGAGCGCCGGTCCCTTCGGAGGCGATCGTCCAGTAGGCGGGCTTGCCATAGTCAGGATCAAGCGGGTTCCGGATGATCCCGTTCGGAATCAGCTCGTCCTTGCTCAGGACGTTGAGGAACTTGATCGAATCCTTCCGAACCGAGTCAAGACGCAGAGGCGTCCAGTTGGTCCCGGGCAGGCCACCGATAATGATGGCTGCGCCACCATAGAGGCGCTTCCAGGTCCATGCCTGCAGGATCTTCTGCTGCACTCCCAGACGCTTCTCGGTCGCCTCAAGCAACTCGATCTGCGCATTGTCGGCCTGCCACTTCCGCCATTCCCGCGTGCCATCCTTGGCCGGGATGTCGATGATCTTGCCGAACCAAGTCGAGGTGCGGTACGCAGCCTCAAGCTCGGGCGTCGTGACCGGCATGACGTAGGTGTTGGCAGAGGCCTTCAGGTCCATGAGACCCAGACCAGTGACCATGTTGGCGAACCCGTCGCCAATCATCATCGACACCTGACCGTCGGCATGCATGCGGAAGCGAGGCTTGTTGGTCATTCGTAGGCCTTCCTCAGGTCATGCAGGCTGTAGCCCTCTTCGTCCTCAAGCATCAGCTCGGTCATGGCCCAGACCAGAGCATCCGCCCGGTCAGGCGAGCCAGCGCCCTGATATCCTGAGGTCGTGAAGGCTGACAGCTGCTCCTCTAGCTCCGGGAACCGGCCAACGTGGTGGGCTTGGGCAGGGACGAGCAGCTTGCCGTCCTTGTCCTTGCGGGCCTCATAGAGCGCAGCCACTGGCTCAGCCCTGACATGCTTACCGCGCGAGGCGCTCACGAGCTTGACCGGCACCTTGGGGTCCGCAGTCTTGATCGTGCTCTCAACCATGGCCCCGCCATAGTTGGCCTCTGCCACAATGAGATCCGCGCCATACTTATGGTACAGGTCCACCGCACGACGAGCCCAGCCAGCGGGCGACATCCGAACGGACGCATCCTCAAGGACGTATCCGTGGCCATCCACACCCTTGCCTGCGGCCAGAATACCTTGACGGTCACCCCCCGTGCCATCGCTGCCGCTCGGGTCGACAGCGATCACGATCCGCGCCAACTCGGGCGCGACCGATACTCGGGTCTCATCGAGGCGATCAACGGGCCACAGAGCGCCCGGAACCTCAGTGAGATAGTTGCCGTCCAGGAACCGCTGGCGATGCCGCTCGGGCAAGGTCAGAAGCTCCTCAAGGTACTCGGGCGGGAGGTTGGGGTTCTCGTCCGGGTTCATCTGCACAAAGGCACGACTGCCTTCAGGCAGTGGCGCATTGTTGGCAGGGTTGATCATCTCGATGAACTCTTGGTAGGTCCAGTGGCTCCGTACCGTCGGGTTCAGGTCGTAGTACATCTTGAGCGCGAGCGGCTTGCCGTTCGACTTGGTCGCCTTCTGCGCAAGCCGGGTCCGGAGCGTCAGGATCGTCTCGTAGGCGATCTGGCTCGTCTCGTTGGGGTAGATCGTAGCGTATTCCTTGCCGAGGATCTTCTCGATGCGCTCCTTGTCGTCGAGGCCCAGCATCCAGACTTCCGCATCATTGTCGAAGCGGATGTACTGGTCTGACTTGTTGACCTCGTAGGAGACCCCGGGGAACGCCTTCCGCATCATGTTCGGCCATGTGTCCAGCAGGACCGATTGGCGCACGTCGATGTTGTGGAGGCGGGCGATCAGGTGGCGCGACTCAGGAGCCATGAGCGCCCGGTTGGCGACGCAGTAGCAGAAGCCGAAGGTCTTGCCAGAGCGCGACCCGCCATACCCGAGGATGTGGCGAGCGGGGGAAGCGGCCTTCTTGACCTGCATCCGCTGCTTGTCGGTCAGCTGGAACTGCGTCATTCAGGCCTCACCTCACAGACCAGCCTCATCACCCTCGATGACGACGGTCGTCTTGTTGTCGACTTGCTGGCGGTCCACGAGGCCGAGCTCACGCGCGATGAGGTTGGTGTTCAGCAGACCTGCGCCTGCAGCCACGAACTTGTCATCCCACATCATCTGCTCGCACCACTCGACCACGACCTTGAATCCGGGGCGCTGATCCCCCCGACGCCAAGCTCCCCAGGTGTCACGGTGGATCCCCATGAACGCACAGAGGCCCGCAAGCGTCATCGCCCGCTTCTTCGGAACCTCTTCGAGGCTGCTCTCGCCCTCGTAGGTGACCAGTCTGGCCTCCTGCAGCGCATTGTCCTCGCACCACGCCATGTACTCGCAGAACATCTCGAGCACGGTCTCCGCAGTCGGGAAGCGGCCCATCCGGTTCCGGTTTCGCAGCGCGACCTTCCAAAGCTGGTTGCCCTGCTGGAACTTGGTCGAGAAGCCCTCGCTCAGATCCGCAGGCAGAATGCTCTCAACCGGGCGCTCTTCCGAGGCCCGGGGTTCGTCTGCTTCAGCGGACATCGTTATTCCTTTCGGGTTCGAGACCCTGGGGCCGGTCGCCTCTCATCGGAGGTCGGTGTTCCCGGTCGTCCCTTAGGCGAGCTCAAGCGAGCTCAGGCTAGCGGTCATAGCGATCGACCCAACACGCAGCGTGGTGGTGTCGCCATCGACCCGCTCGATCGTACCAGTGTAGCCGGACAGAGGCCCGGACACCAGCTTGGCGGTCTTGCCCTTCAGGTCTACCAGGACCATGGATCCCAGCTTCTCCTTCATGGCGTCGAGGGTGGACTTGGGTGCCACCTCAACCTTGGTCTCGGACCCCAGCTCAAGCGCCTTGATGCGCTCGGCCTTGGTCTTGCGGCGCTCGTCATGGATCCCGGACCGCTCGATCTCGCGCAGGGCCTCGATATCCGAGGCGCGGGCGAAGCAAGGGCCAGCAGAGGTACTGACGAACCCGAAGACGTCCTTCAAGCCGAAGACCGTGGCAAGATGGCCAGAGGTCTCGACTTTGACGAACAGGTACCCGGTCAGGAGGGCATCGGTGATGAGCTCACGCGTCTTGCCGGTCTTCCGGGTGATATGCTTGGGCAGCTTGCGCCACCGTTTGTGGAGAGGGCAGTAGGCCTCAATGGCATGATCATCGAGGAGCGTCGAGACTAGGCCCTGTTCGGACCCGTCCTTTACGACTGCTGCAACCCAACGTGCCAACCTACTGCCCTCTCGCTAGAGCACTGTCCCGCGCCCCTGTCTCCCTTTTCGCTCGATTGAATGGCAGAGGCACGTACAATCTCACAGACTTCAGCAAGAATATGCGCTGATCAGCTCTTTTATGTGCGAGTATTCCATCTCTGCGAGGGTCTCCCAGCGATCCATCGCATGCTCTTGGAGTTCGGACATGAGCCCCCCGGACAGGGCCAGCCGGACCATGAGCACCGAGCTGTCATTCAGCAGAGTGATGCCATAGGTGATGCCGCCTGCGTGCAGCGTCGCACGATGCCACGCCCGCTGTGAGGGCCTGAGCTCCTTGACCACGGAGCGCCCGCGCTTGAGCTCTATAGGCACCTGATATGCGCCGATCAGGAAGGTCGTGTCTGGGAATCCGGTGTCAGCGCCCAGACCCGGCTCGATGAATGAGATCAGGCCCTGCTCGTGCTGCGGCCATGACCGGATGTGTCTGCGTAACTCGCTCTCATGGACCTTCATGCGTCCCATAGTGATCTCCGATGATGCCAAATGATAAGGGCAGGCCCCTCTCGGAACCTGCCCTGCCGATCCTAGCGCCGGAGCGCCTTGATCACTTGCCGTCGTTGGTCGGCGTGTAGTTCGGATCCTTGTAGGTCAGGTTCCGGACGATGTGCGAGACGACACCGGCCTTGGTGTCGAACTTGGCAGCCAGCTTCGCGTGCGACCAGACCGGCTGACCGGCCTTCTCGTGGCCCTCGGGATGCTTCTCGGCCCGGAGGGCGCGCATCTCGGTGATCTGGGCATCGGTGAAGCGGCGGGCGTTCGACGGAGCCTTCGGCGCAGCGGGTGCCGTGGTGCCGGCATCAGCGGGTGCAGCTTCCTGTTCGGCCAGCGCGGCCTTCTGCTCGTCGGTCAGGTCTTCGCGTTCATCGCCGGTCGAGATGTTGGCCGTGGCCTCGGTGGCGCCAGCGCCGGTCTCGGTGGCAGCGGCATAGGCGATCAGCGAGGTGGCACCCAACAGGCCCAGCATGGTCAGTCGTTTCATCAGATTCTCCTTTTCGGTCGTGGTTGCGGAACTAGAGCGCCTCGCGCCCATCTTCCAATCTAGTCATCCAGTAGCCTCTTTATCTCTCGCTTCAATCGCAAAGGCACGTGATATTTCTCACAAGATTGGAGCGCAAGACTCAAGAGATCGCCCCCCGGCCAACGCTCCTCAAGCCGCGCAACCCTATAGCTGCGGTGCTCCGCAGGCCAGCCGGTCACCACCGCAGGCCAAAAGCCCATTGTTTCCGGGCACTTACGTCCGATCCCTGCGGAGACCGCCCTTTGGCCTGCGGAGCCGCTGCTGAGCACCGCAGGCCATCTTTCCCATTGTTTCCATGGGCTTACCAAGTGTCCCTGCGGTGAAACCGTATTCTCCTCCTAGGTTTTAAAAGGAGGAAGAAAGAGGAGACTGCTCTTTTGTTTCTTCCCTGCCAAAGGAAAAGCCATTGAAAACCGGGCGGCTCCGCAGGGGTCAGCTTTATCTCCTTGTTCTTACGGCATAAAACCCACGTCGGAGCTCCGCAGGCCAAACCGGGGTTCTCCGCAGGCCAAAAACAAGACAGGCGTCCGGGGGGCGAGTCCGGTTCCAGCTTAGCCCAGCGAGCACCGCGATCCCAGCACCGCGATCCCAGCACCGCGATCCCTGCCGCCTCGTCCGTCTTTGTTGGACATCAGTGTTATTTTTCATCGCACGACGATAATAGTGCGTGCCTTTGCTTCCAGCATCAGGCAAGATCTCTCTCAAGCCCGGAGCGTGGTGTCCACCCCCTGCCCCCGGCTCCGCACCTCGTCAACCGCTCTCGAGAGGAAGCTATGGCAAGAGAAGAGAACTACGACCAATATGGAAGCCCCTTGGCTTCTGCGACAGGCAGCAGGCATGACAGCGACAACCTCCCGATCGCGGCATACCTGAGCTTCGACAACGCATCCTACACCGACGGCAATGTGCCGTGCCAAGCCCTCGCAGGTACGTTCTTCGTGACCGGCTTGTCCTACCATGTCAAGGACGAGAACGGGGTCAACTGGTCGGTCAACAAGAAGCACCTCAAGGAGCTCATGGAGCAGAGGTACTACGTCTGGGTCTGCGCTGACAAGGCCATGAGGCTCGGAGTGGGCGTCTCGCTTCAGGTGCAGGCTACCCTGCGCCAAGGACTGTACGCTCCCAAGTACAAGTCGATCATGACGCCCGAGCAACTCCAAAACCTCACCTCTCTGGAGAGCTACCGCTTTAAGCTTAAAGGCCGCAAGCGTCGGTACTACGCCAACGGTCGCACAGGCCCCGGCATCAACATGAACCGCGTCCGCACCCCGGAGCAAGACCAAGCAGCGCATCAGGCGTCGGACGATGTCTGGGCCCGGGCGCATGAGCAGGCGAGGGGCTACTAATGCCCATCGCACCCAAGACAGACTTCCAGGATCCGCTGCTCGAATACGAGCTGATGAACGCCAAGGATCTGATCATCGTCACCTTCCGTCAGTCGGGATCGCAATGGTTCTCTCTGCGTAGCGCGGTGGAATGGGCTGCCAAGCTCGGCGACATGGAGCAGGCTCTTATGCGCTACGAGCCGGAGGTCAAGCTGCGCGACCACCTGCCGCTTATGCGGAAGATGGGCCAACTGCTCCGTTACGAAGGCCTCTATGTCGGCCATCGCAAGTGGATGAGCGGCGAGCACTGCACCCCGGTCTGGGCTAACTCGGAGGCTGCTGCGCTTTACATCCGGGATCGCGCAGGCGTCGAAACGAGGAGCCGGGGGGATCGAGCCGAATGGGATAAGCAACGGCAATGGAGGCCGGAATGAGCAAAGAGCCCATGTTCCCTATCCTTGGCGATCCGATCATCAAGGCTATCCCGTGGTCTGCGCTGAGGGCTCACGAGGCCCGGGTCAAGAAGAACCATGGTGGGCAGAGCCTCAATCGCCTCTCCAATCGTGGCGGTCTGGGGATCGAGGAGGCCTACTGCGTCATCAAGGACATCGACTACCCTCGCCAAGCTTGGGACAAGAACTCGGTGCGCGTCGCTCTGATGCGCCTCGTATGGGAGGCGGCTGAAGCTGCCAAGAAGGAGGATGAAGGATGACCACCCCCGCTGTGCCGCTGCCGACCTTCGCAGATGGCGTCCCGATGACCCACGATGAAGCCATGGAGTATGGCAAGGAGGCCATGGAGTGGCGTCTGCGCCAGCAGGCCATGATCGACTACTACATGGCCAACCATCCCAGCAAGCCGAAGGGTCAGCCTGATGAACAAGGATGAATCCTACGCCTGGTCGGTCGAGAACGAGAAGGGCATACTGATCGCCGCAGGGACCAATAACATTCTGACTTGGCCCTGCTTCCTCGGGATGTGGCGCGACATGAAGGGTGCCCCGAGGGACAACACTCCGGTGCTTCTCCTGCTCAGCGAACCGATCCAGGGCTACAGGGTGTCTCCTGACTATCCTTTGGCAACCATCGAGGTCGCGGTTGGCTGGACCAGCAACGACAGGTACTGGGAGACCGTCTTCTGCGAGCAGGAGCTCGTTGACTCTGAGGGCGGCATGCACAACTTCAACATCAAGGTAACCAACCCGCTCGGCTGGATCCCTATGCCGGGTAAATCGAAGGACTGAGACCATGAAAGACCAGAACAAACTCGAGACGATCGGCCTTGAGAACCTCATCTACGTGATCGAGGAGGCCATGGCCCTGAAGCGTCAGGTCGTCGTTGACCCCGTCATCGTACTGTCCGCTCTGCGCTACGGACAGACCAAGGCCAACGAGGTCGCAGCAATGCAGCACGCCCTTGACTCTGCGTATGCCTCCAACGCGGAGCATCTGACGACGATAGAGAGTCAGACCGCGATGATCGAGAGCCAGCGCAACCAGATCATCCAGCTGGCAGCGGCCAACCACAAGAACCTTGTGAGCCCTGCAGCCGCCTCCGTGGCCCCCGCGCCCCAGCCCGAGGCACCGGCAGCTCAGGAGAGCACTCTTCTGCGCTCGCCCCGGGTCGTGAACCACGTTGCTAAGGTCAATGCCAGCTTCATCGGGCAGGAGATCAAGGAGATCAACGAGAGAGGTGGCGAGGTATTGAACGTCGTCATCAGGGAAGGCTTGGATACCCATTTCTACGTCTTCTACAAGACCTACAAGGACCAATGAATCCCCGCACCATCAAGGGCTATGGGCGCTGCAAGAGGTGCAAGGAGCTAGTCCGAGACCCGGACAACTGCGCCAACTGCCAGCACCGCAACCCGCTAAGCTTGAGCCTGCGCGATGAGCGTCGGCCCAGGACCAACTCTGAAGGCAACCTGCGCCTGCCCAGCTTGAGCGCACAAGAAGGAGACGATGAATGAGCGTTACGAAGGAGCAGCTCAAGGCTGACCTGGAAGGCAAGCTGGAGATCTGCTACGCCAAGCTGGACCAGTCCCTCAAAGCCCGGGACCATGCCCAACGCTGCGTCGAGGCTGATCTGCACCTCCTGCAGTCGGTCCGTCGCGCCCAGCACCAGCTGGAACTCGGCAACGAGCGGGATGCCAAGTTCATCCTCATCACGGGCCGGTTCTGATGGCGGGCCACGTCCTGTACTCGGTCAAGACTGCCGACGGTAAGGTCCACGCTTCTGCGGCGGACGCGGCCAAGCATCTTGGCGTGGCCCGGGGAACTGTCTACTATCACCTGCATACCCACGGCCATCTTGGCAATGTGGGGGGTCGACATAAATCGGACCGAGCGCGGTTCCTGAACCGCAAGCACTCCCAACCTCTCGTCTTCGTTCAGCTCAAGTTTGCGTCCAAGCAGGAGTGCAGCCGGTGGCTCGGCAAGAACGAGAGCTATGTGAAGATCCTGCTCCGGGACTACCCGGGTCAGGAGGGCCTCGACCGGCTCAGAGACAAGATCATGGCGCGGGCGCTTGAGCTCGACGCGAAGCGAATAAAGGAGATGAACATTGTTCAGAAGAAACGTAGCAGGGATCATGAAGAGGGCTAGCACCCCCCGGCCTGAGCTCTCTGACGTCGATTACGCGAAGGCTCGTGCCCGGCTCGACGTGTCCGGTCTTGCGCCGGATGAGATCGCCTCCAACCTGGAGGTCCTGGAGCAATCGTCCCAGCCGGAGGACGTGTACTTCTGTCGCACCTTCCGGGCTGCCATGAACGGAGGTTTGCAATGATCCGCTTCCTCAAGGCATTCTTCAAGCCCTACAAGTCGGAGAGCTTCGACCTCGAACTGGAGCAGCCCGACTATCGCCACGACGGATCGCCCTTCTACGGTCGCCTGGCCTGCCCAGAGGACATCCTCGCCTCCAGCCAGAAGCCCAAGGAACCCAAGCCCCGTGAGTCCGGTGCGGAGTGGGCGCGTGAGCGTTGGGAGCTTGACCAGCACGTCATCGCCTTGGGCCAGCAGGGCCGGAGGATCGTGAGCGTCGTTGCAGACTGCGATGGCCAAGGCTACCACGTCATCTGGCAGGATTGGGGTTGATGGCGCACCTCAATCTCAGCAAGACGGATGCCAAGAAGATCAAGGCTCTGATCAAGGCAGCTACCGAGGTCAACCGGCGCGGTGCAGAGGTCGGGAGCCAATGGATGTCCCTGACCGCTGCGTTGCTCAGCATCAACTACCTTGAGGGAAGGATCGACAAGGCCGCAGCCCAGAAGGAGATGGATCTGGATTTCAACTCCAAGGGTCGGGCGGTAACCAACAAGATGGTCAAGGCGGCTCAGGACTCGTACTCCGAGCACAGTAACCCGAGCTATGGGCTCACCAATGCTGACATGAAGGTCGCGCTGCAAGCCGCGATCAAGGAGATGCTTGGATAATAATCCCTCAACCTGTGAAATACTACGTGCCTTATCCTTCGGGATCGGGCATAAGTACTTTACGGAGGCGGGGCCTTCGAGCCAGGAGATGACGAGATGAAGAAGATGACCAAGAGCCGCTACGCCAAGATGAAGGCCAAGGAGCAGTTCGCATGGCGCGTGGCCAACGGCGTCGAAGCCTACGTCTCGCTCGTCTACCCGGCTCTGGAAGGCGCTCAGCGCGACCTCTTCATCGAAACCTACCGCCCCTGCTGCGTGGCCAACTGATCCAAGGAGACGACCAATGATCGTTCAGTTCAAGACCCCGGGCGAGATCCCTCTGGATGCGTTCAGCCTGCTCGGCATCAACGTGAAGCACTCGCCCACCGCAATCGGGCGCTTCGGGACCGGCCTCAAGTATGCGGTGGCTGTCATCCTGCGTCACGGTGGAGAGATCAAGCTCTTCATCAACATGGTCGAGTACGAGTTCTATCTCGCCAAGAAGGACTTCCGGGGCAAGACCTTCCAGCAGGTCCGCATGCGTAAGCGCGGCGGTCTCGGCAAGTGGCTCACGTCCAAGGCTCTGCCGTTCACGACCGAGTTTGGCAAGGACTGGGGCCTCTGGCAGGCCTACCGAGAGCTTGAGTCCAACACCCGGGACGAGGATGGCGTGACCTCGATCGGCACGGACATGGGCATCCCGGCCCGAGGCACCCTGATCCACGTCGACTGCCCCGGCTTCCATGAGCACATCGAGAAGGCCGAGGCCTTCCTGCCCGAGGAGAAGGATCGCGGCAATCGCGTCTACTCTGGTCCGATGGTCGACATCTACGACCGTCCCAGCAAGCACCTATACTATCAGGGCATCCGGGTCTTCGATCTGCGCTACCCGGCCCGCATGACCTACGACTTCAAGGCTCCTTACGTCCAGCTCACCGAGGACCGGACCGCCGCGAACAGCTGGAACATGATGTACCATCTCGCCATGATCTTCCAGAAGGAGGTAACCGACCGCTCGATCCTCTACAAGGCCCTCAGCAAGACGAAGGACGAGGACCGCTGGAACGCGACCTTCGAGACCATGGACCTCAACTTCGACTACACCGAGGAAGGCTCTGACTCTTTCGCTCTGGTGGCGCATCGCCTGACAAGCGCAGGCTCCGGGGGGCGTTCGATCTCCGGCTACTATGGAAGCCACTCCAGCTACAGTTCGCTGCAGGCAGAGAAGTCAGTGTCCCTCCCCCGGCTGGACTGGGACAACATCTGCACCTTCATCAAGGAGGTCCGGGGCCAGATTGATTCCAAATCGGTTGAGGCCTCGGTCGATAAGCTCATGGCCAAGATCCGGCCTTTCAGTCAGGAGATCCCGTTCTGATGGCAGGCAGGCCGCGCAAGAAGGTCGTCAGCTTCCCGTGGGGCAAGGAGGAGCACGGGATCAAGCCCGAGATGTGGGCGACCGCTAAGGACAGGACCAGCCACCTCCGGCACGAGTACCATCTGCGCCGGACGCCGATCGAGGTCATGCTGCAGATGGCCTACTTCCAGGGCATCCTGGATGCAGCCGAGACCCTTGCCAACAGGGACATGCTGAAGACCGAGGATCAGGAGGAGGAACCTCGCTACCTTCCGGGCCTCGCTTGATCAGCAACAAAGATCAGGATCGGTCAAAATATCGCGTGCCTTTGCGACCCAGCCGCGCTATAAAGGCAGCGAGGGTCGTCTCCTCACGCGGCTCGGGCATGACATCTTCGGTCCCCTTCAGGAACCTACGATAGATCTCCGAGCCGCGACTGAGACCTCTCAACCGGCTACCCGGCCTTAAGGAGCAAGACCTATGACCTACGACCACGCCCGATATGTCGGGCCGATTGCGCACTACCAGCAGAAGACGGTAGACATCCGTCCTCACCTGCCGACCCAGCATCTCCCGCTCGAAGAGCGCAAGGTGTTCGTGCGTTGGCATGACCCCAGCCTCCCGAATACCAATAGCAAGCTCGGACAGACAGTCGGAAACTACTGGCACGACATGCCAGCGGTCGACTTCCGCATCCTCGTCCGGGCCTGAGTTGTGCGGCCCGTCTGGTGCTCGTTGCATCACGGATCGCCATACCCGATGCGCCTGCCGCTTCTGCGGAGCGCGACCGGCTGAGGATTGCCTCATAGCCGTAACCCGGCCACATGGCCAAACTAGGAGACGCCACATGGCAAAAGAGCCCACCACCACCACGGCGACGACCGAGCTCAAGGATCAGGTCAGCGATCCCAACGTCCAGATCAACCCGACTGGTGAGCTGACCCTCGCCGGGCAGACCAACGATGTCTCGATCATCGGCGACGATGACTTCTTCGACATCGACACCGGCATGGGCGATGTCACCTCTGCGGACGTCACGCTTCCCCGCTTCACCATCCTGCAGGGCCTGTCGCCGCAGGTCAACAGCCGGAAGGACGAGTACGTCGAGGGTGCCAAGATGGGCATGATCCTCAACACCGCGTCCAACAAGGTGATGGATTCGCAGCGGCTCGTCTTCGCCTACTACCAGCGCCGGAATATCGAGTGGACCCCCCGTGAGCGGGCCTGTCCGATCGAGGGTCTGCCGAAGCCGCTCGGCGGCGGTCTGTACAAGGACTACGGCACCGACGACAGCATCCTTGCCGAGTGCAAGATCTGGGAAGAGAACGCATCCCTCTGGACGCCGCGCGGCAATGAGCTCGTGGTCACCGGCACCTGGTACGTGATCGACCCGGACACCCTCGCCACCGGCTGGATCGGCATGGGCAAGACCCAGCTGACCTCGTCCAAGAAGCTCCTCGCCGGCATCCGCGACGAGAAGTTCATGCACCCGACCAAGGGCATCCAGCCCGCGCCGATGTTCTATCGCGTCTGGGAACTGTCGACCCGCCTGCGCGAGTTCGACGGCAACGAGTGGTTCGTCTGGCAGCACAAGCCGGGTGAGCTGATCCAGAACCATCCCAATGGCCGCGCCATCCTTGATGCGTGCAAGGAGATCAGCCGGACCATCCGCGAAGGCGAGATGACGATCGACGTCACCGTGGGCGAGACCGACGGTCAGGCCTCGAAGTCGCAGGGCGGTAACGTCGACAACGGCGGGCGCATGTAACCCAGATCCCGATGCCCTCGCACCCTCTCACAGTACGGTGCGGCGCTAGGGGTTCGACGACGGGGACCAGACCCGTGACTTACGCCGGATGGAGAGAATCCGGCACCCAATCAAACCAGGAGACGACAATGAGCACTCCTAAGAAATTCATGGTCCTCAACGCGGACATGATCTTCAAAGGCGACATGATCGATAACTACGCGGCCTTCGTCGACAGCAAGGTCAAGCCGGGGGAGGAGATCCTGAAGATCAAGACCCCCCAGATGGCCGAGCTTGAGCACTACGCCATGGGCGTCGCCGGAGAGGCCGGTGAGCTTGTCGACGTGGTGAAGAAGCACACCATCTACGGCAAGGAGCTCGACGAGGAGCACCTGATCGAGGAAGCTGGCGACTTGTTCTTCTTCCTTGTGGCCACGCTGACCCGGGCGGGCATCCCGCTGGCAGTCGCCATCGACCGCAACGTCAGCAAGCTGAACAAGCGGTACGAGAAGGGCTACACGGACGCCGAAGCTGCGGCCCGGGCCGACAAGGCCGAACCAGAGCAGCCTGCGGTCTGCGATCACCAGTGGTATGCGGTGCCGGGTCCTGGCCTGCTCCACAAGTGCGAATACTGCGGCGTCCTCAAGTCCGACGCCTGATTTCAACCGTCACATAGGAGACGACCCGTGAGCGATACCGACAACAACTTCTTCGGCGACGACCTGCCCGAGACCATGGACGCCGAGAGCAACACCGCTAAGGTGATTGCGACGTTCAAGGATCTGATGGCGTCGCAAGAGGAATACGACCAGACCGCTGAGGTCCTGGAGGGCCTGAAGTCGAAGATCGGCAAGATCAAGACCGAGACCTTCCCCGACCTCCTGCGCGAGATGGGCACCGAGATCTGGCGCGACCCGGACACCGGCATCACCGTTGAGCTGGAGACCGCCGTCAACTCGTCCTTGCCCAAGGACCGCGAGAAACGGAATGCGATCCTGGACGCTCTGCGCCCGATCGGCATTGAGGAGATCCTGGGCGAGGAGTTCAACCTCGTCTTCATCCCGAACGACAAGCGCGTCCCGGCTCTGCGCCGCTTGCTCGGCATCCCTGAGCCGGTGGTCGACGTCATCGAGGACGACACCAAGCCGCAGGACATCAAGCTCACCAACGAGCAGATCAATGCGATCGAGGCCTTCCGTGAGGCCTTCGGCTTCGGGGACATGCCTGCCGAAGAGAAGCTCGGCGTTCATCCGTCTCGTCTTGCGGCGTGGCTGAAGCGGCAGATCGATGGCGGCAAAGGCACAGAGATCCGCGACGCCGGGATCTGGCACGGGAAGCAGGCCAAGGTCAACAAGCCAAAGGCCCCTCGCAGCAAGAAGGGCGGTGCGTGATGACTCTCGGCGACGAACAATGGAGCAACCGCTCCAAGGAGAAGGCGAAGGAGGAGAGGGCCGAGAAGCTCCAGAAGTACTGGGAAGCCATCAAGGGCGGCTCGAACATCCCTGCTGGGGATCTCGAGAACGACCTGCACGATGCCGGTCCCGGGATCCTGATCGAGTGCCTGCAGGACCGGACTTTCTTCCATCCCGGCTCCGGTGGCATGTACCGGGTCAAGGGCTTCACGTGGGACAGCGGTCGCGACCGTTGGCTGGTCCGCTACGTCAAGCTGGTTGGCTTTACGCTCAAGGAGCATGGCGATCAGGCCTTCCCTGCCTACAGCCACCTGCCCGAGGACTTCCTTCGCCCCGGGCGCTTCCTGGAGGTCAAGTCGTGAGCAAAGAGGATCCTTCCTTCATCAACGGCTACTGCGCCACCTTCACCGGCAAGATGATCGTTCCCGACGAGCCCAAGCCGGAAGACATCGACATCATCGACATCGCTGTGGGCCTCTCGCAGCAGTGCCGCTATGCCGGTCATGTGTGGCCCTTCTACTCGGTGGCTGAGCACTCGATCCTGGTGGCCCAGTTGGTGGGTCAGCAGCCGGACGACAAGCGTTATGCTCTCCGGGCGCTGATGCACGACTCGCCTGAGTTCATCCTCAACGACATGGTCCGGCCCGTCAAGCGCAAGGTCAAGGGCTACGACGTTCTCGAGGACAAGGTAATGCGCGCGATCGACACCAAGTTCGACCTGCGCTACAGCAACTCCAACTGGAAGGTCATCAAGTACTACGATGACCTGATCACCATCACCGAGCGCCGCAAGCTTATGCGCCGGTTGCCGGTTGCGGCCTATGGCCGGGGGGTGCCTGAGTCCGAAGTCCCGAACATCAATTTCAAGTGCATGCCTCCCCCCGAGGCGGCGCTTGCGTTCCTGTCCACCTTCTTCTCGCTGTCTGGGACCTCACCGACCCAGAGCCAGTTCGAAGACATCAGATACCTCCAGAAAGGATACTGACTTGCCTGCACCAAGGCTAACCATCTTCGGCGCGGGGCTTGCGGGCCTCATCGCCGCCCGGATGCTCGCTGACCGGCATCCCGTTGTCCTGGAGAGGCAACCCAGCCTCCCGAACAACCACCATGCGCTCTTGCGCTTCCGGTCCTCTGTCGTGGGAGACGTGACCAACGTTCCCTTCGACAAGGTCCACGTGTCCAAGTTCGTGCTGCGCGACACCGGCAGCAACCCGATCAAGGACGCGGCGATCTACGCCCGTAAGACAACCGGCAAGCTCCACACCCGCTCGATCATGGACACCCGGCCTGCCGAGCGATACATCGCTCCTAAGGACTTTGTCCAGCGCCTCGCCTCGACTGCTGACATCCGCTTCGGCGAGGACTTCCAGCAGTGGTCCCACAACCTCGCTCGTGAGCACGGACCCATCATCTCCACCATCCCGGTGCCGGTCATGATGGACCTGTTCGACTGGTCCGACAAGCCGGACTTCTCGAGCAAGGAGGGCTGGACGATCCGCGTGCACCTGAAGCCCGAGACCGAGTGCGCCCTCAACGGCACCCTCTACTCGGCTCGCCAGCGTGACGAGTGGTACCGGGCGTCTCTGACCGGCGACCTGCTGATGATCGAGGGCGCTGGTCCTGCGCCGGAGCTCGGTCAAGCCTCCGAGATCATGAAGAACGTCTGCTGGTTCGATATGGGCATCAACGATGATGACATCCATACCTGGGAAGTCCATCCGGCCAAGTACCAGAAGATCTCGGACCTGCGTTCGGTGGACCGTGAGTCCGTCAAGCGGTTCATCATGTGGCTCTCGGACGAGCACCAGATCTACTCCTTGGGGCGCTTCGCGACTTGGCGACCCAAGCTCCTGCTCGACGATCTGGTAAATGACGTGCGCGTCATCGCCCGGTTGATCGAGGGCGAGAGCCAGTACAACGAAACCCTCAGCAAGAAGGCCTGACCCATGACCCAACGCAATCACGTGCAGATCGTCGCCGCGACCTTCCGCGACCCGATCCAGGCGGCGGCGCTCCTGATCTTCACCAAGTCCACCCGGCTGGACATGACCGCGACCGGCTTCGAGGATGTGGTGGCCAAGTGCCGCTACGACGAACCGTGGATGATGAAAGAGCTCGACTACATGTCGAAGACGATCCGCTCCAGCTGGGAGTTCCTGGACGTCACCTTCTCCATCCGCGACGTGTCCCGGGCCTGCGCCCAGCAGGTCACCCGGACCCGCTTCACGCCGATCGACGGCGACCTGTTCGGTTCCTATGCGATGCAGTCGCAGCGGGTAACCGACATGTCCAAGATGGGCTGGCACAACCCCTTCCCCGAGGACAGCCCGCACTGGCAGCCCTTCGAGGATATGATGGCGATGGCAGTCCAAGGATCCTACCAGGACTTGGTCGATCATGGCGCCAAGCTAGAGGACGCCCGGGGGGTGCTTCCTGTCAACCTTCATTGCAACCTGATCGCCAAGTACAACCTCCGCATGCTGGTCGATCTCTGCCAGAAGCGCGAGAGCTATCGTGCGCAGGGCGAGTTCAATGTCGTAGCCCGGGAGATGCGCGAGGCGCTGGTTGAGATGTGGCCTTGGGCTGAGCTCTTTCTGCGTCCAAAGAATGAGATGGCGAAGGCGGCTGTCGATGACCTCAAGGCTGAGATCCGCAAGCATGTCAGCGAAGCCAACATCGGTCGCGGCCCCTTGCATGACATCATGATCAAGTTGGCCAAGGTCGACGACATCCTGCAGGGCGACTGATATGCAGGGGATCGATCTCATCGTCTGCGATCTTGACGGCACGCTCTGCGATGTCGTCCACCGCCAGCATCTCGCTCAGGCAGGGGCCTGGGACGAGTTCCATGGTCTCCTTCATATGGACACCCCCCGGCCTGTGGTGCTCTCGTTCCTGAAGTGCTTGCAGGACATGGACGTGCCGCCGCGCCTGACCTTCCTGACCGGTCGTCCGGAGACCCATGCCCCGGAGACCATGTACTGGCTCTTCCGTCAGTGCGACCTGTTCTCCGGGGACGACTACGATCTCCTGATGCGAGGCAAGGACGAGTACGGTTCCGACACCGTGATCAAGCAGCGCCTGATGGAGAGCTATCTGGAGACGTTCTACAGCGACTCCGGGATCACCAAGGAGGAGTGGCCCAGCCGCATCCTCATCTTGGACGACCGCGACAAAGTCGTAGCCCATTTCCGCGATCTGGGCTACCAATGCTGGCAAGTCAACGAAGGAGCGTTCTGATGGATCGCCAACTGAGAGTAATCGTGATCACCGGGGCCAACAGCGGCCTCGGTGCAGAGATCGCGGATGCCATCCGAGCCAGCGAGGATAGCGCTGACGCGTTCGTCCTTGAAGTCTGCGGCATGGACTGTGACTTCGATGCCACTCGGGAAGACGCCATTCAGGCTGACCTGACGGATCCCAACGACAGCCTCCGGGTCTCGAACTGGGTCAAGGAGCAGACCGAATGGTTCTTCAAGACCCCGGGCGAGTTTGAGGAGCCTTACGATTCCATCTACCCGATCCTGGTCAACTGCGCTGGCGTCAACTACATCGAGTGGTTCGACCATGCCGACATGAATCAGTTCGACCGGCTGATGGCGATCAACGTCAAGGCTGGTCTGATGCTGACCCAGAACCTGATCGGGCTCAAGCCGCCGTTCGGTGGCATCGAGAGCAAGGACTGGTTCAACGGCACCGGGGCGATCCTGAACATCGTCTCGAACGCTAGCCACGTTCCGATGACCAACTCTGCGTTCTACAACGCATCCAAGGGTGCGTTCCATATCGCGACCTTGTCCTTGGCTCGTGAGCTCCGCAAGACCCACGGCATCTGCGTGTTCGGCATCAGCCCGAACAAGCTCGCCGGCACCGGCATGTCGGACTACATCGAGGGCCGGGTTCCCGCTCTTCGCGGCTGGACCCCGGAGGAGGCCGCGAAGTATCAACTCTCGGCCCTGCCTGCAGGCGAAGAGACCGACCCCTCGGTCCTTGCCGACTTCATCGCCTACCTGTTGGCGGAGCCGATCCGCCACAAGTATCTGACCGGAACCATCATCCCCTATGGAGCTTGATATGCACCCCCTCCACACGAAACTTGGCACCTCCCCCCTCCTTGGCTTGCTGGGCCTGGATCAGGTTGCCTTCATCGCCCGGTCCGACACGGATGAGATGTTGATCAAGCGTTTTCTCCGGCTGGATCAAGCCGACTGGGTTGAGGACGAGGTCGTTGCCAAGGGCTACGTCCGTGGCGTCGAGGGTGAGGCGACCAATACCGCCAAGCTGCTCTTCAACTACGACTTCGGGATCGAGGTCGAGATCCTGCGCTACCTCGACGGGCCCAACTACCCGGAGATCGGCGCGGTCCCTGCAGGCAACGTTGCCCACCTCGGCTTCCACGTCGAGAAGGGCAAGCATGTCCCGCCTGCGATGAAGGACTTTGTCTTCTCCTGCCCGATCATCCAGCAGGTGGTGACCCAGTCGCACACCAACCAGTTCCTGATCGACAGCGGGCGTCGCTATCGCTACACGATCTACGACACCAAGCCTCTCTTCGGAATCTACCTCAAGGTGATCGAGCGCCTGGAGGCTGACCATGGCTGACGCTCCGGGTTTCGGAGCTAGTCTGCGGGGACCGAAAGGTCTCCGCTCACGCTCCAAGAAGGCCAGCGCCAGCCTTCCCTTCGTAGCCGAGCACCTGCACGGCATGGCTGATCTCTTCGCAGAGCGGAACGCTGTCTACAAGGACAACTTCCGTATGGTCGGCAGGATCATGAAGGCGATGTTCCCGAAGGGCATCGAACTGACCTCCGAAGAGGACCACAACAAGTTCCACTTGTTCATGCTGGCGATCGTGAAGCTGTCGCGCTACGCCATCAACTACGAGAAGGGGCACAAGGACAGTCTCGACGACCTCATCGT